>RCMZ01001156.1_pt1 | contig 11674 bp, 12 predicted proteins | sample 2041141 | NCBI WGS metagenome assembly RCMZ01 (sample SAMN09708263, study PRJNA481090) | Wastewater metagenome, whole genome shotgun sequencing project. | biome: sewage; isolation source: Davis station wastewater (DW) | place: Antarctica: Davis Station | collected 2010-03-01
GAGGAACGATCGACTCAGCATCTGTATACCCGCGTGAAGTGGTAAAAACTGCGCTTGAGCATAACGCTGCAGCCATGATCATTACCCACAATCACCCTTCAGGTAATCCAGAACCGAGCCAGGCTGACATACAGCTCACCACCCGTTTAAAGGAGGCGCTGGCACTGGTAGACGTGCGGGTACTGGATCACATCATCGTTGGGACTGATGGGTGCTATTCACTCGTTGAGAATGGAAATATCTGAGTACCGCACACTATAGCCAAGCAGACTAGACTGCTTGGCTATAGTGTGCGTAATTGCGTTTTCTTCACTTACTTCAATTAATCCATGCTATTTAGCAATCTAATTTTTTCTGTACTCGTATTCATCAAAGTAGCTTACGACCGTTAATCACACGCAGCAAAATCATGATGACTGCGATGACAAGAAGAATATGTATAAACCCGCCTATGGTGTAGGACGAAATCAACCCTAAAACCCACAGAACTAAAAGCACCAATGCAATTGTGTATAACATAGCTCATTTCCTTGTTTTAATCGTTATTTTAGCAAAGCGCGCATTATGTGCCGCGTCAACTACCAAGTATTAAGAGCTTTTGCATACTAATTTTCGCGAGACAATATGCTATCTAATTTCCTTTTTAGCATCTCTGCAATAGCTTTCAAATACTATTGCAGAAGACAAGCCTGCTATAAAAACAGATAGACAGGTGCCAGAACACCTTCCCAAACAGTTTTTGTTAATAAAATTACAGCTTGCGATGAAACTCAGCGATTTCTTCTTCAGCTTTTTCTTTGGTTAAGCCGTAACGTTCCTGCAACTTGCCAGCCAAATACTGGCTATGACCTTCAGCCACATCGAGGTCATCATCGGTGAGCTTGCCCCAGCGTACTTTGACTTGACCTTTAAGTTGTTTCCACTTGCCAGCAAAAATATCAGTATTCATAAATCACCTTAAATTATAGAGAATTCAAAAATAAAAAAATTATTTACTAGCTTTTAATCCGTCAGCAGCAACGCCTTTAACACCTTTAACTTCCTTGGCTTTAATGATCGCCAAGTCACGCTCAGCTGCGGTAGGCACTACTCCGGAAAGGGCAACAACACCATCTACAGTTTCTACTTTAATATCCAAGCCACTGATGCTGGTGTCACTCAAAAAGACTGATTTCACCTTACTAGTGATCCAGCTATCTGAAACAACATCCTGAACTTCACTCATGGTTTCGTTAGCAGTAGCAGCGTGCGCTAATGGCATGCCTAAAAGAGCTGTCAGCACCACAAGACCAGCGTATTTGCGATTTAATATTTTCATTCTAAATTTCCCAGCACATGTGAAAAGCTAAAAATAACTTCCTATTCATGTACCTATATTTAGAGCTGCTCTAGAGGGCTTTAGTTCAATTCAGGCAATCATCGGTGTAATTATATTTTTTGCATCGCTTGGATATCTGAAGTAAAGACTCAATACTCTCAGTATTTATATAAAACTAGGTTTGTATCAAATCAGTTTTTAGCGCGCCAGATGGGATGCAAGTTCGGGAGTCACCCGCTGAACAACCGCCACATTGCTATAAAGGTTAAAACATGGTTGCTCGCCGACTATATTCACACAGTATCTGAAACCCAAACCTCTGATAAAGACGTTAGCGAAGCACGCTAAGCAATTAACAACAATTGCCTGTGTCTGCAAAAGCAACACTTTAATCAGCGTCAGTACATTAGATACTGCCCATATCATATTTTTAACGCAAGTGGTAGTCTCGCGCTGTGCTTAGCTACTCCGCCTTGTTAGACGAGCTAATTTGAAAGAATAAAAAGGCATTAATGACTTACACGTCTTCAAAAGGAAATGCTATGAACAATCAGAATACCCGCGCCACTAAGCCGCATATTGCGATGCCCCGCAGTGTAACAATGAACGTTTTACACAACCCAATTTCACGCAACTTGCTGGCAAGTTTAGGTGCCGCATTTATTATGGCTGCGACCTCGGCCCAAGCAGCAACTGCGCCACCTCTTGCAGCATCTGCCACATACGGCATTCTGTCCAGTAGTTATACTAACACCGCAGCAGGAACCACTATCACCGGTGATCTTGGCTATACGACTGGACCTGCAGTAACACCCACAGTAAGTGGTACAACACATGTTGCTAATGGCCCATACAACACCGCTGGAATAGATCAGGGCAGCGCTTTGGCAAACCTGAACAGCCAATCCTGTACTTCTCTGGGCGCAGGAGCAATTGCTCTAAACGCTGTAGACCTTGGAGCTGGGCCTGGCGTGTTTCCTCCTGGTTGTTACTCTAGCGGCGGCGCAATGAATATAACCACCAACACCTCGGTGAAACTAAACGGCGCTGGTGCTTACATCTTTAGATCTGGTGGAGCACTGACTACAGGAGCCAATTCAAGCATTGTTACTACAGGTGGTGTTTGCGAGTCTGATGTTTTCTGGACACCAACAGGTGCCACTACGCTAGGTGCTAACACAAAGTTTCGAGGAACCATCATTGACAGCGCAGGTATTACCCTTGGGAAATCTGCAAGCTTAATCGGAAGAGCCTTAGCATTTGGCGGAACTGTTACCACAGATACAAATACTATTACCGTTCCAACTTGCACAGGTTTCGTTCCACCGATTACACCCGTAGGTGCAACCACGAGCAGCAAAAAGTTCTCTCCAGCCAGCATCACTGCCGGTGGCGTATCAAGACTCACCATTACTCTGACCAATAACAATACGAGTATTGCCACACTAAGCACAGCCTTTATCGACACCTTGCCTACCGGCGTAGTTGTTGCAAGCACCCCCAATGCAGTCACTAGCTGTGGCGGCACGGTAACAGCAGCGGCTGGCTCTTCAACAGTGTCCATACCAGCAGGAGCCACGATACCAAGCGGCGCTCCCGGTATGTGTACAATTTCTGTTGACGTTACAGCAGCAGCAGCGGGAAGTTATGTCAATTCCCTGCCTATTTTGTCGACAGACAAAGCCGCAGCCGCAGCACCTAGCAGCGTAACGCTAACCGTTTCTGCAACGCCAATATATGCCCAAGGCATACCTACCCTATCAGAGTGGGCAATGATTATGCTTGCCGCACTTCTAGCTATGGTAGGTTTTGTAACAATCCGCAGACAGACAGCTTAAAAGCAGAAGGCCAAAAGGGACGCATATGCGTCCCTTTTTAGTTATGCGCATAAATATACGCAGCCCCGACATAAAAATAATTCTAGGTTTATTAATCATGGCACGATTCTTCATTCTCTTTGTTGTCCTGCTAGTTTCGTTGTTCACTGCCGAACTAATGGGGCCTGTACAAAATGCCGTTGTACTACCATGGACTGAAGCATTAGCTCGAATAAGCGCTGCACTAATCACCCTCTTTGACTCAAACGTTATCGCTTTTGGCAAGATACTACAAAACACTACCAACGGCTTTGCAGTCTCTATCGAGGCAGGGTGTAACGGTATTGAAGCGGCTATTGTTCTTATTGCCGCCATGCTAGCATTTCCAGCACCATGGAAGCACCGCGTAGTCGGTATTCTAGTAGGCCTTTTTGCGGTGCAGTCATTGAATATAGTACGCGTGATAAGCCTCTTCTATCTTGGCCAATGGAATATGGATGCCTTTAACTGGGCTCATCTTTATCTGTGGCAGGCGCTTATCATGCTTGATGTGCTGATTGTTTGGCTGGTATGGATTCGAATGCTGCCCTCAGCCACCGCTTCCGAAGAACTAGATCCAGCAACAAGCACTGAAACAAAGCAAATGATAAGACCATGACAACAGCACCCCCTACACTCAAGTGGATTGCCCTGCGCACCCTACTATGGCTGCCGATATGTCTCTCGATTTGGTATTTTAGTGCGCATTACCACACAGCCATCGCAGGATTATTGGCTCACCTGATGATCGACTGGTATCAACCTATTATCGTAACTTCGCTAGAACAGTCAGGAACCAGTCTCGAATTCGTAACTACTCTCAAAGTACAATCCGACACAGGACGAATTGGTTTACTGGTGCCGGAAGTCAACCCACTACTCTACACATACGGGCTGGCATTTTTCGTTGCATTAATGCTTGCTGCCAACTCTGAGTGGTGGAAAATACTGCTTGGCGCAGTTATTCTTTTGCCTTTCCAGAGCTGGGGTATCGCTTTGGATCTATTAGTGCAAGTCGGCATAAAAATCAGCCCTGATGTTGCAAGGCAAGCAGGTATTTTAGGATGGCACAGAGAAGCCATAGCACTCGGCTACCAAATCGGAAATCTTATTTTCCCAACCCTCATACCTGTAATTCTCTGGGTAAGCTTTAATAGATCGCTAATTGAGGGCCTGTTGCGCAAGTAACAACCTAGAGCTGTCACACATTTTTAACCAGCACGGCATCTTGCTAAGTAACTATACGGACGCGATAGGTCAAGTTCACTACGCCATCACAGATACTTATTAATTGCGATACTCGTATAACTCTCAAAACGCCGCAAATAACCCGCGATATAAAGCAAAGTAACGAAGGGGGCGATGTTTATTGCCGTTCGAGTGTATTTGTCATACCAGAGCAACAGAGTTACTACATTCTGACATTTGAGCAGCTATCACGGCACCGTTTATCCATTGAAATAAGCTCCTCTGCTAAGGTTTCCATATCCCGCTCCGACTTAACAGAAACTTCGACAACGTCGCAGCTAAACGAAATTTTTTTTATTTCAACGCTTGGAGTGAGCCAAGTTTCGTAGAACCCATCTGAAAATCCCATCGTAAACTCGAATGATCGCTTATCGACAAGCCACGTCACGGCAGATAGCTGAATCTCTTTGGAAGAAGAAGACCGATAAATCCCCGTCCTGATCAAAACTCTTATCATCGAAACTTTCCTTAATGCTCAAACAGAGTATTAGTAAGCATGCCTATTTACCTGTCATTCAACCGAGCATGCTACTGAACAACATATCGTGCCGACTAAACTACCAAATCCCAAGAGCTCTCCCTCAACCACTCCCTACACAACTGATAATCCGGCCTCACGCGCATCACCTCACGCCAAATCGCTGATCAGTGATTGTGATTGTGATAAATAAAATGGCAAAATGCGTAAATACCGGCGCAACCACTGTGCGGTTAGGTACATGCGTAATTAGCCAGCTGGACTGAAACTCACCAACAATGACAATACCTCGCGCTCTAGCCAGCAAAGGCTTCGCAGTCTCAGCTTATGATTTCACTCCAGCATCAGTAATCCAAGTTTAAACTTGTAGAATCTAGCACAGTGCAGGATACTGTTTATAAATACAGCTATATAGTTTTTAACGAGGTCACAATGCCGGTTTCACTGGTTGCCAGAAGTTACGATGTTGCTCAGATAAGCGAGCGGCACTTAGCAATTCCGCTATTTTCAGATCGCATCTCTGCAGGTTTTCCCTCGCCCGCTCTTTTCCCATATCGTTTTTTATGTCAATGCGCAGGCCTGTTTTAATAAACATATATAAAACAATGATATACCGGATAAATAATCGATCTTGCCTACTTTAATAGCGCTGACAACTATCAGCGCGGTTCGCTTCCTTCACTGATTCCCGCCAAGATCCCACAATCGGTTGCTTCGCGCTTATCCGAGCAACGCCCTCTCAGTGCAACAAGCTGCCTCTCAAGTTCATGTAGAGCAGTTATCTGCGATCGCACATGAACAATGTGGTCATCGAGCATCGTGTTCACCGCTGCACAAGACTGGTGAGGATCGTCCTTATAGCTTTGGAGGTCATGAATCTCTGCCAGTGACAGGTTCAGGATTCGGCAGCGACGAATGAAAGCGAGCCGTTTGGCATGTCGCTCGGTATAGATACGATAACCGTTGTCCTGCCGGCTTGGCGGTTCAAGCAGGCCCTGCCGCTCGTAGAAACGGATCGTTTGGGAGTCGATTCCCGCCGGTTTTGGCGAGCCGGTCATGGGGCCTATTACTACAGGGCTTGGGCAGATACTGTTTTATGTACTCGAGGACACCAGCGGTCAGTACAGCACTACCGAGCTGCGTGAGATTCAGGACTGGATCGTCAAGTTCAATTTGCAGACCGTCAAGGGCGTAACCGAAGTTCTTTCGATTGGCGGCGAAGTGAAACAGTTTCAGGTGAATGTCGATCCGAACGCGCTGCTTCGCTACGACGTCAGTTTGCCGGAAATCAAGGAGCGTATTGAAGCCAACAACGCCAATGCCGGCGCCCAGTTCATCGTCAAAAATGACGAAGAGTACATTGTGCGGTCGGTGGGTCTTGCCACAGATCTCGAGTCTCTTCGCAACATTGTGGTGAAGACCATCGACGGGACTCCCGTTTATTTGAACCAACTTGGCGATCTGGACATTGGCGGAGAAATTCGCCGCGGGCTGACCACCAAGAATGGCAACGGCGAGGTGGTTGTCGGCATGGTGTTGAAGCTGATCGGCAGCAACACCTCCAACGTGATCAATGCGGTAAAGCAGGAGTTGGCGACAATCAACGACAACCTGCCTGAAGGCATCGAGGTGCAGCCGTATTACGACCAGGCTACGCTCGTGAAAGCGGCCGTAACCACTGTGATCAATGCTCTGTTGCAGGGCATCATTCTAGTAGCCCTGGTTCTGCTGGCTTTTATGGGTGGTCTCAGGCCAAGCCTGGTGGTGGCGCTCTCCATTCCGTTTTCGGTCGGCTTTACCTTTCTTGCGATGAAAATTTTCGGAATATCCGCGAACCTGATGTCGCTGGGTGGGCTTGCCATCGCTATCGGTATGATGGTGGATGGCGCGGTTGTGGTGGTTGAAAACGTTGATCGCATGTTGCGCGAAGCCAAGCCTGATGAGTCGCGTCTGCATATCGTGATGCGCGCCTGCCAGTCGGTCGCAAGACCGATCCTGTTTGCGATCAGCATTATCATTGTCGTGTTCTTGCCGCTATTCACTTTACAGGGCGTGGAAGGTGCGACATTCAAACCGCTGGCCTACACGGTGGCGGTGGCGATGTTTGGATCGCTGATCTTCGCGCTAGTGATCGCTCCAGTAGCCGCTTCGCTCCTGATGAGGAGTCCCAAGGTTCGTGAGGACAAGCCACGCAAGGACATCATCAGCTTTCTGCTCAAAGGTTATAAACCACTGGTAGAGGCAATGGTTGCTCGCCGCTGGATCGCGTTGGCGCTGGCGGTCGTCGTTCTGGCCGTGGGCGCTGCAGTAGCGCCGCGTCTGGGCTCGGAATTTGTGCCGCGTCTGAATGAGGGTGACCTGTTGATTCGCGCTACCATGGCGCCTTCTATCTCGCTGGAGAAAGCCAAAACCACTATCACTGTTTTTGAACGGCAATTGATGGAGGATTTTCCGGAGGTAACGCAGGTAGTCTCGCGTATTGGCCGGGGTGAAGTTGGCGCTCACGCCGATCCGGTAAACAACGCCGAGATATTCGTTGCTCTCAAGCCACAGGAGGAGTGGGTAAGCGCGGATACATTGGACGGTCTTTACGCCGCAATGAGCAAGAGATTTGAAGATTTCCCCGGTGCCAAGTTCAACTTCACACAACCTATCGCCGCAGCTGTGGATGAGTTGCTGACGGGGACCAAGGCCGAACTTGCAGCCAAGCTCTTTGGTGATGACCTTGATGTGCTTGTTGAAAAAGCACGAGAGATCGAACAGGTGATGGGCACAGTGCGTGGAGCTCAGGATGTTCAACGCGATCAGATCGGTGGCACACCGCAACTGCGCATTACGTTGGACCGGGCTGCGATCGCCCGCTACGGGCTCAATGTGAGTGATATTCACGATACGTTGAGCGTGGCGGTCGGTGGTAGCGAAGCGGGACAGGTGTTCGAGGGTATTCGTCGTTTCGATATATATGTGCGTCTGAAAAAGGAGGCGCGAAACGAGATGGAAGTCATTCGGCAGTTGATTCTCGAAAACGCCTCCGGCCAGCGGATCCCCCTGGAGGAGCTGGCAAGTATCGAAGAAGTTGTCGGGCCACGGCAAATCACCCGAGAAAACAATCAGCGTTTCATCACCATTCAAACCAACGTGCGTGATCGGGACATCGGCTCCTTTGTTGCCGAAGCCGATGCCGCTATTGCGGAACAGGTCGACTTGCCGCCGGGGTATTTTCTCAAGTGGGGTGGTCAGTTCGAGCTTCAGCAACAGGCCAACAAGCGCCTGATGATCGTGGTGCCGATTACTCTGGCGCTGGTGTTCATAATGCTTTACGCAAACTTTGGTTCGCTGCGTAACGCTTTACTGATCATGCTCAACATCCTGTTGGCTCTGGTGGGCGGTATCGTTGGCTTGTGGTTGACGGGGCAGAGCTTGTCAGTACCTGCGTCAATTGGTTTCATCGCGCTTTTTGGTATCGCATTGGAAAACGGTCTGGTGCTTGTCAGCTATCTCAATGAGTTGGTCAGAGATGGCGTTTCCGTTGCTGAAGCCAGTGTCCGGGCGGCGTGTGCACGTCTGCGAGCGGTGATCATGACTGCTGTGACAACGGCGCTTGGGCTGTTTCCGCTCTTGTTCGCCAGCGGCGCCGGCAGCGAAGTGCAACGGCCTCTGGCCACCGTCGTGGTCGGCGGACTGGTCACAGCTACGATTCTTACCCTGTTGGTTATTCCCGCTCTTTATCAATGGTTCGCTGATAAACCAGCTGATATCGGCGAAACCCGTTGAAAGGAGATAACTCCATGCAAGAGATCAAAGCCTATATCAAGAACCACAAGCTCGAAGCAGTGACCCTGGCGTTGCACCGGGTGAGCGGTATCAGCGGTATGAGTGTCTCCGAGGTGCGTGGTTTTGGGCGGAGCAAGGCCCATACCAGCGCGGCCAACCCGATTGACGGCACGGCGGATTTCGTCAAGCACGTAAAAATCGAGGTGGTGTGTCATAACCAGTACGTGGACGAGGTGGTTCAGGTACTGAAAGACGTGGCCCATACCGGGCTACGGGGTGATGGGCGCATTTTCGTCAGCGATGTCAGACGGGCAATTCGGATCGAGGATGGTGTCGAGGATAGCACTGTCGTCTGATAAACGAGCCGCGTTGATGAAGTTCGTGGCTTTTGGAGTAGCGCTCCCGGCTTCGTCGGGAGGCGCTTCTAACGTTGTTCGTTTTGCCCATGTTGTGTTCACTACTCAATCGAAACGATCGCAAGCACAAGGCAGTCGAAGGGGCTACGACATAACGTCGGGATCGCCACGGCAAAATGGCAGGGTGCATCACCCGATACAAACTGTGATTTCACTAGCGACAGGAGGCAACGTGGGACATCAACATCTACATAACGAACAGGCTGGTGATAAACGCGTTTGGTGGGCCGTAGCCGTCAATCTTATCCTAACCGTGGTGCAGATAGCGGGGGGAATATTGTCAGGGAGCCTCTCACTGGTTGCCGATGCGATACACAACCTGAGCGACGCGATCTCGATGGCTATCGCCTATATCGCCAGAAGGATAGCTCGGCGTCCAGCCAACGAAGAGTGGACGTTCGGATATGTTCGAGCAGAGTTGATTGCAGCGCTTATAAACTACACCACCTTGATCGTGATCGGCCTGTACCTGGTTTACGAAGCGATCTTTCGCTTTATCGAACCGCAGCCTGTTCAGGGGTGGACTGTTGTCATTGTCGCAGCTGTCGCTTTAATGGTTGACACGATAACGGCCATGCTGACCTATTCATTATCAAAGTCCAGTATTAATATTCGGGCGGCGTTTTTACACAACGTGTCAGATGCATTGGGGTCCGTTGGAGTCATCATCGCAGGTACTTTGATTATTCTGTACGACTGGGTATTTATAGATCCTCTGATAACGCTAATGATAGCTGGGTATATATTGTGGCAAGCATTTACAGAAATAGGCGGCGCCATACGCATACTCATGTCTGCCACACCAAAAGATATAGATCCCCAGGAGGTTATATCAAGGTCGTTGGCCGTTTCAGGGGTGTGTGGCGTTCATCACTTGCACATCTGGCTCATAGATGAACACCGGACATCACTCGAGGCCCACGTTGTGATTGAGGACCAGCTGATGAGCCGAAGTGAGGACATCAAGAATGATCTCAAGAAAATGCTCAAAGATACCTTTTCCATTCATCATGTTACGTTAGATGTGGAATCTTCATCGGGAGAATGTGGCGACGCGAAAACGATTGGCCATTGAAATGAAATGCGCCCCTTGGGCGCCCATATCAAGTTTCAGATCAGATAATATCAAGCGGGTATTCTATAATAATCCTGACTTCATCTAGATCCGATTCAAAAGCGGTTGCACGTGCAGTAGCCTGGCGCACCCTAAAAGACAGGCCATGGAGTTTTCCGGACTGCACTATGTACTTGGCTTCGATGTCTCTCTCCCAACGCTTCTGGTCAGTAAGCGGGTCCCCGTCCGCATCCCGTCTCATATAGACCGCGTTAGCATTTGAATAGTCGGCCTCGCTTCCTTTGGCATAACGGGTCATGAATGAAAGTCCCGGCACGCCATACTCAGTCATGTCCAGATCATAACGAAACATCCACGACTGCTCTTTTGGTGCGTTGAAATCATTATACTGAGATGCGTTATCGAGAAAGATTGCATCGGATTGCCGCAGATAATCGAAATCGTCATCTCCATGGTTGCGCTGGTGGGACACCGCGATGCTGTGGGCACCGGTCGCAATTCCGACTCTAGCACTCCATATCTGGTTGCTAAACTCTCCGAGTAGCTTCTTGCCCTCGTCGCGGGCATCGTAATAATTTATGCCACCAAACAGCGAAATTCGTTCGGACATTGGCAGCTCACCGGAAATACCAACATACGTTTGATCCCAGGCGTCTTTAAGGCGGCTTGTATATAGGCTGAACCCTAATTCGGGATTGAGGATATAATCCCCTCCGAAATAAGCCACCCATGGAGAGTCGACCGCGCCTGCATAAAATGTTGCGAAATCATCATGCATACTGCTGCTGGTTGGCTGGCTCATGCCAGTGAGTCGACCGCCTTGTACGGTCAATCCTTCAACATGTGTATTGGCCAGTGTAACGCCCCTGAAACTTTCAGGAAGTAGCCGTGAATCTCCGTAGTGGACAACAGGGTTAGCCGGAAAAACGTCACCTATCTTGATTACTGTGTCAAAGGCGCGCAGCTTAGCTACCGCCCCGATCTTTGTGTATTCGTCTTCGGCTTTGCCCTGGGAGTCGACAGGAAGTACGTCAAAGGTGCTGCGTCCGCCGTTTCGTCCGTCGCCAGTATCGAGTTTCAAACCCAACATCGCGAAAGCATCCAAACCAAAACCAACTGTCCCTTCGGTATAACCTGACTCGAAGTTAACCGTGATGCCGTGTGCCCATGCTTCAGAATATCCTGTCCCTTTCGGACTGAACTGACCATGACGGTCGTCTCGATTAAAATAGAAATTTCGGTTCAGTACCGATAGGTTGCTTCCATCTACGAAGCCAGATGCAATATGTTCTTGTGCTGATACAGCTCCGGAGTGAGCGGCAAACAGTATTGACGAGGCAATCAACGTGCGACTGATGTTTTTATTCATATGATTTTCTTCTTTTAGGAGGCTTTTTGGAACGAACGTTTTATCGTATTCTGATAAGGCCTGACTTTCTCAGACACTTTTTTGATTCATAAAATACTGCTTTTCATAGTTCATTGGTGACACCCGCTGATTGTGCGTGT
>RCMZ01000890.1_pt1 | contig 11607 bp, 12 predicted proteins | sample 2041141 | NCBI WGS metagenome assembly RCMZ01 (sample SAMN09708263, study PRJNA481090) | Wastewater metagenome, whole genome shotgun sequencing project. | biome: sewage; isolation source: Davis station wastewater (DW) | place: Antarctica: Davis Station | collected 2010-03-01
CGCAGCGAGCGAGTGAGATTGGTCAACTGCTGCCGCATCAGTGGGCGCAAGCCCTAACTTACGCAAGGTGAGTTGGGCGGACGCTTACATTGGTTTGATCGTGTCGCAGTCGATAGTGCTGTTCAATCTGCTCAAGTGGCTGGCGGCGGCGTACCTGATCTATATCGGCATCCGCGCTCTGCGCGCCCAACCGGCTGATCCAGCCAGTGCCGAGCTGGCGCCGATTGCCGCGCGCTCGCCTCGGGCGGCGTTTGTTCGTGGTTTTGTCACCAACGGTCTTAATCCCAAAGCCACGCTGTTCTTTCTGTCGTTGTTTACCTTGGTCATCAGCCCGGCCACGCCGTTGTGGGTGCAGGCCGGCTATGGCGTGTATTTGGCGCTGGCCACGGCCCTCTGGTTTTGCGCAGTGGCGCTGTTATTCAGTCACGCGCGGGTGCGGCGCGGCTTTGTGCGCCTAGGCCATTGGTTTGACCGGCTGATGGGCGCAGTGCTGGTGGGCCTTGGCATCAAGGTGGCGCTCAGCGAATTGCACTGAGCCATCAGCAACCAAAAAAGCCCCGCGAGTGAACTCGACGGGGCTTTTTTATTGAGCGGCCGGACTACAGGTCAAAGTCATAGTCGTTCAGCTGCTTTTGCAAGCGCCGCTCATCCAGGTAGTTGTCGATAACCCGGCGCTTGGCCAGATTAGTCTTGGCGACTTCGACCGGTGCTTCGACGGCTTCTTCGCTGTCCTCGGCGACTAAGTCGTCGTCTACTTCGAGGGCTTGGGTGTCAGTGCTCATCAGTTTCACTCCAGCTGTGGGGTGCCATTGGCGGACCTTATAGCGGCAAAGCGATGATGGGTAAAAAAGTATTTTTCAATCGGCATTATAGCTAACGCAGCAAAGACTCAATCGTCGCTGGTTTTTTGCTTGAATTCGCACAGATCTTCGATCCGGCAGCTGCCACAGCGCGGCTTGCGCGCCTGACACACATAACGGCCGTGCAAAATTAGCCAGTGGTGCGAGTCGAGGAGGAATTGTTTAGGTACAAACTTAAGCAGCTGGCGCTCTACCTCCAGCACATTTTTGCCGGGCGCGAGGCCGGTGCGATTGCTGACCCGGAAGATGTGCGTGTCTACCGCCATGGTCGGCTGACGAAAAGCCGTGTTCAGTACGACATTGGCTGTTTTACGCCCGACACCGGGCAGCGCTTCGAGTTCTTCACGGGTTTGCGGCACTTGGCTGGCATGTTTCTCCACCAGCAGGCGGCAGGTTTCGATCACATTTTTGGCTTTGCTGGGGTACAGGCCAATAGTCTTGATGTACGCACAGAGACCGTCATAGCCCAGGGCATAAATAGCCTCCGGGGTATTGGCCACGGGATACAGTTTGGCGGTGGCCTTGTTGACCCCCACATCGGTGGCCTGGGCCGAGAGAATCACGGCGATCAGCAGCTCGAAGGGCGAGCTGTAGGCCAGCTCGGTCTTCGGCTCGGGATTGTCTTCATGTAAGCGGCGGAAAATCTCCAAGCGCTTAGCCGCATTCACTCAATCACCCCGGTCACCCGCACGCGACGGCTGGTGGCGACTTCGGTTGGCACTGGCACGGCCTTGGCGCGTTCGCTAGCACGGGCATCTAGGTAATTTTTGCCCGCAATCAGCAAGCCCAACACCAGAAAGGCTCCCGGCGGCAGGATGGCGAGGAGAAAGCCTGGATAGTGCGGGAACACTTCAATCTGCCAGCTGGCGGCCTGGGCGCCGAACAGCAGCTGCATATTGCTCAGTAGCATGCCGGTGCCCAGCAATTCACGCACGCTGCCCAGAGCCAGCAGCACCAAGCCGAATCCTGTGCCCATCATCAGGCCGTCAAAGCTGGCATGGGCCACGCTGTTTTTCGCGGCAAAGGCTTCGGCACGCCCGAGGATGATGCAGTTGGTGGTAATCAACGGAATAAAGATACCGAGAATTTGGTAGAGCTCGTAGGTAAACGCCTGCATCAGCAGTTCGATACAGGTGGTCAGGGCGGCGATGATCATCACAAAGACCGGCAAGCGCACGGCATCGGTGACTTGGCGGCGGATCAGCGCTACCGCCGCGTTAGAGGCGGCCAACACCACCGCCGTTGCGATGCCCATGCCAAGGGCATTGACCATCGAGTTACTCACCCCGAGCAGCGGGCACAGGCCCAGCAGTTGCACCAAGCCTGGGTTGTTCTTCCACAGGCCGTTGATGGCAATTTCGCGATAACTAGCCATTGTTGTGTTCTCCCCTAGCGTTGCCGGGCGCCAGTAAGTGCGCGCGATGCTGGTCAAAATACTGCAGGGCTTGGTGCACGGCCTTGACCACGGCCCGTGGGGTGATGGTGGCGCCAGCGAACTGGTCAAACTGGCCGCCGTCTTTCTTCACTGCCCAGCCTGACTCATCGGGTGAGCCCAGCGATTTGCCGGCAAAGGTGCTGATCCACGGGCTTTTTTTCAGGTCAATTTTGTCGCCCAGCCCCGGCGTTTCTTTGTGATTGATCACGCGTACGCCGGCCAGTGTGCCGTCGGCCTTGATGCCCACCAGCAATTGGATGGCACCGCTGTAGCCGTCGGGTGCGCGGACTTGCAGGATTACCGCGCTGGTCTGGCCCCTGAGGCGGGCGATATAGGCCGGTTTGGCCTCGCTGTAGCCGAGCAGTGGGCTGTGCACCATCCGCGGGCGGTCCAGCAGATGATTGTCATAACTGCCACGCGGGAGGATGTCGGCCAATGCATTGGCTTTGGCGTCGCGTTCGGCGCTGGCAATCCGCTGTGCGGTGCCTTGCTGAGTCACTGCCACTAGACCGACGGTGACTACGGCAAACAGGCCGAGGACCAAACTGTTTCTCAGCATGGAGCGGCTGATTTCTGGCAGGTTCATCCTATTCCCCGATCTTGAAGCCGCGTTCGGCCTTGCGGTGGCCGTAAGTGCGCGGGCGGCTGTAATAGTCGATGGTGGGCGCGGCTAGGTTCATCAGCAGCACGGCAAAGGCCACGCCGTCTGGATAACCGCCCCAAGTGCGGATGATGTACACCAGCACGCCGACGCCAGCGCCGAAGATCAGGCGGCCCAGTTGACTGGTAGCGCCGGAAACCGGGTCAGTGACGATAAAGAACGCGCCGAGCATGCTGGCACCGGTCAGCAGATGAAACAGCGGCGAGCCGTTAGAGTCCGAGCCGCTGCCGCTCCAGAACAGCAGGCTCATTAGCGCCAGCGCCGCGAGCATGCCCACGGGCGCGTGCCAGCTGATCAGTTTTTGCTTGAGCAGGTATAGGCCGCCGAGCAGAAAGGCCAGATTGACCCACTCCACACCTTCACCGCCAAAGCGGCCAAACGCCGGGTTCTTGGCCCACAGCTCATCGAGGGTCAGGCTCTTGTTGAGCTTGAGGCTGTCCAGTGCCGTGGCTTGGCTCCAGCCGTCCGGCAAGCTGGCGATGCCCCAGATGTGCTCGATACCGGCCAGCAGGCCGACACTGTGCGGTGCTGGCCAAGTGGTCATCGGCAGCGGAAACGAGATCAGCACCACCACATAGCCAAGCATCGCCGGGTTGAAGGGGTTCTGCCCGAGGCCGCCATACAGCTGCTTGCCAAACACGATGGCAAAGCCCACTGCGATCAGCGTCAGCCACCACGGCGAGTATGGCGGTAGCGCCAGAGCGAGCAACACTGCGGTGACCAGCGCGCTGCCATCCTTGAGGTAGAAGGCGATGGGGCGCTGACGAATAGCGAGGATCGCCGCCTCGAAGCTAAGCGCCACCACGCTGGCCCACAGCAGGTTAACCAACGTGCCGATGCCGAACAGCCAGGTCAAAACCAGCACGGCAGGCAGGGTGGCCAGTAGCACCTGCAACATTACCCGTTGGGTGCGCTGGTTGCCGGTGGCGTGGGGTGACGTGATGCGGGGCAGGGCCATTGATGCTCCGGTTGTTACTCAGTGGTCGCGTGCTGGGCCTGTGAGGGCGCAGCACTGTTGCTGATCGGTTAGCTGGAGGTAATCCGGCTTGATTCTCGGTTCTTGGTCGCGGATTGCATCCGGGCTACGGCAATTGTTGTGTGGGCCGCTCAGTTGCCGTTATGGGCCTCTAGCTGCTGTTCGGCCTCAGCCAAACGTTGCTGTGCAGCAGCCAGTGCGTCGCTGTCGCTGCTGTCATCACGTTCCAACTTGCGCAGGTCAGCGCGGGCAAAAGCCACTTCGGTCTTTAGCGCGCGAGTGGCTTCGTCCAACGGTTGCTTATCGGTGCGTACTAACTCCGGCGCCGGCTTGCTTGAGGCGTCTTCGGCCGCATGCAAGGCTTGTTCAGCATCAGCGAGGGCATTGCGCAGGGCTACCAGCACGCTGTCGTCACTGGCGGCTTTCTCAGCTTTTTTCAATTCGGCGCGGCGCATGGCGAGTTCGATTTTGGCCCGTTTCAGTGGGCTCAATTCGGTATTCTCGACGGGTTTTTCTGGCGCCGCTGGCGCTTGACTTTGCAGGCTGGCGAGCAGTTGCTCGGCAGCGGCCAGTTGGACTGCGAGTTGCTGGCGCTCGGCCTCTTGCTCGGCACTCGGCGCTTCGAGCTTCTCCAGCTTGCGCAGCTGAGCACGGAGCATGGCGGCATCGATTTTGGCTTTTTTTAGCTCAGCGTCGGCGACTGGTTTTTCCGTAGCCGCTGGCGCTTGGCTTTGCAGACTGGCGAGCAGTTGCTCGGCGCTGGCCAGTTGGGCTGCAAGTTGCTGGCGTTCGGCCTCTTGCTCGGCACTCGGCGCTTCGAGCTTCTCCAGCTTGCGCAGTTGGGCACGCAGCATGGCAGCATCAATTTTGGCTTTTTTTAGCTCGCCGTCGTTACTGGCAGCTGTGCTGGCTGCTGGCATCGTAGCGACCGCTGCGTTTTTGGCCAGCTCAACACTGAGCGCCTGTTGGGCTGCCTCGGCAGCGACGCGCAGGTCATCGACCTGGCTTTGCAGCTCGCTGCTGGCATGCACGGCGAGTTGTTTCTCGGCCTTTTTCAGCGCGACCTGGGTCATGCTGGCTTCGATTTTCAGGCGCTTGAGCGCGTCGATTTGCCCTGCTTCGGCGCTGCTGGGCGTGCTGTCGGCGGTTGCTGGGTTGCTGGCGGCTTCGGCTTGCGCGGCTTTGGCACGTGCAGCCTTTTCGGCGCGTGCCTGACGATCGGCTTCTTTGCGCTCATCTTCACGGCGCAGGCGTTCTTGGCGCTGTTCGAAGCGTTGGCGCGACTGTTCAGCCTTTAGTTGCTTGTGTTCCAGCTCGCGGATGTCGCTCTTGGCAGCGCGGTAGTACTGCACCAGCGGGATGCTCGACGGGCAAACATAGGCGCAAGCGCCGCATTCGATGCAGTCAAATAAGTGGTGCGCTTTGAGCTGTTCGTGCTGCTGGCCGAGGGCGAAAAAATGCAGCTGTTGCGGCAGTAGGCTGGCTGGGCAGACCTCGGCGCAATCGCCGCAGCGAATGCAGGGCCGCGCGGGGGCCGGTGCCGGCAGCTCATTGCGACTGGCGGCCAGCAGGCAGTTGCTGGTTTTGATCAGCGGCACGTCCAGTGAGGGCAGGGTAAAGCCCATCATTGGCCCGCCCATCAGTAAGCGGCTGAGTTTGCTGCGGTCGAGGCCGGCAAACTCCAGCAACTCGCCGACCGGCGTGCCCAGTAGCGCTTCGACGTTCATGGGCCGCGCCAACGCGGTGCCGGTGAGGGTGGTGATACGCGAGATCAGCGGGCGGCCAAGCACTACGGCGTCGTGTACGGCCACGCAGGTGCCGACGTTGTGGCACAGCATGCCAATATCGGCAGGCAAGCCGCCACTGGGCACTTCGCGGCCGGTGAGGATTTGAATCAGCTGCTTCTCGCCACCTGACGGGTACTTGGTGGGGAAAACTTTCAGGCAATAACTGCGTGCGCTGAGGGCTGCGCGCACGGCGGCGATGGCTTCGGGTTTGTTGTCTTCGATGCCGATCAGCACGTTCTCGGGCTTGATCAATTGCACCAGAATGTCGATGCCGCTGACCAGTGCATCGGCCTTTTCACGCATCAACAGGTCATCGGCAGTGATGTACGGTTCGCACTCGGTGCCGTTAATGATCAGGGTGTGAATCTTCTGCTGGGCCCGAGTGGTGAGTTTGACCGCTGTTGGGAAACCCGCGCCGCCGAGGCCGCTAATGCCCGCCTGACGGATTTTTTCCAGCAGTGCGCTGGCCTCTAGATGCTGATAGTCCGGGCAGGGATGCAAGTCGATCCACTGCTCCAGGCCGTCGCTGTCGAGCACGATGGCCGGTGCGGGCAGGCCCGACACATGGGGGAACGGTTGCGGGCCGATAGCCGTGATGGTGCCAGAGGTTGGCGCATGCACCGGCACGCTGACCAAGCCATTGGCTGCGGCGAGCAGCTGGCCCTTCAATACCTGTTCACCCACGCTGACGCAGGGCTCTGCGGGTGCACCCAAGTGCTGGCTGAGCGGCAGAATCAGGCGTTTGGGCAGTGGCGCGGGCTGAACCGGTAATTGGTTGGACAGCTCTTTGTGTTCAGCCGGGTGGATGCCGCCGGGAATGTCCCAGACACGCAGGCTATTGATGTCGTTGCTCGACAGCGCGTTCATCTCATCGCTCGATAGGGCCGTCATACCGCGTGCTCCCGGTCACTGGCAATCAACTCACTGGCTGGTAACGGCAGCTGCCACTTCCAGCCTTGTAGGTTGCCGTTCACCGGCAGCATGTCGATGCAGTCCACGGGGCATGGCTCCACGCAGAGGTCGCAGCCAGTGCATTCGCTAACGATCACCGTGTGCATTTGCTTGGCCGCGCCGACGATAGCGTCCACTGGGCAGGCTTGAATGCACTTGGTGCAGCCGATGCATTCAGCCTCGCGGATAAAGGCGACCATCTGCGGCTTCTCGCCTTCGACCGCATCCAAAGGCTCGACTTCGACGTCGAGCAGGTCAGCTAGCGCCTGAATAGTGGCTTCGCCACCCGGTGGGCATTTATTGATTTTGTCGCCTTTGGCGATGGCCTCGGCGTACGGCTTGCATCCTGGATAACCGCACTGACCGCATTGGGTCTGCGGTAGTAGGGCGTTGACCTGCTCGGCGATGGGGTCGCCCTCAACACGAAAACGCACGGCTGCGTAGCCGAGTATCGCGCCAAACACCAAGCACATGGCCAGCACCGCCAGCACGGCAATCAGGATCAGGCTCATAGCTTGATCAGCCCCGCAAAGCCCATAAACGCCAGCGACATCAGCCCTGCGGTGAGCATGCCAATGGCCGCGCCACGAAATGGCAGCGGCACATCGGCAATCGCGATGCGCTCACGCATGGCGGCAAACAGCACCAGCACCAGCGAGAAGCCCAAGCCGGCGGCAAAGCCGTTGGCGGTGGCGGTGAAGAAGTTGAACTCAGCCTTGTTGGCGTTCAGTAGCGCCACGCCAAGCACAATGCAGTTGGTGGTGATCAGCGGTAAAAAGATGCCCAGCACGCGGTACAGCAGTGGACTGGTTTTGTTCACTACCATCTCGGTGAACTGCACCACCACGGCAATCACTAGAATAAAGCTGATGGTGCGCAGAAACTCAATATCCAGCGGCTTGAGCACATACTGCTGGACCAAATAACTGCACATGGCGGCCAGGGTCAGCACGAAGGTGGTGGCCAGTGACAAGCCAATAGCGGTCTCGATCTTCTTCGAAACGCCCATAAACGGGCACAGGCCGAGAAACTGCACGAGGACGAAGTTGTTGACCAGGATGGAGCTGACCAAGATCAGCGCGAATTCGGTCACGAGCGTTTGGCCATGGTGAGTACCGTCGCTAGCAGGCGGAAGACAGATTCAGTTACTGGCTATTATCGGTAAGCGCTGCCGCGCAAACAAGCCGGCCCAACTGCGGGGTTGCCAGTGTCAGGCAGGGCTTGGTGGCCCTGCGCTGATGGGTCGCAGCTTATTTAACCCGTTGGCCCGGTTTGGCGCCGGCATCTGGGCTGAGCAGGTAAATCTCGTTGCCGCCTGGGCCGGCGGCCAACACCATGCCTTCGCTGATGCCGAACTTCATCTTGCGCGGCGCCAAATTGGCGACGTACAGGGTGTGGCGGCCTTCCAGTTGGCTTGGGTCTGGGTAGGCGCTCTTGATGCCACTGAACACGTTGCGCTTGGCATCGCCGATATCCAGTGTCAGGCGCAGCAGCTTGTCGGCACCTTCTACGAACTCGCATTTTTCGATCAAAGCGATACGCAAATCCACCGCAGCGAAGGCGTCGAAGTTGATCTCGGCGGCCAGTGGTTCTTTGCTCAGTTCGCCGTTGCCAGTCGCTGCGGCCGTGGGTGTTTCGGCGGCGAGGTCTTCCTGCGAAGCGGCGACCATGGCTTCGATCTTGGCGGGATCTATGCGTGTCAGTAGCGGGTTGAACGGGTTGAGCTGATGATTGGCCAATGGCGTGCTCAGGTCAGACCAGGTTAATGGCGGCACATTGAGAAAGGCTTCGGCGTCGGCGGCCAGTTTTGGCAGCACCGGTTTCAGCATGATTATTAGCTGGCGGAACAGGTTAACGCTCAAGGCGCAGACTTCCTGTACTTCGGCTTGCTTGCCTTCGACCTTGTTCAGTGCCCATGGGGCTTTTTCGGCGATCCAGGCGTTAGCACGGTCAGCCAGCGCCATAATCTCGCGCATGGCGCGGGCGAAGTCACGGGCTTCATAAGCCTCAGTGATGCTTGGCGCAGCAGCCTGAAAGGCATCCCACAACTCTGGCTCAGGGTTGGCAGCGACCAGTACACCGGCGTTGCCTTTGTGAATAAACCCGGCGCAACGGCTGGCGATATTCACTACTTTGCCGACCAGGTCAGCGTTGACCTTTTGCACGAAGTCATCAAGGTTGAGGTCGAGGTCGTCGACGCTGCGGCCCAGTTTGCTGGCGTAGTAGTAGCGCAGGTATTCCGGGTTCAGGTGATCGAGATAGGTGCGGGCCTTGATAAAAGTGCCGCGCGATTTCGACATTTTCTGCCCGTTAACGGTCAGATAACCGTGTACGTTGACTGCAGTTGGCTTGCGGTAGCCGGCGCCTTGGAGCATGGCTGGCCAGAACAGGGCGTGGAAGTTGACGATGTCTTTGCCAATAAAGTGGTACAGCTCGGCGGTTGAATCTTTACCCCAGTACGCGTCGAAGTCCAATTCTGGGCGGCGCGCGCAGAGGTTTTTGAAGCTGGCCATGTAACCAATTGGCGCATCCAGCCAGACATAGAAGTACTTGCCCGGCTCGTCGGGGATTTCGAAGCCAAAATACGGCGCATCACGGCTGATGTCCCACTCTTGCAGGCCTGAATCCAGCCATTCGGCGAGCTTGTTGGCTACTGCGTCCTGCAGGGTGCCGCTGCGTGTCCACGTCTGCAGCATGGCCTGGAAGTCCGGCAGCTTGAAGAAAAAGTGCTTGGAGTCACGCAGCACCGGCACCGCGCCGGAAATGGCTGAGCGTGGATTCTTCAGCTCAGTCGGCTCGTAGGTCGCGCCGCATTTTTCGCAGTTGTCGCCGTACTGGTCTTCGGCGGCACACTTCGGGCAGGTGCCCTTGATGAAGCGGTCAGCGAGGAACATGCCCTTTTCAGGGTCGAAATACTGCGTCACCGAGCGCGTAGCGATATGCCCAGCGTCGCGCAGCTTGAGGTAGATGCCGGTGGCCAGTTCGCGGTTTTCTTCGGAGTGGGTCGAGTGGAAGTTATCGAAGTCGACCAAAAAATCGGCGAAATCGGCACTGTGCTCGGCCTGCACGTTGGCGATCAGTTGTTCCGGGGTAATCCCTTCTTTCTCGGCGCGCAGCATGATCGCCGAGCCGTGGGCGTCATCAGCACAGACGTAGGTCGCCTGATTGCCACGCAGTTTCTGGAAGCGCACCCACATGTCGGTCTGGATATATTCCAGCATGTGGCCCAAGTGAATGGAGCCGTTGGCGTAGGGCAGGGCGCTGGTAACGAGAATTTTGCGGGCTTCGGACATGGTGATCGACTGCACTGGTGATACGAAAGAGGTCGGCAACTATAAAGCAGGCGTCTGCGGCAAGCCAGAAACCACGGGAAAACCGCACTGGGAACTGTGCAGAAACAGCTTTTTGCCGGGTGCAGCGAGGTGTTGGTCGCAACTGTTAAGATAGTCGCCTGTTTTACTCAGTCTTTTGGAGAGTTAGTCATGGGCCTTGTCACCCGCGAAGCGGTCGAAACTGCACTGCGCCAATACACCGATCCGCATTTGAATCAGGACCCGGTTAGCGCCGGCTGTTTGCGGGATGTCGAGATTCAGGGCGGCAAGGTGCGGGTGCGTTTGCAGTTGGGTTACGCCGCTGGCCTGTTCAAAAGCGGTTGGGCGCAACTGTTGCAGATGGCCTTGGAAAACCTCGATGGTGTTGATTCGGCCAGCGTGCAGGTCGACTGCGTGATCGAAGCGCATCAGGGGCAGGCACAAGTGCCAACGTTGGCCGGGGTGAAAAATGTGATCGCCGTGGCGTCTGGCAAGGGCGGCGTGGGTAAGTCGACCACAGCGGCCAATCTGGCTTTGGCTCTAGCGCGTGAAGGCGCCAAGGTCGGTATTCTCGATGCTGATATCTACGGGCCAAGCCAAGGCATTATGTTCGGCATTCCTGCGGGCACTCGACCGCAGATCAAAGAGCAGAAGTGGTTTGTGCCACTTGTGGCGCACGGCGTAGAGGTCATGTCGATGGCCTTTCTGGCGGATGACAATACGCCGATGGTTTGGCGCGGGCCGATGGCGTCTGGGGCCTTGTTGCAGTTAATCACCCAGACCGCTTGGGGCGATTTGGATTACCTGGTGGTGGACATGCCGCCCGGCACCGGTGATATCCAACTGACCTTGGCGCAAAAGGTACCGGTGGCGGGTGCCGTGATTGTGACCACGCCGCAGGATCTGGCGTTGCTGGATGCGAAAAAAGGCGTGGAGATGTTCCGCAAGGTCAATATTCCGGTGCTGGGTGTGGTCGAGAACATGGCCGTGCACATCTGCTCCAATTGCGGGCATGCCGAGCATCTGTTTGGCGAGGGCGGCGGCGCGCGGCTGGCTGAGCAGTTCGGGGTTGAGTTGCTGGCATCGATGCCGCTGTCGATGTTGATTCGTGAACAGTCCGATAACGGCAAGCCGACTGTGGTGGCCGAGCCGGAGTGTCAAATCTCTATGGTCTATCAAGAGCTGGCGCGGCTGGTGGGTGCGCGTATCGTGCTGCAAGCCGCGGATGCACAGGCTATGCCGGCCATTGTGGTCAGCGAAGGCTGAGTTTGTGAGGCGTTGCCCGGTGGCTGGATTGCCGGGCAATGTTCTAGTTTTACGAGCGAATGGCTAAATTGCAGACACAAAAAACCCCGCTCGTAAGCGGGGTCTTTTTAGCTAATAAAGCGCAGGTTAGATAACCTGAACTTCCTCAGCTTGCATGCCTTTCTGGCCGCGAGTAGCGACGAAAGAAACTTGCTGGCCTTCTTTCAGGCTCTTGAAGCCATCGCTCTGGATAGCTTTGAAGTGTACGAAAAGATCGTCGCCCGATTGTGGAGTGATGAAGCCGAAGCCTTTTTCATCGTTGAACCACTTAACGGTGCCAGTTTGACGATTCGACATGGTGTATCTCCTAAAACAAATTTA
>RCMZ01000891.1_pt1 | contig 11599 bp, 8 predicted proteins | sample 2041141 | NCBI WGS metagenome assembly RCMZ01 (sample SAMN09708263, study PRJNA481090) | Wastewater metagenome, whole genome shotgun sequencing project. | biome: sewage; isolation source: Davis station wastewater (DW) | place: Antarctica: Davis Station | collected 2010-03-01
AACACAGTGGCCTTACGCATCGCCAGCCTGGACCCGCGAAAAGTGGCGCGCAGCCGGGGTGGCCAGGATGCCTCCCGTGACTTGCAAGGCGCAGGCGGCGTCCCGCCCGAAGTCACAATACCGTTGCAGCAAGTGCAAATCGACCATACAGTCATCGATCTGATCATCGTCGATGAACGCGACAGGCAGCCCATCGGGCGCCCCTACCTGACGGTCGCCATCGATGTATTCACGCGCTGCGTGCCTGGCATGGTGGTCACGCTGGAAGCACCGTCCGCCGTCTCCGTCGGTCTCTGCCTCGCCCACGCCGCCTGTGACAAACGCCCGAGCTTGGAACGTCTGAATGTGGAAATGGGTTGGCCGATGAGCGGCAAGCCCAAGCTGCTGTATCTGGACAATGCTGCCGAGTTCAAGAGCGAGGCGCTACGCCGTGGCTGCGAACAGCACGGAATTCAGTTGAGCTATCGCCCGCCGGGTCTGCCGCATTTTGGTGGCATCGTGGAACGGATCATCGGCACCGCGATGCAGATGATCCACGAATTGCCGGGCACGACGTTCTCCAACCCAAATCAACGAGGCAAATACGATTCGGAAGGCGCGGCGGCGCTGACGTTGCACGAACTGGAGCGCTGGCTCACCCTGGCGATCGGCGCCTATCACGGCTCTGTGCACGGAACTCTGCTCCGGCCGCCGGCGGCGCTATGGGCCGATGCCGTGGCCCATTCCGGCACGCCGGCCATCGTCACGCACCTGACTGCTTTCCTGGTCGATTTCTTGCCGGTGATCCGACGCACGCTAACCCGGACGGGCTTTGTCATCGACCACATCCGCTACTATGCCGACGCTCTCAAACCATGGATCGCCCGGCGCGGCAGCTTGCCGGCTTTCCTGATCCGGCGCGACCCGCGTGATATCAGCCGAATATGGGTGCTGGAGCCGGATGAGCAACACTATTTGGAAATTCCCTACCGTACCTTGTCCCATCCCGCCATCACGCTTTGGGAACAACGCCAGGCGCTGGCCCGCTTGCGGCAGCTCGGGCGTGAACAGGTAGATGAGGCGGCGCTGTTCCGCATGATCCGGCAAATGCGTGACATCGTGGACACCGCCCAGCACACCACGCGCAAGGCTCGGCGCGATACGGAACGGCGGCAGCATCTCAAAACGCAATTACCATCGGGCGGGCCCGCGCCGCCGGTGGTTGGCATACCTGATACCCAAACCGAGAGCCAGCCGCCGGCAACGCCATTTGACCAGATCGAGGAGTGGTAGCCATGGAAGAATTTCCCGCCATCGACCTATCCCACCTTCTGCCGGCAGCACAGGGGCTGGCCCGCCTACCAGCGGCCGAGCGCATTCAGCGCATCCGTGCCGACCGCTGGATTGGCTATCCGCGCGCAGTCGAAGCGCTGAACCGGCTGGAAACCCTGTTTGCATGGCCGAACAAGCAGCGCATGCCCAACCTCTTGCTGGTTGGGCCGACCAACAACGGTAAGTCGATGATTATCGAGAAATTTCGCCGTACTCGCCCAATCACCTCCAGCGACGATCAGGAGCATATTCCGGTGCTGTGCGTGCAGATGCCATCGGAACCTTCGGTCACGCGATTTTATGTGGCCCTGCTCGTCGCCATGGGCGCGCCGCTGCGCCCGCGTCAGCGGCTGCCGGAGATGGAGCAGTTGGCGTTGTCGCTGCTGCGCCGCGTCGGGGTGCGCATGCTGGTAATCGACGAACTGCATAACGTTCTTGCGGGTAACAGCGTCAACAGGCGGGAATTCCTCAATCTGCTGCGCTTTCTCGGTAACGAGCTGCGCATCCCATTAGTCGGGGTTGGCACGCGCGAAGCATACCTTGCCATCCGGTCGGACGATCAACTGGAAAATCGCTTCGAACCGGTCATGCTACCGCTGTGGGAGGCCAACGACGACTGCTACTCATTGCTGGCGAGCTTCGCCGCGTCGTTCCCGCTGCGGCGACGCTCGTCGATCGCCACGCCGGATATGGCCCGCTATCTGCTGACCCGCAGCGAGGGTACCATCGGCGAATTGGCACATCTGCTGATAGCGGCGGCCGTCGCCGCTGCGGAAAGCGGGGAGGAAGCCATTAACCACCGCACCCTCAGCATGACCGACTACGCAGGCCCCAGCGAACGGCGCCGGCAGTTCGAACGGGAGTTGATGTGAGCCCGGCACAACGCTGGCCGCTGCATCCGGCCCCAAAGGAAGGCGAGGCACTATCATCCTGGCTACATCGGGTCGCCGCCTGTCACCAGATGGATGTGCACGAGCTGCTCGAAGGCGATCTTGCCCATGGCCAGGTTGACGATCTCGACACCGCGCCGCCGATACCGCTGTTGATAGCCTTGGCCCAGCGCAGCGGCATCGAGCTAGACCGCCTGCGCTGCATGAGTTTCGCCGGATGGACACCATGGCTGCTGGACAGTCTTGACAAGGCGGTTCCGTCCGCCCTGGAAACATATGTTTTCCAGTTATCGGTTCTGCTGCCGAAGGAATGTCGCAAAACGCAAAAAACGCGATCGATCACGAGCTGGCGCGCCTGGCTGCCTATGCATCCGATGCGGCGGGCATGCCCGCGCTGCATTCATGACTCGACGGAACGTGCGCTGCTTCTCATGTGGCAATTGCCGTTGCTATTGAGCTGCCCGACGCATGGTTGCTGGCTGGAGCCCTATTGGGGAGGGACTGGGACGTTCATGGGCTGGAGTGACGCTTCATGTGAGCAGCGGCAGGCCAGTGCGCCGATTTCGGCGATGGACCGGCGCACCTGGCAGGCACTCACGTCGGGATACGTCGAGCTACCGCGCCGCCAGGTTCATGCCGGACTTTGGTTTCGGCTGCTGCGCACTCTGTTAGACGAGCTGAACACGCCTATCTCGGTGTGCGGATCATACGGTGAGCTTATCCGCTACGTATGGGAGCGATGCGGCCACCCGCTCCGTGCCGGCCAGAGCCAATGGCATCCCTACGAGATTTTGGCGTACCCGGTGCAGTCGCAAATGCTGGAGGCGGCAGCAACGGCCATCGAGCTGATCGAATCAAACTTTTTGAATCCTGGCGGAGAGTTCGCTGGCTTGTTCGTGCAAGAGCAGCAGAGGGAATTCACAAACGGTCTGCCAGTGCGAGTGGGTACGGAAGAGCCCGTCAACTACTGGCGAAAGGCGGCCGAAGCGATTGAAGAAGCCGTTCTTGAAGCGCGGCACAATCCCGAGACTGCGCGATTGCTGTTCAGATTGGCGTCGTACGGCAGGAACGACCCGGCCTCCTTGGAGCAACTGCGGGCCATATTTGCCAAAGAGCAAATACCGGCCGAATTTCTGTTACATTATGAGCCAACAGAACCGTTTACATGTCTTACATTAAGTAACGGGTTAAGTGACAGTTTTTGATACTCGGCAAGTGACACGGCGGACTGTCACACAATCGACCGTATAAGTGACAGGTGTAATTATGTTAATCGGATATATGCGAGTTTCGAAGGCCGACGGTTCGCAGACCACGCATTTGCAACGGGATGCACTAGAGTTGGCGGGGGTGGAAGCGAAGCATCTTTATGAAGATCAAGCCTCGGGTAAACGCGAAGATCGCCCAGGCCTAGCCGCCTGTCTCAAGGCGCTGCGCGAGGGCGACACGTTGGCGGTCTGGAAACTCGACAGGCTGGGGAGAGACTTGCGCCATTTGATCAATACGGTTCATGACCTGACGGCGCGCGGGGTAGGTTTGAAAGTTTTAACCGGCCACGGCGCCGCGATCGATACGACAAGCGCAGCCGGCAAACTGGTCTTCGGCATCTTCGCCGCGTTGGCAGAGTTTGAGCGGGAGCTCATCTCCGAGCGTACTATTGCTGGCTTAGCGTCTGCGCGGGCAAGAGGGCGTAGCGGAGGGCGGCCATTCAAGATGACGCCTGCGAAGCTTCGCCTAGCGATGGCATCGATGGGCAAGCCAGAGACCAAGGTCGCTGCACTTTGTGAAGAACTGGGCATCACGCGGCAAACTTTGTACCGGCATGTATCGCCAAAAGGAGAGCTGCGTATGGACGGTAAAAAGTTGATTCGGCCATGATCTTCAATGCGTTCACCACAAGCCAACCCACAGCTATACGATTTACACACGCACCCCAAGAACGCATGAGCGTCAATAACGCTTCTTCGCTAACCTACCCGCTTACTCATTATGACTAACCTGATCATAAAACTTATTTTACTGCCCTTCCTTTTGTTGCTCTTGCTTTTTAAGGCGGTTGCTGCATTAATCAGCCGCGACAAATGCATTCATATTCCCAAAATTGTCGAGAAATTGGCAGCTGAACGCGCACCATTAGGGACGGCGATCAATGAACTGACGTTCGACCGGGTACTCGCCTACGCAAGCCAGAAAGCTACAGTGACGGCAATTCAAAATAACTTTTTTGAGTTTGAAATTGATGTCGGTGGCAAGCTATACCATGCTGGAATTACGAGGGCTCCCGATGGTTCGAACTGTGCGATTTTTCGATGCCGACCGGCGACTAGATCACACCCCGAAGCTGCCTCGCCTCTCGTACAAGTGGATTCGGAATCTCGAAACGAAAGCGTGGAACTTACAAAAGTTGTAAGCGGTTTGAATGCAATATTTGATAGACACGCTGAAGAAATAAAATGGTGATTTCGGTTGATCGCAAAATTAGCATCTGTCGGCACGATGATAACTTCGACTTTCTACAGGATATTGATTCGAGTCACAGAGTACGACTGGGGTCCCATAATCCGGCTGAACTCAAGTGGATCGATTACAACATCATCTCCACCGATGGAACTACTGTTTTGCACGGAGGTGTAACGTACGCTGTGGCAGAATTCATAACTCTGGCGCTATCTCAACGATTGAAAGACATTTTGGTCCTCACGAACAAAGAGAGAGATCTGCTCGTCAGCGACTTTACCGACTTCGGACTCAGCGTTGCCGTGTTCGAGACATGTTTTCCTATCTTCGCTAATATAAGATATGTTGCGAATCTTTCTGATAATATAACGGAGGCCCGGCGAAGATTGCGGGAAATTAAGGAAAAAGGGATTCGCAGTGGAACCGCTCATAAATGGTACTCAACCCTATATAGATTCCGCCAGGAGCGTATCTTACGGTATAAAAGTAGCCTGGATAAAAAAGTATATTTTGCATGCCTCCCCCCCTATCAAGAGTTGTTTAAGGCCAAGGAAACGCGTGATGGCAGGACGATTTATGCGCTTGATTTTAATTCAATGTATCCCGCATGCATGCAAGGGTCTTTTCCAAGTCCAAAGCATCTAAAACATCGTAAATTTAATGCAAATGACGTATTGGACTATGACTCTCAAGAAGGTTTTTATCGGGTGGTGCTTAAGAAAGCGAAAGACACGTTCTTCTTAAAATTTCATCCATTCCGGTTTGCGAAGTCAAACAAATCATACAACTTCGACTTATCAATTGGCGATTCGCTTGAGGTGTTTTTACCCCGGGACGAAATTATCGCGTATTCTAAATTCTTCACATCCGTCGAACTGGTCGAAGGTATAGTTTCCAGCAAATCAATCAAACATCCCTTGGCCGATGCAGTTAGAGAGCTTTTTGATATCAAGATGTCTCGCTCAGTGAGTCAGGTAAAGCGTAACTTGGCAAAGTTTGAGATGTTAATGGCATCGAGTGCCGCAAATCCCCTAAGGTATCAAAAGAGGCATACGAAAACACTCGATGAAACAGTGGCAGCAATCGAGAAGTCTCTGAGCATCAAATTTGACCAAGTATTATCTGTGGAACAAAAAATTGAACTTGCTAAATCGGGAAACCGGCTGAAAATCGACTCTGCTATGAATGGTGGCTACCTGGCAGAAATGGTGGACATTAACAGCTGCGATGCAGTCTATTCATTGTTCAGCAAAACTGTTTCCAATTCTCGGATCAAGATGATAACTCTGATTGAAAGATTGCTATCAGTAGACTCTTTGGAAGTTTGCTACGCGAATGTTGATTCGCTGCATGTCTCGATCGCTACGGATAAAGAGCGTCAGCTAAGGGATATTCTCTCCATTGATCTCTCATTGGAAATGGGCGGACTGAAAATCGAAGCGGTTGCCACTGCCGGATACTGGTCAGATCTTGGACGTTATTGGTTAATTGGCAAAGCGGGTGTCGTGAAGTATTCGAACACACTCTTTAAAACAAAAGCCAAAAAAAGCCCGTTTGTCGACCACAGAATCATCAAGCGGATTCACACACTTGGCGGATTTAGGTACATACAGCCGTTCTTTCTTAGAATTCAACAGACTTTCAGCTATAAAAAGAGGTTAATGAACCCTTCGCATCTTGACAGTGTGGACTATGGCCGCTACTGTCTAGGTGATGTCTGTACTGCATCAGTAGCATCTTCGACTATCAGTCGCGAGATGATGGATGGCTATCACGTCAAGTCGAGGCTGTTTAGTGAAGTTGCTACCGTTAAGTGTTCTTCGAACATTACACATAACTTTTGACCTTGTGTCTTGCTAAGGGAGGGGCCCACCTCTCCCGTTTTTCAAATTCAAATTAGATGAGCTTTTATAACGAAGAACTTGATGTTGTGTTCAAGATTGGCTTTTCGTCGAGCTATGTGAAGTTTAGTGATGCTGACATTGAAAAGCGAGCTTTGGACATTCTACTCGCTGCCATTCATGAGCCGTCTAGCACTGATAAGTTCTTGATGAGAAGGCTCGTCAATGAAGGCTTTAAGACATCAGGACGAGCGGTTCACTACGAACCCGTCTACGCACAATACCTGAAGTCACTCAAGCTTTTCCTACTTTTCGAAGCTTCAGTCAATTTTGACTACTTAAATAGTCGCGAGATTAAGGATGCCGCTTTTGCCTTGTCCGAAAAAACATTTTTCAAGAAAGAGGCAGAGCGATACGCTCGCTATGAAAAGATACCTACAGAATTTGCTCTTGTAGGTTTGAACGACAATTGCATAAAGTATCTAGTGGGTTTGTTTCTAAAAAGACATCTCTCCTCTACCTTTACCCAAAATATTTTGCGAGAATGCCACGAGTTGACAAAGAAATGGCACCTAAACTTAGGTCTAGCAACGCCTTACGAACGAACGGGTGAATTTCAGTCGTATATACACGGTCTAGCTAACTCTTGGCCAGGGGATCGAGGTGAATTGAGCATATCCACTAAGCTAATGAGGGTCATACTGTCAACTGCTCGGCTACACTTTAGTTACGTTGATGAAAAGAACCTCAGCATTTCAGGTTTAAATAAAGTGTTAGAATCGCAACAGGCGGCGGCTGATTTAGAATTGGAGTCGGGCAAGAATAATTTCCTTCAAAATGCTTGCTTAGCCAGTACGACTACGAAGCGATATATTAAAAACTGGCGTAAGCGGCACCTTGGTCCGTTTTTTCGAAAACCCGAAGCCGTCGAAAATTTGCGCTTCGCCTTATCTCTGGACGGTCGGGCGAAGTACACCAAAGTGCAATTGCTGCTTTTGGCCAGTGAAATCTTCTCAGCAGACGAGTTACATGAGCATTTTTCTGGAGAAGCTAAGGTATAGAAAAAGAGGCGTCGTTTTTCTACTTAAATAGACATTGTCGGCTTTCAGCGATTGCTGCTAGGTCATGCGTCGCACGTCCCTCCGGTGTCATCTTCGTTCTCGGAGCGTGTATGGGTTCCACGTCGACTATCAATGATGACTCGTAACGCATTTTGCCCTCGGTCGGTGGAGTAGACCTCAGGCGCGAGCGATCACTTCTTTAACTCAGTCATATTCCAGAAGCAAAAAGTATGCTCGTGCAAGAACGAACGCTGGCTTCCGAAACCGGCCCAAAGTTACGGTCAAACTTGATCGGCAGGTTGCTGGGTAGAGACGAGTTCCGACTCGAGGGCGATTCCGTCGTCGCTTTCAAACGCGGTCGGCGCGTCGTATCGGTCTCGATCGGCGGGAGCCGGAAATTTGGCACGTTCTCCGAGGGATTTCTCGGTGGGCAGTTGACCTTAAATCTCGAGGATGGACCCGTCAAACTCAGGTTCCTCAGCGCCGCAGGCGCCGAGGAGTTCCTGCGCATCCTCAACGAGACCGTCGCTGCGCACGTCGCAATATATGTCGACCACGTATTCTCCGCATTTCAGATGTTTGTTGTTCATGAATACCCTCGGGATTCCCGAGTTGAGCAGTTGGCTCTACTCTATGAAACATTGAGTACGGACTACGCCGCCCAGGCACATCTTTGGGATCGATATCTTTCTCCTGGTCGTATTCAAAAGATAAAGGACATTATCGGCTTTCATCCAGTAACCGCGACGGCTCTTCGGGAACTTCACGAGAGAATCCAACTGCAGAGGCGGGGATCGTTTTTCGATCGAGTCGAGTCGAACCCTTTGACGCTCGAGCAGCGTCTTGGGGTCCTTCGGTCGAATGACCGCAACCTTGTCTTGGCTGCAGCTGGCACAGGAAAGACTTCGGTCATGGTCGCGAAGGTGCTCGACGTGATCGACCGCGGTCTGGCAAGTCCCGAAGAGATCCTCGTGCTCGCTTATAATCGCGCCGCTGCCGAGGAGCTCAGGACGCGCCTGGCGAAGGCTGCGACGAGAAGCGGCATCTCCTTCGACTCGCCCCCCTATATCTCGACTTTTCATGCTCTAGGCAGGCTACTATTGCGAGAGGCGAAAGTGTCGACCTACATGAGCGTTTTTACGGATGACGAGGTCAAACTCAAGCAATGGGTCACGTCTTGGCTCGAAGGATATCTGGCCTCGGACAGCAGGAAGTTGTTGAAATTCATCAGCCTCTTCCCCCAACCTGTCAATCATTTCGACTTCGCAACGCTCGCGGATTACGAACGTTACGTGAGGGACAACGAGTTCCGTACTCTAAATGGTGAGCGAGTGAGGGGGTATCAAGAACTTCTCATCGCCAATGCCATGTACTTGAACGGTGTGCCGTATGAGTATGAAGCGCCTTACGTCACCAAACGGCGCCTCGACATCGGTTACGACTATCGCCCAGATTTCCATATCAAGGGCACCAATATTTACGTCGAGCACTTCGGTATCGACCGCCGTGGTGGCACCGCGCCCGGTATCGACTCGCTCAAATACAACGAATCGATGCGTAGCAAGCGCGCTCTGCATGTCGAGTACGGGACGGTGCTGGTCGAGACGTTCCATTACGAATGGGTCGAGGGGAGCCTAATCGATGTGCTCTGTGAAAGGCTTGCCAAGCAAGGCGTCGTTTTCAAGCCGCTCCCGCCCGGAGAGGTGCTGGCGAAGCTACGTGCGGAAGGTCGCATATCAGAGTGGAGCGATTTACTCAAGAAGGCGCTTCAGGCGATCAGGGTGGAGCGCCTGAACGAGGATGGGACGCGCGAGCGGCTGGAGAAGGCCGACGTCGCTCAGGCGAAGACCGTCGCCGAGGTGCTCGGCGCCTTGCACGAAGCTTATGTTCAGGAGCTGCAGCGCCAAAATACGATCGACTTCGACGACATGATCATTCGTGCGATCCAAGTGGTCGAAAGCGGCGCATATATCCCAAAATGGAAATTCGTTCTCGTCGATGAATTCCAAGATATCTCCGAAGCGCGTATGGAGTTTATCAAGGCGATCGTTGCAAAGGGCCCTGATCCTTCGCTGACCGTTGTCGGCGACGACTGGCAGTCCATCTACCGTTTCTCTGGCGGAAAACTCGAATTGACGACGCGTTTTGGCGAGCTCGTCGGCGGGTTCACCGCGACCAAATTACAGAAGACTTTCCGCTACAACGACAGCATTGCCCAGATCGCCGGTCGGTTCGTGATGGAGAATCCCGAGCAGTACAAGAAACAAATCGAAACGCACACCAAAGTCGACCGTTCACAGGTCCATCTACTGGACGACAGTACGGGGAGACAGGACGGGGTGTATGACCGGGTAGTGGAGGTCGTTCAGAAAATTCGTCAGCACGACGCTGCGGGCAGTATTGCCATAATCGCACGCTATAACTACCTGCTCGTCGCTTCACGCGACGCTTTGTCGGACGGCGGGTTACAAGCCAGGGTCGATTTCTGGACGTATCACAAGTCGAAAGGGTTGGAAGCTGACCATTGCGTTCTGATCGGATTTTTCCAAGGTAAAAGCGGCTTCCCCAACGAAAACAAGGATGAGGCAATCATCGAGGCACTATTGCCATCCTTAGATTCTTATCCACATTCCGAAGAAAGGCGTCTGTTGTACGTCGGACTAACCCGTGCCAGGAATAAAGTGTATATCATCGCTAACCCGAACGCACCGTCGAGTTTTGTCACAGAGTTACTGGCCCCAAAATACGATCTCAATATCGTCTCGAAAAAATTCCAGGAAACCTACAGAAAGACATTCAAATGTCCCAGTTGCGCGGACGGCTATTTCCGTCTGGTCAACGGGCAGTACGGCGGATTCTATTCCTGTAGTTCCGGACTCGCCTGCGCCGTCGGCAAGGCCAGAGTGTGCGCGAAATGCGGCGCGCCATCGGTTGATGGCAGAAGCGCGAGTGTCTGCAATAACGTTGCCTGCGTTAACACGATCAAGATATGCGAAAAGTGTGGGCGCCCAATGAAGCTACGTGAAAGTAAATTTGGACTGTTCTGGGGATGCACAGGCTATGGTATCAAGGACGACCAATGCAAACATACCGCGAAGCATGATAAGTCCTGCACAGTCGAGTACCCCCAATAAAGTTACTGGCCTCTTCGAAGCGCAGAGGAATGCTGCAAGGCTTGCCTTCGGTCCAGAAGGCGGGCCACCATAGGTGCGAGCAATTCAATAGAACTGACTTCTGATAAATGGTGCAGTCACCTTCTGAAAACGACAACAAGCGGCAGCTTGCTCAAGCACAGCGACAATCCACAATCCCTTTCCAATATTCAAAGTCCAGCTATACTGAATTTTCGTGATTTATTGGACAAGTCGCCATGCTGATCGGCTACGCCCGTGTATCGACCGACGACCAGAACTTGGACTTGCAGCGCGATGCGTTGCAGGCGGTCGGTTGCGAGCGTGTCTTCGAGGACATGGTGAGCGGAGCCAGAGCGGACCGCACCGGGCTGGTTACCTTAATGAGCATGCTACGCGCCGGCGACACCGTAGTCATCTGGCGGTTGGATCGGCTGGGCCGGTCGCTCAAGAACCTGATCGAGCTGGTCGAGCGGCTCGAATCAGCCAAGGTCGGGCTGCGCAGCCTGCAAGAAAACATCGACACCACGTCGAGCGGCGGCAAGCTGGTCTTTCACCTGTTCGGCGCACTGGCCGAGTTCGAGCGCAACCTGATCCGCGAACGGACGCAGGCCGGACTGGTCGCGGCGCGCGCGCGCGGCCGCATGGGCGGTCGGCCGAGGCGCCTTGATCCTGTCAAGCTCGCGCTCGCCGTGAAATTGCACCGGGAGCGCAACCACACTGTTGAGGAAATCTGCAAGATGATGGGGATTTCCAAATCCACGCTCTACAACTACCTAGACAAGGCTGAGAGCGATGGCTGCCGGGTGGCGTAAGCAGATCCCGGCCGAATCGCTGCTGCAATTGCGGCAGCGGCTCGACCGTCTGCCTCACAAAAGTCCGGAGCGTGCCGCCCAGGTGCGCGCCAT
>RCMZ01000892.1_pt1 | contig 11597 bp, 6 predicted proteins | sample 2041141 | NCBI WGS metagenome assembly RCMZ01 (sample SAMN09708263, study PRJNA481090) | Wastewater metagenome, whole genome shotgun sequencing project. | biome: sewage; isolation source: Davis station wastewater (DW) | place: Antarctica: Davis Station | collected 2010-03-01
TGGTTCGGGTTGACGATGACGGCCGCGTCGGGCAGGGTGTCGGCCGGCAAATGGTGGTCGGTGACGACCACCTGGATGCCGCGCCGGTTCGCTTCAGCCACGCCGTCGATGCTGGCGATGCCGTTGTCGACGGTGATGATGATGTCGGGCGCCTTTTCACGGGCAGTGAGTTCGACGATTTCCGGCGTCAGGCCGTAGCCGTACTCAAAACGGTTGGGCACGATGAAATCGACGTCGGCGCCCATGGCGCGCAAGCCGCGGATGGCCACGGCGCAGGCGGTGGCGCCATCGCAATCGTAGTCGGCGACGATGACCATACGTTTTTTTGCCGCAATGGCGTCGGCCAGGAAGACGCCGGCCGCGCCGATGTGCAGCAAGCCGGACGGTGGCATCAGGGCGGCCAGCTCGCTCGACAGTTCTGCCGCGTCGGACAGGCCGCGCGACGCATACAGCCGGGCCAGTACGGGATGGATGCCGCCCTGGCGCAGCAGTTCGGATTCGCGGTAGGGGCAGGGACGGGTGGCGATGCGGGTACGGGTCATGATGCTTTCAACTTGTTCAGGGTCATCGCGCGCCAGAATTTGCGCTGCGCGTTCTTGCTGGTGGTGACGTCGAGCCAGGCGTCGCGGTGGCTCAGCACCAGGCGCAACTGGCCCAGGCGGCCATCTTTCAGGGCCGCCAGCAGGGGGGCGAACCAGTGCGCCTCCAGCGCCTGCAACTGCTGCAACCACAAGCCCCACTCCTGCGCCTGCGCCGCTTCGGTCAATCCGCCCAGCACGACGATGGTGTCCTGCGGGCTGGCCAGCACACTGCTTGGACTGGCATGGCGCTGCGCCGGTTCCGCCAGCGCGGCCAGCCAGCCCGGCGCGTCCGCCACATGCAGGCTGGCCGCGCAAGGTGCGGGTGCGGCCGTGGCCTGGCTGCCGCCCCAGATCCAGAAGGAATTGATCGGCTTCAAGCCCCGTTCTTCGCGCGCCGCGTTGACGGGGTGCGCATGCCACAGCATCTGCACTTCGTTTTGCAGGCGCCGCGCGGCGCGCGCATGTTCGCCTTCCGGCATCCACACGGACAGGTCCTGCGTGGTGGCGGCATCCGGCGTGGCGCATTGCAAGTCGCTCCAGGCATCGCCGCGCATGAACCACGTGCCCGCGTCGCCATACGCCAGCGGCTGGCCGATCTCGTCGAAATACGGACGCGCCGTGTCGAACAGGGCGCGGCCATCGGCGTCGCTCAGATTGAGCTGGCGCAAGTCTTCCAGGCTGATATGGCTGCGGGCAATCGCCAGGTGGGCAGGGTGCAGCAGGAAATAGCGCGCGCCCGGTTCCGGCGTGAGGCCGTAGCCGCGCATGGCCTGGGCGGCAAAGGCCGCCTGCGCCGCCTCGCCATTGGCGGCCGGTGACAGGCCCAGCGCATGAGAAAGCCACGCTTCATGGGGCAGCAGGCGGTTGGCGTTGTCAAAAGTTTCCAAATTACTACTGGAGGTGCGCGACAGCAGGGCGGCCAGGGCGGGCGCTTGCAGGACCTTGATCAGGTCGGCAACCAGTTCAGCGTTGGGCAGGGCGAAGGGCAAGACGAGGGTAAGTTGATTCATCCCGAGATTGTAGGCGATTGTGGGCATGCCAGAGAAGGCGGCATGCAATTTCAGCGGGCAGGCGAGTGCCGCGAAGTGCCATAAATACATCAATAATATAAAAAATTCATCAGTATTGATGGAAAATAATTTGCTTTTGAAAATATAGGCGATATAATTGCGCTAACTTAAATATCAGAAAGACAATCATACCGTGCTGTATGGTTGCGTCGTCTGGCTCCTGTGTCCCTAGAAACTGTATACAAGATGCTGCCGGCTTCATTTTTTAACAAGTCTCTTCTTGGAAGCCCATCTATGTATACATTCGCCGCTTTGCCCGGCCTGGCTGACTACGCCCTGGCCCCGACCGTTCCCACGCCTGCCGCCGCTGTTGCGCACCGTCAGGAGGCCGCATGACTACCTTTAATTTGTCGACCACGGTCCACGTCTGTGAAGATACCAGCAAGAATTTCGACATCCGCGACCTGCTGATCCAGGCGGGCTACACGGCGCAGGGCGAGCTGAACATCAAGACTTTCAACGTACTGCTGCCTGACGATACGGAATCGAACACGAATACCCCGCTGTTCGGCCTGCTCGACAGCGACACCGTGTATGTGCGCCCCGGCGACTGGGCCGCCAACTACAACGGCAGTTTCTCCACCATCCAGGTGACGATCGACAAGGGCAATGGCGATATCGTCCAGTTGAGCCTGCAAGTCATCATCGATCCCGTCAATGACGCGCCCGACGCGGCCGACAAGACGTTTACCTTGCTTAACGGCAACAACGTGGTGCTGAGCGAAGGCGATTTCGGCTTCCACGACGACGTCGAACATGACGGCTTCAAATCCATCGTCATCACCAATACCACCACGGCGGGCCAGGTCTTGCTCAACGGCGTGGCCGTGGCGGTGGGCACGGAAATCTCCATCGACGATATCCGCGCGGGCCACCTGGTCTTCGTGCCCAGCCAGACCGTGGCGGGCGACTTCGACCTCGGTTTCAAGGTGCGCGATGACGGCGGCACGGCCGGCTGCAATGCGCAGGACCTGAGCCTGGTGCCGCATTACTTGACCTTCAAGGTGCCGATGGCGCACCTGGGCGATTTTGTCTGGGAAGACAAGAACGCCAACGGCGTGCAGGATGCGGGCGAGGCGGGCATCGCCAACGTGGTCGTGCAACTCAAGGATACGGCCGGCAACGTGGTCGCCACCACCACGACGGACGCCAGCGGCGGCTATCACTTCGACGTCAATCCCGGCACCTATTCGGTGACGGTGGTGGCGCCGGCCGGCTATGTGCCGACGGCAGCCAGCCAGGGAGGCGATGCGGCCAAGGACAGCAATATCGATGCCAGCGGCAAGATGGCGCCCGTGACCCTGGCGCCGGGCGAAACCAACCTGACCCTGGACGCGGGCCTGTACCGCACGGCCGAACTGGGCGACCGCGTCTGGTTCGATACCAACAAGAACGGCGTGCAGGATGCGGGCGAAGCAGGTGCCGCTGGCGTGAAAGTGACCTTGCTCGACGCGTCGGGCAACGCCGTGGGCAGCCCGTTGGTGACGGACGCGAACGGCAACTACCTGTTCACGAATTTGAAACCGGGCGCCTACAGCGTGCAGTTCGACAAGACCACCTTGCCGGCTGGCTATGTCTTCACGGGCCAGGACCAGGGCGGCGACGACTTGCGCGATTCGGACGCGAATGCCGATGGCCGCACGGCGCAAGTGTTGCTGGCCTCGGGCGACAGCAACCACAGCGTGGACGCGGGCATCGTGGCCTTGCCGGCCACCCTGGGCGACCGCGTGTGGCATGACACGAACGCGAACGGCGTCCAGGATGCGGGCGAGTCCGGCATCGGCGGCGTCACCGTGCAGCTGAAAAACGCGGCCGGCGGCGTGATCGGCTCGACCGTGACGGACGCCAGCGGCTATTACAATTTCAATGTCGATCCCGGCACGTATTCGATCGCCGTCGTCGCTCCCGCCGGCTACTTGACCACCGTCAAGGATGCGGGCGGCAACGATGCGCTCGACAGCGACATCAACGCGGCTGGCAACAGCGGCCAGGTGACAGTCGTTGCCGGCCAGAACTACAAGGATCTCGATGCGGGCCTGTACAAGACGGCGTCCATCGGCGACCGCGTCTGGTTCGATGCGAATGGCAACGGCACGCAGGATGCGGGCGAAACGGGCGTCGGCGGCGTGAAGGTCAACCTGTACAACGGCGACGGCGCCGTCGTGGCCAGCGCCACCACGGATGCCAACGGCAACTATCTGTTCAGCAACCTGGTGCCGGGCGAATATTACCTGGGCTTCGTGCCACCGGCAGGCTATGGCTTCACCAAGGCCGATATCGGCGGCTATGCCACCGATTCGGACGTCAATCCGGCCACCGGCTTCACCACCGCCATGGCGGTGCTGAAATCGGGCGACGTGCAGCTGGACTGGGATGCGGGCCTGGTCAAGCTCAACACGGCCTCCATCGGCGACCGCGTGTGGGAAGACAATAACTACAACGGCGTGCAGGATGCGGGCGAGCTGGGCGTGGCGGGCGTGAAGGTCAACCTGCTCAACGCCAGCAACGTGGTCATCGCCACGACGACGACGAATGCCAGCGGCAATTACCTGTTCAGCGAACTGGCGGCCGGCAGCTACAAGGTGGAAGTCATCCGTCCATCGGGCTTTTATTACACCAAGGCCAACGTCGGCAGCGATACGGCCGATTCCGACGTCGATGTCAGCACGGGGCGCTCGGCCCTGATCAACCTGGCCGCCGGCCAGAACGACATGAGCTGGGATGCGGGCATCTACCGCAAGGCCAGCCTGGGCGACAAGGTCTGGCGCGACGCCGACCATGACGGCGTGCAGGACTACAACGAGGCGGGCATCGCCAACATCAAGGTGCAGCTGTACTCGGGCAGCGGCGTGCTGCTGGCCACCACCTACACGAATGCCAACGGCAATTATCTGTTCAGCAACCTCGATCCGGGCAGCTATTCCCTGAAATTCGACAAGTCGGGCGTGTACCACGCGGGCTACGCCATGGATACGTGGAAATGGGGCGCGAAGAACGTGGGCACGAACGACAACATCGATTCGGATGTCAACAGCAACGGCACGACGGGCAACGTGGTCTACACGGACATATTGAAACTGGCATCGGGCCAGAACGACATGAGCTGGGATGCGGCCATCACGCCGATCGTCATCGACCTCAACGGTGACGGCGTGCATACGATCGCCCGCGCCGACTTCCACGGCAGCTTCGACCTGCTGGGCACGGGCAGCGCCATCCAGACGGGCTGGGTCTCGGCCCAGGACGGCTTGCTGGCCATCGACAGCAATGGCAATGGCAAGATTGACAATATCTCGGAACTGTTCGGCGGCAACGAAAAGGGCACGGGCTTTGCCAAGCTGTCCAGCTATGACTCGAACGGCGACGGCGTGGTCGACGCGAAGGATGACCATTTCGCCGAACTGCGCATCTGGCGCGACGCCAACAGCAATGGCGTGACGGACGATGGCGAACTGATGTCCCTGCACGACGCCGGCGTGGCCAGCCTGACGGTGAGCTACACGGAACTGCCTTTCCTCGATGCCAACAGCAATCTGCACCTGGAGCGCAGCAGCGCCACCCTGGCCGACGGCAAGACGGTCGACATGACGGACGTGTATTTCAACGTCGATGCCAAGGACGCGGCCGCCGCCGGCGTGCACCTGCCCAGCATGGCCGATTTGCTGCGCGACGACAGCACGCTCGACGTGGTGCTGGGCCAGGATGGCACGGTGAGCACCGTCGCCGCCGCGCCGGCAGCCGCCGCCCCCGCCGCGGAAGCCCAGGCCCAGTGCGACATGGCCGAAGTGCTGCGCCGTGCCATGGCCCACGCAACGACCCAGCCCCAGGAAATGGCTGCCTGATGTCCAGTACCAGGCCGTAACCACGCCTGGCACCGGTGCCGGCCCCTGCCACAGGGCGCCGGCACTTCTCGATACTCATCATAAATATTTAGGGAAACCACAATGAAAAAATCCATGCACATGATCCTCCGCGGCACCCTGGCGGCGGCCGCCTTTGCCCTGGCCAGCGGCAGCGTCCTGGCAGCCGGCTCCAAACTGACCGTCGACGACTTCTATGGCGTGCCCCTGTTCACGGCCACCGGCGGCGCTTTCGGCAGCGGCAACGCCATCACGCCGTCCGTCTGGCAAGTCAGCTACGACAGCAACACCTTCCTGGCGTTTTGCCTGGATCCGCACGTGGCCCTGAACAGCGGCGCGAACAGCTACAGCAGCGGTACGTTCGCCGCCAGCGATTCCATCAAGCGCCTGTATGAAGGTTATTACAGTTCATCGGTGGCGAATGCGTCGAGCAATGCCAACGGCGCGGCCGCTTTCCAGCTGGCCCTGTGGGAATTGAACAATGACAACACCAACCTGCTGACGGGCGACCTGCGCTTCAAGAACCTGAGCAATGCCGTCGTCGCTGAAGCGAACACCATGCTGGGCGTGGCCACGGGCAATGGCGCCATCCAGAACCTGTACAACTACTCCAGCCTGACCAGCGTGAACCCCGCTTCGCAGACTCTGCTCAGCGTGTCGCCGGTACCGGAAGCGCAAACCTGGGCCATGCTGGTCGCCGGCCTGGGCTTGCTGGGCTTCATGGCGCGCCGCCGCAAGGCGGGCCAGGCTTAATTGCCCGGCTGAAGTTCGCAGTTTCCCCTTTGTAGTGACTCTTGCTGCGGTGCGTCCGTCACGACGCACTGCAGTTTTTCTTTTTAACAACACATTTTCAGACAGTCGTTATTACTATGGCACAATGTTTTTGCAAATCATCGCAGCGCGACCGTGACGCTGGTGTTGCGCTGTTTTGCCACTCGCCACTGCCACAGACTGGATTGAGCTCATCATGACGCCACCTTCCGCCGCCGCCCACGGCCCCGCCAGCGCATCGGCCGCGCCCTCGGCCGCCAACGCCGCCACCATCGCCGACGCCATCGTCTTCCTGGCGCGCTTTTTTGGCGTGGCCGTCCAGGCCGAGCGCCTGCACGCCAGCGTGGCGGCGCAAGCCGACCCGGCCGCCGCCGATTTCCTCGACCAGGCGCTGGCGCACGCCACCCTGGCCGGCACCGTGCTGCCGGCCGACAAGCCGCGCCGCGCCACGGAAATGCCCGCCTTGCTGATCAACGGCGCCGGCCAGGCGCTGGTGGTGCTGGCCATCGCCAACGATCAGTACGAGTGCCACGTGCCCGGCATCGCCGGCAGTTCCTGGCGCGACGCGGCCACGCTGGCGCAGGAAGTGCCCGCCGGGCGCTGGGTGGCCGTGCGTCCCGTCATGTTCTTCGACCAGCGCAGCTTGCTCTACAGCATGCCGGTGGCGGGGCGCTGGTTCTGGGACGTCTTCAACCGCAACCGCTGGATCTTCCGCTGGGCCTTGCTGGGCACCCTGGTGCTGAACATCATCGGCGCGCTGGTGCCGTTCTATGCGATGGCCGTGTATGACCGCGTGATCCCGAACAATGCCACGTCCAGCCTGTGGGTGCTGACGATCGCCGTGGTGGTGCTGACGGGCTTCGAGCTGGCCATGCGCCTGCTGCGCGGCGAACTGGTGGAAACGGCGTCGCGCCGCATGGACGTGGCGCTGTCGTCGAACATCTTCGCCCAGTGCCTGCGCCTGCGCGCGGCCAGCCGGCCCGCTTCCGGGGGCACCTTGGCCAATACCGTGCGCGATTTCGAATCCGTGCGCGAATTCTTCGCCTCCACCACGCTGACCACCCTGGGCGACTTGCCCTTTTTGCTGCTGTTCCTGCTGGTGATCGCCCTGGTGGGCGGCTGGCTGGTGCTGGTGCCGCTGGCCGCCATCCCCATCCTGCTGCTGGTGGCGTTCGCCTCGCGCGCGGCGCTGGCGCGCCACGTGGCCGCCTCGATGCAGGAAAGCGCCCAGCGCACGGCGCACCTGTTTGAAACCATGAATGGCCTCGACACCATCAAGGCGCTGGGCGCGGAAGCGTGGAGCCGGCGCAAATGGGAAAGCCTGACGGTGGCCATCGCCGCCAACAGCGTCGAGACGCGCGAAATCGTCAGCCGGGTCAATTACATCAACACGGCCGTGCTGGCGCTGTCCGGCGTGGCCGTGGTGGCCACGGGCGCCTTGCTGATGGGCGAACACCTGCTGACCCTGGGCCAGATCATCGCCGTCAGCATGCTGACGGGCCGCGCGCTGGCGCCCGTGAGCCAGATCGCGGGCCTGGTCATGCGCTGGGAGCAGACCAAATTGTCCTACCACGCGCTCAATAAAATCATGGAAGCGCCCACCGACGACGATGCGGCCAGCCTGCAGGCGCCGCCGCTGACGGGGCGCATCGAGTTCCGCGACGTGGGCTTCGCCTACCCGAATTCGCCGCCGCTGCTCGACAAGCTTAACCTGCACATCCGTCCCGGCGAGCGGGTGGGCGTGATCGGCAAGCTCGGTTCCGGCAAGAGCACCTTGCTGCGCCTGCTGCTGAACCAGTACGGCCCGCAGGCCGGCAGCGTGCTGTTCGACGACCTGGCCAGCACCCAGCTCGACCCCTTGAGCCTGCGCCGCCAGATCGGCTACGTGCCGCAGGACGTGACCCTGTTCCATGGCAGCCTGCGCGAAAACATCGAACTGGGACGCAGCCAGCCGGACGACGAGAGCCTGCTCGACGCCATCCGCCTGGCCTGCCTCGATGACATCATCACCCAGCTGCCCAACGGCGTGGCGACGGAAGTGGGCGAGCGGGGCGAGCGCCTGTCCGGCGGCCAGCGGCAAGCCGTGGCCATGGCCCGCGCCTTGCTCATGAAGCCGCCGATGCTGCTGCTCGATGAGCCGAGCAGCATGTTCGACCCGGCCACCGAGCAGCGCCTGATCGCCCGCCTGCGCACCTTGCAGGACACGACCATCGTGCTGGTCACCCACCGCATGGCCATGCTGGCGCTGGTGGACCGGCTGATCGTCTTCGACAAGGGGCGCATCGTCGCCGACGGCCCGCGCGATGAGGTCATGCGCGTGCTCAATGGCCAGGCGGCCAAGCCAGCGGTGGAACAGGGAGCGGCGGCATGAGCGCCCTGAATGCCCCGAACGCCCGCCCTCTGCCGGCGGCCCACCCCGATCCGGAAAGGGAGCCGCAGCGTATCGTCATCCGCATGCTGGCCTTGATGTCCGTGCTGCTGGTGCTGGTGCTGGCCTGGGCCATGTTCGCCCAGCTCGACGTGTCCGTGAATGGCCGTGGCGCCATCACGCCGCCGTCGCACCTGCAGGAGGTGCAAAGCCTGGAAGGCGGCATCGTGCGCGAGATGCTGGTGAAGCCGGGCCAGCAGGTGCGCCGTGGCGACTTGCTGCTGCGCCTGGACACAGCCCAGTACGACGCCAACCTGGGCGCCAGCGTGCAGAACCGCCTGGCCGCGCTGGCGGGCAGGGCGCGCCTCGACGCGCTGCTGGCGGGCGCCACGCCGCAGTTCGCGCCCGAGTGGCAGAAAGACGCGCCGGAGCTGATCGCCAAGGAGATGCAGCTGTGGCGCGACGGCCAGCGCGAATTCGCGTCCGCCACGGCGGCCGCGCGCGAAGGCGTGACGCGCCGGCGCGGCGAGCTGGCCGAGGCGCACAGCCGCATCGCTCAGTTGGACGCGGGCTTGAAAATCGCGCTGGAAAGCCTGTCGATCGAAGAACGGTTGTTCAAGGAGGGCGCCGGTTCGCGCGGCGACTACCTGAATGCGCAGCAGCGCGTGCAGCAGCAGCGCACGGAACTCGACAGCCTGCGCGCCTCCGTGCCGCGCCTGGTGGCCACCCTGGCCGAGGCGCAGGCGCAGGCGGGCGAAGTGGAAGCGCGCATGCGCGGCCAGTGGGGCGCCCAGCGCAGCGAATACGAAACCAAGGCGGGCGCGCTGGCCAGCACGGTGAAGGGCCAGCAGGACCAGGTCAGCCGGCGCGACATCACGGCGCCCGTCGATGGCGTCGTCAACCGCGTGCTGGTGGCGACCGTCGGCGGCGTGGCGCAGCCGGGCAAACCTATCCTGGAAATCGTGCCCGCCGATTCGGAAGTGCTGATCTCCGTGCGCGTGAAACCGTCGGACATCGGCTTCATCCATGTGGGCCAGAGCGCCTCGGCCAACGTGCTGGCGTACGACGCCACCACCTACGGCCGCCTGCAGGCGCAGGTGGTGCGCGTGGGGGCGGACGCGATTCCCGACGAACGCAACGAGCCGTATTTCGAGGTGCAGCTGAGTACCGACCGCAGCCAGCTGACGGCGCACGGCAAGGTGCTGCCCATCACGCCCGGCATGCCCGTCGACGTGGGTATCCTGACGGGGCGCCGCTCGGTGCTGCAATACGTGTTCAAGCCCGTGCTGCGCGGCTTGCAGTCTTCCCTGCAGGAGCGGTGATGCGTGCCTTGTTACTCTGCATGGCGTTTGCCGGTGCGCATGCGGCGGCGCAGTCCATGCCGCCTGCCACCTTCCAGGCGCAGTCCGCGCGCGGCTTGCCGGCCCTGCTGGCGCGCGCCGTGCCGCGCGACCCGCAGGTGGTCGCCGCGCAGGCGGCGCTGGCCACCACCGAGGCGCGCTACAGGCAGGCCCGTTCGCGGCTGTTCCCGAGTGCGGGATTGCAGGCGACGCGGGGGCGCAGCAACGACCTCGATGGCACCCTGGACGTGGAGCGCCGCACGCACCAGGTGGAGGCGAGCGTGCGCTGGAATGTGTACAACGGCGGCGCCGACCGCGCCGAAATCGACGCGGCCGAGCGCGAGATGGCGGGCGCCGCCTTCGACGTGGAGCGGGCGCGCGCGGAAAGCGCGGAAAAGCTGGCCGAGGCGTATTTCGACATGCAGCGCCTGGAACGCAGCCTGCAGCAGTCGCAGGAGCGCCTGCGCGACGTGACGCAGCTGGTGCGGCAGGTGACGCGCCAGGCGGAACTGGGCAAGTCCTCGGAAGTGGACCGCGAACTGGCGCAAAGTTCGCAGCTGGACGCGGAACTGGTGCAGGACGGCCTGCTGACGGACCAGCAGGCGGCGCGCATCAAGCTCGAGGCGCTGGCTTTCGAGCCGGTGGCGCAGTTTGCCGATTTCGCCTTTGCGCCATTATCCGCGCAAGCGCTGGAGAACGCCGATACGCAGCAGGCGCAGTTGCGCGCCGCGCGCGAGCGGGCGGCGGCGGCCCTGCTGCGCGTGCGCGGCGTGGCGGCCACGCTGGCCCCTAAAATCGATCTGAATGTCAGCCATCTGCTGAATAACAAGACCACGCCGCCGCCGTCGACCATTCAGCAGCGGGGCTGGTCGGTGGGCGTTTCCTGGGAGTTCCCGCTCGGTGGCGGCAGCCTGGCGCAGCGCGACGAAACCATCAGCCGTGCCCAGGCGGCCGATGCGGACGTGGCGCGCGCGGAGCAGGGCACGCGCGCCGACCTGGCCAGCATGCTGCCGCGCATCGCCAATGCGCAGCGCACCCTGGCCCTGCTCGACGAGCAGGAAAAGAAGATGGCCTTCGTCGTGCGCGGCGGGACCATCCAGTACGAGGCGGGGCGGCGCAACCTGCAGCAGATCATCCAGACGCGCGATACCTACTTCACGATACAGCAGCGGCGCATCGACCAGCTGCACCGTTTGACCCTGGCGCAGATGCGGCAATATGCGCTGGCGGGGCAGCTGTTGCGTGTTTTTGGCCTGGCGCAGGAGGCAAAATAGCGCCGGCGTGCGCGGTTTCACGCACAGATGACGCAGAGATCATGCATGACATGCCCATTGTGTGGCACACTGCGCGCTCGCATATCATCGTTGTCGCGGGAGCGCATGGGCATCATCAAACAATTTCCTTTTGAGTGGCAGGTCGGCGTGCGCTATACGCGCGCCGGGAAACGCAGTGGCCGCAACAGCTTCATTTCCTTCATCTCCCTCATTTCCGTGGCCGGGATCGGCCTGGGCGTGGCCGCCCTGATCGTCGTCCTCTCCGTCATGAACGGCTTCCAGAAGGAAGTCACCGACCGCCTGATGTCGGTGCTGGCGCACGTCGAGGTGTTC
>RCMZ01000893.1_pt1 | contig 11588 bp, 6 predicted proteins | sample 2041141 | NCBI WGS metagenome assembly RCMZ01 (sample SAMN09708263, study PRJNA481090) | Wastewater metagenome, whole genome shotgun sequencing project. | biome: sewage; isolation source: Davis station wastewater (DW) | place: Antarctica: Davis Station | collected 2010-03-01
AGCTGACGAAGTGATGGTGGACTACCACCCGGAATGCCTCGTGAGGCACAACCATCGTTCAACGATTCACAGTGCCAATAAATGGCTCCTCGACCTGGGCTCGAACCAGGGACCTACGGATTAACAGTCCGGCGCTCTACCAACTGAGCTATCGAGGAATAATCGGTATTTGATACTTAACTAAAAAGCCCCGCTTACACATGCAGGGCCCTTGAATTTTTGGCTCCTCGACCTGGGCTCGAACCAGGGACCTACGGATTAACAGTCCGGCGCTCTACCAACTGAGCTATCGAGGAACAAGCCTCAGATTATATACACAAAAAGGGGGGCTAATAAAATTGCCGCCAGTGCTGGTTAAAAATCTGGAGGCATAAACTGCTCCGATGCGGTGGATAGGTGATGTCTTGTGTGGGGTCGCGAATGCCGCAAAGCTGGCTTGGTTGGACATAGCCTCTTGGGCAGATGGTGAGTGAAACGATCCGCTGATCGTTCCACCATGGGCTGCAGCACGAAGTGGCTCACGGGGGCGCCGAACACAACACTGCAGACGTCTGCAGTATCCAGCACACCGGCCATTGAAGGGGGTATGGAGAAGGGGGGCTTCGCTTTGCTGGTGAACCAGGGAATGGACTCTTGTGCTGAACCCAGGGAGTTCGGGCGTTATGCTGGCGTTGTTGGCGGTATTTGTGCCCGGCAAACCAATCATCCCATGACAATCCACACCATCCTCAAGATGGGCGACCCTCGCTTGCTGCGTGTTGCCCAACCCGTCACCGCATTTGATACCGACGAATTACATGCTCTGGTGCGTGACATGTTGGAAACGATGCACTCAGTCCATGGTGCCGGGCTTGCTGCGCCGCAGATCGGCGTGGATCTGCAACTGGTGATTTTTGGCTCCAATGATCGCAACCCCCGCTATCCCGATCGACCGGTGGTGCCTCCTACCGTATTGCTTAACCCTGTAATTGCGGCTTTGGGGCACGATGAAGAGAGCGATTGGGAAGGTTGCCTTTCGGTGCCTGGGCTTCGCGGCATGGTGCCGCGATGGTCACGCATTCGTTATACGGGGTTTGATCTTTTTGGTGACCCGATCGATCGCACCGTAGATGGTTTTCATGCGCGCGTGGTGCAGCACGAATGTGATCACCTCATTGGCAAGCTCTATCCGATGCGCGTGCGTGACTTTACGCAGTTCGGTTTTACGGATGTTTTGTTCCCCGGCATCAGTGCTGCCGAGGACGATTGAGGCGGCTGCCATTGGGTTTTGCGGTTTTCGCTGGTGCCGCCGTGGCGTCATCGTTCAAGATGAGAGTTCGCGCAGGAGTTCTGTTTCGATTTCGATCTGGCGGGCGTTGTTTTGCAGCTCCGGCCCCTGGATCAAGAACGTGTCTTCCACGCGCTCGCCCAGCGTACTGACTTTTGCCAACTGCACGCTCAGGTGATGCTGGGCAAGGATGCGCGCCACCACATAAAGCAGGCCCGCTCGATCGCTGGCAGAGATGGCGAGTAGCCAGCGTTGCGCTTTTTCGTCGGGCCTCAGCGTCACCCTTGGCGCGAAAGGAAAGCTTTTGACGCGGCGCGAAACCCGTTTGCGGGCTGGTTCGGGCAGCGGTCCACCTACTTCGAGCGCCCGCAGGAGGTCGCTCTCCACCATGTGGGTGAGTTCACGGTAGTGGCCAGGCTGTGACGATGCGACCACCTGGAAGGTATCGAGCGCATAGCCGTTGTTGGCGGTGTGCACGCGGGCATCCAGGATGCTGAAACCCGCCCGGTCAAAATAACCGCAGATGCGCGCAAAGAGGTCGGCTTGATCCGCCGCGTAGACCACCACCTGCAGCCCTTCACCAGCAAGAGACTGCCGCGCGCGCACGACGGGCCGAGTCGTACCCACGTGGCGTGACAGATGGCGCGTGTGCCATGCAATGTCCGCTGCATCGTGGCGCATGAAGTAGCTCACGTCGAGCGTTGCCCACAAATTTTTGTGCGCTTCGAATGGGAGTGCGTTCAGAGCCAGCAGCACCAGCGACTCGCGTTTGCGCGCTTCGATCTCGGCGGCCGCGTCGGGCGCCCGCCCGCCCAGAGTGCGCAGGGTGGCGCGGTACAGGTCTTCCAGCAGCTTGCCTTTCCACGCGTTCCAGACCTTGGGGCTTGTGCCACGTATATCGGCCACCGTGAGCAGGTACAGGGCCGTGAGGTTGCGTTCATTGCCCACGCGGCGGGCAAACGCGGCGATCACGTCCGGGTCGCTCAGATCCTGCTTTTGCGCCACGGTACTCATGGTGAGGTGCTCGCGCACCAGAAATTCGACCAGTCGCGCATCGTTGCGATCCACGCCGTGCTGGCGACAAAAACGCCGGACTTCTTGTGCTCCGATCTGCGAGTGATCGCCGCCTCTGCCTTTGCCAATGTCGTGGAACAGCGCGGCGAGGTACAGCGTCCAGGGTTTGTCCCAGCCACTGGCGAGTTGTGAGCAAAAAGGGTATTCATGCGCATGCTCGGCCATGAAAAAGCGCCGCACGTTGCGCAGGACCATCAGGATGTGCTGATCAACCGTATAAACATGGAACAGGTCGTGCTGCATCTGCCCGACGATGCGGCGAAAAGGCCAGAGGTAGCGCCCCAGCACCGAGGTCTGGTTCATGAGCCGCATGGCATGGGTGATGCCCGAGGGCTGCTGCAGAATGCGCATGAACGTTTCGCGATTGACTGGGTCGCGGCGAAACTGGCTGTCCATCACGCCGCGCGCGTTGTACAGGGCGCGCAACGTGCGGGCCGACAGGTCCTTGAGGCCTGGAGTCGTTTCATACAGCAGAAACGTCTCCAGAATGGCATGGGGTTCGCGAGTGTACAGATCGTCGCTGGCCACCTCGACCAAGCCGCCCTTGTCAAGAAAGCGTGCGTTGATGGCGCGGGGCTCATGGCCTGCAGGGTTCAGCCGGTCTTCGATGTTGAGCAGCAGAATCTGGCTGAGTTGGGACACCGCCTTGGCAGACCAGTAGTAGCGGCGCATGAGTGTCTCGCTGGCACGCATGGGCAGCCGAGAGCCATCGGGAGACTGCGAGCGGTATCCAAACGACTCGGCCACGGCAGTTTGCAGGTCAAAGACCAAGCGGTCCTCATGCCGACCCGCCGCTGCGTGCAGGCGCGCACGAATGAGGCACAGCACCGCCTCGTTGCGCTCGATCTGGCTCGTCTCGAATGCGGTTGCCAGGCCACTGGCCGCTAGCTCCTTCCAATTGCTGCCGAGCCCGGCCGCCTGGGCTACCCAGAGGATCATTTGCAGGTCCCGCAGGCCACCCGGGGATTCCTTGCAATTGGGCTCCAGCGCGTAGGGCGTGTTCTCGTATTTGTTGTGGCGTTGGCGCATCTCCAGCGTTTTGGCGACCAGAAATGCCGCAGGGTTCATCTGCGCACGGTACTGCTGCTGGAAATCCGCGAACAGCGCAGTGTTGCCGCATACCAAGCGTGATTCGAGCAGCGATGTCTGCACGGTCACATCGCGCGCACTTTCTGCCAGGCATTCCGCCACAGTGCGAACGCTCGATCCAATCTCCATCCCCGCATCCCAGCAACTGCCAATAAACGCTTCCAGTTGCGTGCGCAGGGTGCTGCCCGCTTCGGGCGCTGCGCCATCGGGCAAAAGCAGCAGTACATCAACGTCCGAATAGGGAAACAGCTGGTCGCGGCCAAAACCGCCCACGGCGACCAGCGCCAAGTCGCCGGGCAACTGGGCTCGTTGCCAAAGCGTTTGCAGCAGGCGGCCTGCCAGGGAAGAGAGCTTGTGCAGCAAGGCCCGAATGCCCCGCGTGGACGCCCCCGTGGCGTTCATCGCCGAAAGCAGGGCCGCTTTGTCGCTGCGGTAGGCATCGCGAAGGGCATGGGTTTCAGTCATGGTCGTGGAGCACTCTGGTTGTGGGCCATGGACGTGCCATGCAAAAGTCGTGCGAGCCGCCTGCGATGTATGTGCCATGCCGACGTTGCGGGTGCCGTGTGGCTCGCAACGGTCGGGGGCTCATCCGGTCAGGTGCTTGTGGCGGTCACGAAGGCTGGCAAGGGCGGCGAGCCTGCCGAGAGCGTCATGACTTCATAGCCGGTCTCAGTGACCAGCACCGTGTGCTCCCATTGCGCCGACAGGCTGTGGTCCTTGGTCACGATGGTCCAACCATCGTTGCCGAACTCTTTCACCTCTCTGCGGCCGGCGTTGATCATGGGTTCGATGGTAAACACCATGCCTGGCCGCAATTCTTCGAGCGTGCCCGGCCTGCCGTAGTGCAGCACCTGGGGCTCCTCATGAAATTTCTGGCCAATTCCGTGGCCACAAAACTCGCGCACGATAGAAAAACCCTGGCCTTCGGCAAACTTCTGGATTGAATGACCGATGTCACCCAGGTGCGCCCCGGGCTTGACCTGAACGATGCCGTGCCACATTGCGTCGAAGGTAATCGCCGACAGTCGCTTGGCGGCGATCGAACACTCGCCGATCAGGTACATGCGGCTGTTGTCCCCGTACCAGCCGTCGTTGGTGATCACTGTCACGTCCACGTTCACGATGTCGCCTTTTTTCAGCGGCTTGTCGTTGGGAATGCCGTGGCACACCACATGGTTGACCGAGGTGCACAAAGACGCCGGGTAGGGGGGGTAACCTGGGGGCTGATAGCCCACGGTGGCAGAAATGGTGCCCTGCTGGGCCATGCATTCAGCGCCCAGGCGGTCGATTTCTTTGGTGGTGATGCCGGGCTTGATGTGCGGCGCGATGTAGTCCAGCACTTCAGATGCCAGTCGGCACGCAATGCGCATGCCGGCAATGTCCTCAGCGCTTTTGATGGTGATGCTCATGCCGCAATTATCCCATTGGCCTTCAGCCGCTGCAGGGCGTGTTGATCTGCCCGGTAAAATGCGGGGCTGCCCACCCGTCCAGGTCGCTTGGCCGGGGCTTTGGGCTCGTGTCTCTTTTGTACCCCCTCACACCCCCAACAGGCCGCTACCGTGACCTTGCACATGACCACGCTGGCGGGCGGCAACGCCCTCAGCAACTTCCGCGCCCAGCAACTTCAACCCGCCCTGGAGGCTATCCACCCCAAGATCAGTGGCATTGCGGCGCGCTTCGTGCACCTGGTCGCTACCGATGCGGCCCCCACGCCTTCTGACCAAGAACGCCTGGCCGCACTGCTTACCTACGGCGACCCGTATGCAGGCTCCGAAGAAGGGGCCGTTCTCATCGTTACGCCCCGCCTGGGCACCCTATCGCCCTGGGCCTCCAAGGCCACCGACATTGCCCGCAATTGCGGCATGGCGATCCGCCGGGTGGAGCGCATCACCGAATACCGCATCAGCCTTAAACCGGGCCTGTCTGGCCTGCTGGGCAAGACCCCGGAACTGACGGCGGAGCAACTGGGCCAGATCGCAGTCTTGTTGCACGACCGGATGACCGAATCGGTGGTGGCCGACCGCAGTGCCGCCGCTGCGTTGTTCACCGAACTGCAGCCTTCGCCCATGGAGCATGTGGATGTGCTCGCCGGTGGCCGCGCTGCCTTGGAGGCTGCCAACACCCGGTTTGGCCTGGCGCTGGCCGACGATGAAATCGATTATCTTGTGACCGCCTTCACGGGCCTGAAGCGCAACCCCACGGATGTAGAGCTGATGATGTTCGCGCAGGCCAACAGCGAACACTGCCGCCACAAGATCTTCAACGCCCAGTTCACCATCGACGGCGTGGCGCAGGACAAGAGCCTGTTCGGCATGATCCGCAACACGCACCAACTGGCGCCTCAGCACACGGTGATCGCGTATTCGGACAACGCCTCGGTCATGGAAGGTCACCAGGTCGAACGTTTTGTAGCCAAAATGGGCTCTGGTGCTTATCCATCAAGCGCTAATAGCTATCAAAAAAGTAGTGCAACCCAACATGTGCTGATGAAGGTGGAAACGCACAACCACCCTACGGCCATCTCGCCTTTCCCCGGCGCCTCCACCGGCGCGGGGGGCGAGATTCGGGACGAAGGCGCCACCGGCCGGGGCTCCAAGCCCAAGGCGGGTCTGACCGGCTTTACCGTGGGCAAGCTGTGGGGCAGCACCGTGGGCAAGCCCGAGCACATTGCCAGCCCGCTGCAGATCATGGTCGAAGGCCCCTTGGGGGGCGCTGCGTTCAACAACGAATTTGGCCGCCCCAACCTGAACGGTTACTTCCGTGAGTACGAGCAGAACGTCGGCGGCGTGCAGCGCGGCTACCACAAGCCCATCATGATCGCGGGCGGCGTGGGCGTGATCGATGCCGAATTGACGAAGAAGATCGAATTCCCTGCCGGTTCGCTGCTGATCCAACTGGGCGGCCCCGGCATGCGCATCGGCATGGGCGGCAGCGCCGCCAGCTCCATGGCCACCGGCACCAACGCGGCAGAGCTGGACTTTGACTCGGTGCAGCGCGGCAACCCCGAGATCGAGCGCCGTGCGCAAGAGGTCATCAACCACTGCTGGGCGCAGGGCGCGGCCAATCCGATCCTCGCCATCCACGACGTGGGCGCGGGTGGTTTGTCCAACGCCTTCCCTGAGCTGACCAACGACGCAGGCCGTGGCGCACGTTTCGATTTGCGCGCCGTGCAGCTTGAAGAGTCGGGCATGAGCCCGAAGGAAATCTGGAGCAACGAATCGCAAGAGCGCTACGTGCTGGCCATCGCGCCCGAGTCGCTGGAGCAGTTCAAGGCCTTCTGCGAGCGCGAGCGCTGCCCGTTTGCCGTGATCGGGGTCGCCACAGAAGAACGCGACTTGGTGGTTGCCTTTGAGGACGCTTTCGAGGGCGCTGCGGCGCGCCGCGCCGGGCCGCCCCAAGCAAGCGCGGCCCCCTCGGGGGGCAGCGAACCACACGCAGTGGGGAGCGTGGGGGTGCCTGTCAACATGCCCATGAACGTGCTGCTGGGCAAGCCGCCCAAGATGCACCGCGATGTGAAGACCGTGGTGCGCGAATTCGCACCGATTCAGCTCACCGGCGTGCCGCTGCAAAAGGCCGTGATCGACGTGCTGGCCCACCCCACAGTGGCGTCCAAGCGCTTCCTCATCACCATTGGCGACCGCACCGTGGGTGGCCTCAGCCACCGCGACCAGATGGTCGGTCCATGGCAAGTGCCCGTAGCCGACTGTGCCGTGACCTTGGCTGATTACAGGGGCTTTGCGGGCGAGGCCATGAGCATGGGCGAGCGCACGCCGCTCGCCGCTATCAACGCCCCCGCCTCGGGTCGCATGGCCGTTGCCGAGGCCATCACCAACCTGCTGGCAGCGCCGATTGAGCTGCCGCGTGTGAAGCTGTCGGCCAACTGGATGGCCGCGTGTGGCGAGCCCGGCGAAGACGCCGCGCTGTACGAAACCGTGAAGGCCGTGGGCATGGAGCTGTGCCCCGCGCTGGGCATCAGCATCCCCGTGGGCAAGGATTCGTTGTCCATGCGCACGCAATGGAGCGAAGGCGCGGACAAGAAAAAAGTCACCTCGCCGGTCAGCCTGATCGTGAGCGCCTTCGCCTCGCTGGCCGACGTGCGCGGCACGCTCACGCCCCAGCTCAACGCGACAGAGGCCGACACCACGCTGGTGTTGATCGACCTGGGCAAGGGCCAGAACCGCATGGGCGGCAGCATCCTGGGCCAGACGCTGGACCAAAGCGGCGACGTGGTGCCCGATGTGGACGACCCGCAAGACCTGGTCAACCTCGTCAACGCCGTGAATGCTCTGCGTGCCAAGGGTCAAATCCTGGCCTACCACGACCGCAGCGACGGCGGTTTGCTGGCGGCGGCGGCCGAGATGGCCCTTGCGGGCCACGTGGGCGTATCGTTGAATGTAGATTTGCTCGTGACCGAGGGTGACGGCATCAACGACAGCCGCATGGACACGGGGGATGCCAAGAACTGGGCAGGCCAAGTAGGCGCGCGCCGCGATGAGTTGACCCTCAAGGCGCTGTTCAACGAAGAACTGGGCGTGTTGCTGCAGGTGCGCACGGCGGCGCGCAACGACGTGATGCAAACCCTGCGCGCGCATGGCCTCTCGGCCTTCAGCCACTTTGTGGGCAAGACGCGCCCCCCATCGTCCGAAATCGACGCGGGTAAGGGCGAACTGCAGGTCTGGCGCGATGCCAAGGCCGTGTTCAGCGCGCCACTGGCCGATCTGCACCAGGTGTGGGATGCGGTGAGCTGGAAGATCTGCCAGCAGCGCGACAACCCCGCCAACGCCGATGCCGAACACGCCGCAGCAGGTGAGCCCACCGACCCCGGTATGCATGTACACCTCACGTTCGATGCCAAGGACAACGTGGCTGCCCCGTTTTTGAACCTTGCCAAACCCAAGGTCGCCATCTTGCGCGAGCAGGGCGTCAACTCGCACATCGAGATGGCCTATGCCTTCACCGAGGCGGGCTTCGAGGCCTACGACGTGCACATGACCGACCTGCAAACCGGCCGTGTCAAGCTCGAAGACTTCAAGGGCGTGGTCGCCTGCGGTGGCTTCAGCTACGGCGACACGCTGGGCGCAGGGATTGGCTGGGCGCGCAGCATCACCTTCAATCCGGTGCTGGCTGCGCAGTTCCAGGGCTTTTTTGGTCGCACTGACACGTTTGGCCTGGGCGTGTGCAACGGCTGCCAGATGTTTGCCGAGCTGGCCGACATCATCCCCGGCGCCCAAGACTGGCCACGCTTCACCACGAACCAGAGCGAGCGCTTCGAGGCCCGTCTGTCGCTGGTGGAAGTGATGGAGTCACCCAGCCTGTTCCTGCAAGGCATGGCGGGCAGCCGCCTGCCGATTGCCGTGGCGCACGGCGAGGGCTATGCCAACTTCAAGTACCGGGGCGACGCATCCAAAGCGATTGCCGCCATGCGCTATGTGGACAACCATGGTGCAGCGACGGAGCAGTATCCCTTCAACCCCAACGGCAGCGCCGGCGGGTTGACGGCTGTGACAACCGCAGACGGGCGCTTCACCGCCATGATGCCCCACCCCGAACGCGTGTTTCGCAACGTGCAGATGAGCTGGACCAGCGAAGATCAGGCGCAGTACAGTGCCTGGATGCGCATCTGGCGCAATGCCCGCAAGTGGGTGGGTTGATGGTTTTTTGAGCTGCCGCCTGCGGGCGCGGCACACATTGAAAAGGCTGGGCCGTGGTGGCCTGGCCTTTTTTTGGGGGGTGGGGGGTAGCCGTGGGCGTGTATTCAGTTCAGCGCGGGGCGCTGGTACACCAGCAGCCGCCCCTTGTAAGCAGGCCGGTGCTCGAGAGCCGGGTGGTCCAGCCGTTCTTCAACCACCTCAAAGCGGTGCGCTGCCATCTGTTTATGAAAGGTGGTGCGGTTGCCCCGGTTGGGGTCCACGATCCATATTTGAGCGCCGCTACCAGCGTGGCGGTCGAGAAAGGTGGCCAGCGAAGCACGGGCATCGCGTTCATACAGCACGTCGCTGCCCATGATGAGATCGAACTCTCCTTGCACCGCGCCTGCCGGCCGCGACGGATCTGTCCCCCAGTGCCCAGTGCGGTATTTGAGCGGCGGAAGGCCATTGAGGCGCAGGTTCTCCAGTAAAAAATCGGGGGCCAGCGGATGGCAATCACTGGCGGTGACGTCGATTCCGCGCCGATGGCATACCAGGCTCGCCAGTCCCAATCCGCAACCAATCTCCAGAATCCGTTCGCCCGCGAGCAATGGGCGTATTGCCATGCGGGTTGCCAGTTGGGCGCCTGAAGGCCACAGCAGCCCGAACAATGGCCAGGTGGCAGACGAAATGCCCAGCGCTTCAGCAGCGCCTTGGGGGTCAGAGAACTGTTGCTTGTCGAGCAGTGAACGGATGATCAGGTCGGCCGCGCCAACAATGGGGATGTCTTCTTGCTTGGTGAGATAGCCGGGCATGGCCTGGGCGTTAAGCCCCTGTAAGAGCGAACTCTCAAAGGCATTCGCAATAGTGGGTGAGGGTGCGAGTATGCGCGCGCTGATTTTTGCGCCGCGCCTTTCTCCATCCATCGGTGGTGGATTGCGCGTAGCGGCTGGCTGGGCGATCTTTGGCCTATAGGTCGCGGAGGTTTTCGCCTACGAGGCCTCGGTAGAGCACGTTGCTATAGTGCAGCGCGCACGTGCATTCTTGCCGTCATCGCTTGCCGCGCTCCCCTCCCATTTTTCTGAAGGACTTCCCATGGCTGCTGGCAGCTTGCTTGCCTTGTTGGACGATATCGCAACCATCCTTGACGACGTGGCTTTGATGACCAAGGTGGCAGCCAAGAAGAGTGTCGCCATGGCCGATGATGTTTCAGTGATGACCAAGGTGGCCGCCCAGAAAACTGCGGGCGTCCTGGGTGACGATCTCGCACTGAATGCCCAGCAAGTGACGGGCGTGCGCGCTGAGCGAGAAATCCCGGTGGTGTGGGCTGTGGCCAAAGGGTCGCTCGTCAACAAAGCCATTTTGGTGCCGGCCGCGTTGGTGATCAGTGTGTTTGCGCCATGGGGCGTGACGCCTTTGCTGATGGTGGGAGGTGCTTTTCTTTGTTTTGAAGGCTTTGAAAAGGTAGCGCACAAACTGCTGCATGAAGAGCACGAGGTCGCGGCACAGCGCGAAAGCCATGCCAAGGCCAATGCCAACCCAGCGGTGGATTTGGTGGCCTTCGAGAAGGACAAGGTCAGGGGCGCTGTACGCACCGACTTCATCCTGTCGGCAGAAATCATTGCCATCACCTTGGGGACGGTGGCCAATGCATCGTTTACACAGCAAGTGATTGTGCTGTCCGGTATCGCGGTCATCATGACCCTGGGAGTCTATGGCCTGGTGGCCGCCATCGTGAAGCTTGACGACCTCGGCATGTGGCTTGCCAGCAAGAGCAATGCTGCAGCCCGTGTGGTGGGCGCAGGCATCCTGCGGGCAGCGCCTTGGCTGATGAAGGCCTTGTCGGTTGCTGGGACGGCTGCGATGTTTCTCGTTGGAGGCGGAATTTTGGTGCACGGCATATCGGCGCTGCACCATCTGGTGGAGGGGGCGGGTGCCGCCGCTGCGCAGGCGACTTCAGGTGCCTTGGCATCCGTTGTGGGCCTGCTTGTGCCCAATCTCTTGAATGCGGTGGCGGGCATTTTGGCGGGCGGCTTGGTGCTGGTCGGCGTCAAGCTGGTGCAGCGCATTCGGGGTCAATCCGCTGCACATTGATCTATGTCATCTTTTTTTGCAGCGGGTAAATACTGGGGTTTGACCTAGGGCAATGCCTTCAGAAGGCCGCAGCGGTTCAATGCATGTACGGGGGTCGTCCCCGTCCAACCGATGCGAAATTAATATGAAAAAGAATCTTCTGGCTGTAGCAGTTTTGTGCCTGTGTTCTTCGGGCGCCGTGTTGGCGCAACAGGCTGAGGGCCCCTGGATGGTTCGCGCACGCGCAGTGCATCTGGACAGTGCCAACAAGGACAGCACATCGCTGGGTTTGTCGATCAACGACAAGACGATCCCTGAAGTAGACATTACGTACTTCTTCAACAAGAACATCGCAGCAGAATTGGTCCTGACTGTGCCGCAAAAGCACACCCTGAGCGCGGGCGGCACAGCGATCGGCACCCTCAAGCATTTGCCTCCTTCACTGCTGGTGCAATACC
>RCMZ01000895.1_pt1 | contig 11572 bp, 9 predicted proteins | sample 2041141 | NCBI WGS metagenome assembly RCMZ01 (sample SAMN09708263, study PRJNA481090) | Wastewater metagenome, whole genome shotgun sequencing project. | biome: sewage; isolation source: Davis station wastewater (DW) | place: Antarctica: Davis Station | collected 2010-03-01
AAGTGCTGGGCCCTGGCAATGGAACAGGCGTCGCGGTTGCGCCCACCGGCACCACCAGCGACGCGCCACTTTGCACCACCGGCAGCAGCTGGTCCACAAAGTCACCCAGGCTGGCATACACGCGCGTGCCTGGGGCAAAACCCGCCGGCAAGGGCGCGCCCGGCGCCAGGTGGGCCGACGGCCCCGAGCACACCAGATGCACCTGCGCACCCAAGGCCTCGCCCGCCTGCACATGGGCCAGGCAATTGCCCACCACGTGCACATCGGGGCGTTCGACTCCATAGCGGTCGCAGATCTGCTCCAGCAGGCCCGGCAAGGGCTTGCGGCAGGTGCAGTCTTCGTCAGCCGCATGGGGGCAATAAAACACCGCATCAATGCGCCCGCCCACTGCGGCCAGCTGCCGGTGCATCTTGGCGTGAATGGCATTGAGCGCCATCACGTCAAACAAGCCGCGGCCCAAGCCGGGCTGGTTGGTGGCGATCACCACGTGCCAACCCGCGTGGTTGAGGCGGGCCACCGCTTCGAGCGCGCCCGGCACGGGTGTCCACTCATCGGCGCTGGTGATGTAGTCCCCCCCCATCAGGTTGAGGGTGCCGTCGCGGTCAAGGATGGCGAGTTTCATGGGCAGTGTTTCCCTGGTGAGAGCAGCAGCCAGCCTACCAGTTCAGGCGCTGGCGTCAAACCGCCAGGCGCGACAGGTCGGCCACACGGTTCATCGCCACGTGCAGGCTTTTGAGCAGGCCCTGGCGGTTCAGGCGCAGGTCCAACTGCTCGGCGTTGACCATCACGTCGTCAAAGAACGCATCCACCGGCGCGCGCAACACGGCCAGGGTTTGCAGCGACGCGGTGAAATCACCGGCATCGAACTGCGCATTGGCCTCCGGCACAAAACGCTGCAGGGCGGCGAACAGGTCTTGCTCGGCTTTTTCCTGCAGCAGTTGGGGGTTGACGTGCGCGTCCACCGCACCTTCGACCTCGGCCTTTTTCAGGATATTGCCCACGCGCTTGTTGGCGGCCGCCAGGGCCGGGGCTTCGGGCAGGGCCGCAAAGGCGCGCACGGCGGCCAGTTGCTTCTCGACCAGAGCCAGGCGCTGTGGGCGCAGGGCCAGCACGGCGTCGACTTCCTGCGCTCGGTAGCCCTGCTCGCGCAGGCTGCCTGCGAGGCGGTCGTAGATGAAGTCGGCGAGCTGTGCCGATGCGTCGGTGATCTTGTCGCCAAAGGCGGGCACAGCACCGGCCAGCAGGGCGCTCAAGTCCAGTGGCAGGTCCTTCTCGACCAGCATGCGAATCACACCCAGCGCGTGGCGGCGCAGCGCAAACGGGTCACGGTCACCTGTGGGCAGGTTGCCAATGCCGAACATGCCGACCAGGGTTTCGAGTTTGTCGGCCAGGGCCACCACCACGCCAGCGGTGTTGCGCGGCAGCGCGTCGCCTGCAAAACGCGGCTTATAGTGGTCTTCAATGGCGTGCGCCACCGTCTCGCCCAGGCCGTCGTTCAGGGCGTAGTAGCCGCCCATGATGCCCTGCAGCTCAGGGAATTCGCCCACCATGTCGGTCACGAGGTCGGTCTTGGCCAGCAACGCGGCTTGGTCGGCATCGGCCACCAGGGCGGCATCGCCCAATTGCGTGGCAATGGCCTTGGCGATGGCGCGCACACGCTCTACGCGCTCGCCCTGTGTGCCCAGCTTGTTGTGGTAAACGACCTTGCCCAGGCCTTCAACGCGCGAGGCCAGAGTTTTCTTGCGGTCCTGGTCAAAGAAGAACTTGGCGTCGGCCAGGCGCGGGCGCACCACGCGCTCGTTGCCGCCGGTCACAAAGCTGGTGTCTTCAGGGCTGATGTTGCTCACCACCAGGAATTGGTTGGTCAACTTGCCTGCGGCGTCCAGCAGCGGGAAGTACTTCTGGTTGGCCTTCATCGTGAGGATGAGGCACTCTTGCGGCACGCCCAGGAACTGCTCTTCAAACTGGCAGATGACCACGTTGGGGCGCTCGACCAGCGCCGTCACTTCATCGAGCAACGCTTCGTCTTCAATGGGGCGGGCACCGTTGCCCACCTGGGCGGCAGCAGCAGCGAGCTGGCGGGCGATCTCGGCCTTGCGCTCAGCAAACGATGCGATGACGGCACCGTCTTTGCGGAGCGTGGCGGCGTAGCTGTCGGCGTCTGCCAACACCACGGGCGACACGGCCGCTTCGAAACGGTGGCCGGTGGTGCTATTGCCAGCGGTCAGGCCCAGCGCCTTCACGGGCACCACGGCGGCGCCGTGCAGTGCAACCAGGCCGTGCGCGGGGCGCACAAAGTTCACGCTGCTCCAGCCGGGCAGTTCGCAGTCGGATTCGAGCTGATAGCTCATCACCTTGGGAATGGGCAGCTTGGCCAGTGCTTCCAGCAAGGCCTTTTGCAGGCCTTCCGCCAATGTGGCGCCCGGCACCACGCTGTCGTAGAAGAGGGCCTCGGCCTTACCGTCCTGCGCGCGCTTGAGCACCGCCACGGCAGCGGCGGGGTTGGACACATCGACGCCCAGGGCCTGCAGCTTCTTGAGCAGTGCGGGCGTGGCGTTTCCGCTGGCGTCGAGCCCCACGGTCACGGGCATCAGCTTTTGCTGCACGGCCTTGTCGGCGGCTTTGTCGGCCACGGCGGTCACATGCGCGGCCAGGCGCCGGGGCGAAGCGAACGGCGTGACGACGGATGCCGCTGTGGCCAGGCCTTGCGCCTTGAGCTGGTCTGCCAACACGGTCGCGAAGGCATCGCCCAGCTTCTGCAGCACCTTGGGAGGCAGCTCTTCCACAAACAGTTCGACGAGGAGATTTTGGGTGGTCATGGGATCAATCAGCTCAAAGACGGCGTGACCGCGTTGTAGTGCAGCACGGTAGGAAAGGGGTCGTAGAAATGATGCAGCAGCGTGCGCCATTCCTGGTATTGGAGAGAGCCACGAAAGCCCTCGGTGTGGTCTTGCAGCGTGGCCCAGCGCACCAGCAGCACGTACTGGTGGTCATCTTCCACACAGTGCTGCAGTTCGTGGCCTTCGTACCCCGGCATGGACGCAATGATGCGCTGCGCCTGGGCAAAGGCCTGCTCAAACGCGGCCGTCTGGCCGGGCTTGATCTGCAGGGTGGCAATCTCCAGAACCATCAGGCAGCCTTTTTGGCTGTGGGTGCCATTTGCGCCACCCACTCGCGCGGCGCCATGGGGAAGCCCAGGCGTTCGCGGCTCTCGTAGTAGCTTTGCGCCACGGCACGGGCCAGGTTGCGGATGCGGCCGATGTAAGCAGCACGCTCGGTCACGCTGATGGCGCCGCGCGCATCCAGCAGATTGAAGCTGTGCGCGGCCTTGAGCACTTGCTCGTACGCGGGCAGCGCGAGCTGCTGCTCCATCAGGTACTTGGCCTGCTTTTCGTGCGCGTTGAAGGCGGTGAACAAAAAGTCCGCGTCGCTGTGCTCGAAGTTGTAGGTGGACTGCTCCACCTCGTTTTGCTTGTACACATCGCCGTAGCTCAGCGTGTCGGTCCACTTCAGGTTGTAGACGTTGTCCACGCCCTGCAGGTACATGGCCAGGCGCTCGAGGCCGTAGGTGATCTCGCCCGTGGCGGGCTTGCAGTCAATGCCGCCCACTTGCTGGAAGTAGGTGAACTGCGTGACTTCCATGCCGTTGAGCCACACCTCCCAGCCCAGGCCCCAGGCGCCGAGCGTGGGGTTCTCCCAGTCGTCTTCCACAAAGCGGATGTCGTTCTTCTTCAGGTCAAAGCCCAGGGCTTCGAGGGAGCCGAGGTACAGCTCAAGGATGTTGGCCGGTGCAGGCTTGAGCACCACCTGGTACTGGTAGTAGTGCTGCAGGCGGTTGGGGTTCTCGCCGTAGCGGCCGTCCTTGGGGCGGCGGCTGGGCTGCACGTAGGCGGCCTTCCAGGGCTCGGGGCCAATGGCGCGCAGGAAGGTGGCGGTGTGCGAGGTGCCGGCGCCCACTTCCATGTCATAGGGTTGCAAAAGGGCGCAACCCTGCGCGTCCCAGTAGGACTGCAGCTTCAAAATGATTTGCTGGAATGTCAACATGGCGTCTGTAGCTGTGGCACTGGTAAGCCAGGGCCGGGCAAGTAAGGGGAAAGAAAAAGGCGGTGTTCGTGCCAGGCCCAGCACCTGCAGCCATCAAAGCATGCAAGCATGGGCACCGCGCGCGCAACCGGTCATTTTACGGCGCTGCGGCGGGCCGCCTTTTAAACGCACCCCACAGACCCTTGCCCCATGGAAAAAGGCCGAAGCCCTTTTGGAGCCCCAGCCTTTCCAACCCGTCACGCAAGCTATATGCCGGTGCGTACCAGTGACCACCTTTGCGGGTAGCCCGTCGGCGCACATGTTGTGCGCCAAGCCTCATTTCAGATATTCGCTGCGAGATTGACACCCGGTTTGCACCCGGTGCGCCTCCACGAGCGCATCTTTCACCAGTGCACCCATGGATGGATCCGGCTCCGCCAGTCCACCGGGTCCGAGCCCCTCAGGGGGAAGGCGCGAAGCGACTCAGGGGGAGATCAGTACTCCCAGAAGATCCGTTGCAGCTCTTTGCTGTCGTTGGTCTTGGTGAGGGCCACCATGGCCAGAATGCGGGCCTTTTGAGGGCGCAGGTCGTGCGCCACCACCCAGTCGTACTTGTCGTCAGGCTGTTCCGCATTGCGCAGCACAAAGCCGTCGGGCACGCGGGCCGAGCGGATGATCTGCACGCCGCTGGCACGCAGCGCCTTGAGCGAATCCACCGCCTGGGCGGCCACGGAGCCGTTGCCCGTGCCTGCGTGGATCAACGCCTTGACGCCCGCCTTCCCGTAAGCGTCGATGCCCGTCGTGTTCATGTTGCCGTAGCCGTAGACGATGTCCACCGCAGGCAGGGCCTGGATATCGTCGATGTTGAATTCAGACTGCATGGTGTGGCGCTTGACCGGTGCGCGGAACCAGTAGTTCTTGCCTTCCACCACCATGCCCAGCGGGCCCCACTGGCTCTTGAAGGCCTCGGTCTTGATGTTGATGGTCTTGCTCACGTCGCGGCCGCTCTGGATTTCGTCGTTCATGGTGACGAGTACGCCCTTGCCCGCAGCGTCCTTGCTGGCAGCCACGCTCACGGCGTCATACAGATTGAGCGCGCCGTCGGCCGACAGCGCTGTGCCTGGGCGCATCGATCCAACGACCACGATGGGCTTGGCGGTGTGCACGACCAGGTTCAGGAAATACGCGGTTTCTTCCAGCGTGTCGGTGCCGTGGGTGACGACGATGCCATCCACATCTGCCTGCTTGGCCAGGGCCGAGACGCGCTGGCCGAGCTTGAGCAAATGTTCGTTCGTGAAGCTCTCCGAGGCGATCTGGAAAACCTGCTCACCAGAGACCTTGGCCACACTGGCCAGCTCTGGCAGGCCCGCCAGCAGCTTGTCCACCGGCACCTTGGCCGCCGCATAGGTCGCGCTGTTGGCCGCAGAAGCGCCAGCGCCTGCAATGGTGCCGCCAGTGGCGAGCACCACAACGTGAGGCCGGGCAGCCTGCGCCATGGCAACAGCCGAGGCGGCAGACAGCAGCAGGCCAGCAAGCCAGCGGTGAACAGGTTGGGAAATGCGCATGACAAAAATCTCCAGACAGTTGTTTTAAAAAGGGCGGCCAGTGCTGTGCGCCAGCGCCCCGACCCGCTCGTTGGCGGTGTCGGATCGTATGAGAGAGCCACGCATACTGATAGCGAATAATCAACACGCCCTTGTGAATTCAACTCATACCCAACCACTGGACCCTGACCATGAATCTGCGGCAACTTGAGGTATTCCAGGCTGTTCTGCAAACCGGCAACATGAGCGCCGCGGCACGGCTGCTGTGCATTACCCCATCGGCAGTGAGCAAGGCCGTGGCGCACACCGAGCTACAGCTGGGCTACCGCTTGTTTGTGCGCACATCGGCGGGCCTGACCCCCACGCCCGAGGCGCAGGTGCTGGCCGCCGAATCCACGGGCATTCACCGACAGCTCGACGCCTTGCGCCGCACGGCGCGCAACCTGGGCGCCAGCGACATCGGCGAAGTAAGGCTGGCGGCGATCCCGTCCATCACCCACGAATTTTTGCCCCTGGTGTTGCAGGAGCACGCGCAGCGCTACCCCCACGTGGGCGTGGAGGTGCGAACCATCCACCAGGACCAGATGACGCAGGCGCTGCTCACGCGCAGCGTGGACTTTTGCCTGGGCTTTTACAAACACCCGCACCCGCAGATTCGCAGCGACTTACTGGTCAGCGGGCGCATGTATCTCGCCGTGGCGCAGTCGGTGTGGACACGCGCGCCCCGCGCCGTGACGCCCAGCGCCCGACTGGCGCAAGTGCCCGTGATTCGGCTCGTGGGCGACGATCCCATGCGCCTGTCCATCGACGACCTCGCTCAGCGTTTGGGCACGCCCGCAGGACCTGGCGTGCAGGTTCAGACATCGCGGTTGGCACTGGAGCTGGTGCGCAGAGGCATGGGCTGGACGGTGGTCGATTTTTTGACGGCCACCCAACTCGATCCGCAGGCCATCATGGCGGTGGAGCTGCAAGAGCTGCCGCCCATGTCGCTGTACAGCTATCACGCCATCACCTTGCCGCCGGGGCTGCAGGCAACCCGCATGCTGGCCATGCTGCCAGCGTTGCTACAGCAAGCACTGTGCTCCTGGCCCTCTCACTAACGGCCCGGAGGCATCCCGCTGCCCGTCCCCTGCGCAGCGGAAGGCAAGAAGTACAGAAATGCAAAGGCGGACAGTGAGCGCTGCTGCCAGGCGCAAAAAACAGCAATAGCGGTCACTAGTGCGCGTATGTGCAACGATGCAGACCGCCAGCATCCGCAGATGCACACGGCGCGGCGACTCGAGCAGAGAGCCCCTAGCCCCCTCCCAAGGAGATCAATCGTTCCAGCGGCGCAGCACCAGGCTCGCGTTGGTGCCGCCGAAGCCAAAACTATTCGACAGCACGGTGGTCAGCGGGGCATCACGCGACGTGCGAACCACTGGCATGCCTTCTGCGGCGGGGTCGAGGTTTTCGATATGGGCCGAGCCAGCAACAAAGCCGCCTTGCAGCATGTACAGGCAGTAGATCGCCTCTTGCACGCCGGTCGCACCTTGGGAGTGGCCGGTGAGCGATTTGGTCGAAGAAAACGGTGGCACCGCATCCCCAAACACCTCACGGAGTGCACGCAATTCAGGCAAGTCCCCCACGGGGGTAGAGGTGCCATGGGTGTTCACGTAGTCGATGGTGCCGCCGCCCGCGTCGGCGATGGCCTGGCGCATGCACGAGATGGCACCGTCGCCCGATGGAGCGACCATGTCTTCGCCGTCGGAGGACAGGCCAAACCCTACGATTTCGGCCAGGATCGTCGCGCCGCGTGCTTGTGCATGCTCCAGGCTTTCCAGCACCAGAGCGCCGCCGCCGCCCGCGATGACAAAACCGTCGCGATCCGCGTCGTACGGGCGAGAGGCTTTTTCAGGCGTCTCGTTGTACTTGCTGGACATGGCACCCATGCCATCAAACAACAGCGCCAGCCCCCACGACAGCTCTTCGCCGCCGCCCGCGAACATCACGTCCTGCAGGCCAAAGGCGATCTGCTGCGCTGCCATGCCCACACAATGGGCCGAAGTGCTGCAGGCCGACGTGATCGAAAAATTGACACCCTTGATGGCAAAGGCCGTGGACAGGTTGGCGGACACCGTGGAGCCCATGCAGCGCGTGACCTGATACGGCCCCACGCGGCGAATGCCTTTGCTGCGCAGCGTGTCGGCCGCCTCAATTTGGTTGGCAGGTGAACCGCCGCCAGAGCCCATGATGAGCCCGGTGCGCGGATGCGAAACCTGCGCGGGCGTGAGCCCCGACTGGGCGATGGCGTCCTTGAGGGACACATACGCATAGGCTGCGGCGTCTCCCATGAACCGGCGCAGCTTGCGATCGATCAGTGCGTCCAGATCAATCTGCGGCACGCCCGCCACCTGGCTGCGCAAGCCCAGTTCGGCAAACTCGGGCATGGCACGGATGCCGGACTTGCCTTCGCGCAGAGATTCCGTGACGGCCTGCTGATCATTGCCGATGCACGAGACAATGCCCGCGCCCGTGATCACTACGCGTTTTTTCATGCCGCAGTCCCTTGACCGTCGCCTTCACGCAGGAACAAGCCCACGCGCAAGTCGTTAGCTACGTAAATTTCTTTACCGTCAGCCAGCAAACGAGCGTCACCAATCGCCATGTTCAGCTTGCGCTTGATCACGCGCTTGATATCGATTTCGTAAGTCACCAGCTTCACATCAGGGCCTACTTCGCCCGTGAATTTGACTTCACCCGCACCCAAAGCACGGCCACGGCCTGGCAATTGCAGCCAAGTCAGGTAAAAGCCAATCAGTTGCCACATGGCATCCAGACCCAAGCAACCAGGCATGACGGGGTCACCCTGGAAGTGGCATTTGAAGAACCACAGATCGGGGTTCACGTCCAGCTCAGCGACGATCTTGCCAAAACCATGCGTACCGCCCTCATCACTGATGTGCGTAATGCGATCAAACATCAGCATGGGAGGCAAAGGCAGACGTCCGCTATCGGGCTTAAACAACTTGCCCTCACCGGAAGCGATCAGCTGTTCGTAGGAAAAAGATTCAACCATTTTCTAACTTGCTCCGCAGCGGCTCGAGCCGCTACTTGGTTTTCGTGTATGTAATTGCGACAGTTTATCCATGTGCTGCGCACAGCCGCACATTATGAAAGTTCACAAGCAGCTTGTCGGAGAAAGCCCTTGTAATATCCTCATAACGCATCAATCACACCCTGTTTTCTCAACTTTTCTTGCGTTGTTTGGCACTCCACGCTATGAGCGCCATACAAAACAACCACAGTGGCCACAGCCCCCATTGCGATACCCAGCGTGCAAACGGTGTCAGACCATCACGCCCCTGCACATCTGCTACCAATACCGCTTGCGTCATAGAAGGCAAAGATGCCGTTACAACGCCTCGGTGGTCAATCACCGCTGTAGCCCCCGTATTGGTGGCCCGGAGCATGGGGCGTTCAAACTCCAAAGCACGCATACGGCTGATCTGCAAATGCTGATCAATGGCAATACTGTCACCAAACCACGCAATATTGCTGACATTGACAAACACTGTGGGGGCTTGAGAGGCGTCGCCAAAGCGGGCCCCCAACTCTTCACCAAATAAGTCTTCATAGCAAATATTGGGTGCCCAACGCTCTCCGTGCCACACCATGGGTGCTTGGCCCACGCTACCGCGGGCAAAGTCCCCCAACGGGATGTTCATCATACGAACAAACCACTGAAACAAGGGTGGAACGAATTCACCAAAGGGTACCAAGTGGTGCTTGTCGTACCGATATTCTGGCATTTCCCCAGGAATCCAGCCGACCACTGCGTTGCTATAGCCCTGCACTTCATTACCCAAAGGCATACCGACCAAGGCAGCCGATGTACTGCCTGGCTGGCGGTAAGGAGTGGTCACCGCTTCTAAATAACCATTGGGAAGCTGCTGGGGTAACAGTGGCAGCGCAGTCTCGGGTGCGACCACCAGGGCGGCAGGCGCCTCCAGCAAACGCTCTCCATACCATTGCAGTGCCTGGGCCATGCCACCACCGGGCACAAATTTTTCATCCTGCGCAATATTGCCCTGCAGCAATGCCACCTTGACAGGGTCTCGCCCTGCTGGGGCCTGCGCGTGCTGCTGGGACCAAGCAGCACCCAGCCAGACCAGCGCCGCCACGGCCACGGTGCCAATGGACAGCTTTTTACGCTGTGACAAAACCGTGATTTGCACCAACGCCATGGCAATGGCGGCTGCAATCGCCCCTGTGCCGTACACACCCAGCCACCTTGGCCATACGGACAAAGGGCCCTCCACATGGGCGTAGCCGATAGCGCCCCATGGGAATCCTGTCCACAGCGTGCCACGGGCCAGCTCTGCCAGTGTCCAGCACGCGGCAAACAACCAGACAGCCTGCCAGCCAGGCAGCGCCCATCGCCGCCACACCCAGATCATCAAGGCGTAATAACTACCTAAAAACGCAGCCAGCGCCAGCACGGCAATGACCGCCAGAGGTGCTGGCAAGCCCCCATAAGTGTGCATGGAGATAAACAACCACCAGAAAGTAGCGACCAGCCATGCTGTGGCAAACACACCGCCAAACCACGCTGCGTGCTTGGCACTTTGCGCCTGCTGGGCGGCTGCACACAACACAGTCAGTGACAATATTTGCAGCCACCACACAGGTTGCCCGCCCTGTGGCCAGGCCAATGATGCAGCTTGCAAGCCACCCGCCACCACCAAGGGCAGCAGCCATGTCCACCATGGCCAGCTACGCTGACGCGCTGGCGTAACTGCAATCCCGCTCATTTACCTGTGCTTTCCTGCATGTCACTGGCAACACGCGTAACCTGGAACCACCGCACTGCACCACCCTTTGCGTGCAGCACCACAAAGTGCAGGCCTGCGCCATCCCAGGACTCGCCGCGCTTGGGCAAGCGCCCCATGACGTGGCTGATCCAGCCGCCAATCGTGTCGAATTCGTCAGCGCCGTCTTCTTGGGCAAAACTCACGCCAAACGCTTCTTGCACACGCTCTAACGGGGTGTGACCGGCTACACGGTAGGTGTTGTCTGCCAGCGCAAAAATATCGCCGTCTTCCTCGGGGACATCGAACTCATCTTCAATCTCGCCCACAATTTGTTCCAGCACGTCTTCCATGGTCACCAAGCCAGCCACGTTGCCGAACTCGTCAATCAGAATGCTCATGTGGTTGCGGTTGGCGCGAAATTCGCGCAGCAAGTCGTGCAGCCCCTTGGTTTCGGGCACAAAAGCCACGGGCCGCAGCAGGGCACGCACATTCAAAGACGGTGAACGCTGCAGTTTGAGCAGGTCTTTGGCCATCAAGATACCGATGATGTTGCCCCGCTCACCCTCATAGACGGGAAAGCGCGAATGCGCGGTGCGTATGACTTGCACCAGCAACTCGTCGTAGGGCGCCTCGATGTCCAGCACATCCATACGCGGCGCAGCAACCATGATGTCTGCGGCCGTGCGGTCTGCCATGCGGATCACGCCTTCCAGCATGACGCGTGCTTCAGTGCCGATGACTTCGTTGACTTCGGCTTGGGCCAGGGTTTCGATAAGTTCATCCTTGGAATCGAGTCCAGGATGAATAAATTCGACAATTTTTTGCAGAAAAGTGCGCTTGTCTTCGCGCTCAGCATGGCGCGCAGGATGCGGGTCGGACACAGTCTTACAGTGCAGGACGTGCGGTAGTGGATAGGGGGCTAAGGATAGCGGATTCCGCCATTCAGACAATAAAAGCTTGCCGAACCCACGCCGCCTGCGCAATTATGGAGACGATTTGTGCCGCCCTTCGCGGACGTCCTGACGGATGGCCTGCACGTCAGCCAGGATGGACCAGAACTGCTTGGCCTGCTTCTTGAATTGGTAGTCCACTTCTGCCACCTGGTTGTCCCACAGCTCAGAGACCTGGGTGTCCAGACCTGCTGCGGGCAATTTCAGATAGGCCTCTGACTCCGAGCCATCGCGCTGCACGCGGGCCCCGGCATTGCGCGCAATT
>RCMZ01001610.1_pt1 | contig 11523 bp, 11 predicted proteins | sample 2041141 | NCBI WGS metagenome assembly RCMZ01 (sample SAMN09708263, study PRJNA481090) | Wastewater metagenome, whole genome shotgun sequencing project. | biome: sewage; isolation source: Davis station wastewater (DW) | place: Antarctica: Davis Station | collected 2010-03-01
TCTTCGTCGAGCGGCTGTGGCGCAACGTGAAGTACGAGGATGTGTATCTGAAAGGATACGCCAATATGGCGGAATTGACGGTGGGCCTGCATCAACCGAAGTAAAAGTACGAAAAAAACGAAGTAAAAAGTGTATACAAATTGGCGCGATGTCGAATGTCTTAGACCGATTCGTTTAAAAACAATCGGTTATGTCGATTTGCGAAGTGATTGTGCAAAAAGATCGATGCCGCGCATCTACTTGACTGTCGGAAATGACGCAAAGGTGCCTGGCGCGGCACGAAGTCGCCAAGGATGCCGCCCCAATTCCTTCGCGCCGAGCAGATAGATGCAGTCGAGCCAGTCCGCCCACGATGCGGTCACGGCATCCTCGAACGCCAGCATCGTGACATCGATCTCGTCATCGTCGCGCGCACACTGATTCGCCTCCCACTCGGCAATCCCGTAAAGAGGCAAGCCATGGGCACGCCGGAGCAGGTAGGGGTTGGTGCATCCCTGCCACGTCATGCGCCAATAAAGGAAGGCGAGCACATGCGGGCCTGGTGCCGCGGCGAAGGGCCGCCCTCGGATCACGTTCCGGTACCACTGCCGCGAATGGCCATCGCAATGCCGCCAGAGCTGATTCGCCTGCCGCCAATAGCATATCTCGAGGCACTTGTGCTGCATGTCGGCGCACCAGCGAGCTTGCACCGCCGGGGCGAGCCGATAGCGTATCGACCTGGGTGGAATGCGCACCTCGATACAGTCTGCGCGCAGAGCCCCCGCGCATCGACCCGCGTCGATTCCGCCATCCATCTCGAACAAAACCGGCAGCGTGACGCGTCGCCGCAAGAAGAGCAGCCAGCGCACGATCACGTCTTCACTACGCGCCGACATCACACAGGCCTCGGGTTGACCGCCGGCCGATAACGGCAGCTGCGGTGCCCGGCAGGTCGGGCAATTGATTGGCCCAAAGACCCGGGAACTTCCCAGCCCGTAGGCCATAGGCTTCCCGCACCGGTGACAACCATCGCGCAACAGCAAACCGTGCAGCGGACAACGGGAAAACGGCCGCAACTGATGGATGATGAAATGCTGGCCCTGACGCGCGCACGTGGGACAAAACCGAAGCCTGTCGTGCATCAGGGGGCGCAGACTGCTCAAGCCGCCCTCGAGAAAGGCATCCTGGATCCGACTGGCCGGAAAACCCAATGTCCTGCCCAGCACCTGCGCGACGCGAGGCAAGTGATCGGGCAACAGGGGAGATAGATTGCTCGCCGAAATGCCCAGCAACGCCGCAACTTCGCAGGACGATAACGCGTTTGCAGCGGCGAGTTTGGCAGCCCACGCCCAGCCCGATTCATACGGCGCAAAAAGATGTGGGGCCAACTTCGGCAAGGCCAGCACCTTGACGCCGCCGGGAGGAACGATGAGCACGGGCAGGCGCATCTGGGTCACACTCAACGTCCCAGTCCACGCGCATTGCGCTCGACAGCCTGTTCGGAGGCCACATAGCCACAGTGCTGCACGACCGTGCTCCAGTGGCGCTCGTTCAATTGAAAGTCGAGCGCATCTTGCAGCAGGCCATCGAGCAGAATGGCCTCGACCGCGCGCGAAAAATACTCCATCGGGATTTCGACTGTGCCGGCCAGTCCGGCGTGCTGGTGGGCCTGGGCAAAGGCATCCCACAGGAAGTCGGCACTCATCTCCAGCCGCATGCCGGTCCCGAAAGCGAAGGGATAGTAATAACGCGTGAAACTCCAATCGCTGCTGACCGGGTACGCGTGCTCGTCGTAGCTCCTGAGGCAAGTCGCGGCGTCGACCGCGCTGCGGATACCCCGAAACCGCAAGGTCTCCACCATGAAACGCTTGACGATATGCGTGTCGCCGGTTTCCTGAAAGCGCGCCCGTTGCTCGCAGAGCCGTTCCTGACCAAACAGAAAGGTCGTCAAGCGCACGCCGCATTGGGCGAGTTCGTCATGGACGTCGCGCAGCCACTCATATTCATGCAGACAATAACGCTGCGCCTCGTCGCAGAAAAATATGACCGATGTACTGCCCTGGGCTTCCGCCAGATCGCGCAGCCGCTCGTGCAAAGCCCTTCGCTTCCCGGCATTGCGACCAATGTCTGGCGTTGGATGTCGCACCGACCGTAGCAGCCGAGTGAAAAATGCACCCTCGCTGCGGCTGGCCTTGTGCTCGGACTGGACGTGGAAGGTCGGGATTTCCGGCCGCTCGCGGTGGATCAGCATGCGCAGGTATTCGATAGCATAGGTCTTGCCCAGTCGGCTTTCACCATAGATCAGCGCCCCGGGGATGCGGTATTGCAGACACCTGGACACCAGCAGCCAGCAATCCTCAATGGCCGTCGTGGCGACGCGGTAGGTGCGATTGTTCAAGGGATGGTGGTCAATTGCGACCGGTCGCGTGAGCGTCCTGCCATCGCTCGCCGTTGGTGATTTTTCCTTGGCCATGACTAGCGCGAAAACACTTGACCGGAGCCGATGACGAGCCGCTTGCCCTTGACCGGGATTTTGGCTTTTTGGGCTTCCTCGGAAGGGGCCGCGACGGGCGCTGTGGCACAGTCGAATTGCGCCTTGTTGTCGGCCGGACCGGGTGGCGCCTTCGGCACCGGCGCGGCAGCATCAATTGCCCTACGCGCTATCTCCACTTTACTGGCTGAGCGGCGCAGCCTGGCTGCGCCATGGCGCAGATAATCGAGATAGCACTGGACCGGATCGTCATTGTACGCAATGTGAAGCTTGCGCGCCCGCACGAGGGAAAGGATTTCCTTGCGCATACGCAGGGTATGGGCCGTATAGCGCCAAGCCCCTTGGACCTCCACCACGCATAGCTCACGTCCGGCTGCGTCGAATACGCGCAATGCGCGCACGTCCTCGGTGTCAAAATAGAGCAGCACCGGCTTGCCAATCAGGTCCGCCCGCCCGGCCAGAGCATGGCTCGTGTAGCGCGCGCCGAAGAAATGAATATAGGGCCGCACACCCTTGACGATGCTGCCACGCACGTGTCCTTCGTGTTCGTGCTGGAGCAGACACAGGTTGCGGCGCATGGGCTCGGCCAGCCAGCGCAGCGCACTCTGTTTTTCGCGCAAATAATAGCCCAGCATTTCCAGAGGCGAACGGCCGCCCAGGCTAGTGTGCGAAGCGGCGTTGTAGTTGGCGATCGCCACCGCGGTCAGTTCCATCAATTCGTCGAGCCGGACCACGGCCGGCGCTGTGCCGGTCAGTTCCGCAAGGTGACGACGGGGATCGGCAGGGCCGGTGCCCGTGGTGCCGGGCAAGCGGTGCGCAAGGACTGATGCCAACATGCCGAAAAAACGTTCAATATGGGGGCGCTCGTTGGGGCGGTAAGCAGGACCGGCATGGACGCCACAGCCGACAATATCGGTCAGTACGCGCAAGGTGTCCTCGGCGAGATTGGCTTTCGCATTGTCGAAGCGGAACAAGTTCCAGAGCGCATAGCCAAGTTCCGGGAAGCGCTCGGAAGGCATGCCGGCGCCAGAGGCAAAGCGCAGGCCGGGAATAGTCAGGGCAGGAGGGCGCCACGGGACAAGAGCCCGCTCGACCGTCTTGAGTACGTCGAAGCGACTATATTCCGGTTCGAGCACGATGTGGTAACCCAAGATCGCCCGACTGCAAATGTCGATGATACTGAGCAGCCAGACGCGATCGATTTCGAACGATTCCTCGACGCCGGCGACGCGTTCAAAGACGATGCGCAGCCGCACGTCGACCCGGTGTCCGTCGAATTCAACGGCATCGAACGGGATGGTCGCGACCAATGGCAGGCCTTCGGCGTTCGGACGTACACCGCCGGAGCGTTTTTGCGCGAGCGCGGCGCGCGCTGCCAGTTCAAAAGAGCGCGTGGCGATGGACTTGACCGCCGCGGCCAAGCTGCGGATCCCTTGCTCGTGCTGAACCAGGGGATAGTCCCGTTGCGTCAGGCCCAGCTCAAGACAAAGCAGGCGAAAGCGCTTATGCAGTGCGCTCAGCCCGCTGACAACAAGGCCGTTTGGCCCGTCTCTTAAAACGACGTGGTGTGCTTGCAGCTCATGGACGATCAGGACTTCCAGCTCAGGGTGACGTTCCAGCAATTGCTGGAATGCGCCAGCCTTGCCAGCAGGACCGGATCGGACGCTCGTTGCCGAGCGCCGGTAGGACTTGACGTGTTCGTAGGGAACGAGTGCGCGCAAGCCCTGCAGACGTCCGTCGGCATGGGTCTGTAGGCAGCGTTCGTAGAGCCGGCGCACGGAGCTGAACGGCACGCCGGTGGCGGCCTCGATGGCACGCAGGGAGGCGCGCTGACAATACAGCCGAACCGCTTCTTCACGGGCGCGAAATATTTTTTGTTGATCTCCAGAGAGGGTTGGCCAAGCCACGGTCGGCCACAATGTCGGGTCGGCGCGATCCGTCACAGCGGCGCTGCGACGGCCAGTCATATCGATTCCTTCAGCAATTCGATCGCCGGCCCCAACGGCCGATCACGCAATGACTTCGCCTTGATGCGCCCTCTGTGCAGTAACAGGAATACCGCGGTGCGGACAAGCACGGTGTCATATGGCTGAAAGTCGCGTTCGAGTTGCCCCAGCGTTGGCGCGGTCGATGTCGCCCGCTCGACATCGAGCAACAACCTTTCGCTGACAAAGCGCTCATTCGACGCAAGGTAGGGCAGGATGCGCATCCAGTTCTCGATCCAGATGCTGTGGGCGGCAAGATTTTGGACATGCACATATCGCACACCGATATCGTCGTCGGGACTCAGGACCCCAGCCCGGGCCGGTTGTGGCGTGGGCGTAACGATCCAGCACATTTCGCGTCGCCCAGCCCTCACCCAAAAATCGAGCAGTTGCCGACTGTTGTCATGACGCCAGTACGCTGGGCGCTCGCAATAACGAAACACCCGGGGATTACTTTCGAGGAGCGCCCAAAGCCGAACATGGAACGGGTCGAAGAGCGTCACTCGGCGCTTGAGCTTGGGGGCGAAAAACTCAAAGCGCGACGCGCCTTTGGGCCGCTCGCTATCGATCGGATGAGTGAAGCGTGAGTGTGAATTGCCAGGCGCCATGCGGATCTCCGCTGGTTTTTATACAATTTAGCACTTTTGCCGCGCATTTCAAGGATGTCGCAACTTTACTTCGAACACATGCGAAGTAAAAGTGTACCCATCAAAAACGGGATTGGCGTAAATTCAGGGACTTACGGGCGCTGGGGTGTATGCACAATTACTTCGATTGACGCCTGTGCCGTCTCGATGCCATATTGTTCCAGCAGCTCGATGGCGCGCTTCGTGGACAGGTGACGGCCCTGCTTGTTGGTGGTGCGCAGCTTGAGGGCGGCGACCAGCTCGCAGTAGCGCTCCAGTTCCGATTTCGGCAGCACGCGCGGCTTTCCGTGATCGGTTCGGTGGACCACGTGGGGCTTCAGAAAGTCCTTCAGCGCGCGATACACCGACGTGGTGGAGATACCGTATAGCTCAGACATGGCGCGCACCTGGGCGGCACGCTCCGGACTTTTGTGAGGCAGACGGTCGAGCCGCTGCCGCAATTGCAGCAGCGATTCGGCCGGGATCACCCGGCCGCCATCGCTCTCAGCCTTGTCGAGATAGTTGTAGAGCGTGGATTTGGAAATCCCCATCATCTTGCAGATTTCCTCAACGGTATGGTTCCGCTCCCGGTGCAGTTTCACGGCAAGCGCGAGCTTGACCGGATCGAGGCGCTTAGGCCGCCCGCCCATGCGGCCGCGCGCGCGCGCCGCGACCAGCCCGGCCTGTGTCCGTTCGCGGATCAGGTTGCGCTCGAACTCGGCCAGCGCGCCGAACAGGTGAAAGACCAACTTGCCGCCGCTCGACGTGGTGTCGATGTTTTCTTGCAGGCTGCGCAACCCGACCTTGGCGGCCTCCAGCCGTTCGACCAGCTCGATCAGGTTCTTGAGCGACCTGCCCAGCCGGTCCAGCCGCCAGATGACCACCGTGTCGCCGGCACGCAGCATGCTCATGAGAGTGGCCAACCCGGTGCGGTCCGTCTTGGCACCGCTCACCATATCCTCGAAGACCCGCTCGCAGCCGGCCGTCTGCAACGCATCGCGCTGCAAGTCCAGGTTCTGGTCATCGGTAGATACACGGGCGTAGCCGATCAGTGTCGTTTTCAGAAGACGACTACACCCGTTATCAGAAGTCGCCAGCACTTGATCGGCGGTGCTGCAACGCAGTGCCCGTCGGCGTTGGCCACCTTACCGAAAAGCGCCAAATCTCGCTGGATCAAACAGCCTCGAATTGCCCGACCGGATCGGGTATGACTGGGCCGCAGGCATAAACTTGACTGCCCGGACAATCCCGTAGAAAATCAATAATGTAACTGCTGGCAGGCGCGCCAACTCGTTTTTCGAAGTTTCATTGTTAAATATGAAACAATAGGAATAACTCAGCTGGCTTTTCAGAAATATAATACGCCGAGGATATTATCTCTCTTTATCCTACAATCGTTCGGACTGACTACGACATTACCTGTCGTAAGTGCGGTTATCAGCGTAAAGCTACCGCTGAGTGGCTCGCCTCTACCGTGGCGAAATACTTCCCTCAGCGTAGCCACAATGTTCTATACGAAGGCGATATTTGTCGGCTCAAGTGCAGTGCATGCGGCCAATTGGACCCTAAAATAATTGAGCCGTTGATAAGACCTGTAGCAACTTCTTCGAATAGCTGGGGCGACATCCCACATTTCCCCGACTGGCGTGATCAAGGATAATTGGAAAATATTATCTTTAGCAACTTTAAGTTGCCAAACCAGATTGGCAGGTAGTGTGATACGGCTGCTTTTTCTTTGATATACCTGTGTTTTCGATGGCGATCAAGGCCGCGCTCTTGAATATCCACAGCCACAAGCGCCGCAATCACAAAGAATCCAACTGCAAGCAACACACTCGATATCAATCGAATTATCTAAGGCAGAATGGCACATCCAACAATGTGCTGTACGAGGCTTTCCCTTGTCACTTGGTCGTGTTCCCTTATAAGCAAAACCCAGCCCGGTGATAATTATTTCATGTCTTCCCTTGAGCGTGATCTCAGACAAAAATTCTTTCGGAACGCCGTAGAAGGGCGCTTCCTTCCACATCAGGTTCTTCAAATCGGTTGTGCTTTCGGAGTGACTTACTAACCATTCCAAGTATTTTTTAACAGTTAATTGAAATGCATGTGCCTCTTTGATCGGACGCAGTCTCCTTCGTGCAAAATTTATTGCGTACCTGTACATTTTCTCGTCGCCAAGGTCCCATAACAAGACAAAATCTGGGGTCGAAATTTGCATGGTTGGATCGAAGACTAGTGTCTTCTCATAGTAGGTCCCGACCCAAAATTTAATATTTATATTCATGTCATTCTATTACTCTAGGTTCGTATGACCCATTTAATAAGAGGGCAGTAAAAAAGTGAGCCTAAATAGTATTAGCGCTTAACCGTTCGTATTCCATGCTCCTCACGATGGTGTTCTTCGCAGAGTCCGATTAGGCTGTCGATTTCTTCTGTGCCCCACACCCTCGGATAGCGCTTATGGTGTACCTCTTCTAACGCATTTTCGCAATTTTCTGCCTCACAACGTCCACGTGCTCTAATTATTACCAACGCTCTCTTCTGTCGCCAAACCGTTGAAAGAAGATAATCCTGATAGGTTCGATATTTTTGTCGAGCATAAAACTTACTCTTGAAAATTTTTCGTTCTTCAATAACGCGTAACTCGCGCTCTGCATCCTCAATTGCCTTCTGGGATTTTTCTAACTTATACATAACTGCCGCTACGGCCACACCCAGAAAAGGGTTAACGAGACTTAGCCCAATCCCACCATAAACCATCCCCAGCTTGTACCACGAAGATTTTGGAGTTTTCCTTTTCATATATCAGGCAGCCTGGATATGACAAATTGTCGGGATTGTAATATTCATGCTTTGATCAGCTTTCTGCCGTCCGGGCGCAACTCACCTTGGGGTGAAACATGGCGGTAGAGGGTTTGCCGAGTTACACCAAGTTCTTCGCAGAGGGTGCTTACCTTAGTTTCGGGATCGCGCATAGACGCCAACGCCAGACGGAGTTTGGCGGGCGTCATTTTAAATGGTCGGCCTCCGCTACGACCTCTTGCCCGTGCAGACGCTAATCCGGCAACGGTCCGCTCGGAAATCAACTCGCGCTCAAACTCAGCCAATGCGGCAAAAATGCCGAAGACCAGCTTGCCGGCTGCGCTTGTGGTATCGATCGCAGCGCCGTGTCCGGTCAACACCTTCAGCCCCACCCCGCGCGCTGTCAGGTCATGTACCGTGTTGATCAAATGACGCAAGTCACGGCCGAGCCTGTCCAGCTTCCAAACCGCGAGCGTATCGCCTTCGCGCAACGCTTTGAGACATGCGGCCAAGCCGGGACGATCTTCCCGTTTTCCTGATGCTTGATCTTCGTAGAAATGCTTTGCGTCAACACCGGCCAATTCCAGCGCATCCCGCTGCAAGTGTGTTGTCTGCGAACCGTCGGCCTTCGATACCCGCATGTATCCGATTAACATGATTTCACCTGTCACTTATACGGGGTCGTCTCAGAAAACGGAAAAAATCGTACGCTAAGCGTGCGTTGTTGCCGCGCACCAGCAGTACAGCGTAGGAGGCGGACGCGCCACCGCCCTCCGTCCTAACTGACAGGTTCGTACCGTTGTCATGCCATCAATTCCAATAGGTACAGAGAGACAAAGCCTGCAAAGAAAGCAACGGTGATGAGCGGGGTTTCCTGGACTTCGTGCGCCTCGGTCAGTAGTTCTTCCACTACCAAATACATTAGGGCGGCGGCACCGAATGACAACATGATTTCCAGTGCGACGCCTGAAAGTCCGCCCAGCAACGCACTGCCCAACGAAGCTCCCGCGACGACCAAGCCGCTCAGGCTTGCGATGCAGAGCAAGTTGCGTCCTCGCCCCCAGTTGGCCTGAGCAAGGCTCGTAGCCACGGAGAGACCAAGGAACAGTAACTCAAGCGTGAGCGCGATCACAAGCAGCGTTCCAACTCGGGCACCTGCGGCGAATCCCACGCCGATCAGCAAGCCGTCGATAAAGATATCGATGGCTACGGCAGCCAGCAAGCCGACCTTGCCGCCCGATGTTGCCTCATCGCGTGCCTCAACACGTTCCGCAACAAGCTTGACGCACAGCATCAACGCAACACCCAAGATAAAGCCGATCACGACGCCGAGTGGTTGGTGCTCCCTGGTCATCTCTGGCAACAACTCGCCGGCAACAGCCGCCAGCACGACACCGGCGGCGAAGTGCTGGATCACGCTGCGTACGGTCTCGCTGGGTGTTCGCCACACAGCGATTGCGCCGCCGAAGATGGTGGCAGCCGCCGGAATGAGGGTCAGCGCGAGGATTTGCTCATGCGGGGTAGCCATGCGGTCTGCGCGGTTCTGTGTTTAGCCTACGGTTTTGCCGCATTGCCCGCAGAATTTGGCCCCAGCCTGCAAGGTCGTACCACACTGCGCACAAACTGAGGGGGTCAAAGAAGTGCCGCACTGCTGGCAAAACCGAGCCCCGACTGCATTGATGGCTCGACAGCTAGGACACGCAACCGTGCCGCCTGCGGACGGCGGCGGAACATTGCCATAGCCTCCCGGAGGAACGCCATAGCCGCCGCCATGACCACCGCCATGACCACCGCCATGACCACCGCCATGACCACTAAACAACCGATCAAGAATACCCATTTTCAATTCTCCTTTTGCACATTAAAACTCTGCCGATGAGACGTGGGTTGTAGCCGGCACCCAGCGGTAGAGGGTTGGAACGGAAACACCGAGGTTCTTGGCCACATCCCTGGCCGGAACACCGCCGGCCAGCAACTTCTTGGCCGAAGCAATCTTGCTATCGGTCATCTTGGGCTTACGCCCACCCTTGCGACCCAATTGGCGTGCCACGTCCAACCCGGCGCGGGTGCGCTCGATGATTAGCTCACGCTCCATTTCGGCGAGGCTGGCCATGACGTGAAAGAAGAAGCGGCCAGATGGTGTGCCGGTGTCGATGGCATCGGTCAGGCTATTGAACTGAACACCCTGTTTGTGCAGTTCGGCAACCAGATCCACTAGTTGTTTGACGCTGCGTCCCAGGCGATCGAGTTTCCACACCACAAGAACATCGCCGCTACGCACCATTTCCAACGCCTTGTCCAAGCCAGGTCGTTTGGCGCGGGTGCCGCTCACTTTGTCCTCAAAGACCTTTTGGCACCCAGCCTTGGTCAAAGCTTCACGCTGAAGCTCAAGGTTCTGATCCTGCGTCGAGACACGCGCATAGCCGATCAGCATGACTACTGCTCCTTGCCTTGGAAAATTACGCCATCCATTCTTATCGAAACTCATTGCAATGGTAAGGGATCGAGAATAACATTTCAAGAACTATTTTCGAGAATCGCAACGCCTTGATTTCGCGTGTCACGTCGGTGGTCTGGTGTGACCTCTCAAAATCCCTCGTTTTCAAGAAGAAGGAGTCTGCATGCCACGCCGTTCGATCCTGTCCGCCGCCGAGCGGGCAAGCCTGCTGTTGCCACCCGACACCGAAGACGAACTCATCCGGCACTATGCCTTCGGTGAAACCGACCTGTCACTGATTCGCCAGCGGCGCGGCGATGCCAATCGCCTGGGCGTCGCAGTGCAGTTGTGCTTACTGCGCTTCCCTGGTCAGGGCTTGCTGCCCGATGCCTCGATGCCAATGTCCCTGCTGCAATGGATCGGACGGCAACTGCGCATCGACCCATCGTGCTGGCCGCAGTATGCAGCGCGGGAGGAAACCCGGCGCGAGCATTTGCTTGAGCTGCGTGCATATCTGGGCGTGGAACCATTTGGCCTGACGCACTACCGGCAGGCCGTCCTTGCCACCACCGAATTGGCATTGCAGACGGACAAAGGCATCGTGCTGGCTGTAAGTGTCCTAGACACGCTGCGCCACCGGCACATCATCTTGCCGACGCTGGATGTCATCGAGCGCGTCTGCGCCGAGGGCATCACACGCGCCAATCGGCGCATCTACGAAGCCCTTTTCGAACCACTGGCGGACACGCATCGCCACCGCCTCGACGATCTGCTGAAACGCCGAGACAACGGCAAGACGACCTGGCTGGCCTGGTTGCGCCAGTCGCCTGTCAAACCGAACTCGCGCCACATGCTGGAACACATCGAACGACTCAAAGCCTGGCAGGCGCTCGATCTGCCTACCGGCATCGAGCGGCTGGTTCATCAAAACCGGCTGCTCAAGATCGCCCGCGAGGGCGGACAGATGACACCCGCCGACTTGGCCAAGTTCGAGAGTCAGCGGCGCTACGCTACTTTGGTAGCGCTGGCCATTGAGGGCATGGCCACCGTCACCGACGAAATTATCGACCTGCACGACCGCATCCTGGGCAAGCTGTTCAACGCCGCCAAGAACAAGCATCAGCAGCAGTTCCAGGCATCGGGCAAAGCCATCAACGCCAAGGTGCGCCTGTACGGGCGCATCGGCCAGGCGCTGATCGA
>RCMZ01000898.1_pt1 | contig 11521 bp, 11 predicted proteins | sample 2041141 | NCBI WGS metagenome assembly RCMZ01 (sample SAMN09708263, study PRJNA481090) | Wastewater metagenome, whole genome shotgun sequencing project. | biome: sewage; isolation source: Davis station wastewater (DW) | place: Antarctica: Davis Station | collected 2010-03-01
CGCCGAGGTGCCGACCGCGGCGGTGCCGAGCAGCGCGGCGAGCGGTTCGACGAGGCCCGAGGCGGCGCCGGCGGCGACCGCCAGCCAGGGCGCGTAGCCCGCGCCGAGCAGGGCGACGGCGATGGCCATGCCTTCCGGGATGTCCTGCGCGGCGATCCCGAAGGAGAGCGCGTGGCTGCCGGTCGAGGCGGCGCCGACGCCCATCGCGAGGCCCTCGGGAATGTTGTGCAGGGTGACGGCGGCGACGAACAGCCAGATCTGCCCGCGCGTGCGCGCACCGGGCATTGACGCCTCGCCGCCGCCGGCGGCGTCGCTGCGCTCGGCGTGCGGCAGCGCGCGTTCGAGCAGGAGGACGAGGGCGGCGCCGAGCAGCAGGCCGCCGGCCGTCACCGCCGCGGCGGCGTTGCCGCCCCACAGGGCGCGCCCGGCGTCGAGGCTGGGGATGAGCAGCGAGAAGGCGCTGGCGGCGAGCATGATGCCGGCGGCGAGGGCGAGCAGGCGGCCTTGCGCGCGGGCGCCGAAGGGGCGCGCCCAGAGCAGGGGGAGGGCGCCGAGCGCGGTCGCCGCGGCGCCGAGCATGCCGCCGGCGAGCGCCTGCCGCATCGGCGCCTCGGTCAGCGCGCGGGCGAACCAGGCGAGCGTTTCGCCGACGACGAGGATGGCGCCGATCAGCGCGATGCTCATGCCGATGCGCTGGCGCAGGCCGGGCCGGCGGCGGGCGCCGATTTCGTTCTGCAGCGTGTTGATCAGATAGGTGGCCATGTGTGCGCTCCGTTTCGGTTCCTTATGGAGTCCATACTAAGCGCCGGGTCTTTATTGATCTAATTGATTGTTATTAATTATTAAATAGCTTGCGGCTATTGTTGTGGTTGTGGTTGTGGTTGTGGTTGTGGTTGTGGTTGTGGTTGTGGTTGTGGTTGTGGTTGTGGCTTTGCGCTGCGCTGCCGGGGGGGCTGAATCCGCTGGCGGATAAAGCGATTCCGGGCGCGCGGCGCAAAAAAAAAACCGCAGCCCCCACGCGCGGGCGGGGCTGCGGTTTCGGTGCGGCGCCGGCGTCCGCGCGTCCGCATCCGGACGCCGGCGGCAGGCCGCCTTACTGCGGGATTTCCGACTCCGCGAAACCGGCCGCCTTGGCGACGCCGCGGCCGTAGGCCGGATCGGCCTTGAAGCAGTTGCCGATGTGGCGCAGCTTGATTTCCTTCGGCGCGTCGCCCATCCCCCGCGCGGTGTTGTCGAACAGAACCTGCTGCTGCGCCGGCGTCATCAGGCGGAAAAGGGCGCCCGGCTGCGAGTAGTAGTCGGCGTCGTCCTGGCGGTAGTTCCAGTGGTCGGCGGCGCCGTCGATGGCCAGCGGCGGTTCGCTGAAGTCCGGCTGTTCCTGCCACTGGCCTTCGCTGTTCGGCTCGTAGGCCAGCGTGCCGCCGTGGTTGCCGTCGATGCGCATGGCGCCGTCGCGGTGGAAGCTGTGGAAGGGGCACTTCGGCGCGTTCACCGGAATCTGGTGGTGATTGACGCCGAGCCGGTAGCGCTGCGCGTCGCCGTAGGAGAAGAGGCGGGCCTGCAGCATCTTGTCCGGCGAGAAGCTGATGCCGGGCACCACGGCGGCCGGTTGAACGCCGACTGCTCGACTTCGGCGAAGAAGTTCTCCGGATTGCGGTTCAGCTCGAACTCGCCGACCTCGATCAGCGGGTAGTCCTTGTGCGGCCAGACCTTGGTCAGGTCGAAGGGGTGGTAGGGCACCTTGGCGGCGTCGAGTTCGGGCATGACCTGGACGTACATCGTCCACTTCGGGAAGTCGCCGCGCTCGATCGCTTCGTACAGGTCGCGCTGGTGCGATTCGCGGTCCTTGCCGATGATCGCTTCGGCCTCGGCGTCGGTCAGGTTCTTGATGCCCTGCTGCGTGCGGAAGTGGAACTTGACCCAGTAGCGCTCGTTCTTGGCGCTGATGAAGCTGAAGGTGTGCGAGCCGAAGCCGTGCATGTGGCGATAGCTGGCCGGGATGCCGCGCTCGGACATGACAATGGTCACCTGATGCAGCGCCTCGGGCAGCGAAGTCCAGAAGTCCCAGTTGTTCTTCGCGCTGCGCATGTTGGTGCGCGGGTCGCGCTTGACCGCGTGGTTGAGGTCGGGAAACTTCAGCGGGTCGCGGAAGAAGAAGACCGGCGTGTTGTTGCCGACCATGTCCCAGTTGCCTTCTTCGGTGTAGAACTTGAGCGCGAAGCCGCGGATGTCGCGCTCGGCGTCGGCCGCGCCGCGTTCGCCGGCGACCGTCGTGAAGCGCGCGAACATCGGCGTCTTCTTGCCGATCTGGCTGAAGATCCTGGCGCGGGTGTACTTCGTGATGTCGTGCGTCACGGTGAAGGTGCCGTAGGCGCCGGAGCCCTTGGCGTGCATGCGGCGCTCGGGAATGACCTCGCGGTCGAAGTGGGCGAGCTTTTCGAGCAGCCACACGTCCTGCAGCAGGACGGGGCCGCGCGGGCCGGCGGTCATCGTGTTCTGGTTGTCCGGGACGGGCGCGCCGGCGGCGGTGGTGAGGCGTTTTTTCTCGGTCATCTTGGCTCTCCTCTTTGAAAAATCGTTTGTTTCGGGTCTTGGCAAAATCAGTGGCTGAGGGCGATGTCGGCAAGAATGCCGATGAACAGCCGGCTCAGGGCGGAAGGATCGTCGCGCATCGCAGTCTCCTCGCGGTTCTCGATAATTCCCCTGCTCGCGACAGGGTATGACTCCATAGTAGGAAGTTTCGGCCTATGCAGCCAATTGATTGTCGTTAATACGCCGATAGCGTTTCGCTATCCGTGTCGTTCCGATGTCATCCGCCGCCAATGCAGGATAGGCAAAACCGCGCGAGGGCGCCGGGCCAGGCCCCTCGCCGCTGCGCCGGCGGCTGCCCGATTTTGCGGCGTGCAGGCATGTCCTTGGCGCGACGGGGCTTTTGCGTCTTATCCACAGACTCCTCCACAGAATTTGTGGACGATCCGGCAGCTGCCGACAAGCGCCGACAACTGCCGACACCGGCAGGCGCAAATCGGCACGCGAGGCTCGGCGCCGCGCGTACTGAAATCGCCGGGCCGTAGCCGGCGCGCGCTCCGGTTTTCCGTTCGCCTTTTTGCGTCCGGCGCTGCGCCGTTGCGGCGCGGCCTTCCCTGAGCCTGCGCACGAGGCGCGGAGAACGGCTCTGCCGGCCGATCCGCGCATAAAGCTGTTGCTCTTTCCGCAGCGGCCTATACTCAAAGGACGCCGTACTTTCGGCGCAAGCCTTCAGGAGCACGATCATGGGCAAGGAAAGACACGGAACCAAGGAAGCGAAAAAACAGGCGGCACTGACCCCCAAGGAAAAGAAGGCCGCCAAGCAGGCCAGGAAGCACGCGACGGACTTGATCCATCCGCTGATTCCTCGTTGATCTCTCGCTGACTTTTTCCCCGTTCGCGACGGCTTCCCGCCGCGCTTTCCGGAGCGGCGGGAGTGCGACTGGGGGGCGCGGCGGATGCTTCGTTCGCGCCTTCTGCCGTCGCCGGGCGGGCATGTTTCCGATCCGAAAGGCTGGCGCCCCGTGGGCGCGCCGCGCGCCGTCCAGCCGAGGAGGCAAACGATGCTGAAGATATCGCTTGTTGCCGTCCTGTGCGCCGTATCCGGCGGTCTCGCCGTGGCCGACGCGCCGCCGCAGCGGGCCGCGTCGCGCGGCGAACTGCTCTACCAGACGCATTGCATCGCCTGTCACGATGCGAACATCCACTGGCGCGACAAGGCGCAGGCGGGCGACTGGGCCAGCCTGCGCGCGCAGGTGCGCCGCTGGCAGGAGGTCGGCGGACTGCGCTGGAACGACGAGGACATCGCGGAGGTCGCGCGCTACCTTAACGCGCAGCACTACCGTTATCCGACGCCGGACTGAGCGGACGCCGCCGCATGTCGAGCGCTCCGCATCCGCGTCCCTGGTGGCTTGAGCCGCCGCCGGCGGACGACGCGTCGGGCGGCCTGTCGCAGGCCGAGGCGGAGGCGCGCCTGCGTCGCTACGGCCCCAACGTCTTCCGCGAGCGGCAGGAAAGATCGCTGCTCGTGCAGTATCTCTCCCGCTTCAGGAATCCGCTCGTCCTCATCCTCCTCGCCGCGAGCGCCGTGTCGGCCTTCACCGGCGAGGTCGCCAACTTCCTGATCATCGCCTGCATCGTGCTGCTGAGCGTGACGCTCGACTTCGTCCAGGAGTATCGCGCCAACGCGGCGGCGGAGAAGCTGCGCCAGTCGGTTTCCGTGCGCGCCGTCGTGCTGCGCGACGGGCAGTCGCGGGAGGTCACGGTGAGCGAGGTGGTGCCCGGCGACATCGTCCTGCTCGCGGCCGGCGACCTGATTCCGGCCGACGGCCTGGTGCTCACGGCGCGCGATTTCTTCGTCAAGCAGGCGCTGTTGACCGGCGAAGCTTACCCGGTGGAGAAGCGGCCGGGCGTCGCCTCCGCGCCTGCGCCGGCCGCGCCGGCTCCGGCGCCCGGCCCGGTCGCCGCACCGTTAGCTGCGGCCGGTGGCGGCGGCGATTTGCAGGATGCGGGCAACGCGGTGTTCATGGGCACCTCGGTGATCAGCGGTAGCGCACGCGTGCGCGTACTGCGGACCGGCGCGGAGACGGCGATCGGCGAGATCGCCGACAGCGTCTCGCGCCCGTCGGCGCCGACCGCCTTCGAGCTCGGCACCCGCCGCTTCGGCATGCTGATCATGCGTCTGACGGTGCTCCTGGTGATGTTCGTCCTGCTCGTCAATGCCTTCTTCCACAAGCCGTGGCTCGAATCCTTCCTGTTCGCCGTGGCGCTCGCCGTCGGCCTCACGCCCGAACTGCTGCCGATGGTCGTCTCGGTCACGCTGTCGCGCGGCGCGCTGCGCATGGCGAAGAAGGAAATGATCGTGAAGCGCCTGTCGGCGATCCAGGATCTCGGCTCGATGGACGTCCTGTGCACCGACAAGACCGGCACCCTGACCGAAGCGAAGATCCGCCTCGAACGGCACGTCGACGCGGCCGGCCGGCCGAGCGACCGGGTGCTCGAACTGGCCTATTTCAACAGCTACTTCGAGACCGGCCTGAAAAGCCCGCTCGACGAAGCCATCCTCGCGCACGGGCAGATCGGGATCGGCGCGTGGACGAAGATCGACGAGGTGCCCTTCGACTTCGAGCGGCGCCGCGTCTCGGTGCTGATCGACGACGGAACGCGGCGCTGGCTGGTCGTGAAGGGCGCGCCCGACGAGATCGTCGGGCTGTGCGCGCACTACGAGGCGAGGGAGGCGGGGGCGGAGGAAAAAGAGGATGCCGCGCCGCAGCGCCCGCTCGACGACGCGGCGCGCGTCGCGATTCATGCGCAGTACGCCGGGCTGGAGAGTGAGGGCTTCCGCGCGCTCGGCATCGCCTGGCGTGAAGTGCCGCGCGACCATCCGCACGCCGTCGTGGACGACGAGAGCGAACTGGTGCTGGCCGGCTTCGCCGCCTTCCTCGATCCGCCGAAGGCGAGCGCCGGCGCCGCGCTCGAGGGACTCAGGCAGCTCGGCGTGGCGATCAAGATCGTCACCGGCGACAGCGAACTCGTCACCCGCCACCTGTGCGCCGAACTGAAGATACCGGTGAGCGGGCTGCTCACCGGCAAGGAGATCGCGCAGCTCGACGACCACGCGCTGCGCGCCCGGGTCGGCAAGGCGAACCTCTTCTGCCGCGTCAATCCGGCGCAGAAGAACCGGGTGATCCAGGCGCTGCGGGCGCGCGGCCACGTCGTCGGCTACCTCGGCGACGGCATCAACGACGCGCCCTCGCTGCATTCGGCGGACATTGGGCTGTCGGTCGATTCGGCCGTGGACGTGGCCAAGGAGGCGGCCGACATGATCCTCCTGAAGCCGGACCTGCACGTGCTGCAGGAAGGCGTGGTGGAGGGGCGGCGCACCTTCGGCAACATCACGAAGTACATCATGATGGGCACCAGCTCCAACTTCGGAAACATGTTCAGCATGGCCGGCGCCGCGCTCTTCCTGCCTTTCCTGCCGATGCTGCCGACCCAGATCCTGCTCAACAACATCCTCTACGACGTCTCGGAAATCCCGATCCCGCTCGACGAGGTCGACGCCGACGAGGTCCGCCGCCCGCGCGTGCTCGACCTCGATTTCATCCGCAACTTCATGCTCGTGATCGGGCCGATCAGCTCGCTCTTCGACTTCCTCACCTTCTACGTCCTGCTCGCCGTGCTGCACGCCGACGAAAGGCTTTTTCAGACCGGCTGGTTCGTCGAGTCGCTATGCACGCAGGTGCTCGTCATCTTCATCATCCGCACGCGCGGCAATCCGCTGAAGAGCCGCGCGCATCCGCTGCTCACCGCCGCCTCGCTGGCCGTCGTCGGCATCGCGGTGGCGCTGCCGTTCACGCCGCTCGGCGCGCATTTCGGCTTCGTGCCGCCGCCGGCCCGCTTCTACCTCATCCTTGGCGGCATGGTGCTCGTCTATCTGTTCGTCGTGGAGGGGGCCAAGCAGGCTTTCTACCGCTGGTCGGCGGCGCATGCGGGGGTAAAAAGAAGAACGCGCGGCGGCGTCCGCGCTTAGTGCGCGAGGCTCGGCGCGGGGCGCTTAGCGGCGCACTCTTTTCAGGACCACGCCTGCCGCCGTGTCGGCCTGCGCGCTGCGCGCGCGCAGCTGGCCGCAGCCGCCGTCGATGTCCTGCCCGGCCGAGTCGCGCAGGCGGGTGAGGATGCCGCGCCGGTTCAGGCGGGCGGCCATCTCGGCGGCGCGTTCCCAGGACGGGCGTGCGAAGCCGAGGCCCTCGTTGGCGTTGTAGGGGATGAAATTCATCATCGCGTACTTGCCGGCGAGCAACTGCGCAATCGCCTCGACTTCGGCGTCGCCGTCGTTGATGCCTTCGAGCAGCGTCCATTGGTACTGGATCGGGTAGCCGGTCGCGCGCGCGTAGCGTTCGCCCTGTTCGACGAGTTCGGCCGGGTCGATGCGTGGCGCGCGCGGCAGCAGTTCGGCGCGCAGCTCGGCGCGCGTCGTGTGCAGCGAAAGGGCGAGCGCCGGCCGCACGCCGCCCGCCGGAATCCGCGCGAAGCGCTCGAAGACGCGCGGGTCGCCGACCGTCGAGAAGACGAGGTTCTTGTGCCCGATGCCGCCGGCCGTGCCGAGCAGGTCGATCGCTTCGAGCACGTTGTCGAGGTTGTGCGCCGGCTCGCCCATGCCCATGAAGACGACGCGCCGCAGCGGCCGGCGCGCGCGCGCGAGCACCACCTGGGCGACGATCTCGGCGCTGCCGAGCTGGCGCAGCAGGCCGCTCTGCCCGGTCATGCAGAAGACGCAGCCGACCGCGCAGCCGACCTGCGTCGATACGCAGACGCCGTCGCGCGGCAGCAGCACGCTCTCCACCGTCTGCCCGTCGGCCAGGTCGACGAGCAGGCGCGCCGAGCCGTCCGCGCCGGGGTGCTCCGAGCGCACGCGGGCGAGCGCAGCGAGTTCGTCGGCGAGGGCGGGCAGCGCGTCGCGCACGGGCAGTGGCAGGAAGTCCGCCGAGCGCTGGCGGCGCGTGCCGTGGTCGAGCGCCAGCGCCTGCGTCCATGCGCGCAGGATGCGTTCCTCGTGGCAGGGCTTGGCGCCCAGATCGCGCAGGCGCTGGCGCAGCTGTTCGATGCGCATGGCGGCGTCAGGCGCCGCGCAGCATGGCGAGCGCCAGCGCTTCGGCGACCTTGATCCCGTCGACGCCGGCCGAGAGGATGCCGCCGGCGTAGCCGGCGCCTTCGCCGGCCGGGTAGAGGCCCTGCACGTTGAGGCTCTGGAAGTCCTCGCCGCGCGTGATGCGCAGCGGCGACGAGGTGCGCGTCTCGACGCCGGTGAGCACCGCGTCGGCCATGTCGAAGCCCTTGATCTCGCGCCCGAAGGCGGGCAGCGCTTCGCGCATGGCCGCGATGGCGTAGGGCGGCAGCGCGGTGGACAGGTCGGTCAGGTGCACGCCCGGCTTGTACGACGGCTCGACGCTGCCGAGCTGCGTCGACGGCTGGCCGGCGAGGAAGTCGCCGACGAGCTGGCCGGGCGCTTCGTACGTGCCGCCGCCGAGCACGAAGGCGCGCGATTCGAGCTCGCGCTGGAAGGCGATGCCGGCGAGCGGGTTCTGCGCGCTGCCGCCGAAGTCCTCGGGCGAGACGTTCACGACGATGCCGGCGTTGGCGTTGCGCTCGTTGCGCGAATACTGGCTCATGCCGTTGGTGACGACGCGGTTTTCCTCCGACGTGGCGGCGACGACGGTGCCGCCCGGGCACATGCAGAAGCTGTACACGGCGCGTCCGTTGGCGGCGTGGTGCACGAGCTTGTAGTCGGCGGCGCCGAGCAGCGGGTTGCCGGCGTGCGGGCCGAGCCGCGCCTTGTCGATCAGCGACTGTGGATGCTCGATGCGGAAGCCGATCGAGAACGGCTTCGGTTCCATGAACACGCCCTGCGCGTGCAGCGCCTCGAAGGTGTCGCGCGCGCTGTGGCCGAGCGCCAGCACGACGTGGCCGCTGGCGATCGTCTCGCCGCTCGCCAGCTGCACGCCGCGCACCTTGCCGGCCTCGATGGCGAGGCCGGTGACGCGCTGCCCGAAGCGGATCTCGCCGCCCAGCGCGATGATCTCGGCGCGCATCTGCTCGACCATGCCGACCAGGCGGAAGGTGCCGATGTGCGGCTTGGCGACGTAGAGGATTTCCTCCGGCGCGCCGGCCTTCACGAATTCTTCCAGCACCTTGCGCCCAAGGTGGCGCGGGTCCTTGATCTGGCTGTACAGCTTGCCGTCCGAGAAGGTGCCGGCGCCGCCTTCGCCGAACTGCACGTTCGACTCGGGGTTGAGCACCTTCTTGCGCCACAGCCCCCAGGTGTCCTGCGTGCGCTCGCGCACGGCCTTGCCGCGCTCCAGCACGATCGGGCGGAAGCCCATCTGGGCGAGGATCAGCGCGGCGAAGATGCCGCAGGGGCCGAAGCCGACGACCACCGGGCGCTCCTGCAGTCCGGCCGGCGCCTGGCCGACGAAGCGGTAGGCCATGTCCGGCGCCGGGGCGACGTTGCGGTCCTTGGCGAATTTCTTGAGGACGGCCGCCTCGTTCTTCAGTTTGAGGTCGACGCTGTAGATGAAGGTGAGCAGCGCCGCCTTGCGCGCGTCGTAGCTGCGCTTGAAGACGGTGCATTCGAGCAGCTCGCCGGGCGGCAGCCCGAGGCGCTGGCAGACGGCGGCCGGCAGGGCTTCCGGGGCGTGGTCGATGGGGAGGCGGAGTTCGGTGAGTCGCAGCATGGGGAGTTTCTGGGGGGTAATCGGTGCGCGGCGGCGTTTTTCCGTGCGCTCGCGCGTTCGCTGGGCGGCCTACGCCGCCCGCAGCATGAAATCGACGTGCACCGCGTCGAAGGGGAAAACGATCTTGCCGTCGGTGGTGCGTTCGAGGATGCCGGCGTCGAGCAGCGCATGCGCGTCGCCATGCACCGCCTTGACGTCGCGCGCCACGCGCCGGGCGGCTTCGCGCAGGGTGACCGGGCCGGCGCCGGTGAGCGCGCGCAGCAGTTCCCAGCGTTTGGCGGTGAGCACCTTCCACAGCAGTTCGGGCGATTCGAAGGCGATGCGCGGCGCGCTGCCTGCGCGCTTGCCCGCTTCGTCCGCTTCGTTCTCTGCGCCCGACTCCATGGCGAGCACGGCGTCGTTCAGCGTGTCGGCCAGCGAACGGACTTCAAGCGTCACGGTTTTCATCCTGCCACCTCCTCACGTCGTTCATGAAATCCGCCACCAGTTGGCGCGGCGAGAGAAATGCGTAGGCTTCCTCGACGTCGCCGCGATGCCGGTGGTCGCCCTTGCCGGCCTCGTTGTCGTAGCGCAGAAGGCAGACGCCGTCGACGATGAAGGCCAGACGGTACTTGAAGGCATGGGCGCTGCCGGCGAGCGGGCGGGGAAGCTGCCAGACGACGATCTCCGCAAAGGCGTTTTCGCTGACGACCACTCTGCGCTTGAACAGGGGGCTGGCTTTCATGTTGGAGATTTTACCAACAACCGGAGTGTTGTCAAACTCTCCAACATTTTATCCGGGCGGCAAGGCGTTTCAGGACTGCTGCCCGTAGCCGGCGAACTTCTCGAGGACCGTCGCCATTTCCGTCGCGTCGAGCAGCACCGGGGCGCCGAGCTGGCAGGCGCGCCAGTACTGTTCGCACAGGCATTCGAGTTCGACGCCGAGATCGAGCGCCTGGTCGAGGTCGCGGCCATAAACGAGCATGCCGTGGTTGGCGAGCAGGCAGGCGCTGCGTTTCTCCAGCGCGGCGAGCGCGGCGTCGGACAACTCCTGCGTGCCGAAGGTGGCGTAGGCGGAACAGCGCAGCGTGTCGCCGCCGAAGCGGGCGATCATGTAGTGGAAGGGCGGGATGTCGCGGCGCAGGCAGGCGAGGCTGACGGCGAAGGGCGAATGCGCGTGCAGCACGGCGCCGGCTTCCGGGCGGGCGGCGTAGAGGTCGCGGTGAAAGCGCCACTCGGACGAGGGCTTGCGGCGGTTGCCGTGCAGGCCCGCATGCGCGCCGTCGAGGCGCATGAAGACGATGTCCTCGGGCGTCAGCGTGTCGTAGGCCATGCCGGTCGGCGTGATCAGGTAGCCGGCCTCGCCGGCGTCGACGCAGCGCACGCTGAGGTTGCCGGCCGTGCCCTTGTTCAGGCCGGCCGCCGTCATGCGGCGCGCGGCGGCGATCAGTTGCGCGCGCAGCGTCGCGTCGGCCTCAGGCACCATGTCCCTCCGGGCGCGATTTTGAGTCCGGTCCGGGGCGCGATCCGGGCTTCATTTCCGGGTACAGGCCGCGCAGGCCGTCGCCGCTCGCCGCGCAGCTGCCGCGCTCGGTGATCAGTGCGCTGACGAAGCGCGCCGGCGTCACGTCGAACGCCGGGTTGACCACCGCCTCGTCGGCGGGCAGCTGGCGGACGTGGGCGGCGTGCCCGGCCGCGTCGTTGCCGTGTACGACGCGCACTTCGTCGCCGGCGCGTTCCTCGATCGGGATCGCGGCGCCGTCCGCGCAGGCGAAATCAACCGTCGAGCGCGGCGCGGCGACGTAGAAGGGAACGCCGGCTTCGCGCGCGGCGAGCGCCTTCAGGTAGGTGCCGACCTTGTTGGCGACGTCGCCGTTGGCGGCGATGCGGTCGGCGCCGACGATCACCGCGTCCACTTCACCCCGCGCCAGCAGCAGGCCGGCGGCGTTGTCGGCGATGACGGTGTGCGGCACGCCGTGCTGCTTGAGTTCCCAGGCGGTGAGCAGGCCCTGGTTGCGCGGGCGGGTTTCGGAGACCCAGACGTGCACGTCTATGCCCGCCTCGAAGGCGGCGTATACCGGCGCCAGCGCGGTGCCGTAGTCGACGGTCGCCAGCCAGCCGGCGTTGCAGTGGGTCATGACGTCGAGCCGGCCGCGCCGTTCGGCGAGCGGGCGGAGCAGGGCGAGGCCGTGCTCGCCGATGCGCCGGCACTGCGCGGCGTCTTCGTCGGCGATCGCGGCGGCTTCCTGCCAGGCCGCGTCGGCGCGCGCGGCGGGCGGCAG
>RCMZ01000941.1_pt1 | contig 11442 bp, 10 predicted proteins | sample 2041141 | NCBI WGS metagenome assembly RCMZ01 (sample SAMN09708263, study PRJNA481090) | Wastewater metagenome, whole genome shotgun sequencing project. | biome: sewage; isolation source: Davis station wastewater (DW) | place: Antarctica: Davis Station | collected 2010-03-01
GATGAAGCCACCCTGGTGCGCTATGTCGACCGCTTCCTGATGTTTTACGTGCGCACGGCCGACCGCCTGCAGCGCACCAGCGTGTGGCGAGATAACCTGGAAGGGGGCCTCGATTACCTCAAGCGCGTCATCATCGACGATAGCCTGGGCCTGGGCGCCGAGCTGGAAGCGGACATGCGGCACGTGGTCGACACCTATGCCTGCGAGTGGAAGGCGGCCGTCACCGACCCCGCCGTGCGCCAGCGTTTCCGCCACTTCGTCAACAGCGGGAAGAACGATGAAAACGTGGTGTTCGTGGCAGAGCGGGGCCAGATCCGTCCCGCCACCGCAAGCGAACGCCGCTCCGGCACCGTGATTCCCATCCTTGCCCTGGAGGCGTGACCATGAACGACCTGTCCCTATCCGCCAACGCCAATTGGGTGGCCATCTGCGCGCTGGACGACATCGTGCCCGACACGGGCGTCTGCGCCTTGCTGCACGGCCGCCACGTGGCCGTGTTCCGCGTCGGCGATGCGGCGCCGCGCGTGTACGCCATCGACAATGTCGACCCGAATGCGGGCGCCTCCGTGCTGTCGCGGGGCCTGGTGGGCAGCCTCGGCGAGCGCGTCGTGGTGGCGTCGCCCATCTACAAGCAGCATTTCGACCTGGCCAGCGGAGAATGCATGGAAGCGCCGGAACACTCGGTCGCCGCCTGGCCCGCGCGCGTGTCTGGCGGCATGGTGTGGGTGGCCCTGTGAACGCCGCCGCACGGCCGTCTTTAGTCGTGGTCGGCAACGGCATGGCCGGCATGCGCACGGTCGAGGAATTGCTGAAGCTCGCGCCGGACCTGTACGACATCACGGTGTTCGGCGCCGAACCGCATGGCAATTACAACCGCATCCTGCTGTCGCCCGTGCTGGCCGGCGAAAAGACGGTGGACGACATCATGCTGCATACGCGCGACTGGTATGCGCAGCACGGCATCACCCTGCATGCGGGCGACCCCGTGGTGCGCATCGACCGCCAGGCGCGCACCGTGCAGGCGCTGTCCGGCATCGCGGTGCGCTACGACCGCCTGCTGCTGGCGACAGGGTCCACGCCCTTCATCGTCCCGGTGCCGGGCCACGCGCTGCCCGGCGTGATCGGTTTCCGCGACATCGACGACGTCGACGCCATGCTGCGGGCGGCGCGCACGCGCCGCCACGCGGTGGTCATCGGCGGCGGCCTGCTGGGGCTGGAGGCGGCCAACGGCTTGCAGCGCCAGGGCATGGAGGTGACGGTGGTGCACATGAGCGGCGCGCTGATGAACCAGCAGCTGGATCCTCCCGCATCGATGCTGCTGAAAACGGCGCTGGAAGCGCGCGGCCTGCGCTTTTTGATGCAGGCGCAAACCTCCGCCATCATGGGCAGCACGCGCGTCGAAGGCGTGCAGTTCGCGGACGGCAGCGTCATCCCCGCCGACCTGGTGGTAATGACGGCCGGCGTGCGCCCCAACATCGCGCTGGCGCAGGCGGCCGGCCTGCACTGCGAGCGGGCCATCGTCGTCGACGACTGCCTGCAAAGCTACGACCCGCGCGTCTACGCCGTGGGCGAGTGCGTGCAGCACCGGCGCGCCACCTTCGGCCTGGTGGCGCCCATATGGGAACAGGCGCGCGTGTGCGGCGCGCACCTGGCCGGCGCCGGGCACCGCCGCTACGTGCAGCAAGCCAGCGCCACCAAACTGAAAGTGACGGGCATCGACCTGTATTCGGCCGGCGACATCCTCGGCGGCGAAGGCAGCGAAGACCTGGTGTTGCGCGACCCGCGCCGTGGCATCTACAAGCGCCTGGTGGTGCAGGGCAACCGCCTGGTGGGTGCCGTGCTGTATGGCGAGGTGCAGGACGGCCCCTGGTATTTCGACCTGATCCAGCAGCGCCGCGATATCGCCGCACTGCGCTCCCACCTGCTGTTTGGCCAGGCCCTGTGCGGCCAGGCCGCCTGATAGGAATTCCCATGACGACCTGCACACCCGTGAAAACCACCTGCCCGTATTGCGGCGTCGGCTGCGGCGTGGAAGCGACAGCCTTGCCCGATGGCGCCATCCGCATCGCCGGCGACGCCAGCCATCCGGCCAACCTGGGCAAGCTGTGCGTGAAAGGCTCGGCCCTGGGCGATACGCTGGACCTCAAGCACCGCCTGCTGCAGCCGCAGGTGCGCGTCGATGGCGTGTTGCAGCGCGCTTCCTGGGACACCGCGCTGGACAAGGTGGCGGGCGGCCTGCGCGCCATCATCGACGAGCACGGGCCCGACGCGGTGGCGCTGTATGTGTCGGGCCAGCTGCTGACGGAGGATTATTATGTCGCCAACAAGTTCATGAAGGGCTACGTGGGCAGCGCGAATATCGACACCAATTCGCGCCTGTGCATGTCGTCGGCCGTGGCGGGCCACAAGCGCGCGTTCGGCGCAGACATCGTGCCCGGCTGCTACGACGACCTGGAACTGGCCGACATGATCGTGCTGGTCGGCTCGAACACGGCCTGGTGCCACCCGATCCTGTTCCAGCGCATCGCCCGCGTCCGCGAAACCCGGCCGGACGTGAAACTGGTGGTGATCGACCCGCGCCGCACGGCCACCTGCGAGCTGGCCGATATGCATTTGCCCGTGAAACCGGGCACGGACGTCTGGCTGTTCAACGGCTTGCTGTGTTACCTGGCGCGCGAAGGCGCGATCGATGGCGATTTCGTCACGCGGCACAGCGCCGGCCTGGATGCGGCACTGGCGGCCGCCCATGTCGATTGCGGCGACCCGCTGCAGGTGGCGGCAGCGTGCAAGGTCGATCCGCATGCCTTGCTGGCGTTTTACCAGGCGTTCGCCGCCACGCGCAAGGTCGTCACGGCCTTTTCGCAGGGCGTCAACCAGTCGTCTTCCGGCACGGACAAGGTCAACAGCATCATCAACTGCCATTTGGCGACGGGGCGCATCGGCCAGCCCGGCATGGGCCCGTTTTCGCTGACGGGCCAGCCGAACGCCATGGGCGGGCGCGAAGTGGGCGGCCTGGCCAACATGCTGGCGGCGCATCTGGAACTGGATAATCCGCGGCACCGCGATACCGTGCAAGCGTTCTGGGATGCGCCGAGCATCGCCAGCAAACCGGGCCTGAAGGCGGTGGACCTGTTCCACGCCATCGAGGCGGGCAAGGTCAAAGCCGTGTGGATCATCGCCACCAATCCGCTGGTCAGCATGCCGGACGCCGACCAGGTGCGCCGCGCGCTGGCCAGGTGCGAGCTGGTGGTGGTGTCCGACATCAGCGCGCAGTCGGACACGAACGCGCAGGCGCACGTGCTGCTGCCCGCCCTGGGCTGGGGCGAGAAGGATGGTACGGTGACGAACTCGGAACGGCGCATCTCGCGCCAGCGCGCCTTTCTGCCGGCGCCGGGCGAAGCGCGCGCCGACTGGGACGTGCTGTGCGACGTGGCGCGCCGCATGGGGTATGCGGGCTTTGAATTCACGTCGGCGCAGGCCATCTTCGACGAGCACGCGCGCCTGTCCGCCTTCCGCAACGGCGGCGAGACGGCCCGCCTGTTCAATCTGTCGCACCTGGTGGCGCTGAACGCGGCGCAGTACGACGGCTTGCCGCCGCAGCAGTGGCCGCAGGGCCGGGCGCGGCTGTTCGGCGACGGCCGCTTCGCGCATGCGGACGGGCGCGCGCGCTTCGTGCCGACGCCGCCGCGCGCGCCGCGCAACATGCCCGACGAGGACTATCCGCTGATCCTCAACACGGGCCGCGTGCGCGACCAGTGGCATACGATGACGCGCACGGGCAAGGCGGCGAAACTGTCGGGCCACGTCGCCGAAGCGTTCATCGACCTCCATCCGCAGGACGCGCTGCTGTACGGCGTGCGCGAGGGCGAGCTGGCGCGCGTCTCCAGCGCCTGGGGCGCGATGGTGGCGCGCGTCGTGCATGGCGGCGGCATCGCGCGCGGCCAGGTCTTCGTGCCGATCCACTGGAGCGACGCGCATGCGTCCGATGCGCGCGTGGGCGCCGTCGTCAACCCGGTCGTCGACCCCGTCTCGGGCGAGCCGGAATTCAAGCATACGCCCGTGCGCATCGAACAGTTCCGCGTGCACTGGCATGCGTTTGTGCTGAGCCGCACGCCCTTGGCCCTGGACGGCGTGGCGCACTGGACGCGCATCCAGGGCGCGCAGTTCCTGCGCTACGAGCTGGCGGGCCGCCAGCGCATCGATGATCTGGGCGCCTGGGCGCGCGCCCTGCTGGGCGTCACGGACGACAACGCCGACTGGCTCGATTACGCGGACGCCAGCGCCGGCGTGTACCGCGCCGTGCACCTGGACGAGGGGCGCATCGCGCAATGCGTGTATGTCTCGCCGCGGCCCGACCTGCCGTCGCGCAGCTGGCTCGCCGGCCTGTTTGCGCATGCGCACATGGACGCGCTTGATCGCGCCGGCGTGCTGCTGGGCCAGCCCATCGGCAAGGGCGTGGATGCCGGCCCCACCGTCTGCTCGTGCTTTGGCGTGGGGCGCAACACCATCTGCGCCGCCATCGTGGAGCGGAAGCTGACGACGGCGGCGCAAGTGACGGCCTGCGTCAAGGCGGGCGGCAATTGCGGCTCCTGCGTACCGGAGATACGACAGTTGCTGGCCCAGGCGCGCGGCGCGGCCTGATAATCTGTCCTTTCCCGCAAGGCTTTGCTATATTGCCAGCTCTACAAGAGAGAGGCAGTGTGATGACAGCAGCACAATACCCCACGCTCTGGCTGACGGGCTTGAGCGGCGCCGGCAAGACCAGCATCGCCCTGGCGCTGGCGCAAGCGCTGAAGGCGCAGGGCCGCGCCGCGACGGTGCTCGATGGCGACCAGCTGCGCCATGGCTTGAACCGCGACCTGGGTTTTTCGCCGCAGGACCGGCATGAAAACATTCGCCGCACGGCGGAAGTGGCGCGCCTGATGAACGAGGCGGGCCTGACCGTCATCGCCGCCTTCATTTCCCCGTACCGCAGCGACCGCGCCATGGCCGGCGCCATCATAGGCGCCGAGCGCTACATCGAAGTGCACGTCAGCACGCCGCTGGCCGTATGCGAGGCGCGCGACGTCAAGGGCCTGTACGCGAAGGCGCGCGGGGGGCAGCTGGCGCAATTCACGGGCGTGTCGGCGCCGTATGAAGAACCGCTGGACGCCGCCCTGACGCTCGATACGCAGGCGCTGGCGCTGGAGGAATCGGTGGCGCGCATCTGCGAATATCTGCAGCGGCGGCAGCGCCAGTGACGCGCTGGCGCAAGTGGCTGCGCCGGCGCCTGCCCGCCAGCCTGAAGGCGCGCATGAGCGTGGTCGTCTTTTTGCTGGTGCTGGGCGCCGTCGCCCTGCTGGCGCTGGCCACCCTGGCGGTGGCCGAACGGGGCATGCGCGACGTCACGGGGCGCCAGCAATACGTGTCGCTGTCCAGCGCCGCCGTCTTCATCGACGAGGAACTCGACGCCAAGCGCAAGGTGCTGCGCGTGATCGCCGACAGCCTGGCGGCCAGCGGCGCGCACGACGGCGCCAGCCTGCAGCGCTTCCTGGCCGCGCAAACGGTGCTGGGCGCCGAGTTTTATACGGCGGGCGTGGTTGCCATCGACGGCCGCCTGCTGGCCAGCGTGAGTCCGTTCCAGCCGCAGGCGGGCATGAACCTGAAGGGCCGGCCGTATTTCGAGCAGACCCTGGCAAGCAGGCGTTCCGTCATTTCCGCGCCGCTCAACGGCAGCATTTCCCGCATGCCCATCGTCGTCGTGACGCAGCCCGTGTTCGACGCGCAGGGCGGCATGCGCTATGTGCTGGCGGCCAGCGTGAACCTGCGCCAGCCCGATTTCCTGGGGCGCCTGGACGCGCTCAAGCCGGGCAAGGGCGGCTATCTGTACATCATGACGAGCGAGGGCGTGATCGTCGAGCACCCGGACAAGTCGCGCATCATGCAGCATATCGAAGCCCTTGGCCCCGTCAGCGAGCCGACGCGGCGCGCCATGCAGGGCTTCGAAGGGTGGATGGCGGGCCGCACCACGCACGGCGTCGATGCGCTGTTCGCCTATCACCGCATCGCCTCGACGGGCTGGATACTGGCGTCCGTCTATCCGATGCGCGATGCGTTCGCGCCGCTGCATGCGATCCGCAGCAAGATCCTGCTGGCCGCCGTGCTGCTGGCGGCGCTGGCGGGCCTGGCCGGCTGGCGCGCGGTGCTGCGCCTCTTGCTGCCTCTGGCGCGCCTGCGCCACCATGTGCATGAGATTCGCCGCCAGCGCCTGGGCATCGAAGCGCTGCAGATCGAGCGGCGCGACGAGATCGGCGACTTGAGCCGCGATTTCTACTCTCTGGTGGCCGAGCGCGAGATCGCCGAGGCGCAGACGCGCGACAGCGAACGGCGGCTGAAGCTGCTGACGGACCACGTGCCCGTGGTGATCGTCTACATCGACCCCGAGCACCGCTATCAGTTCATCAACGCGACGTTTGAAAAATGGTTCGGCAGGTCGCACAAGGAAAGCCTGATGCACTCGATCCGCGAGGTGCTGGGCGAGGAAGCGTATCAGCTGCGCGAGCAGTATCTGCGGCGCGCCTTCGCGGGCGAGGAGGTGGAGTATGAATTCACCGTCGAGGGCGAAAACGGACAGGCGCCGCGCGCCTTCCAGACCAGCTACGTGCCTGACGTGGACGAGCGGGGCGCCGTGGCCGGCGTGTATGGCCTGATCCACGAAATCACCAAGGTCAAGGCGGTGCACACGGCGCTGCAGTTTGCCGCCGCCACCGATACCCTGACGGGCATCGCCAACCGGCGCCGCTTCGATGAACAGCTGGCGCCGGGCATGCAGCGCACGCGCATGACGCGCGCGCCGATGGCGCTGGCCTACCTCGACATCGACCGCTTCAAGGCCATCAACGACAGCCTGGGACACCAGGCGGGCGACGCCGTGCTGCAGGAATTCGCCGCCCGCCTGGCGCGCAGCGTGCGCGCCAGCGACCTGGTGGCGCGGCTGGCAGGCGATGAATTCGTCATCATCTTCGAGGGTGTCAAGAGCGCGGCCGAAGTGCGCCAGATCGGCGCCAAGATCCTCGACGCCATCCGCGCGCCGTTCGCGCTGGCCAGCGGCCCGCTGGCCGTGACGGCCAGCATCGGCATCGCCATCTACCGCGCCGGCGATCTGGCGCCGGCGCAGCTGCTGGACCTGGCGGACCAGGCCCTGTATCAGGCCAAGGGGCAGGGCCGCGATGGCGTGGCGCTGATCGAGGCGCCCGGCTAGTCTTGCAGGCTGGCGCTCCAGTGGTCGAGCTGCTGGGTGGTGGCCGTGACGCCGCCGCAGACGATGACCAGCACATTGCGGTAGGGCGCCAGCTGCGGCACCCGTTCGTAGACGGCCGCCAGGGCCGCGCCGCAGGCCGGTTCCACCACCAGGCGCTGGTCGGCAATGAAGCGCTGGCAGGCATCGACGGCGGCCTTGTCCGACACCACCACGCTGTGCAGCAGGCGCGTCTGGCTGATGTGGAAGGCCTGGGCGCAGACCTGGCGCGCGGCCAGCGAGGTGGCGATGCTGGTGACGGCGGGCAGGGCCACGTGGTCGCGCGCGGCCACGGCGGCCGCCAGCGAGGCTGCTCCTTGCGTTTCCACGGCCACCAGGGCCACGTCGTCCCAGCCATTGCGCCGCAAGCCTTCCGCCACGCCGGCCAGCAAGCCGCCGCCGCCCACCGACAGCACCACGGCGTCCGGTTTCACGCCCGCGCGCGCCACTTCATCGATCATGCCCGCGTGGCCTTGCCACAGCAGCGGGTCGTCGAACGGGTGCAGAAAGGCGTCTTGCGGCGTGAGCATCGATTGCGCCAGCGCGTTGGCTTCCTGCCACGCGGCGCCATGCACGATGACTTCGGCGCCTTCCTGCGCGATCAGGGCCCTGGCCCTGGCGCTGGTGGTTTCCGGCACGACGACGATGACGGGGATGCCCAGCTGGCGACCCGCATACGCGACGGCGATGCCGGCGTTGCCGCCGGAAGAGGAGATGAAGCGGCTGGCGCCGCGGCGCGCGTATTCTTCGCAGGCGAGGCCGATGCCGCGGATCTTGAAGGAGCCGGGCGGCTGCAAGGCTTCCAGCTTGAGCCAGATGGCGCGCTCGCTGTGCAGGCTCAGGGCGCGCGAGTTGAGCAGAGGGGTGTCGATGTGCAGGGCCATGCGTAATCCATGAAAAGAATCAGGCAGGCATCTTAGCGCAGATGGCGCGCGCGGCGGCGTCCCGCTGCGTGTGAAAAATTTCCACACGTCAATTTATAAAGTTGATAAAATAAAATTGGAATTTTTTCTACTTCAAAAAACAAAGGAACTGTAATGGCAACTCGTATTGCAATGAAGCACAAGGACACGGGCCTGATGAAGGATGGCTTTTATGGCTTTTCGTGGACCACGTTCTTCTTCGGCTTTTTCCCGGCCCTGTTCCGCGGCGACTTCATTACTTTTATCGGCGCCTTTGTCGTCACGGTGATCATCGGCCTGTTTACCGCCGGCTTCGGCATGTTCATCGTCGGCGTGGTGTGGGCCTTCCTGTACAACAAATACTACACGGGCAAGCTGCTCGAACGCGGCTACGTGCTGGCCGGCTCGCCAAGCGAAAATGCGGAAGCGGCCGCTGCCATCGGCATCGCCTTGCCGTCGCCGACCGTCTGACCTGCCGCTCGGCATGTTCCCAAGGGCGCTGCGGCGCCTTTTTTATTTACGCGCTCAGTTCAGCGGCGCGCTCTTGAGCTGATGCGTGCGGGCCACTTCCTTCATCGCTTCGAGCAAGTCCTCGCGCAGCTGGCGCGGCAGCTTGCCAAAGAATTCCTCGTCGTTCTGGTCGGCCATGCCGGCCAGCACGGGCACCAGCGCTTCGCCTTCCGTCGTCAATTCGATCGAGTGCTGGCGGCGGTCGGCCAGCAGGATGGACTTGCTGACCATGCCCTTGCTTTCGAGACGGTCGATCAGTTTCGACACGGCCCCCTTGCTCATGCCGGCCACCTGCGCCAGCACGGTGGGCGAGGTGCAGCCGAGGCGGAACATTTCACGCAACACCACCCATTCGGACACGGTCACGCCATTGGCTTCGGCTTTTTTCTGGAAGCTGTGGGAAACGTGGTTGGAGACGAAGCGCAGCCAGTAGCCGAGGTGGGCTTCCAGTTCGCTGACGGAAGCGGTGTTGGGATGCGAGGCTTGCGGCAGGGCGGCCGCTTCAAAATTGTGGCTCATTTCTTTTCCTTCACTGGGCGGCGCTGCCGGCATGGTTAAGGCCTTGGCGCTTGCTGTCGAGTGGTTTGTTGGGGAACAATCGTCTTGCGTGAACTAGTTCTAACACTGTTTTCACTGGAAATCATTTACACGACTAGCGGTTTTCCTCATTCTATTGCTTTAAGTGCATAAAAAGCAATATCAGGCGAATAATCGTACTGCCGGAGAGGAAGATTAAAAAAATAACGCATGTTGCATCAATGGTAACAGCATTTTTGATGAATTAATAAATATTTCATATCATTCAGTGCGCTTTTCCACACAAGGCGTCTTGGCCGCGCGACAGCGCGGCGCCATGCCCCCAGTTCCAGTCTTCAGGCTGCCACGAGCACCTTCACGCGCGCCTCGCGCAATACCTCGGCGAAGCGGGGCGGCGGCGGCGCATCCGTAAACAGCATGTCGACCTGTGCCAGGTCGGCCAGGCGCACGAGGGCCTTGCGGCCGAATTTATGCTGGTCGGCCACCAGCCATACTTCGCGCGACTGCTCGATGATGGCTTGCGCCACTTTCACTTCGCGCGCATCGAAGTCGCGCAGGCTGCCATCCTCGTCGATGCTGGAAATGCCGATGATGCCGATGTCGACCTTGAACTGGCGGATGAAGTCGATGGTGGCTTCACCCACGATGCCACGGTCGCGTCCGCGCACCACGCCGCCGGCCACGATGACTTCGCAGGCGGCGTTGTCGGCCAGGATGGCGGCCACGTTCAGGTTGTTCGTCACCACGTGCAAGCCCGTATGCTGGCCCAGCGCGCGCGCCACTTCCTCGGTCGTCGTGCCGATATTGATCAGCAGCGAACAGCCGTGCGGCACTTGCGCGGCGACGGCGGCGGCGATGCGCCGCTTGGCCTCGCTGTTGAACACTTGCCGCTGGCTGTAATCGATGTTTTCCACGGACGACGGCAAGCCCACGCCGCCGTGATAGCGGGCCAGCAGGCGCGCTTCCTCCATCTGCTTGACGTCGCGGCGCACGGTTTGCGGCGTCACCTCCAGTTGCTGCGCCAATTCCTCGACCGACATGGTGATCTTCTGGCGCACGGCTTCGAGCAGGCGGCGCTGGCGGGGATTCAAATTCATGGCGTTGTCTCTTTAAAAATCACAAACGAACAAAAACGAACAAATAATCATGAAAATATGTTGCTATGAGTTCGCATTCTGGCGTAATCTTATTCATATTGCATGCGTATCACATCAATCTTGATCTTAACGGCAGTTGCCGGCAGCGCCTAGTCTTTCCTGGCGCGCCGGTCCTTTCACAGCGACGGAGTCCCGATGGCGGCAGCACGGCAGGACGTGGAAGTGGCGGCGGACGGCACGCTCGAATGCGACGTGCTGGTGGTGGGCGGCGGCATCAACGGCGCCGGCATCGCGCGCGACGCGGCCGGGCGGGGATTGTCCGTGGTGCTGTGCGAAAAGGATGACCTGGCTTCCCATACCTCGTCCGCTTCCACCAAGCTGATACACGGCGGCCTGCGCTACCTCGAATACTATGAATTCGGCCTCGTGCGCAAGGCGCTGATCGAGCGCGAAGTGCTCGCCGCACATCATGTGGCCCTTGCGCTTTGTCATGCCGCATGCGCAAGGCCAGCGCCCCGCCTGGCTGATACGCGCCGGCCTGTTTCTCTACGACATGCTGGCGAAGCGCGAAATCCTGCCCGCCTCACAAGGCATCGACCTTGAGCGCCACGCGGCGGGCACACCGTTAAAACCCGAGTTCAAGCGCGGCTTCGTGTATTCCGACGGCTGGGTCGATGATGCGCGCCTGGTGGTGCTGAACGCCATCGACGCGGCGGACAAGGGCGCGCACGTGCTGACGCAGACGCGCTGCACGGCCCTGCGGCGGGACGCTTCCTGGCAGGCGACCCTGCAGCAAGGCGATGGACGTGAGTTGGCCGTGCGTGCGCGCAGCGTCGTCAATGCGGCCGGGCCGTGGACGGCCGATTTCATGCAGCAGGCGGCGCCCGGTGGACAGGGCCGGCATTTGCGTTTGATCAAGGGCAGCCATATCGTCGTCAAGCGTCTGTTCGCGCATGATCATGCGTACATCTTCCAGCATCCGGACGGACGCATCGTGTTTGCCATTCCGTATGAGCACGATTTCACCCTGATCGGCACCACCGATCTCGACTACCAGGGCGAGCGCGGCAAGGTGGAAATCGATGACGCGGAAATTCGTTACTTGTGCGAGCTTTCCAGT
>RCMZ01000899.1_pt1 | contig 11439 bp, 7 predicted proteins | sample 2041141 | NCBI WGS metagenome assembly RCMZ01 (sample SAMN09708263, study PRJNA481090) | Wastewater metagenome, whole genome shotgun sequencing project. | biome: sewage; isolation source: Davis station wastewater (DW) | place: Antarctica: Davis Station | collected 2010-03-01
CCCAGGGTCAGCTTGTCGAGCACGATCTGGTTGGTGCCGTCGAGCTGGCGGTTGCGCACCTTGTATTGCAAGTCCAGCGAAATCTTGCCCTCTGCCACCTTGTAGCCGGCAAATTTCATCGTGTACGGCGAGGCCGAGACCATGTCGACGTTCTTGAAGACCACGTTCAAATCCGTATTGTCGGTCGGGGCGAAAGGATTGAGCTGGCCGCGCACGCGGGCCAGGCCGAACTCGTCGATGCGGCCATCGAGTTCGATCTGGCTGCGTGCATCGCGCTTGGTCGACAGGCCCGTGACGACGCCGTTCAATTCATAGATCTTGGCGGCGAACTGGGGCCGCAGGCTGAGGTCGGCAAAGTCCAGCTTGGCGTTCTGCAGGCGCACGCGGCGCACGCGCACGGGGAAGGCGGCGTCCGGCGCTGCCGTAGCGGCGGGCGCGCTGGCCGCCACTGGGGCTTGCGCCGGTTCCGGCGCCTTCACCAGCAGGCGCTGGGCGTTCAGGCTGCGGTCGTTTTCGATGATCAGCTGGGCGTTCGGCTCGACCACGCGCAGCTCGGGAATATCGACGAAATCGGGCCCCACGCTGGCCGTCAGCTTGTCGGCGCGCACGCTTTTCCACGAAGCAAAACGCTTGCCATCCGCTTCATTGAGCACCAGGCCGGCGATATCCACGCCGCCCATATAGCGCACTTTCGGCGCTTTCGGCGCGCCGCCGCCCGTCGTCAGGCGGCCGCTGCCGGAGAGGCTGCCGCCCGCCAGTTTCAGTTTCACATGTTGCGCCAGCAACGGTTGCACGGGCGCCAGGGTCAATTGCTTGAGGTTCAGCTGCGCATCGACGGCGCCCGTGCCGGGCACGAACTTGCCGTTGGCGGTGAGCAAGCCGCCTTCGCGCAGGCCGACGCCCAGCTCGAACGGCAGCGCCTGCTTCATGTCGTTGCTGACGTTGTGCAGGGACAGGCGCGCATCCTGCAGGTTGCCCTTGATGCCCGTACCCGCGTCGTCGAAGCGGGCGCCGAACTTGCTCAGTTCCACCTTGTCGATACGCGTGGACCACGGCGCGGCGGGCGCGTCCTTGGCTGCGTCGGCCTTGCTGGAGGTAAACACGGGCAGCTTTTGCGCGATGGCAAATTCGCCTTGCCGGTTGCGCGCCAGGTCGATCTGCGCGCCGCTGGCCGTCACGGCGCCCAGGTGCACGGCATGCGCCGCCAGGTCGATCTTGCCTTCCGTAAAGCCCAGCTGGGCCAGCTTGAACGGCGTTTGCGCGCCGCGCTGCATGGCGAGATCGGCCAGTGCAAAGCTGGCGCCGTCGATGACGGTCGCCATGCCCGCTGGCCCTTGTTGCAAGCCCAGTTGCAGCTGGGCTTGCAACTGTCTCGCGCTCAATTGCAGGGCGGGAGAGACGGTTTCATCGATGGCGGAGACGTCCACGCCGGCCAGTGCCACCTGCTTCAAGTCCACTTTCCACTTGCCTGGCTTGGCTGGCGCGGTGGAGGCCGGGGCTGCCGGCGCAGGATTGCCTGGCAACATCAGGTTCGCCACGTCGATGTCGCCCTTGGCATCGCGGCGCATGGCCACCTTGCCGCCGTACAGGTTAATCTTGTCCACCGTCACGCTCTGGCGCGCCAGGTCGGCGTTCACGCCGGCGATGCCCAGCGTGGACAGCGAGGTAAACGGTTCCCCTTTGCCATCGCGGACCAGTGCCAGCTCGCGCAAGGCCAGGCCGGCGCCCTGGATGCTGGCCTCCAGCTTGCCGTCCGCATACGAAAAGGCGTAGGGCAGGCGCGCCGACAGCTTGCCGCTCGTCACCGTGGCGCGCGTGTAGGCTTTCAGGTAGGCGGCCAGGCCGGGCAGGGAAGCGTCGTTCAGGATCAGTTCGCCGTCGCCGCGGATGGGATTCAGCGATGCCGTGCCGCGCCAGTGCAGCTTGCCGCCGCGCGACGCATCGGCGCTGAGGCTATAGCTGCCGTTGGCATCGGGCAGGGTGGAGATATTCTCCAGCGTGAAGTCGATGGGCGTGAAATTGTCGGCGTAGCCCGCCTTCTGGTCTTGCCAGTCGACCTTGCCCTGTTCCAGCGCAAAGTGGGCGATGATCAGGCGCGGCAGGCCGCCGTCGCTTTTTTCCGGATGGTTGCGTTGCCAGGTGGCCAGCAGTTCGGCCAGGTTGAACTTGCCGTCCGGCGTGATGGTCAGCTGCGCCTGCGGCGCCGTGATGCGGATTTCCGCCAGGCTCCAGGCGCGGCGCACGATGGATTTCCACTCCAGCTGCACGGCCAGGGCGCCGATGGACAGCAGCGGCGCGCCGCTCTGCCCATTGGCGCCGGCCGCTTCCTTCAGCGCAATCTTGTCCGCTTCCAGGCGCAAGGTAAACGGGTTGAAGCGCACGTCGGCGATGCTTGCCTGGCGCGCCAGTTCCTGCTCGGCGAATGTGGGCAGCTGGTGCTTGATGACATACGGCACCAGCCAGAAGCCGGCCGCGCTGTAGGCGGCCAGGGCGCAGCCTGTGCCGACGGCCCAGCGCTGCCAGCGTTTCCAGCGAAATGATTTCGTCTGCACGCTTTTCTTGTCGATTGTGTTCACGGACTGACCTTTTATTCATATCTTGTTGGGCGGCGCGTCGTGCGCGCCGTGACTGTCAGTATGCCTCTTTGCGGCCTCGTCTGCAAAATCCAAACGTGTTCAAGTGATAACAGGCTGTGTAGCGGACTGTTTATCTTGTGAAACTTGGACATTCTCACGCATTATCACTTATTCATTGCGAATGATTCTCGTTACGAATATTATGCGCGGTAACTTGAAGTTTTCTTCCATTACTGTTTTCTGTTGAAAGACCCGTCTTTATGCGCACAGCTTTTCCTTCCTTGCCACTGCTTCCCGTCGCCGCGGCCCTGTCGCTGGCCTTCGCTGCCCACGCAGCCAGCGCCGCGAATGGCGCCAACGGCCAGGACGAGCTGACGGCTGGCGATGAGAAAGTCATGCAGGCCGTGCAGGTGACGGGGGCGCGCGCGCAAGGCCTGGTGCCCGTCACCACGGAAGCGGGCAGTTTCCGTGGCGCCAACATCATGGACGTGCCGTCGACCGTCAACGTGATCACGCGCGAATTGCTGGAGCAGCAAGCCGTGTCCGGCCTGTACGATGCCGTGCGCAACACGGCCGGCGTGACGCGCCAGCAAAACGGCGGCGAAACGTGGGATCAACTGGTGATACGCGGCATTGCCGTGGAAAACCGCACGAATTACCGCCTCAACGGTTCCCTGCCCATCATGAATTTCTCGCAAGTATCCATGGAAAACAAGGAGCGGGTGGAAGTGCTGAAGGGCGCCTCGGCCCTGTACTACGGCTTTACTTCGCCGGCCGGCGTCGTCAATTTCGTCACCAAGCGGGCCGGCGGCAAGCCCGTCACCAGCATGGGCCTGAGTCTCGATGACCGGGGCAGCGCCGTGGCGAATGTCGATATTGGCCGCCGCTTTGGCGCGCAGCAGGAATTCGGCGTGCGCATCAACGCGGCCGGCGGCACCCTGGGCTCTTACCTGGACAATGTCGGCAACGGCAACCGCAGCTTCCTTTCCACGGCGCTGGACTGGCGCGTGACGCATAAACTGCTGTTGAAGGCGGACCTGGAATACGACCGCCGCCGGGTGACGGAACAGGCGGGCGTGGCCTTGCCCACGGCCGTGAAGGGCGTGATCACCTTGCCGCGCGCCGTCGATCCGCGCCAGCTGATCGGCCCGGACTGGTCGAATTTCGAGGCGCAGACGAAAAACGCGCAAGTGCGCGCCGATTACGCCATCACCGATGGCTGGGCCTTGACGGTGGAGGCGGGCCACTCGGAAACGGCGCGCGACCGCCGCCTGGCCATCTTCCGCCTGAACAATGCGGCCGCCGTGGAAACGGGCGCGGGCCGCATCACGGGCAATATGCAGCACCACGTGACGGCGTCGGACTTGCTGCGCGCGGAACTGGCCGGCACGTTCCATACGGGGTTCATCGCCCACGAACTGACCCTGGGCGCCTCGCGCACGGACAAGTCGCAAGATCCTATCTACCAGAGCAACTACACGATCGCGGCGCAAAACCTGTACAACCCCGTGCCCGTGACGAATGTCGTGTTCGGGCCCAAGCCGACGACGCCGACGACGGCCGCGCTGGACACGCGCGACACGGGCCTGTACGCGCTCGACCGCCTGGTCTTCGGCCCGCACTGGCAAAGCGTGGTGGGCGTGCGCCGCACCAGCTACCGGAGCGACCAGGGCGCCAGCCACTACGACGTGAGCAAGACGACGCCGATGGCGTCATTGATCTACAAGGCCACGCCCGAACTGTCGTTCTACGCGTCCACGGCGCGGGGGCTGGAAGAGGGCGAGACAGGCCCGACGGGCACCGTCAACCAGAACGTCAAGATGGCGCCCGGCGTCAGCAAACAGAAGGAACTGGGCGCGCGCTGGTTGACGCCGGGCGGCACCCTCGTCTCGGCCGCGCTGTTCGACATCACGCGCCCCGGCTATTACACCAACAGCAGCAATGTGTTCACCTCGGACGGCGAACAGCGCTACCGCGGACTTGAACTGTCCACCCAGGGCAAGCTGACGCGCCAGCTGTCGTGGCAGACGTCGGCCCAGTTCCTCGACCCGACCTTCGAGCACATCAACGCCGACTACAACGGCAAGGCGCCGGAAAACGCGTCGAAACGCACGGGCAGCGCCTTCCTTGCCTACGCCTTCGACGCCGTGCCGGGCCTGTCCGTCAACGGCGGCGCGTATTACTACAGCGCCCGTCCCGTCAACGACCTGAACCAGGCCTTCCTGGGCGGCGTGACACTGTTCAGCGCCGGCGCCCGCTATGCGGGCACGCTCATGCACAAGGCCGTCGTCTGGCAGCTCAACGTGGAAAACGCGGCCGACAAGCGCTACTGGGCCGGCGCCGGCACGCGCCTGGCGTCCGGCGCGCCGCGCGCCATCAAGCTGAGCATGAAGGTGGACCTGTAATCCCATGTGCATGAGGGCTTGACCTGCGGGCTTGGCCTGGGGGCAGGGCGGCCGCTATAATGCCGCCATGTTCATCAGCCAAGGCCGCGCCGTCGTCGTTCTGTGGATCGCGTGTATCGCCATCTTCCTGGCCGCGCTCGCCCCGACCCTGTCGCGCGCGTTCACCGTCGCCAGCGGCCAGGCCGTGCCCAGTTTCGAGATTTGCTCCGTGGCGGGCGGCATGAACATGCTGCCCGTGAAGTTGTCCACGGATGCGCCCGATCCCGCCAAGGGCGCGATGCGCATGGATTGCCCGTGCTGCAGCATGCATGCGGCCGCCCTCGCTGTTCCGCCCACGACGCTCGTGCTCGCCTCCGGCGAAGTCCTCACGGGCTTGCTGCCCCTGCTGTTCTACCAATCCGCCACGCCCCTGTTCGCCTGGACGCCCGTCCAGCCCCGTGGCCCGCCCGCCGCTTTCTGATCTGTCCCTTTCCCTGAACCGTCTTGCGCGCGCTTGTCGCGTGCTGGCGCCTGTTCGTGTTACCTATACAGCATCTGAAAGCAGCTCCATGAAACCTATCTCCTTATGTCTTTCCCTCGCCATCGCCATGCCCGCCGTGGCGCAAACGCGCCCTGACGAGGTTCTGCCTGAAATGAAAGTCATCGTCAAGGGCGTGCAGGACGGCTACCGGCCCGCCGCCGACACGGCGCTCATGCTCTCCAGCACACCCGGCTACGGCGTGGCGGCCGGTGGCGGCGTGTCCGGCTTGCCTGTCGTCAATGGCTTTGCCGATGACCGCATCAAGATTCGCATCGATGGCATGGAACTGACGTCCGCCTGCGCCAATCACATGAACGCACCCCTGTCGTATGTCGACCCGCAGCAGGTGCAGCGCATCAAGCTGATCGCGGGCGTGACGCCCGTCAGCGCGGGGGGCGACAGCATCGGCGGCAGCATCGAGGTACAGACGCTGGCGCCCGTGTTCGCCCAGCCCGGCGCGCCGCTGCTGACGGAGGGCGGCTTTGCCGTGTCCGGGCGCAGCGTCAACAACAGCGTGGCGACCAGCGTCAATGCGTCGGCCGCCAGCGATACGCTCAGCATCGGCTACAGCGGCGCGTATGCGCGCGGCCACAGCTATGAAGATGGGCATGGCAACACCGTGCTGGCCAGCATGGTTGAAAGCATCAACCAGGCCATCGTGCTGGCGGCCAAGCGCGATGGCCAGCAGCTGACCCTGCGCGCCGGCGTGCAGCACATCCCGTACCAGGGTTTCCCGAACCAGTACATGGACATGACGGACAACCATGGCCAGTTCGCCAACCTGGCCTACCAGGGTACATTCGCCTGGGGCGTGCTGGACGCGCGCGCCTACTGGCAGCAGACGGAGCATGAGATGGGCTTTTTCACGCCCGAGCGCGCGGGCACGATGCCGATGCGCACGCACGGGCGCAACACGGGCTATGCGCTGATGGCCAGCCTGCCGACAGGGGCGGGCGAGCTGCGCCTGGGCCAGGAGTGGCATGGCTTCCGCCTCGACGATGTCTGGCCGGCCGTGCCCGGTTCCATGATGATGGGGCCGCGCACCTACCTGAACATCAATGACGGCAAGCGCGAGCGCACGGTGCTGTTCGGCGAGCTGGAAACGCGCCACGCTGGGCGCTGGACGAGCGTGCTGGGCCTGCGCGGCGAATCCGTGCGCATGGATGCGGGCGACGTGCAGGCGTACGGCACGAATATGATGAACATGCCGGACGTGATGGCCGCCACGGCCTTCAACGCGCGCGACCGCAAGCAGCGCGACACGAATATCGATGCCTCCGCGCAAGCGACCTACACGCAGGACCTTGCCAGCAGCTACGCATTCGCGCTGGCGCGCAAGGTGCGCTCACCCAACCTGTATGAGCGCTATTCGTGGGGCCGCGGTTCGATGGCCATGACCATGACCAACTGGTTTGGCGACGGCAATGGCTATGTGGGCAGTATCGACCTGAAACCCGAGACGGCGTACACGGCGGCGTTCACGGCCGACTGGCACGGTGGCGGCGAGGAGGGCTGGTTCGTGCGCGTCAATCCGTATTACAGCAAGGTCGACAACTACATCGACGTCGATGTGCTGGCGCCTTTCCACCCGTATATGCAGATGGGCGCGCACGGCAACTTGCTGCGCTTTGCCAACCACGATGCCAGGCTGTACGGCGCGAATCTGGCGTGGCAGCTGCCGCTGGCCGGCAGCTCCCGCTGGGGGCGCTTCATGGCGACCGGCAATGCCGCTTACACGCGGGGCAAGCGCAGCGATGGCGGCGACCTGTACCGCATGATGCCGTTCAACGCCTTGCTGGCCGTCGAGCACAAGCTGGGTGCCTGGAGCAGCCGCATCGAAACGAAGATCGTGGCCCGCAAGGACAAGGTCGATGCCCGGCGCTTCGAACCCGAGACGGGCGGCTATGCGCTCGTCAACCTGCGCAGCAGCGTGGCGCTGAACGCGACGGCGACCTTGAGCGCCGGGGTCGGCAACCTGTTCAACCGCGCGTATGCGGACCCGCTCGGTGGCGTCTACCTGTCGGGCTTGAAGGCGAACGGCGGGGCGCTGCAAGCGTTGCCGGCCGAGGGGCGGTCGATCGATCTGGGGCTGCGTCTGGCCTTCTAAGCGCGCAAGGAAAAGCGCCTTCGGCCCTGCGGCCGAAGGCGCGTGCGGATGCGGATGCGGGCCGCCAGCAAGCTGCCATCGCCTGTCCGGGAGCGATCAGTTTCCCGCATCGCTCTTTTTGCGCCGCGATCCGGTCAGGACGCGCAGCGCGGTGGCGATCGGCACCTTGTTCTTGGCCAGGTAGGCGGCGGCCGTGGCGGTGTCGAGCATTTCCTGGAAAATGATGCCCACTTCGACCTTTTGGGCCGTCAAATTGTCCTGCCGTGCGCAGTCAAGTAATTCCATCTTCGTCGCAGTGACCTTGTCATTCTTGGAGCGCATTTTTGCCTCGGTAGAAAAGAGAAAAAATGTCTCCTTTTGTTTGCCTTAAAGATAACTTATTTTTATGCCTTTGTGGAAACTTTTCTTTAATCGATAGTGCCGTCAGGAATTAAATTTAGCTATCGGCGGCGATACGGATGATCGGCTTTGGATATTGCTTAACGGAACGTTTTATTGCATAGTATGGCGACAACATTGCATGCCGTGCATGCGATGGCGCCTGCCCACGACGAGGAGATGCGATGACAGTTTTCAGTACGGAAGTTGAATTTACCCTGCCCCTCGGCTATCGCGATGGCGATGGCACGCTGCACCGCCAGGGCGTGATGCGGCTGGCGACGGCCGCCGATGAAATCCTGCCGCTGAAGGACCACCGCGTGCAGGCGAACCCCGCCTACCTGACGGTCCTGGTGCTGGCCAGAGTCGTGTTGCGGCTGGGCAGCCTGGACATGATCAATGCGAAGGTGATCGAGGACCTGTTCATGGCCGATTACACTTACCTGCAAACGCTGTACAACAAGATCAACGGCGTGGAGCAAGAGGGCGGCAATGGGGGCGCGCCTGCGATGCGCTAGGCCGCAGCTTGCCTGCGTGCCCACGGCCGGTCGCGGGCACAGGTGATGGCCTGTCACGCATTGCCTGACGAGCCATCCTTTGCCATCGGCGCCAGGATGGGGTCTAATCATGGCCTGTCCCGTCACGAGGTTTCCATGTTGCCCGAACACACCATCGCCGCCTTGCGCGCGCAATTCCCGCTGATGCATGACTTGACGGCCCTGCGGCCCTTGAGCTGGTTCAACCCCGCTACCGCGCCCGCTGCCGAAGGCTTGCAGGACGTGGGCCTGGCGGCGGCCGACGTGGCGCAGGCCGGCGCGCGGCTGGCGCGCTTCGCGCCGTACCTGGCGCAGGCGTTCCCGGAAACGCAGGCCAGCGGCGGCGTCATCGAGTCGCCCATCGCGCCGCTGCCCGCCATGCAGGCGGCGCTGGGCATCGCGCCGGGGACGCTGTGGCTCAAGCAGGATAGCCATTTGCCCATTTCCGGCTCGATCAAGGCGCGCGGCGGCATCTATGAGGTGTTGAAACATGCGGAGAGGCTGGCGCTGGACGCCGGGCTGCTGAAGGAGGGCGATGATTACAGCCTGCTGGCTGGCGACGCCGTGCGCGCCTTCTTTGGCCAGTACGCGATCGCCGTCGGTTCCACGGGCAATCTGGGCCTGTCGATCGGCATCATGAGCGCGCGCCTGGGCTTTCGCGCCACCGTGCACATGTCGTCTGACGCGCGGCAGTGGAAGAAGGACAAGCTGCGCAGCCATGGCGTGACGGTGGTGGAATACGCCACCGACTACAGCGTGGCGGTGGAAGAAGGGCGCAGGCAGGCGCAGGAAGATCCCACCTGCCACTTCGTCGACGATGAAAACTCGCACGATCTGTTCCTCGGCTACGCGGTGGCGGGCGAGCGTCTGAAGGCGCAGCTGGCGCACGCCGGCGTGACGGTCGATGCGCGGCACCCCCTGTTCGTCTACCTGCCGTGCGGCGTCGGCGGCGGCCCCGGCGGCGTGGCGTTCGGCTTGAAGCTGGCGTTTGGCGACTGCGTGCACTGCGTGTTCGTCGAGCCGACCCATTCGCCATGCATGCTGCTGGGCGTGCATACGGGCTTGCACGAGCGGATCAGCGTGCAGGATATCGGCATCGACAACGTCACGGCCGCCGATGGCCTGGCCGTGGGCCGGCCCTCCGGCTTCGTGGGGCGCGCCATGCAGCGCCTGATCGCTGGCTACGCCACCGTCACGGATGAGGAACTGTACCGCTTGCTGGCGCTGCTGGAGCAAACGCAAGGCCTGCGCCTGGAACCGTCCGCCGTGGCCGGTTTCGCGGGCATCGCCCCCGTGCTGGCGGCGCCGCAATACCAGCAGCACCTGGACGCGGCCACGCACCTCGTGTGGGGCACGGGCGGCAGCATGGTGCCGCAGGCGGAAATGGCGGCCTATGTGGCCCGCGGCCGCGCCTTGTTGGCGGCCGGAGGCGCATGATGCGGGCCGGCGCGCCGCTGACGGCCAGCCAGTTCGCCAACCTGCACACGTTTCTCGTGGCGGCGCGCCATGCCAGCTTTGCCCTGGCCGCGCAGGAACTGGCGCTCACGCCCAGCGCCGTCAGCCACCGCATCGCCCGGCTGGAAAGCAGCCTGGGCATGCTGCTATTTGAACGCCTGACGCGGCAGGTGAAACTGACGGCCGATGGCGAGCGCATCTTTTCCGCCCTGCAAACGGGGTGGGAGGGCTTGCACGCGGCCATCGCCGGCGGCGATGCGCTCACGGGCGGCATCACCGTGCATGCGCGTCCCTCCGTGGCGCAATGCTGGCTGGTGCCGCGCCTGGCGCGCTTCACGGCGAGGTATCCCGACCTTACCATCGACCTGCGCGTGGGCAATGAGGCCGTGGACTTTCGCGCCGGCCAGGTGGACCTGGCCTTGCACTATGGCGACGGCCACTTTCCCGGCTTGACGGTGCGCAAGCTCATGGAAGAATGGCTGGCGCCCGTCTGCAGCCCGGACTACGCGCGCCGTCATGGCTTGCAGGACGCGCCACGCAAGCTGATGGACGCCACCGTGCTGCACGATACCCTGGCCTGGCCCGCCTGCGCGCCCGACGCCGAATGGCGGCGGTGGCTGGAGGCGCAGGCGCCCGATGTGACCTTGCCGGCGCGCAGCCTGCGTTTCGACCGCGCCGACCTGTGCGCGCAGGCGGCCATCCACCATGCGGGCGTGGCCATGGGCCGGCGCCAGCTGGTGCAGCCGTGGCTCGACAGCGGCCAGCTGGTGTCGCCGTTCGGCGGTTTCGACTTGCCCAGTCCGCAGGCGTACTACCTCGTGCATGCGGCGCGGCCGCTGCCGGCGAGGGTGCAGGCCTTGTTCGACTGGCTGCTGGCGCAGGCAATTTGATACACTGCGCCCCTCATTGAACCGCGCACGAAAGAATGCCCATGCAGCCATCCCCATCGACCTCGACCGCGCAGCCGGCATTGCGCGAGTTACGCACCACTGCGCTGGCCTGCCTGCTGGAACCGGACCCGGCGACCAAGGTGGCGATGGTGGCGGCCATGGCCGCGGCGCCGCCGCCGCTCGATGCGCACGCGCCCCTGGCGCCGTCGGGCCCCGTGCCGGGCCGGCCTGAGCGCCCTGAACTGGTGCCGCCGCGCCTGGTGGGACGGCGTTCGATGATCACGCCGGAAGGGCGGGCCATGCTGGTGCACGCGCTGGCGCACATCGAATTCAACGCCATGAACCTGGCGCTGGACGCCCTGTGGCGCTTCCCGGATTTGCCCGCTGAATACTATACGGACTGGCTGCGCGTGGCGAAGGAGGAAGCGACGCACTTTGCCATGCTGCAGGCGCACCTGCAGGTGCTGGGCCACACGTATGGCGACTTCCCCGGCCACGACAGCCTGTGGGAAATGGTCGACAAGACGCGCGGCGACGTGCTGGCGCGCATGGCGCTGGTGCCGCGCACCCTG
>RCMZ01000900.1_pt1 | contig 11438 bp, 10 predicted proteins | sample 2041141 | NCBI WGS metagenome assembly RCMZ01 (sample SAMN09708263, study PRJNA481090) | Wastewater metagenome, whole genome shotgun sequencing project. | biome: sewage; isolation source: Davis station wastewater (DW) | place: Antarctica: Davis Station | collected 2010-03-01
GACGGCATGATCTGCGGCACCTTCGGCACCACCCAGCTGCACCTGAAATACATCGACCAGGTGCTGGGCAAGCGCGCCGGCAGCAATGTGTATGCCGCCATGAACGTCTTGATCATGCCGGAACGCCAGCTGGTGATGGTCGACACCCACGTCAACGAAAACCCGGACGCGGATCAATTGGCCGAGATCACCATCATGGCCGCTGAAGAGATGACCCGCTTCGGCCTGTCGCCGCGCGCGGCCCTGCTGTCGCACTCGAACTTCGGTTCCAGCGACAGCGCCTCGGCGCAAAAGATGCGCGCCGCGCTGGCCATCGTCAAGGAACGCGCGCCGGATCTGGAAATCGACGGCGAGATGCACGGCGATACGGCCCTCGACAGCAAGCTGCGTCAAAAACTCATGCCCAATTCGGCCTTGAAGAACGACGCCAACCTGCTGGTCATGCCGAACATCGAGTCGGCCAACATCGCCTACAACCTGGTGAAAACGGCGGCCGGCAACGGCATCGCCGTCGGCCCGATCCTGCTCGGCTGCGCCAAGCCCGTGCACATCCTGACGCCATCGGCCACCGTGCGCCGCATCGTCAACATGACGGCGCTGTGCGTGGTCGACGCTGTCGCCCAGCGTAAAGTCTAAGCGTTAGCTGCACATGAAAAGCCGCCCCGTCCGCAAGGAGGGGCGGCTTTTTTACATCGGTGGCACGGGCAGGGCCGTGGCGGCCGGTTGGCGGCGCAGGTAATAGTGACGGTACAGCATGATCTCGCCCCACACCAGCAGCAGCGCGACCAGCGCGAACAGGCCCAGCGTGATCTTGAGCGAATTGAAATAGGCGCCGGCCTGGCGTTTGATGGCGTCGACGAAAATCATTGGCACTGATTTGTCGAGTTTGCTGAAGTCGGCCTGGCGCGCCACATCGGTGGTCAGGCGCACGGCCAGGTCGGTGGCCAGGCTGGCCAGTTCGCCCGTCGCCTGGCCACGGAAGCCGGCGCCCTTGAGCGCTTCGCCCAGCACGCCGGCCCTGGCGATCAGCTGTTCCTGCAGCACCTGCGTTAGCAGCACGCTGCCGCGGCGCAGAATGAATTCATTGATCCAGCGCGCCTTGCTGCGTTCCCAGTAACTGTTGGACGTGGGCCGGTAATACATGTCTTGCACGAAAGGCTCGATCAGGCTGCGCATGCTGACCGGCTGGCCCGGGGCGATCAGCCTGGCCTGCTGTTCCAGGTAGACGCGCAGCGCCGGCATCTGCGCTTCGACTACCGGCTGCAGGTCGCGCTCGAGGGCCTGGTTGACCACGCGGTGCACGCTGTGCACGGCGCCAAATCCGCCGCCGAGGAGCGGCAGCGCGAGCAGGATCAACACATAGCTGAGCTTGGCGGCCACATGCCAGGCGGGCGGACGGCGCACCAGCAGGCATTTTTTGGCCAGCTGGTGGCAGATGCCGAGCGCCAGCACAAAGCCGATCACGCCATACAGCAGCATCCACGGCAGGACGGTCCACAGCAGGTCGCTGCCGAACGGCGCCAGGGCGCTGCCCCAATTGATCAGTTGTTGCTTCATCTACATTGCCTTGATATAGAAAATCAGGCAAGTATAGCCATTGTGCAACAAAACGTGGCGCGCGGGACCTCAGTGCGCCATCAGCACGGGCAGTGTCATCTGGCGCAGCACGGTTTCCGTCACGCCGCCCAGCAGGATCTCGCGGAAGCGCGCGTGGCCGTAGCCGCCCATCACCAGCAGGTCGGCATGCACTTCGGCGGCCATCGCCAGCAGGGCCGCGCCGATGTCGCCCGTGGTGACGGACGGGCGCACCTCGACCTGCACGCCGTGGCGGCTCAGGTAGGCGGCGATGTCGGCGCCCGGATGGCGCGCCAGCTGCGCATGGCCGGCCGGCGGGTGCAGCAGGGCCAGCACCACCAGGCGCGCCGCGCGCAGCAGGGGCAGGGCGTGGCCGATGGCGCGCGTCGCCTCCATGCTGCCATCCCAGGCCACGACGACGGTATTGTCCACTTGCGCAAACTGGCCGCTGCGCGGCACGATCAGCACGGGGCGGGCCGCGTTCAGCATCACGTACGGCACCAGGTCGCGCATGGCGCCGGGCAGCGCTTCGCTGGCGTCATGCTGGCTGAGCACCGTCAGGTCGCTGTAGCGGGCGCTGACGGCCATGCCGTCATCTTCATCGTCTTCGATCAGGCGCCGTTCCAGCGAGACGGCGCCGGCCTGGCGCGCCAGCTGTTCAAACTGCTCCAGCGCCTGTTGCGCATGACCGTGCAGCGCCGACATCTGCGCCACCACGGCGCCGCCGCGCATGCCGCGGTTATTCTCCAGGGTAAAGCGCGACACGCCCGTCATCGCCGCGCCGATCAGATGCGCCTGGTGCGTGTGCGCCAGCCGCGCGGCGATGGCGATGCGCTGCGGCGCGTGGCGCGACAGGTCGGCATGCACCAGGATGGATTTGTAAGCCATGTGTTCACCCGTGAATAAAGATGGCAACAAGGCTAAAACGGCAACACGGGCAAGTCCAGCATTGCCGTGGTGGCGGGCGGTTTTGTTTTGGACTGCTTGATGTGGGTCAAAAAAAGACAGCCTGCGGCCGGCGACAAGCCAGTTTGCGGCAAATCGTGGCCTATTTGATGTGCATCAAATTGTTGCAGGGCAGGTCAGCCATAATGGCATTGAACTCCTGGCCCTTCCAGTGGTCTGCATCGGCGCCAGCACCATCGTGTTTGGCACTTCTTTGTGTGACGCAACAACACCGGGCGTGGCGGGAGTTCACTTCTTATACCTGCCTATGCCGGTGCCTGGTGGTCTTCTTTCTCCGCCCAGCGCAGCCGGATGGCCTCGATGGCGGGCAGTTCCTGGATGAACAGGTCGACCAGCCACGCATCGAAGTGGCGGTCTTTTTGCTCCCGCAAATACCCCACGGCGTCGGCCACCGGCCAGGCGCGCTTGTACGGGCGCGCCGAGGTCAGCGCGTCGAAGACGTCGGCGACGGCCACGATGCGCGCCGCCAGGGGGATATCGCTGCCGGCCAGGCCGTGCGGGTAGCCGCTGCCATCCCATTTTTCATGGTGCGACAGGGCGATCTCGCGCGCCAGCGCCAGCATGCCGCCCTGCGCGTGTACGCCGATGATGTCGCCGCCAATGCTGGCGTGGGTCTGCATGATGGCCCATTCGTCGGCGTCGAGCTTGCCCGGCTTTTGCAGGATGCGGTCGGGGATGCCGATCTTGCCCACGTCGTGCATGGGCGCCGCGTGCAGCAGGTCGTCCGCCTGCGCCGCGTCCATGCCGGCGGCGACGCCCAGCAGGCGTGCGTAATGGCTCATGCGGATCACGTGCAAGCCCGTTTCATTGTCCTTGTATTCGGCCGCCAGTCCTAGGCGCTGGACGATTTGCAGCCGCGTTTCCTTTAATTCCGCGCTGCGCACCAGCGACAGGTGCGTGCGCACGCGGGCGCGCACGATGGATGGGCTGAGCGGCTTGGTGATGTAATCGACGGCGCCCGCCTCGAAGCCGCTCAGTTCGTCGCGCATGTCGCTCAGCGCCGTGACGAAAATGACGGGAATGGCGGCCGTCAGCGGCTCGGCTTTCAGGCGGCGGCACGCGTCGTGGCCGCTCATGCCGGGCATCATCACGTCGAGCAGGATCAGGGCCGGGCGTTCCTGTTGCGCCAGTGCCAGGGCCCGCGCGCCATCCTTGGCGTACAGCAGCGCGTAATCGTCCTGCAGGATCTGACGCAGCAGTTGCAGATTGGCCGCCTCGTCATCGACGACCAGCAGCAGGGGCTTGGCAGGGCGTGGCACACGCATCATGGATGTTCCTGTTCTAATAATTGCAGCAAGTCGTGCAGCAGCGACTGTGCCAGGGGAAAATCGAAGTCGTCGATGGCGCGTTGCAGCGGCGCCAGACTCGCCGCCTGGCCGCCCAGGGCGCGGTACAGCTGGGCCTGCGCCGCGTCGTGCAATTCGCCACGCCGCAAGGCGTGCAGCAGGGCATCGGCCGCTTGCCGGGCCGCCGGCCGGTCGGCGTCACCGGCCGCCGTCGCCGCGCTTTCCGGCGGGCTCAGCCTGGCGATGGCGGCCAGCGCCGCCGGCCATTGCGTCAGCAGGGCGCCGGTGATTTCAGCCGGCAGCTGCGCCGAGGCGGACGTGTGCGTGGCGCAGCATTGCTCCAGCGCCGCCAGGCTGGCCGCCAGCTGTTCCAGGCCCAGGTTGCCCGCCACGCCGCGCAGCCGGTGGCACAGGGGCAGGAGCCGCGCGTGGTCGCTGGCGTCGATGGCGGCCAGCAGCGCGGTCGGCACGCGCGGATGTTCCTGGCCGAAACGTTCCAGCGCGGCGCGGTAGGCGCTGTCGTTGCCGGCCCAGCGCTGCACGGCGCCCGCATGGTGCAGCACGCGCCGCCCCGCAGGCGCGGCCTGCTCGTCGTTGTCGGCCAGGTTCCCGGCGCGCAAGTCCAGCACGCGCGCGATTTCCTGCGACAGGGCATGCCAGTCGACGGGCTTGGTGGCGAAGCCATCCATGCCGGCCGCCAGCGCCGCCTTGCGGTGCGCCTCGAGCACGCTGGCCGTCATGGCGATGGCCGGCACGCGTGGACGCCCGTCGCGCAGGGCGGCGGCGTGGATGGCCTGGGTGGCGGCCAGGCCATCCATGCGCGGCATTTGCAGATCCAGCAGCAGCACGTCGAAATCATCGCGCTGTGACATGTGCAGGGCTTGCTCGCCATCGCTGGCCGTCTGCACCGTATGGCCGCGCTGGCGCAGCAGCAAACACAGCAGTTCCAGGTTTTGCGGCACATCGTCGGCGGCCAGCACGCGCAGCGGGGGCAAGGCCACGCTACGGCGTTCGCTGGCGGGCAGCGCCGCCTGGTGTGCCGGGCTCAGGGGCAAAATGACGTGGAACACGCTGCCGTGCGGCACGGCGGCCTCGGCGCGGATGCTGCCGCGCATCAGAGTCACCAGTTGCTTGCTGATGGTGGTGCCCAGGCCCGTGCCGCCATAGCGCCGCGTGGTCGAGGCGTCGGCTTGCACGAACGGTTCAAAGATGGCCTCGCGCCGCTCGGGGGCGATGCCGATGCCGCTGTCCTGCACCAGCAGGTGCAGCCGGCCGTTTTCCTGGCGGGCCGTCAGGCTGACGGCGCCGCGGGCGGTGAATTTGATGGCGTTGTCGAGCAGGTTGCCCAGCACTTGCCGCATGCGCAATTCATCGCCATGCAGCATGGCCGGCAGTTGCGGGTCGTACTCGATTTCCATGGTTAAGCCCTTGGCGCGCGCATTGCCGCCATACGTGGACGCGAGTTCATCGATGAGGGCCAGCAGGCTGTAGTCGCGCAATTCCAGCGCCACGGCGCCTTTTTCCAGCTTGGCTGTATCGAGCACTTCATTGAGCAGGCGCAGCAGCGAGCGGCCCGACTGGCGCACCGTGTCCAGGTGGCGCCGCTGTTCCGGCGTCAACGGCGAATCGAGCAGCACATCGGTGAAACCGAGGATGGAATTCATGGGCGTGCGGATTTCATGGCTCATGTTGGCGACAAAGCTGGCCCGCGTGGCGGCCGCCAGCTCCGCCTTTTCCTTGGCCATGCGTAAGTCCTCCTCCATTTGCCGCCGCTCGCTGATGTCGAGGATGACGCCGTCGACCCAGCGCACGGCGCCCATCTGGTCGAGCACCACGGCGCCCCGCTCCCACAGCCAGCGCAGGCTGCCGTCGGCGTGCCGCAGGCGGTACTCGAGCAGGTAGGGCTCGCCGCTGGCGACGCTGCGGTTGAAGACGTCGATGGCGTAGCCGCGATCTTCGGCGACGATCAGCCCCGTGACGCTCAGGCGCGGCGTGGCGCCCAGGAAGTCGGTGGGCGGATAGCCGGTGACGGCCTCCACGCCGTCGCTGATGAACAGCATGGGCTGGTTTTCCGCCGTGGTGCAGCGGAAGGCGATGCCGGGAATGTTGCCGATCAGCGAGCGGAATTGCTGCTCGCTTTCGCGCAGGGCGGCCAGCATGGCGCGCCGTTCGCTGATGTCCGTAATGAACAGCACGTACAAGTCCTGGTCGGCCAGGCGCGCGCGGGCCATCGAGCGCTGCACGGCCACCGGGGCGCCATCCTTGCGCATGTACAGCACTTCCTTGCTGCTGTGGAAGGCATCGCCTTCCCCCGTGCGCAGATAGTGCAGCAGGCCGTGCTCTTCCGACTGGCGCACATCCGTGATCAGCGCGCTGACATGGCGGCCGATGATATCCGCCTGCCGCCAGCCAAGGATGTGTTCGGCGGCGCCGTTGAAGGCGACGATCTGGCCCGCCCTGTCGATGGTGATGACGCCGTCGACCGTGCTCGTCAGCAGCGAACGCGTCCAGTTTTCGCTCTGGTTCAGGTGGCGGAACAGTTCGCGGTAGCGCAGCACGCCCACGGCCGAGGCGACGAGGATGGTCAGGGCGATGGTCATCAGGGTCACGCTGAAGACCAGCAAGGGACGATCCGCATCGGCATCATTGCCAGGAGGGATCCTTCCCACGAAGCGCGCGGCATGCATGCCTACGTAATGCATGCCGGCAATCGCGCAGCCCATGACGCCGGCGCCGATCAGGTTGCGCTGCGACGGCCCGAGGGTGGTGCTCCAGCCGCGCAGGCCGAAACGTATCCACAGGGCCAGGGTGGCCAGCACCACGGCAACCAGCAGCGACAGGGCAAACAGCACAGGGTCGTAGCGCAGCGACAAGGCCAGCCGCATGGCATGCATGCCCAGGTAATGCATGGCGCCGATGCCCAGGCCCACCAGCAGCCCGCTGCCGAGCAGCCGCTGCGCGGAGATGGCGCGCCGGCTGATGGTCGACAGCGCCACGAACGAGGCCACCACGCCGGGCACGATGGACAGCAGGGTCAGGCCGGGAGCGTAATCGACGCTGGTGCCCAGTTCGAAAGCGAGCATGCCGATGAAATGCATGGCCCACACGCCGCAGCCCAGCGCCAGGCTGCCGGCCATCAGGCACAGCAGGTGCAGCTGGCGGCTGATGCTGGCCTGCGAGCGGCTGTAGGCCGTCATCTGCAGCGCCATCCACGACGTGAAAATGGCGATCACGAGCGACAGGACCACCAGGCCCGGCGCATGCTGTCCATGGTGCAGCAGGGCCGGATCGGCGGGAAGATGAAATAGTTGCTGGACGCTGGCAGGGATCATCATAAACAGACAGGTAGAGCGTCTTGGCGCTGGAAACACGATCGGGACCGGCCGCCGCTGCGGGGTGCCGCTGCGGATTACCTTACCAGATTTCAGGAAACAAATATCTTAATTGTAATTATTTTCCCTGTCGTCCAAGCCGTGGTCATGCGGGAAAGCGGGGCGCGCACCTCGCCGCCCCCATGGAAGGGCGCTGCTGGCGAGGAAGTTGCGATGAGGAATTGTGTGGTTTTTTTGCAAAGTGCGACGTCGTACCTTGTGCCATGCTACATTCGCGTCCTGCTTTTTCTGAAAGGATGACGATGCCTTTAGGTAACAACTTCTTGCAGCACAACCAGCAAGCCTGGGATGCCCAGGCTGCCCAGAATAGTCCATGGTCGCAGCCTGTCGACAGCGCCATCATCGCCGCAGCCCGCGCCGGGCAGTGGCAAATCCACTTGACGCCCGGACCTTTGCTGGCCGGCTGGCTGGATGCGGTACACGGCAAGCGCATCTTGTGCCTGGCCGGCGCCGGCGGGCAACAGGCGCCCGTGCTGGCTGCCGCCGGCGCGCACGTGACCGTCTTCGATCTGTCCGAGCAGCAACTGGCGAAAGACCGCATGGTGGCCGAACGCGATGGCTTGCAGCTGGCCACGGTACAGGGCGACATGCGCGACCTGGGCTGTTTTGCCGATGCCAGCTTCGATGTCATCGTCCACCCCGTGTCGAACCAGTACGTGCCCGACATCGCCCCCGTGTGGCGCGAATGCGCGCGCGTGCTGGCCGATGGCGGCGTGCTGCTGAGCAGTTTCTTCAATCCGGCTGTCTTCATCGGCGACCGCGATCCGCAATGGGCGCGGCAGGGTTTGATACGGCCCCGTTTTGTGCTGCCGTATTCGGATGTGGAGGATATGCAAGCCGATGCGCTGGCGGCGCGCATGGAGAGGGGCGAGGCGCTGGTCTTCGGCCACGGTCTGGACAGCCAGATCGGCGGCCAGCTGGCGGCGGGCTTCATGCTGGCGGGGTATCACGAGGAAATGCATCCCCACCCGCGCTTTGAAATTGAAAAATACCTGCCCAGCTTTATCGCCACGCGCGCCGTCAGGCAGGCGCGCGCGGCATAGGTTTTAGTTGTAGGGCTGCAGGTCGAGCCACACGGCGTACGCCAGGCGCTTGCCATTCCACAGGCCGCCGCCGCGGATGACGGCGTCGCACGAGGTCAGCTGGCCCACGAGGTCCTGGCGGCCCAGGTTGCGGCGCAGGCGCAGGGCGTCGTTGTGCGACAGGTAGCCCACCAGCTGGCCATCGATGAAGACGGCGATGGCCTTGTCCTGGAACGGGTTGGCATCGTCGCAGACGAGCAGGGCCAGGCATTTTTCTTCCGCGTTGCCGGGGCCATGCTCGCCAGCCAGCTTGGCGATGGCGCTCTGGTACATCGATTCATTTTCCACTTCCGACGCAAAGCGGCCCCCGTCGCTCCAGTGGTGCGCGGGCGCGCCGGGCGGAATCGCCGGCACGTACTGGCGTATCGACAGCAGCGGTTTTTGCAGGGGCTGCGCGGGCGTGCGGCCGCTGAACACGTAATACAGCAGGGCGATGACGATCACGATGGCAAGCAGGTAAAGCATGGTATCTCTCTGATTTCGGGGTAGGGTAAGCCGGGGGCACGGGCGCGCGGCGCGCCGCTGCCGCTACTATAGCAAGTTCGCCGCCTGGCCCCGGCTAAATCTGCCCATCAGGCGCCTCCGGCGCCGCAGCGCGCGCGGGTCGTTCAGCACCAGCGGCGAGGCGCCCGTCAGGCCCGAATAATACTGGCCGTGCTGGCGCAGCACGATGGCATAGTCACGCACGGCATGGCCGTGCGCCAGCATGCGGGAGTCGCAGTCGACTTCGATGGCAAAGCGCAGCCGGTGCAGCTGCCACCATAGGGGCAGGTTCCATGGCATGAGCGCGATCAGGGCATACGCCAGGGCCAGCAATTGCGAGTCGCGCGCCGCCAGCCGGCATTGCGCGTGCGCCAGCAGCAGCGCCTGTTGTTGGGATGAAATGAGCGACAGCCACACGGGCATCACGATGCGCGGGCGCAGCAAGCCCGCCACGCAGGGGCCGATGCCGCCGCTCAGGAAAACGGGCGTGCCCAGCAAGGTGGCTTTTTGCCAGCGGCGCTGGTGCGACAGCAGCCACAGGCTGCGCAGCGCCAGCATCAGCAGCATGCCGCTCGACAGGACAAACCAGCCCAGTTTCAGCTGTGACTGCTCCGCCGGCATGGCCGCCAGCACGCCGGGCAGCCATGCCAGGGGCACGATGACGGACGCGGCGATGGCCGCCAGCCACGGCCAGCGCGTCGTGCGTCCGCGCCGCTGCCGCGCGCGTTCGGCGCGCCAGGCGGCAGCGCTCAACAGCAGCGCCAGCAGCATGCAGCACAGCAGCCAGACCGGCATCGGGCGCCTAGCGCTTCAGCGCCATGCCGACGGAGGCGGGCGCCGTGTGCTGGAAACCGAACTGCGCGTACAGGTCCTGTGCCTGGCCATCGGCGATCAGGCTGACATACGCGCTGGCCGGCACCTCGCTGTCGATAAAGGCGCGGATCTCGCGCATGATGCGCTTGCCCAGGCCCTTGCCCTGGTGGGCCGGCAGCACGGCGATATCGACCACCTGGAAGAAGCAGCCGCCATCGCCGATGATGCGGCCCATGCCCACCACCGCGTCGCCGTGCAGGATTTGCACGGCGAACAGGGAGTTCGGCAAGCCCTTGGCCGCCGCCTCCGCTGTTTTCGCGCTCAGGCCGGCGGCGACGCGCAGTTGCCGGTAGGTGGCGATGGAAGGGATGGCCAGGCGAATGGTGTAGGGTGTTGCGGCGGTCAAGTCGGTCTCCTGTGAAATGTATGATATTGGGCAATTATAGTGGGCCATCGCGCGCCGGGGCCGTACGCTTTATTCGCCGCGCCCTATGTTGTCCGCGCCGCTTTTGCGCTATGGTGGCGGCATCCCTTGAATTGTTGAAAGCACGCCATGTCCGCAGGATTTACCGCCACCGAATTGTCCGTCACGAATGAAGACGAGGCCCTGATCACCACCCTGGCCGCGCCTGCCGCCAAGGGCGACCCCGTCTACCTGATGCTGCAGCGCGCCGATGAATACGACGAGCAGGACGTGGCGCTGGGCATGGACGAACCGTATATTGAATACTGCGGCCAGGAATTTGCCTGGTACGGCCACATGCACGCCGTGATCCTGCATCCGAACCGCCTGTCCGTGCAGATGGATGCCGAGGCGGCCATGCAGATGGACGACGACGGCCAGATCGACGTGCGCTTCAACCTGACGCCGGAGCGCTACGCCCAGTTGCAGCAGGCGCTGCGCACCACGTTCGACGGCTGCGACTATTATCGCGAGGAGCGTTGATCTGCGCGGCCGGCGCCGGCCACGGCGTCGCGTATGCTCGATAGCGGGTACTAACTGGGGGAGAAGACGATGACGGTGCTGATACTCGGTTTGCTGCTGTTTCTCGGTCTGCACTCGGTGCGCATCGTTGCCGACGGCTGGCGCAGCGCCCAGCTGGCGCGCCTGGGCGACCAGCGCTGGAAGGGCGCCTATTCGCTGGTGGCGTTCGTGGGGCTGGGCCTGATCATCTGGGGCTACGGCCTGGCGCGCCAGCAGCCGCAAGTGCTGTGGACGCCGCCCATGGGCATGCGCCACGCCAGCGGCCTGCTGATGCTGTTTTCGCTGATCTTATTGGCGGCGGCCAATGTGCCGCGCAACTGCATCAAGACCCTGGTGCACCACCCCATGCTGCTGGGCACGCAACTGTGGGCCGTGGCGCATTTGCTGGCCAACGGCAATGTGGCCGACGTGCTGCTGTTCGGCGGTTTTCTCATCTGGTCGCTGGCCGACTTGCGCTCCGCCCTGCGGCGCGACCGCGCGGCCGGCGTGGCGTACGAGGGCGGCACCGCGCAAGGCACCGTGATCGCCATAGTCGCGGGCTGCGCGCTGTGGCTGCTGCTGGCGTTCTGGCTGCATGGCGTGCTGTTTGGCGTGCGGCCGTTTGGATAGGGGGATGGAGCAAGCGAGGGAGGTTGCCGTGCGCGTGTCGTGCTTACGACGAACTGAGCGACAAATCGGGCGCCGCCAAGGCGTTTGCATAAACGCTATAAAAAAACCCGCAGCATCTGGCGATGGGCGGGTTTAATCAGGTACAACTAAAGTGTTCTGTGGTGCCGGGAGCCGGAATCGAACCGGCACGCTGTTTCCAGCGCGGGATTTTGAGTCCCGTGCGTCTACCTATTCCGCCATCCCGGCA
>RCMZ01000901.1_pt1 | contig 11430 bp, 10 predicted proteins | sample 2041141 | NCBI WGS metagenome assembly RCMZ01 (sample SAMN09708263, study PRJNA481090) | Wastewater metagenome, whole genome shotgun sequencing project. | biome: sewage; isolation source: Davis station wastewater (DW) | place: Antarctica: Davis Station | collected 2010-03-01
AAAACCGCTCGCCCAGGGGCACGCGGGTCTTCTCGGCAAAAAAGGTGGTGACCGACGTGTCGCCGCCCGCGAGGATGTTCTTGGCGTCGGTGACGGTCATTTTCTGCACGGCGCTCACCAACAGGTCTTTGCCCATGGGCACAGCCGCCTCGGCAGCACGGTTGATGGAGGTCACCAGCTCGTCAATGCGCCGGCCCTGCCCCAGCGACTTCATGACCTTGGCGGCATCGTCCAGGTAGCCCGGCAGGCCGATGCGGACCCTGGGGTTGCCCAGGAAGCCGTCGGGGCGGCCCAGCAGCGATACGGCCGCCTGCGCGCCCTGCGACAACGCCGCCTTGAGCCCGCCAGAGGCATCGGCGTTGGAGAGATCACCCAGCGATAACGCCCAGGCTTGCTGCCAGGTGGCGCACAGCAGTGCACTCATTACACTGGCTTGGTGGAAATGGCGGCGTTGCATGAAAACCTGTCTTTCTGTGATGAAGCAAAGGCTGCGCCCGGCGCGGGTGAACCGCTCAACGCGGGCTGCAGCGGCGTCTCGTGGGTATTGTCCCTCAGCCCCAACAGGAGTCTTCGATGTGGGAAATGAATGTGCCGTGGTGGGAGTTTGTGGTGCGCGGCGTGGCGGTGTACCTGTTTTTGCTGATCTTCCTGCGGCTCACGGGCAAGCGGCAGACGGGGCAATACGCGCCGTTTGACCTGGTGCTGCTGCTGATTTTGTCGAACGCCGTGCAGAACTCGATGAATGCGGGCGACAACTCGCTCATTGGCGGGCTGATCTCGGCCTGCACGCTGATCGGTTGCCACGTGGTGCTGTCGCACCTGACCTACCGGTTTCACTGGCTGGAGCGCATGATCGACGGGCGCCCCAAGGTGCTGGTGCAAGACGGCAAGCTCAACGAAGCGCTGATGCAGAGCGAGCGCATCTCCCCCAGCGACCTGGCCGCCGCCTTGCGCGCGGGCGGCTGCCTGCATGCGCACGAGGTGGCCCGCGCCACCATCGAGGTCAACGGGCAGATCACGGTGGTGCTGCGGCCCTCACACCTGCCGCCCGATCAGACCTAGGCGAGACTCAAGGCGCCAAAGGCGCCGCCGAAGCGCCTGCAAAATTCCCGCGAAGGCCCGCTCAACATTCCCCTCGGCTGGCAACGACAACCAGGCGCGGCGCTACGGCAGGGCGGCCAAAAACGCCTTCAGCGCCGCATTGACCGGCTCGGGGTGCGTGAGATTGCTGGCGTGCCCGCCGCCGGGCACGGGCACCATTTGGGCATGGGGCAAGGCGTCGGCCATGGCCTGGGCACGCTCCAGGCCAATCGCGTGGTCGATGTCGCCATGCACCACCAGCGCGGGCACGGTGATGGCGCCCAGCCGGTCGCTGATGTCGTCGCGGCTGCCGAGCGTGGTGAAACACTGCATCAAGTTGGGCGGCGTGGCTTGCCGCCACTTGGCCTGCCAGGCGGCGGTGCCGGGCCAGTTGTCGCCCAAGATGATGTGGGCCACCACGGCGGCGATCTCGTCCGACAGCCCGCCTTCCAGCCAGGCTTTGATGAGCGCCTCATGGCCCACCATCTTGGCGGGGTCTTCGGGCATGGCCTGCGTGTCAATCAGCACCAGCGCGCGCACGATCTCTGGATGGGTCAGCGCGCAGCGCAGCGACAGATACCCGCCCTGCGACATGCCCGCCAGCACGGCCTGCTGCACGCCCAGGTGCGCCAGCAGTGCGGCCAGGTCGTTGGCCGAGTCGTAATAGCTGAAGGGCTCGCAGCGCGCGGGGTCGGCCGTCTGGCCGTGGCCACGTTCGTCCCAGGTAACGCAGCGCCACGTGCCGCGCAAGGCCTGCACTTGGGGCGCAAACATGCTGCCGTCCATCAAGAGCCCGTGCGAGAAGATGATCACCGGGCCCTCGCCCCCCGTGTCTTCGTAATACAGTTTCTGGCCGTTGACGTGCGCGAAAGGCATGCTGTGCTCCTGTTCAGATGAAGGCTCCATCTTGGATGCCATCCGCCGCCCCGCGCAACGGGCGCGACCCGCACGGGGGCGCCAAAAAGTCACCTTGGCGTCAAGCGGCGCCATGGCAACGTTGCCTGCAACGCCTCCCACGCCTGTGCGCGAGCCATCGCCCTCACCCTCACCGCCCCCCACGGCCCTGCGCAGGCGCAAGGTTTTGCCCAAGGGATGTGCAATTTTGGGTGTTTTAGGCCTCTAGCGCTTAATCCAAAAGCGCCAGAAGCTATCAAAACAAGAGCAAATTAAGCCAACGCACGCTGGATGATGATCTTCTGCACGTCGCTCGTGCCTTCGTAGATTTGGCACACGCGCACGTCGCGGTAGATGCGCTCTACGGGGAAGTCGCTCACCACACCGTAGCCGCCCAGCGTCTGGATGGCGGCACTGCACACGCGCTCGGCCATCTCGCTGGCAAACAGCTTGGCCATGGCGGCTTCTTTCAGGCACGGGCGGCCTGCGTCGCGCAGCGCGGCGGCGTGCCAGATGAGCTGGCGCGCGGCCTCGATTTGCGTGGCGCAGTCGGCCAAGCGAAAGCCTACCGCCTGGTGATTGAAGATGGCGGTGCCAAAACTCTCGCGCTCTTTCGAATACGCCAGCGCCGCGTCAAACGCGCTGCGCGCCATGCCCACGCTTTGGGCTGCGATGCCGATGCGGCCGCCTTCGAGCGCACCGAGCGCAATCTTGTAGCCCTCGCCCTCGGCGCCGATCAGGTTCTCAGCCGGGATGCGGCAGTTGTCGAAGTTGATCTGCGCCGTGTCGCTGCTGTGCTGGCCCAGCTTGTCTTCGAGCCGCGCCACCACGTAGCCGGGCGCACTGGTGGGCACGAGAAAGGCGCTCATGCCCTTCTTGCCCGCGCCCTTGTCGGTGACGGCGATGACGATGGCCACCTGGCCGTTTTTGCCGCTGGTGATGAATTGCTTGACGCCGTTGATGACGTATTCGTCGCCCTGCTTTACCGCCGTGGTGCGCAGCGCCGAAGCGTCAGAGCCCACATGGGGTTCGGTCAGGCAGAAGGCGCCCAGCATCTGGCCCTGCGCCAGCGGCGTGAGCCAGTCGCGCTTTTGCTGCGCGTTGCCATAGCGCATGAGGATGGCGTTGACGGGGCAGTTGGTCACGCTGATGGCGGTGCTGGTGCCACCGTCGCCCGCTGCGATTTCTTCGAGCACCAAAGCCAGCGTGAGGTAGTCGAGGTTGGCGCCCCCCCACTCTTCGGGCACACAAATGCCGTAGGCGCCGAGTGCGGCCAGGCCCTGGTGCACGTCTTTGGGAAAATGGTGTTCCTTGTCCCACCGGGCGGCGTGGGGCGCGATCTGCTCTTGCGCATAGTCGCGCACCGCGTCGCGGATCATTTCCTGGTCTTGGGTCAGCAGCATCTTGTTGTCTCCGAAGGTCGTTGTTTGTTCAGTCGAAAGCGTTACCAGTGCGCAGCCCGGCGGCCGTCGTAGTGCAGCAGGCGGCCCCGATCGGCGGCCGTCACGCCCGCCAGCGTTTGCACGAGCCCTTGCACGCTCTGCTCCACCGTCAGCGGGGCGACCGCACCACCCATATCGGTCTGCGTCCAGCCGGGATCGAGCGCCACCAGCGTGGCGCGCTGCCACGCGGGCTGCGCTGCGGCCACCGCCATGTTCAGCGCAGCCTTGCTCACGCGGTACAGCCAGGCGTCGCTGTCGGCTTCGCTAATCAGCGACATCTCGCTGGACAGAAAGCCAAACACACCGCCTGCGTCCTCGACCATCGGTGCGACCTGCGCCATCGCCTGCATCGCACCCAGCACGTTGGTGTGCATGACCCGGTCAAACTGCGCATGGGTGGGTGGGGTGGCTGCACGGTGGTCATCCCACAGGCCCGCGACGTACAGGGCCAGGTCGATCTTTTCACCGTCCAGCTGCCACGCCAGGCCGCTCACGCTGGCGGGGTTGGCCACGTCCACGGTCAGCACCTCGGCACCCAGGGCCTGCACCCGTTCGCGGCCCGCCTCGTCGCGCACGGTGGCGATCACGCGGCGGCCGGCGTCGGTGTATTGGCGCACCAGTTCCAGGCCGATACCGCGCGATGCGCCGATGACAAGTATGGATTTCATGGGTAAAAATATGAATGAAATAGGTCTCTAGCGCTTATTCAATAAGCGCTAGCAGCTATAAAAACAGGAGTTCACCGAGACCCATTCGTCACGCGTCACCGAGCTGCTGCTCTTGCGCCAACTGGGCGCGGTAGCGTTGCAGCATGGCGACCTGGGACTCCGGCTCGGTCGCGAGGCCCATCTGGGCGTGAATCATCTCGCCCATCGTGGGCAGCTCAGCGCGGTCCACCTGCGCATCGGCAGACCACAGCCGTGATCGCATGAACGCCTTGGAGCAGTGCAGATAGGCCTCGGCCACGCGCACTTCGATCACCACCTTGGGCCGTTGGCGCTCGGCCGTGAAGAAGTCGGTGTACACCGCCTCATCGCGCAAACGCGCTGTGCCATTCACCCGCAGGGTTTCGTCCACGCCGGGGATCATGAACAACAGGCCAATGCGCGGGTCGTCGAGAAGATTGGTCAGGGTGTCGAGCCGGTTGTTGCCGCCTGCATCGGGCAGCAGCAGGGTGTGCGGGTCGGGCGACTTCACGAATCCGGGTGCGCCGCCGCGCGGTGATGCATCCAGCAACGCACCGGGCCCGCCACCGCTGGCCACCACGCAAAACGGCGACAGGGTAATGAAACGCTGGCAATGCCCATCCAACTGCGGCTGCTGCTTGCGCAGGGCCCGCTCGCCGGGGGCGGCGTACAGGGTGCGCAATTGTTCGAGGGTTTCAATCATGGCCGCTCCTGGGTCAATGTGCTGCGAATTCGAAATAGCCGGACCATGCCGGGTCATAGGCCGTACTCAACTCCAGTGACTCGGCCTCGTCGCGCAGCAGCAGGGGCGCCAGTGCCTGTTTAGCGAGTTGCTCGTCGCCGACGTAATAGATGGCCTTGCGGCGCCCGGCACGGGTCATGGTGTACGCCTGAATACCCAGTTGGGACAGCTCCAGCAGCGTGGCCGCCTGGTCTTGCAGGGCCTGCACGGCAGTCCTTTCGTCACGATCACCCACGGCCAGATCGAGCGTGAGTGCATACGCCAAGTCGGCGCGCATGGCCACCGCATTGGCGCTGCGGTTGATAGAGACGATGGCGATGTCCTGTGGCAAGTCGGAGTTCTCCTCGTGCTGGTCTTCGTCGTCGACCTGCGCGCCAAATGCCAGCGTCATGACCGACCAGTCTTGCTGCTCGCCCGCCGGGAAGTCTCCCGTGCGGCCCAGCCCCTGAACCCAGTAGCGATCAAACACCGGGGGCAACTGATGCAGCCCAATCCACTTCGCCTGCGGATCGCCAAGCCCGTCCAAAAAATCGACTGCGCCCACCTTCACCGCAAAGTCGTACTCGCCCAGCACATGGTCGAGCATGATGAATGCCATGTTGCGCGCGTGGTCCAGGTAGTCGCTGGGAATCTCGCGGTTGAAGCAGATCTCCAGCGCGGCCTGCCCGCCGTCTTGCTCCAGCGCCACCAGCACGTCGGAGGTGGCCAACTCGAACCCGTCCATGCCAATGGGAAAGTCCGGCTCCGTGGTGCGCTCGCGAAACGCGCGCACGCGGTAGCCCTGCAACGCAGGCGCTGCGGCCACCACCTGCATCAACAACGGAAAGTTCTCGGTACTGCCATGGGCGGTGACGATAAGGTCCACCACCGCATCGTCTTCGCCGCCGGACATCTCCAGCGCCAGGCCGCTCCAATGGCGCTCGATGATCGCGTTGGCCGACTCGACGCGCTCGCGCAGCGGCTGCGCACGCAATGTCGTTTCGGCTTCGGAAAAATCACGCCAAAAGGCGGCTACTTCGGGAGTGGGTGTGCTCATCGCGGTCCTTGTGAAGAGATGGGAATCATCCCATCTCCTTTGAACCTCAGACCAATTCCAGCGCCATGGCCGTGGCTTCTCCACCGCCAATACACAGCGTGGCCAGGCCCTTGGTGAGGCCACGCGCTTGGAGCGCATGGATCAGCGTGACCATGATGCGGGCACCGCTGGCGCCAATGGGGTGGCCGAGCGCGCAGGCGCCGCCGTTCACGTTGACCTTGTCGTGGGGCAGGTCCAGCTCCTTCATGAGCGCCATGGGCACCACGGCGAAGGCCTCGTTGATCTCCCACAGTTGCACGTCGCCAGCAGACCAGCCCGCCTTGGCCAGTGCCTTCTGTGTAGCGCCTAGCGGGGCGGTGGCAAACCACTCGGGCTCTTGCGCATGGGTCGCATGGCTCACGATGCGTGCGAGGGGCTTGCAGCCGAGTTTTTTGGCGGTGGACTCGCGCATCATCACCAGCGCGGCGGCGCCGTCGTTGATGCTGGAGCTCGACGCTGCGGTGATGGTGCCGTCCTTCTTGAAGGCGGGCTTGAGCGTGGGGATTTTTTCAAGCTTGACCTTGCCTGGGCCTTCGTCGACCGACACCACCACCTCGCCCGCACGGGTCTTGACGGTGACGGGCACGATCTCAGCCGCGAACGCGCCGGACTCGGTGGCGGCCTTGGCGCGCTGAACGCTGGCGGTGGCAAACGCGTCTTGCTGTTCGCGGGTGAACTGGTATTTGGCGGCGCAGTCTTCGCCAAACGTGCCCATGGAGCGGCCGGCTTCGTAGGCGTCTTCCAGGCCGTCGAGCATCATGTGATCAAAAATCTTGTCGTGGCCCAGGCGGTAGCCGCCCCGCGCCTTTTGCAGCAGGTAGGGGGCGTTGGTCATGCTCTCCATGCCACCCGCCACCATCACGTCGTGGGTGCCGGCCAGCAGCATGTCGTGCGCCATCATGGCGGCCTTCATGCCCGAGCCACACATCTTGCTGAGCGTGACGGCGCCCGCGCCTTTGGGCAGGCCGCCCTTGAAAGCCGCCTGGCGCGCTGGGGCCTGGCCCTGGCCAGCCATCAGGCAGTTGCCAAACAGCACTTCGCCCACTGCGTCGGGCGACACGCCCGCGCGATCCATTGCGGCTTTGATGGCAGCGCCACCCAGGTCATGCGCCGCCAGGCTGGAAAAATCGCCCTGCAGCGATCCCATGGGGGTTCGCGCGGCGCCGACGATGACGATGGGGTCTTGGGGGAATGCGGACATGGGGGAGTTCTCCTTGAGATGGATGGGGATGAGAAAGGTCGAAAGATCGAAAGATCGACAACCAGCGCTAGCCGGGTGGGGACCGCGCCGGGTGGACACGGGCTCCATGCGTGAAGCGCCGGTGAGCGTCGTAGGGAAACACGTCAAACATGTGGCCCGCCTGGATGCGCTCTTTGTGCGACTGCCAGAACGCGGCATCGAGCAGGTCGGCGTGGTGTTGCATGAACACCTCTCGCACCGCGTCGTTGCCCAGCAAAAAGGGGCCAAAGGTCTCCGGGAACACGTCGCGCGGGCCTACGGTGTACCAAATCTCGCCGCTCATTTCTTCTTCTTCGTTGCGCGGCGTGGGCACGCGGCGGAAGTTGCAGTCGGTGAGGTATTCGATTTCGTCGTAGTCGTAGAAAACGACCTTGCCGTTGCGTGTGACGCCGAAGTTCTTCCAGAGCATGTCGCCCGGGAAGATGTTGGCGGCCACCAGGTCTTTGATGGCGTTGCCGTATTCGATGACGCTGTGCTCCATTTGCTGGCGCGCGCGCGGGTCGGACAGGCCGGTGTCGAACGCTTCCTGCAGGTAGATGTTGAGCGGAATCATGCGGCGCTCGATGTAGAGGTGCTTGATGATCACTTCGGTCTGGCCGTCGCCGTCGCGGTCGCTGATTTCGAGTTGGCTGGGGGCGAACTTCTCGATTTCGGCAATCAAAGCGTCATCGAAGCGGTCCCGTGGAAAGGCGACCTCGCTGTACTCCAGGGTGTCGGCCATGCGGCCCACGCGGTCGTGCTGCTTGACCAGCAGGTACTTGGCCTTGATCTGCTCGCGCGTGGTTTCCTTCTGGTGCGGAAAGTAGTCCTTGATGAGCTTGAACACGAACGGGAAGCTCGGCAGGTCGAACACCAGCATCACCATGCCCTTGATGCCGGGTGCGATGCGAAACTGGTCGCTGGAGTGCTTCAGGTGGTACAGAAAGTCGCGGTAGAAAAGCGTCTTGCCCTGCTTGGCCAGGCCGAGGGCGTTGTAAATTTCGGCGCGCGGCTTGCGCGGCATGAGACTGCGCAGGAACTGCACGTAGGCGCTGGGCACTTCCATGTCCACCATGAAGTACGCGCGCGCAAAGCTAAACAGCATCTGCAGGTCGTCTTCGCCGAACAGCGCTGCATCGATGAACAGCATGCCCGCGTCGTCGTGCAGGATGGGCAACACAAACGGCACCTCGTGGAAGCCGTTGATGATCTTGCCCACCACGTAGGCGCCTTTGTTGCGAAAGAACAGGCTGGTGAGCACCTGGATCTGAAAGTTGGTGCGCAGCTTGACCTTGTCCAGGCGGCTTCGCATCGCGCTCACCACACAGGCGGTGTCTCGGGGCAGGTCTGAAAACTCGCGCTGCAGCTGAAAGTTTTCAACGATGCTACGGAAGGTCTCGTGCAGGTTGTCGCGCGACGGGTAGTAGGCCCGGTAGGTTGGCCGCGCGGCGGGCTCGTCGTTTTCGATGTATTCGGTGCTAACCGCCGGCCGCACAAAGATGAAATCGTTGTGGAAGTGCGTGCGGTGCAGGATCTTGGTGGTCACCGAGTTGAAGAAGGTTTCGGCCAGCTCGGGCTGATGGTGGTTCACCAGCAGGCCGATGTAATGCAGCTTGATCTGGTGCCACACGTCCATGGGCTGCGCGCCGGCGCTGAATTCTTTCTCCAGTCGGCGAACACACTCTTTCACGCGCAGGTCGTAGAACTCGATGCGCTCGCGCTGCGCCCGCTGCTGGCCATGCCAGTCGCTCGTCTCGAAACGGTGCTTGGCCCGCGCGGACTCGGTTCGAAATAACCGGTAGTGCCGATTGAAGCCGTCCATCATGGCCTTGGCAATGCCGTAGGCCTGGGGGGCGTCAAGCCGTTGCGGGAACATGGCGGTCTTTCAGCTTTGGCGTCGCACTGCTGCGGGTTGGCGAAAGGGGGCTAGTGCCTTTGGACGGCAGCCACGCCAGCAATCGCCGCCTTGTACAACGAGTCCAGGCCTTCTGTGCTTCCCACTGACATGTGCAGGTTGTTGATGAGCCCGTCCTTGAGCCCATAGCACCACCCGTGCAGCGTGACCTTCTGGCCCCGGCCCCAGGCGTCCAGCATGACCGTGCTCTGGGCCACGTTCACCACCTGCTCGATGGCGTTCAGTTCGCACAACACGTCATGGCGCCACTGGGGCGCTATGGATGCGATCAGGTCACGGTGGCGATCACGAACGTCGGACACGTGGCGGATCCAGTTGTCGGCCAGCCCGACACGCGTCCCCTCAAGCGCCGCCAGCACGCCACCGCAGCCATAGTGGCCCACGACCATTAGGTGCTCTACGCGCAACTGGTCTACCGCGTACTGAATGGTCGAGAGGCAGTTGAGGTCAGTGGGCACCACCACGTTGGCTACGTTGCGGTGCACGAACACCTCTCCAGGCTCCAGCCCAGTGATCTGGTTGGCTGGTACGCGGCTATCGGAACAGCCGATCCACATGTACTTGGGCTTTTGCTGCGCCAGCAGGCCGGTGAAGAAACCGGGCCGCTCGCGCTCCATCTGGGCCGCCCAGGCGCGGTTGTGAACAAACAGGTCGTCGATGGAGGAGGACATGGGATCCTTGAGGAGTCAGTAAAAGGGGAAATAAAGCTCAGCAGGTTTCAGCGAACAGCTCGCGGCCAATCAGCATGCGGCGAATCTCGCTGGTGCCCGCGCCGATCTCGTACAGCTTGGCATCGCGCCACAGGCGACCCAGTGGGTATTCGTTGATGTAGCCATTGCCACCGTAGATCTGCACGCCTTCGCCGGCCATCCAGGTTGCCTTTTCGGCGCACCACAGAATGACGCTGGCGCAGTCTTTGCGCACCTGACGCACGTGGTCCGTACCGAGCATGTCGAGGTTTTTCGCGACAGTGTAGGCAAACGAGCGCCCCGCTTGCAGCACGGTGTACATGTCGGCCACCTTGCCCTGGATGAGCTGGAACTCGCCAATGCTCTGGCCGAACTGCTTGCGGTCGTGAATGTACGGGATCACGTTGTCCATGACGGACTGCATGATGCCCAGCGGGCCGCCGGTGAGCACCGCGCGTTCGTAGTCCAAGCCGCTCATCAACACCTTGGCGCCTTGATTGAGGCCGCCCAGAATCTGCGAGGCGGGTACTTCCACATTGTTGAACACCAGCTCGCCGGTATGGCTGCCGCGCATGCCCAACTTGTCAAGCTTTTGCGCCACGCTGAAGCCGGGCATGCCTTTCTCGATGAGAAAGGCGGTGACGCCACGGGCCCCCATTTCGGGCTCTGTCTTGGCATAAACCACCAGCGTGTCGGCATCTGGCCCGTTGGTGATCCACATCTTGCTGCCGTTGAGCAGGTAGAAACCCCCTTTGTCTTCGGCCTTGAGCTTCATGCTGATCACATCAGAGCCAGCACCGGGCTCGCTCATCGCCAACGCGCCCACATGTTCGCCGCTGATGAGCTTGGGCAGGTATTTGGCCTTCTGCGCCTCGCTGCCGTTGCGGTTGATCTGGTTCACGCACAGGTTGCTGTGGGCACCGTAAGACAGGCCCACCGAGGCACTCGCGCGCGAGATTTCTTCCATGGCCACCATGTGGGCGAGATAGCCCATGGCAGCACCGCCGTATTGCTCTGGCACCGTAATACCCAACACGCCCAAGTCACCCATCTTGCGCCACAGGTCCATGGGAAATTGGTCATTGCGGTCGACTTCCGCCGCGCGTGGTGCGATCTCGGCTTGTGCGAAGTCGCGCACGGCGTCGCGCAGGGCGTCGATATCTTCGCCCAGTTGGAAGTTCAGACCGGGAAGGTTGGCGGGAATGCTCATGGTGCTTGTCTCCTCAAAACAGATAAGGGAAGGCGGCTTGTTCAGCCTTGGATGTTGTCGCGTCCGGTGACCGCCATCAGGGTGCAACCCATAGTGGCTATCAGTTTTTCCTGAGAGTTCTCGATGGCGAAGGCGCGCCCCTCGCACACGGTAATGTTGCGGCCGGGTTTCAGCACCCGGCCTTCCATGCGAAAGCGCTCGCCCTTGGCGGGAGCCAGCAGATTGATCTTGAATTCAATCGTGAGTACCGCTGCATCCGGGGCCATCAGGCTAAACCCGGCATATCCGCAGGCGGAGTCCAGGGCCGTCGAAACCATTCCAGCATGCAGGAATCCATGCTGCTGCGTCAGCCCACGCGCCCAAGGAAGCTCAATGTCCACCGCGCCGGGCGCCACCAGACCGAGACTAGCCCCCAGGGTCTGCATGGCCCCCTGGCGCGCAAAGCTGTCACGCACCCGGGCTGCAAAGTCGGTAGAGC
>RCMZ01000903.1_pt1 | contig 11426 bp, 12 predicted proteins | sample 2041141 | NCBI WGS metagenome assembly RCMZ01 (sample SAMN09708263, study PRJNA481090) | Wastewater metagenome, whole genome shotgun sequencing project. | biome: sewage; isolation source: Davis station wastewater (DW) | place: Antarctica: Davis Station | collected 2010-03-01
GAGGCGGGGTCACGACACCACCGCCGCTCCCCCCTGATCCGCCGCCGCCGCCGCACGCGGCAAGCGGCAGGAACAACAGCCCGAGCCCCAGAAGCGCGGCCTTATGTAAACGCGTCCCGCCCATCTCGACCCCTCCCAAGGTCTTCGACCGTTCTCCCGGTTCAGACGGGATTAAGCGGTCAATGTCTTAAGGCTTTATCGAAGACCGCCAGCAGCCTGGTCCAACCGTCCCTGGCGTCCGCCTCGACATAGCTGTCGCGGTAGTCGGCGTGGAACCCGTGCGGCGCGTCGTCATAGACGATGATCTGGCTGGCCGTTTCACCCGCACTCTGCAGCGCCTCGCGCATGCGTTGGACGCTGGCCAGAGGGATGCCCTGATCCTTGCCGCCGTACAGACCCAGCACAGGCGCCTTCAGATCATCGGCCAGATCGACCGGCCAGGGCTGGCCTGCCGAAATCTGGGCGGGCGTCGCATCTGCTGCAGGGGCCAAACGCCCGTACCAGGCCACGCCCGCGCCAATGGCGGCGAACCTGGCGGCGGCCTGCCAGACCACCTTGCCGCCCCAGCAATAGCCGGTGATCCCGACCTTGCCGTCCTTGGCCCACAACTGCTGGCTGGACCAGTCCAGCGTGGCGGAGATGTCGCCCATCACCTGCTCATATGAGGCCGCCGAGACGATCTCCATGATCCTGGGGAACTCGGTCAGGGGGGCCGGGTCCGCCACCCGCACGAAGAAGGCGGGCGCAATGGCGGCATAGCCCTGCTTGGCCAGACGGCGGCAGATGTCACGGATGTATTCGTGCACGCCGAACACTTCGGACACCACGATCACCACCGGGAAGGGACCGTCGCCTGCGGGCCGCGCGACATAGGCGGGCAGGTCGAAGCCGTCCGGCGCCTTATAGGTCACGGTGGCGGTCGTCAGGCCGCTGGCGTCGGTCGTGATGGGCTTGGCCTCCTTGGCCAGGGCCGCCGGAGCATAGCCTGCGAACAACAGGCCGCCCAGCGCGCCGCCCAAGACCCCCAGGGTGCGGCGGCTGACCTTCAGGTCTTCGGGGGCGGAACCTTCAGGACGGGTCAGGACAGTCATAGGCGACGCTCCGATCAAGAGAGAAGCCGGAACAGTGGCCCCGCCCCCCTCCACCGTCCAGTCACGAAATCGCGGTGTTCAACGCGCAATTCTCAAAGTCAGGTTCAGCCGTCCTCCGCCGGGGATCAGACGCGATGATCCCTCCAGAACCCGGTCCACGCCGTGACGCGCCAGACGGGCGGGCCCGGTCAGGGCGCAGACGTCGCCGCTGGACAGGCGCAGGGTCCGGGTGCGCCCATCGCCGCCAGCGATGCGGAACTGGGCCGCATCCCCCAGAGACACCGACAGGACCGGGGCGCTCAGGTCCGCCTCATCGCGATCCTGATGCAGCCCCATCTTCGCGCCGTCCCGGTACAGATTGACCAGACAGGCGTCTGGCGCGCGATCACCGCCGACTGTCGCCGCCCACAGGTCCAGCAGCATCTGCGGCATCTCCGGCCAGACCTCGCCCGTCGCCGGATGCGTCGCCTGATAGCGATAGCCGCCCCGGTCCGACACCCAGCCCAACGGGCCCAGGTTGCTCATCTGCACTGAGAATGGCCGACCGCCGGGCGTCTGCGGTCGATAGAGGGGCGCGGCCTCCAGCGCTGCAAACACCGCCTGGACCAGCCGTGACTGGGCCTCGGCGTCCAGAGCGCCAGGCCACAGCCTGAACCCCTCGATCCCCGTCGCCGTCTCAGCGGGAGAAGGTGTATTCGCTGACTTCGCAGACATTGACGCCAAAGCGGGTCAGCTCCTCGCCATTGGTGAACTCGGCCTTGAAATCATATTCGCAGGCGCCCGATCCGTCGTCGATGTTGATGCGGACGTTCTGACGGTTCTCCAACACGTCATCGCCCAGGATGTCCTCTTCCCAGTCGTCCGTGCTGGCGTCCGATGCGAAGAAACGCAGCATGGTCCAGCCCGTGCGGTTCTTGATCGTGACGTGACGATCCCGACCGTCATTGGAGCCTTCTTTCTGGGCCGCAACGACGGGCGCGACGGGCTTCAGGGGCGCAGCGGAGGCGCTCGTGGCGCTGATCAGCACAGCGGCGCAGACGGCGGCCTTCAGGACGGTTTGCAACATCCGGCTCTTTCCAAAACACCGCCTCTGCTGACGGCAGACCCCACTATGGGGCGCCTTCGGGCGGCCCGCAGCCGATATTTCGCCGATCTATGGTTTGGTTGAATCGCACTTCGCCCTTGCAGGGACAGGGGTCTTTCCCATATCGGGGCCAGCTTCGGAGAAACCCCGCGAAACTTGGGGCTATCCAGTCAAATCAACGCCAACCCACCTGGGGGCGGTCACGCGCGGTGCTTCGACGAAGGCCGCCGCATCGCCCGCCGATACGAGAGAGAAATAGAACCCTCATGGCCAAGATCATTGGTATCGACCTCGGCACCACCAACTCGTGCGTCGCCGTCATGGACGGCAAGTCGCCCAAGGTTATCGAAAACGCCGAAGGCGCTCGCACCACCCCGTCGGTGGTCGCCCTTCAGGACGGCGGCGAAACCCTGGTCGGCCAACCCGCCAAGCGTCAGGCCGTGACCAACCCCGCCAACACTTTCTTCGCCATCAAGCGCCTGATCGGCCGTAACTTCGACGATCCCGTCGTGGCCAAGGACAAGGGCATGGTGCCCTATGAGATCGTCAAGGGCCCGAACGGCGACGCCTGGGTCCGCGCCCACGGCAAGGACTATTCCCCGCAGCAGGTCTCGGCCTTCACCTTGATCAAGATGAAGGAAGCCGCTGAAGCCTATCTGGGCGAGAAGGTGACGCAGGCCGTCATCACCGTCCCGGCCTACTTCAACGACAGCCAGCGTCAGGCCACCAAGGACGCCGGCAAGATCGCCGGTCTGGAAGTCCTGCGCATCATCAACGAGCCGACCGCGGCTGCTCTGGCCTATGGCCTGGAGAAGAACGACGGCCAGAAGATCGCTGTCTATGACCTGGGCGGCGGCACCTTCGACGTCTCGATCCTGGAAATCGGCGACGGCGTCTTCGAGGTGAAATCGACCAACGGCGACACCTTCCTGGGCGGCGAGGACTTCGACATCCGTCTGGCCGACTACCTGGCCGACGAGTTCAAGAAGGAACAGGGCGTCGACCTGCGTCAGGACAAGCTGGCCCTTCAGCGCCTGCGCGAAGAGGCTGAAAAGGCCAAGAAGGAACTCAGTTCCACGACCCAGTACGAGGTCAATCTGCCGTTCATCACCATGAACGCGTCCGGCCCTCTGCACCTGAACATCAAGCTGTCGCGCGCCAAGCTGGAGGCCCTGGTCGAAGACCTGGTCGCCCGCACCATCGAACCCTGCAAGAAGGCCCTGGCCGACGCAGGCCTGAAGGCTGGCGACATCGACGAAGTCGTTCTGGTCGGCGGCATGACCCGCATGCCCGCCGTGCAGGAAGCCGTGAAGAAGTTCTTCGGCAAGGAGCCGCACAAGGGTGTGAACCCTGACGAAGTCGTGGCCCTGGGCGCCGCCGTTCAGGCCGGTGTTCTGCAAGGCGACGTCAAGGACGTGCTGCTGCTGGACGTGACCCCCCTGACCCTGGGCATCGAAACCCTGGGCGGTGTCTTCACGCCCCTGATCGAGCGCAACACCACCATCCCGACCAAGAAGAGCCAGACCTTCTCGACCGCCGACGACAACCAGTCGGCCGTGACGATCCGCGTCTTCCAGGGCGAGCGTCCGATGGCGTCCGACAACAAGATCCTGGGTCAGTTCGACCTGATGGGTATTCCGCCCGCACCGCGCGGCATGCCCCAGATCGAGGTCGCCTTCGACATCGACGCCAACGGCATCGTCAACGTGTCCGCCAAGGACAAGGCGACGAACAAGGAACACTCTATCCGCATCCAGGCCAACGGCGGCCTTTCGGACGCGGACATCGAGAACATGGTCAAGGAAGCCGAAGCCAACGCCGCCGCTGACAAGACCCGCAAGGAACTGGTCGAGGCCCAGAACGCCGCCGACAGCCTGATCCACTCGACCGAGAAGGCCCTGGCCGACCACGGCGACAAGGTCGAGGTCGAGGTCAAGACGGCGATCGAAACCGGCCTGGCCGAACTGAAGACCGCCCGCGAGGGCACGGACCCGGAAGACATCCGCGCCAAGACCAACACCCTGGTCCAGGCCTCGATGAAGCTGGGTGAGGCCATGTACGCCGCCCAGCAGGGTTCGGGCGAAGCCGCCGAAGGCCAACCGGCCGACGATGGCGTGGTCGACGCCGAGTTCGAGGAAGTCTCGGACGCTGACGGCGACGAAAAGAAGAACGCCTGATCCGCAACAGATCGGTGAACTGACAGGACCCCGCTTGTCTTGCGATAGGCGGGGTCTTTTCATGAAACTTGCATCGTCTGTCCCGGCCCCCATGTCAGTCGGGACATCGTTTTCGATCAGTGCTCGAAGAGGCGCGGCGAAGACGACAGGGGAAGTATGAGGACCAACGCCCGATGGCGCGTGATTACTACGAGGTTCTGGGCGTTGAGCGCACGATCGACGCGCCCGGTCTGAAATCGGCCTACCGCAAGCTGGCCATGATCCATCACCCGGACCGCAACGGCGGCTCCGAAGAGTCGATGGCGCAGTTCAAGGAAATCTCCGAGGCCTATACGGTCCTGTCGGACGCCGACAAGCGCGCTGTCTATGACCGCTACGGCCATGCGGGCCTGAACGGCGGCGGCGGCGGCGGCAACCCGTTCGGTCAGGGCGGCGGCCAGGGCTTCTCGGACATCAACGACATCTTCTCGCAGGTCTTCGGCGATGCGTTCGGTGACGCCTTCGGCGGACGCCAGCAGGGTCGTGGCCAGCAGGGCGGTCCGCGCCGCGGCTCGGACCTGCGCTATGATCTCGAGATCACCCTGGAGCAGGCCTACAAGGGCGCCGAGGTCGAGATCGCCATTCCCTCGACCCTGACGTGCGAAACCTGCGAGGGTTCGGGCGCCAAGCCGGGCACCAAGCCCGTCACCTGCACCACCTGCCAGGGCGCCGGACGCGTGCGCCAGGCTAACGGCTTCTTCCAGGTCGAGCGCACCTGCCCCCGCTGCGGCGGCGCTGGCCAGATGATCGCCGACCCCTGCACCACCTGCCACGGCCACGGCCAGGTCCGCAAGACCCGCAACCTCAGCCTCAAGGTTCCGGCTGGCGTCGACGACGGCTCGCGCATCCGCCTGTCGGGCGAAGGCGATGCGGGTCAGCGCGGCGGCCCGCGCGGCGACCTCTATGTCTTCCTGTCGGTGGCCCCGCACGACCTGTTCGAGCGGGACAATCTGGACCTTCTGGTCACCGTGCCCGTGCCGATGACGGTGGCGGCTTTGGGCGGCGAAATCGACGCCCCCTGCCTGGTTTCCGACGCCTGCGACGGCAAATGCAAGGCGGGTGTCTCCGTCCCGGCGGGCGCCCAGACCGGCAAGACCGTGCGTATCAAGGGCAAGGGCATGCCTCACCTGAACGGCCGCCAGCGCGGCGATCTGGTGGTCGAACTGTTCGTTGAAACCCCGACCGACCTGACGGCCCGTCAAAAAGAACTGCTGGAAGAACTTGCCCTGTCGTTCGGCGAGGCGCAAAACCCGAGGAATTCCAGCTTTGCCGGCAAGGCCAAGCGCTTCTGGGCCGACATCCTGGGTAATCAGGAAGCGGACGGGTCGAAAGAGAACGCGGTTTGAGCGCCATCTTCCACGCCGGCATTTCCGGCTATCGCGGCCGGATGGGCCGTGCGGTCGCCCAGGTGCTGGATGCGCGTGAGGATGTCGTCGTCGCCGCCCGTCTGGACTGGGGCGAAAGCGCGGACCTCAAGCTGTGCGACGTCATCATCGACTTTTCGACGCCTGACGCCTCGGTCGCCCTGGCCCAGCGGTCCGCCGAAATCGGCGGCCCCGCCCTGGTCATCGGCTCGACCGGCTTCACGCCCGAACAGGAGATCGAGCTTGAAAAGGCCGCCGAGAAGATCGCCATCGTCAAGAGCGGCAACTTCTCGCTGGGTGTGAACATCCTGGTCGGTCTGGTCCAGCACGCGGCCCAGCGTCTGGACGCCCAGGAATGGGACATCGAAGTCACCGAAGCCCATCACCGCCGCAAGGTCGACGCCCCCTCCGGCACCGCCCTGATGCTGGGCGAAGCCGCAGCCGAGGGCCGCTTCACCGACCTCGCCGATGTTCAGTCCAAGCCCTATGACGGGGTTCAGGGCGCGCGCGAGACCGGCAAGATCGGCTTCTCCTCGATCCGGGGCGGCGGCATCATCGGCGAGCACACCGTGCTGTTCGCCTCCGAAGCCGAAGTCCTGACCCTCAGCCACTCGGCCATCGACCGGAGCCTGTTCGCCAAGGGCGCCGTCGCCGCCGCCGCCTGGGTCCGCACCCGCCGTCCGGGCCTCTATGACATGCAGGACGTGCTGGGCTTCCGTCAGGCCTGACGGATAGGCGCTGACGCCCCCCTGCTCCGTCATCCTCGGGCTTGACCCGAGGATCAGATGCGCCCTCGCACATACAGCGGACACTTTCCCGGCTGGAGAACCTCGCCCAGAGCCCGAGGGCGACGCCCGTGAAGATCAGCCCCGCCTGAACAACCGCCCTACCAGCACCGTCTTCACCAAGAATACCCCGGCGATCGCCACCTCATAGCCGACAAACACCAGCATCAGCTTCAGCCAGAACCCCAGCGACAGCGGGCTCGGCATCCCGAAATCCCCATCGGTCGCCAGGCTCAGCACCCCCAGCGTCAGCATATAGGCCAGTGCCGCATCCCTCGCCGTGGCGTCCAGCGCCCGCCAGTCGCGCATTCCGGCGGCGCCCATCACCGCCAGCACCAGCCCCAGCACCAGACTGCCCGTGTCAAAACGCATCTGCGCCAGGGCGAGAAATCCGCCGCCATAGGCGACGATCTGATGCAGCAATGCGTCCATAGTCATCCTTACACGCCCCATCCGCTGCTCAGGGGTGGGCTTGCCTGACTATCGGTCCTATGGGTTCGCGGCAATCGCCCAAGGAACGACATGACCACCCAGCCGAGCACTGAGGATATCGCAGGCGGCATCGCTCTGCGGATCGCGGCGGCGGGCTGTTTTTCGGTCATGGCGGCGGTGCTGAAGCTGGCGTCGCTGGACGGCGTGGTGGCGCCCGAGATGCTGTTCTACCGCGCCCTGTTCGGCGTGCCCGTCGTGCTGGTCTGGGTCATGACCAGCCAGGGCGGCCTCAGCGCCCTGTCCACGCGCCGCCCCTGGGCGCATATGGGCCGCAGCGCACTGGGCATCGTCTCCATACTGTGCCTGTTCCAGACCCTGACCCTGCTACCGCTGGCCGACGCCACGACCATCAGCTTCACCGCCCCGATCTTTTCGACCCTGCTGTCCTTCCTGATCCTGAAGGAGGCCGTCGGTCCCCGACGCTGGGCCGCCGTCGCCGTCGGCTTCATCGGCGTGGTCATCGTCATGCGGCCCGGTTCGAACGGGGAACACGTCCTGCCGCTGGAGGGGATCGGGTTCGGTCTGATGGCCGCGCTGCTGACCGCCGCCGTGACCATCACCCTGCGCCAGTTGCGCGACACCGAGCACGTCGCCGCCATCGTCTTCTGGTTCTTCATCGGGTCGTCGATCGTGGGCGCCATCCTGCTGCCCTTCGTGGGTCAGATGCACAGCCCGACCACCTTCGCCCTGCTGGCCGCAGGCGGGGTCGCGGGCGGTCTGGCGCAACTGTTCATGACCGCCTCCCTGCGCGCCGCGCCAGTCGCCGTGGTCGCGCCCTTCGACTATCTGCAGATCGTCGGCGCCATCCTGTTCGGCTGGTGGCTGATGCAGACAACGCCCACCGCCAACACCCTGGCCGGCGCCGCCCTCATCGCCGCCAGCGGCCTCTACACCGCCTGGCGCGAACACATCCGCCGCAAGGCCGCGTTGATCCAGCCGACAGCGCCGCCGGTTTAGACGTCCGCGCTGCTCAGCCGCCCTTTCGTCATCCCAGGGCTTGTCCCTGGGATCCATACTCCCAGTCTCGACGCCGGTATGCTGCGCCGATGCATCGAGCGTATGGATCCTCGCCACAAGGGCGAGGATGACGGACACGCAAGTGAGGAGCTTACCGCCCCGTCGAGCCGAAACCGCCCGAGCCGCGCGCGGTTTCGTCCAGTTCCTCGACCTCGATCCAGTCGGCGCGTTCGTGTTTGGCGATCACCAGTTGGGCGATGCGTTCGCCGCGACGGATGACAAAAGGTTCGGCGCCGATGTTGGCCAGGATGACGCCGCACTCGCCGCGATAGTCGCTGTCGATGGTACCGGGCGCATTGGGGCAGATGATGCCGTGTTTCAGCGCCAGCCCCGAGCGGGCACGGACCTGGGCCTCATAGCCCAGCGGTAGGGCGATCTTCAGACCCGTGGGCACCAGAACCCGCTGGCCGGGCGCCAGCGTCATCGGCTGGTCCTCCGGCACAGCAGCGCGCAGGTCCATGCCCGCCGATCCGGCTGTCTCATAGGCAGGCAGAGGCAGGCCCTCGGAATGGGGCAGGCGCTGGATCTGGACGGCGGCAGGTTCGGTCATTCGGGGGCCTTGAAGTGGTCGGCGATGCGGGCGGCGACGGCGCGGGCGATGGCGCTCTTGGACTGGCGCGGCCAGGTTTCGGTCTTGTCGGCGGTGACCAGCAGAACGGCGTTGCCGTCCGAGCCAAACACGTCGTCGGATACGTCATTGCCCAGGATCCAGTCGCAGCCCTTCCTCGACAGCTTGGCCCGCGCATTGGCCTCCAGATCGGTGGTCTCGGCGGCGAAACCGATCACCAGCCGGGGGCGGTTCGGGCCGGGCGCGGCGATCCCCGCCAGGATGTCGGGGTTCTCGATCAGGGCCAGTGTGGGCGGGCCGCCCGGTCCCTTCTTGATCTTGCCGCCCGCAATGATGTCCACGCGCCAGTCGGCGACGGCGGCGGACAGTACGGCGATATCGGCGGGCAGTTGATCTTGCGTCGCCGCCTGCATCTCCAGCGCGCTCTCGACATCCACTCGCGTCACGCCGGGAGGCGCGCCGAGCGCGGTCGGGCCGGACACCAGGGTCACCTCCGCACCCAGTTCCGCCAGGGCGGCGGCGATGGCGTAGCCCTGCTTGCCGCTGGAGCGGTTGGTCAGGCCCCGCACAGGATCAATCGGCTCGAACGTCGGCCCAGCCGTAACGACCGCCTTCCTGCCTGCCAGAGGCCGACCGGCGGCCCCCGCCATCAGGCCGATGATGGCGTCCAGAATGGCGGCAGGCTCGGCCATGCGGCCGGGGCCGTATTCGCCGCAGGCCATCTCTCCGTCGTCCGGCCCCACGACCGCGACGCCGTGGAAACCGTCGAAGGCCTTCAGCCGCTCAACATTGGCCTGCACCGCCGGATGCAGCCACATCCGCACATTCATGGCCGGGGCCAGCAGCACCCGCTTGTCCGTGGCGATCAGGGTGGTGGAGGCCAGATCATCGGCCAGACCGTTCGCCGCCTTGGCGATCAGGCCCGCCGTCGCCGGGGCCACGACCACCAGATCGGCCCAGCGCGACAGCTCGATATGGCCCATGGTGGTTTCTTCTTCGGGATGAAACAGACCCGAACGCACCGGATGGCCCGACAGCGCCGCCAACGACAGGGGGGTTACGAACTGCGCCCCGGATTCGGTCAGGATCACCCGCGTCTGGCCGCCCGCCTTGGCGATCAACCGCACCAACTCCAGCGACTTATAGGCGGCTATGCCGCCGCCGACGATCAGCAGCACTTTGCGATGGGTCAGGGGGCGTATGTCCATGCCCCGGTTTACCCCTCCTGCATGACGGGGTCGAGACGCGCCCGCAGAGAGATTGTAGCCGCCGCAAGGTTGTGCTTACCTCGCGTTCGGCGCGCATCCAAAGGGGGAAGAGATGACCACGCTGACCAGGGGGCTTGCCGCCCTCGCCGCACTGGGCCTGCTGGGACTGGCGGGATGCGACAGGCCTTCCGCGGTGGAGACACGCGACCGATCTGCCGACGCCCGACCTCAGGCCCTGGTTTCGACGGCGCCGACCGAGGCCGATGCGGCGCCCGTCGAAAAACCCGTCCTGACCGCCAATCGCCGCGAGACAACGGACGACAAAATCACCCGTCTGTATGCCCGCAACGGCGCCGACTTCAACGCCAAGTCCGCCGAAGACTATCTGGACAAGGTCACGACCTTCACCGCTCGTCCGCCACGCGACGCCGAGACGGTCAAACGGCCCAATGGCGACACCCTGATCTATCAGGCCTCAACCAACACCTTCGCCGTGGTGGCGCGCAACGGCACGCCGCGCACCATGTTCAAGCCGACCACGGGCGCCGACTACTGGGCCGAGCAGAAGGCGGCGGCGCCGACCTTCGGCCAGAGGCGGCAATCGACGGGCGCCGCTGACTGAGGTACAGGGCGGGTTCGACGAAGGATCCCGCCCGCATGGCCGACACCAACAAGACCCCGCTGCTGAAGACCGCCCTGATCTATGATTTCGACGGCACGCTGGCGCGCGGCAATATGCAGGAGGTCAGCTTCATCCCCTCGGTGGGCGTGGACATCGGCGCCTTCTGGGAAGAGGCCGAGCGCCTGACCAAGGACGCCGATGGCGACGGCATCCTGATGTACATGCAGTTGATGCTGCATCATGCGCGCAAGAACGGCGCCCCGGTGACGCGCGAGACCCTTTCCGACCACGGCAAGGCGGTCGCCCTGTTCGAAGGTCTGAAGGACCTCAGCTGGTTCGACCGGATCAATGAATTCGGCGCCCGCTACGGCCTGGAGATCGAGCACTACATCATCTCCGCCGGTCTGGAGGAGATGATCGAGGGCACGCCGATCCGCCCGGCGCTGAAGCACGTCTTCGCCTCCCACTATGTCTATGACGACAAGGGCGAGGCCGCCTGGCCCGCAGTGGGCGTCAACTACACCACCAAGACCCAGTATCTGTTCCGCATCAACAAGGGCGTGAACAACCATTGGGAGCATGAGCGGATCAACCACTTCATCCCTGATGACCAGCGCACCGTGCCGTTCGAACGGATGATCTTCATCGGCGACGGCGACACCGACGTGCCGACCATGAAGATGATGCACACCAAGGGCGGCTTCTCCATCGCCGTCTATGATCCGCGCTCGAACGAGAAGGACCAGAAGAAGGTCTATTCGCTGATCTCGGAGGACCGGGTGAACTTCGTCGCCGCCGCCGATTACCGCGAGGGTTCGGCCCTGGACCTGATCGTCAAGGGACTGGTCGGCCGCATCGCCATCAACGCCGGGACCATGCCCGCGGGCCTATAGAGCATGATCGTTTTAGACGGAACCGCTACGCGGTTCCGACAGAAGCGTGAATCATGCTCTCGCTTAATATCTGGAGCCTGATTCAC
>RCMZ01000906.1_pt1 | contig 11355 bp, 3 predicted proteins | sample 2041141 | NCBI WGS metagenome assembly RCMZ01 (sample SAMN09708263, study PRJNA481090) | Wastewater metagenome, whole genome shotgun sequencing project. | biome: sewage; isolation source: Davis station wastewater (DW) | place: Antarctica: Davis Station | collected 2010-03-01
GGCAAAATCCCCGCCCCGCACTGAGAACCCCGTCATGAAAAAAATCCTGATCATCGGCATTGGCGCCGGCAACCCCGACTACATCACGATGCAGGCGGTGAAGGCGCTTAACCGCACCGACGTGTTTTTCCTGATGGACAAGGGCCAGAGCAAGGACAAGCTGATCGACCTGCGACGGGAAATCTGCCAGACCTACATCGACGCCGGGCACGTCTACCGCTTTGTCGAAGCCGACTGCCCCGAGCGCGTGCGTGGCGAGATTGACTACACCACGGCCGTGCAGGATCTGAACCGCGACAAGCAACAGACGTTCGAGCGCATGATCAACCAGGAAATGGCCGACGGCGAAGTGGGCGCTTTCCTGGCCTGGGGCGATCCGGCGTTGTACGACAGCACCATCCGCATCCTGCAGGCGATCCTGGCCAGTGGCAGCAGTGAGTTTGAATTCGAGGTCATTCCCGGGATTACCAGCGTCCAGGCCTTGGCGGCCCAGCATAAGGTGGCGTTGAACCGCATCGGCCGGTCCATCGAGATCACCACCGGGCGCCGGCTCGCGGCGGGGCAGGCCAGCGATGCCGATACGTTGGTGGTGATGCTTGACGCCGAGGACTCCTACCGTAGCGTCGCGGACCAGGAGATGGACATCTATTGGGGCGCGTACCTGGGCACCCCGGATGAAATCCTGATCAGCGGCAAGGTGGCCGAGGTGGCCGACGAAATCGAGCGCGTGCGCAAGGCGGCGCGCCAGGCCAATGGCTGGATCATGGATACCTACCTGCTGCGCAAGCCGTAGGGGGGAATGCAATAAACAAAGTGGGAGCGGGCTTGCCCGCGATGGCGGGGTGTCAGTCAGCCTATGTATTGGCTGATACACCGCGATCGCGGGCAAGCCCGCTCCCACATTGGATGTGTGGTGCTTGGGGGAATGTCACTTGCCGCTGGTAATTTGCCTGACCAGCAGGCCATGCCCCGCCACATCCTCGGCCCGGGAAATCGCCTGGATCACCAGCAATCGGTTGCCGGAGCCGGCAAGGAAGGTCGAGTTCAAGGTCTTGCCGCCGCCCATGCTGGCGGTGCCATCAATCTGGCGCAGGCCCACGCCCTTGATCAGCAGTTTCTTCTGCGCCAGTTTTTTGTAGTCCGGCAGGCTGGTGCCTACGTCCTTGAGGAAACCTTCAGCCGCGCTATCGAGAAACAGCGGTTCGTCGTCCTTCAGGTCGATACCGTCGTTGCGCAAGGTCTGGGCCACTACCACCACGCTTTTTGACGCCTGGTTGATGTACATCGTGCCATTGGCGCCAGCGGTGCCCTGGGCTTGTGCGCCGGCGGGGAGGGCGTCGGCCACGTAGCCCTTGGGCAGGGTGAAGGTGAACTTGCCGTCCAGGGTCGAGACGATCTGGAAGTCGTCCGGCGGCGCGGCGGCCGGCTTGGCAGCCGCGAACAGCGGGCTGGCGCCCAGGCTGACAGTCAGCGCCAGGGCCAGGCGGGCGGCGGTTTTGCTGAGGGTGAGCATGAGGTCTTCCAATGGATGAACGAAATTGCGCTGTATTCTGTCAGAAAATTCGCAATTTCGTTCGGATCCATCCTCAGACCTTTCCGGACTCTTCTTCGAGGCGGTCCATTTCAAACAACCGCGCCAGTTCCGCACGGGCTTCCTGGGCCGACTGCATCACCTTGGCCGCATCGTCGTACACCGCGTGCTGCGCTGTCAGCAGTTGCAGGTCGTGATGCTTGAAACGGTTGATCCGCGCATCGGCCTGGGCCTCGCTCAGGCCCAGGCCGACCAGGGTGCGGCGGCTCATTTCCAGGCTGGAATAGAACGTTTCGCGCACCGGTGACGCGTCCAGGTCCACCAGGCGATGCACGTGCTGGCGGTTACGGGCGCGGGCGATGATTTTCATGTGCGGGTAGAGGTTGCGCACCAGTTCGGCGGTCTTGATGTTGATCTCTGGATCATCCATGGCGATCACGAAATACTCGGCCTGGTCGACCTTCGCCGCATGCAGGATTTCGGGTCGCTGGGGGTCGCCGTAGAACACCGGCATGCCGCCGAAACTGCGGGTCAGCTCGATGGTTTCGACCGAGGTGTCGAGGGCGATAAACGAGATGTTCTGCGCCCGCAGGATCCGCGCCACGATCTGCCCCATGCGGCCCATGCCGGCGATCACCACCCGTGGCGCATCGCTCTCGATGGCGCGGTATTCTTCCGGCACTTCCACCGGCTTGGCCTTGGGCCGAAACAGCTTCGGGCACAGCAGTAACAGCAGCGGAGTGAGGGCCATCGACAGGGTGATAGTCAACACCAGCACGTCGTACAGCTGCGGGGCGAACAGGCCCTGGTCGCGGCCGATCTTGAACACCACAAAGGCAAATTCACCGCCGGCCGCCAGCACTACGCCCAGGCGTACTGCGCTCTCGCGGTTGAGTTCGCCGACCATCTGCCCGACCGCGTACAGCAGCGGCAACTTGATGGCGATCAGCAGCAGGGTCAGCCCCAGCACCACAAAGGGCGTGCTGAACAACAGGCCGATATTGGCGCCCATGCCCACGCTGATAAAGAACAGCCCCAGCAACAGGCCCTTGAACGGCTCGATCTGCGATTCCAGCTCGTGGCGGTATTCCGAGTCGGCCAACAGCAGGCCGGCGAGGAACGCGCCGAGGGCCATGGACACGCCCACCAGTTCCATCAGCCAGGCGGTGCCGATCACCACCAGCAGCGCGGTGGCGGTGGACACTTCGCGCAGGCCGGTCTTGGCGACGATCCGAAACACCGGCCGCAACAGGTAGCGACCGCCGATGATCACCACGGCGATGCTGCCCAATACCTGCAAACCGTGGTTCAGGTCCTGGGCGGCGGTGGTGGTGTGGTCGCTGCCAGCCAGCAGCGGCACCATGGCGATCAGCGGGATCGCCGCGATGTCCTGGAACAACAGGATGGCAAACGCCAGGCGCCCGTGGGGGCTGTTCAGTTCCTTGCGTTCGGCCAGGCTTTGCAGACCGAAGGCGGTGGAAGACAGCGCCAGGCCCAGGCCCAGCACAATCGCGCTGTTCCACGACTGGCCAAACGCCCAGAGCGCCACGGCGCCCATCACCATGGCAGTCAACAGCACTTGCGCCAGGCCCACGCCAAACACGGCCTTGCGCATCACCCACAGGCGTTTGGGCGACAGCTCCAGGCCGATGATGAACAGCAACAACACCACCCCAAGCTCAGAGAACTGCGCGACGCTTTGCGGGTTGCCCACCAACCCCAGCACCGAGGGGCCGATGATCACACCGGCGAACAGATAGCCCAGCACCGCGCCCAGTTTCAGGTGCTTGGCCAGGGGTACGGTGAGCACCGCCGCTAGCAGGAACACCACGGCCGCTTGTAACAGGTTGCCTTCATGGGGCATCGCTTACTCCAGGATCTTTGAGTCGAATCGACAGGGCGCTATTAGAGCGCGCTTTTATGCGGTTGAATCTGAATTTTTGCCGAGGTAGGGCGCTGCACGCCGGCGCCTGTTGGATGTCGTCCAAATCCTACAAGGCACTTACGAAAGTATTAATACCATTTATTTCAATGACTTTAACGCGCGTCAGCTACGGTTCTGACAACAGGATTGTTGTCATCACGGTCAGGTAATTCGCTTTCGATGCGTGTTGGATCTGTTGTATGGGGCTTCTACGCATTCACGGACGAAAGGCTTGGACCACGAAGGAGTTGTTGCCCGTGGAAAGAAGAATTGTTGCTGGCGCCAAAACCCATGTTTCTCCTCTCTCTCTTGCGATTCGTCTGGGTGTCCTCGGGCTGGTGGCAGGCCTGGCGAGCCCCGAGGCGTTGGCGGCGTGCTCGCCGGCGAACCCGGGCGTAAACGCGGTGGTTACCTGTACCGGAGCGCCAAGCCTGCCCCTGACGCCGGTCAACAACTTTTCCAGTTCGACCAATGGCCTGCAGGTCACCGTCGATGCCGCAGCGCGGATGAACACTGTGCTGGGCACGGTATTGAGCTTGACGGGTAGCGGTATAACGCTGACTAATCTGGGGGTGATTGATCCGGCGTTCCTGTTGCCCCTCAGCGCCTTGACCAGTGGCGTGGTGATTGGCAACGCTTCAACCTCAGGCAACGTATCGGTGACCAACAGCGGCACGATCAGAGGCACCATCCCATTGCTGGATGTGGCCTCGCTGCTGGGCGGCGCGGCGCTCAATATCACCAATGGTGCAAACTTCACCACCAACATCTATAACAGCGGCACTATCGGCGCTTCGAGCATTGGCGTATCGGTGCTGCAACCTGACGAAGCCCCTGTGGTGGTGGTGCAGGGCGGCTCCCGGGTCAATATGACCAACAGCGGCACGGTCACCGGCCGGATAGGCTTTGAAGCCTCGGGTGCCGCCGGCGGGGTTGGCAACTCGTTTATCAACGCAGGCACGCTCAATGGTGGGGTGTCCCTGGGCGCCGGGCGTGGGGGCAATACATTTACCGCGGTCACCGGGTCTGTGGTGAATGCCGGTACCGGGATCAGCCTGGGTGGACTGGTCAACGTCAATCTGTCGTTCGCGCCCTCCGGCAAGGTCGATGGCGGCGTGGGGGGGACCAACAATACCCTGGTCCTGGATAACCAACTGGCCGGGGTGAATGCTGTTATCCAGACCGGCACCGCATCCAGCAGTCAATACATCAACTTCAACAAACTGCTGATCAATGGCGGGACCTGGACCCTGCAAGGGGCGCTGGTCAACGGGTCGACGATACTCAATAGCGCCCTTGTGCAATTTGACAATAGCGCCGCGTTCGGCAGCGGCGTGCTGAACGTCAATGGCGGGACCCTGGCGGCCAGCACCGGTAACCTGAACGTGGCCAACAACGTGGTGATCGGTGCCGGTGGGCTCACGGTGCAGGGCACCAACGCTTTTGCCTTTGGCGGCAACCTTAGCGGCACGGGGGCCTTGCGCAAAAACGGTACGGCGGACCTGACCCTTAACACCACCAATACCTACAGCGGTGGCACCCAGTTGAACGCCGGTACTCTGGTGCTCGGGGCCACGGACGCGCTGGGCTCGGGCACCCTGACCGCCAGCGCCGGGACCAACCTGAGCACCGGCCCGCTGCTGGGCGCGGCGATTGCCCTGGCCAATGGCATCGACCTGCTGGGCAACCTGACCGTGATTGGCAGCAATGCGCTGACCCTGGGCGGGGTGATCGGTGGTAGCGGCGGCCTGGTCAAGGAAGGCAGCGGCGACCTGATTATCAGCGGCACCAACAGCTACCAGGGCAACACGGTGCTGAACCTCGGCAAATTGGTGGTGGGTGCCGACGGTGCACTGGGCGCCGGAGCGTTGAGCGCCGCCGCCGGCACCACTCTGGATGCCAATGCCACGGCGAGCCTGACCAACCAGGTCAGTCTCAACGGCGCGGTGACCGTGGGCGGGACCGCAGACTTGACGCTCACCGGGCCGATTATCGGGGGCGGCAGCCTGACCAAGAATGGCGGCGCCACCCTGAACCTCTCCGGCAACAACCTTTTCCTCGGTGGCCTGAACCTCAACGCTGGTACGTTGAAAGTGGGCAGCAATACAGCGCTGGGGTCGGGCAATTTGACCGTGAGTGGCGCCTCGAGCCTGGACAGCAGTGCCGCGGTGGCCCTGGTCAATAACATTGTGCTCAACGCCGGCTTGACCGTGGCGGGCAGCAACGCCCTGACTCTGGACGGTGCGCTCAGCGGCACCGGCACGCTGACCAAAGCGGGCACGGCCAACCTGACCCTCAATGGGATCAACACGTTCCAGGCGGGCACGCTGCTCAATGGCGGCCGCCTGACCCTGGGGAATGCCGCAGCCCTGGGCGGCGGTGCGTTGACCGTGGGTGGCGCGGCGAGCCTGGACAACAGCGCGGCGTTTACCTTGGGCAATAACATCACGCTCAATGCCGACCTGGCCCTGGCCGGCACCAATAACCTGACCCTGGGCGGGGTGATCAGTGGCGCCGGTGGCCTGACCAAAAATGGCACGGCCGACCTGACCCTGAGCGGCAACAACACCTTTACCGGCGCACTGAACATCCTTGGCGGTAGCGTGTTCGCCAGCAGCGCCGCGGCCCTCGGTGGCAACAGCGGGCTGAACATTGGCGCCGGCGCCAGCCTCAACCTGGCCGGCAATGGCGTGCTCGGCGGCTTGAGCGGCGCTGGCGTTATCGACGTGGGCTTGAACAACAGCCTCACCGTAGGCGGTGCCAATACCAGCAGCACATTTGGCGGCAGCCTCACAGGCAGCGGCAGTTTGATCAAAGTCGGCGGCGGCCAGCTCGAGCTGACCGGCATCAACAGCCTCAGCGGCAATACCCAGGTCAACGCCGGCATCTTGAAGGTGAGCAATACCCTGGGCAGCGCCATTGTCGACGTGAATGCCGGGGGCACCCTGACCGGTGGCGGATCGCTGCTGGGAGCACTGAACATCAACAGCGGCGGCCACTTGGCCTTGAACAGCGCGGATACGCTGTCTACCGGCTCGCTGGTGGTGGGCAGCGGTGCCAACCTCGACGTCAGCCTTGGTGCGCCGTCCCCGACGCCGCTGCTCAGCGTCAATGGCAGTGTGAGCCTGGATGGCAACCTGAATGTCAGCAATGGCGGGGCCTTTGGTGCCGGTATCTACCGTTTGATCAACTACACCGGCAGCCTGGCCGGGCAGGGCCTGACAGTGACGGGCGTGCCCCAGGGCTTCAACCTGGGCGATGTGCTGGTAGATATCGCCACGGCCAACCAGGTGAACGTGGTGGTGTCGGTGGCCAACATGCTGTTCTGGGACGGCAGCCAGACCACCGGCAACGGCACGGTCGAAGGTGGCAATGGCACCTGGAGCGTTGGCGCCAGCAACTGGACCGCCATCGGCGGCACGCCCAACTCGGCCTGGGCCGGCGGCTTTGCAGTGTTCACAGGGACTGCGGGGACGGTCAGCGTGGACGGCACGCAGCAGTTCACCGGCCTGCAATTTGCCAGCGACGGCTACAACGTCGTGGGCGGTGCTGCGGGGCAACTGACGGCGGTCAACGGCAGCGCCGGCAATACGGCGATCCGTGTCGATCCAACCCTCACCGCGACCCTGGGCGTGAATATCGACGGCGCCGGCAAACTGGCCAAGCTCGACAGCGGCACCCTGGTGCTCAATGGCAACAACAGCTACACCGGCGGCACTGCCCTTGAGCGTGGGGCGCTGGTGGTGGGCAGTAACACCGCGCTGGGCGGCGGCCTGCTGAGCACGGCCGCGGGCACCACACTCTCCAGCAATAAAACCGTGGCCCTGGGCAATGACCTGGCCCTGGCTGGCAACCTCAACGTCACTGGCAGCAATGCCCTGGCCTTGAATGGCGTGATCAGTGGCGCCGGCGGCCTGGTCAAGAGCGGCACCTCGCAGCTCACGTTGGGCGGTGTGAACACCTACCTCGGGCCCACCGCGCTGAACGCCGGTGGCCTGATCCTGGCGAGCAGTGGCGCCTTGGGCAATGGTGCGTTGAATGCGGCGGGCGGCACGACCCTGGACAGCAGCACCGCGGTCAGTGTCGGCAATGCCCTTAACCTGGGAGGCAACCTGAGCATTGGCGGTAGCGCCGACTTGACCCTGGGCGGGGTGATTAGTGGCAGCGGCAGCCTGACCAAGGAGGGCGCGGCCAACCTGACCCTCAATGGCCTCAACAACTACCAGGGCGGCCTCACCCTCAATGCGGGCACCCTGACCCTGGGCACTGCGGCGGCACTGGGTACGGGCGGGCTGACCGTGACGGGCAATTCGACCCTGGCCAGCAGCACGCCACTGGTCTTGGCCAACGACTTGACCGTCAACGCCGGCCTGAGCGTGGGCGCCAGCAATAACCTGACGCTGGCTGGTGTGCTGGCCGGCAATGGCAGCCTGATCAAGACCGGTACTTCAGACCTGACGCTGGCGGGCAACAACACCTTCAGCGGCCTGCTGGATATCCAGGCGGGCAGCCTCACCACCGTCGGCAACGGTGCGCTGGGTACCAACAGCGCGATCAACCTGGCGACCGGCACTGCCTTGAACCTGGGCAGTTCCGCCAGCCTGGGCAACCTCACCGGCGCCGGTACTGCGCTGGTCGGCCTCGGCAATACCTTGAGCCTGGGCGCCAACAATGGGAACGGCACTTTTGGTGGGGTTCTTGCCGGCCTGGGCAACGTCGACAAACTTGGCAGCGGCACGCTCACCCTGGCCGGGGTCAGTACGCTGGCAGGCAATACCCAGGTCAGCGCGGGCACCTTGAACGTCAACGGCCAACTGGCCAGCGCCGGGGTCAATGTGAACAGCGGCGCGACCCTCGGCGGCAGCGGGACCTTGCTGGGCACGGTGAATGTTGCCGATGGCGGCCACCTGGCCGTGAAGTCCGGCAGCCTACTGACCACCGGCGCCCTGGTGCTGGGGGCCAACGCCAACCTGGATGCCGGCCTCGGCGCGCCGTCCACGGGCGGCACCGAGCTGCTGCGGGTGTTGGGCAACCTGACCCTGGATGGCACCCTTAACATCAGCGACGCAGGAGGGTTTGGCGTTGGCGTCTACCAACTGTTCCGCTACGGCGGCAGCCTGACCGATAACGGCCTGCTGCTGGGCAACTTGCCAGGCGCGATTGTGCCGGGCGCGCTGAGCCTGCAAACGGCGCTGGCCAACCAGCTCAACCTGCTGGTGCAAACCGCGCCTGGGCAAATCCAGTTCTGGAACGGCACCACCACCAGCCCTGACGGCACGGTACATGGCGGTAGCGGCACCTGGGGCCCCGGCACCAACTGGACCGACCCGACCGGCACCCAAGGCCAGGCCTCGAACAACCAGTTTGCCGTGTTCGGCGGGCAGGGCGGGACCGTCACCGTGGCGGGCAATCAGAGCTTCACCGGCCTGCAAGTGTTGGACAGTGGCTACACGCTGGTCGCCGGCACGGGCGGCAGCCTCAGCCCCACCAATGCCGCAGACGGCAGCCTGGCGACGGTGCGTATCAATGCCGGCGTGACCACCGAGGTCTCGGCGCCCCTGGTGGGTAGCGGTGGGATCAACAAAACCGACGCGGGCACCTTGTTGCTGACCGGCGCCAACACCTACAGCGGCGGGACCACCGTCAGCGGGGGGACGCTGGCCGGGAACACCGGCAGCCTGCAAGGGGCAATCACCAACAACGCCAACCTGCTGTTCCAGCAAGACAGCAATGGCCAGTTCAACGGCACGCTGACCGGTACCGGCACTGTGGTCAAACAGGGCAACGGCAGCCTGTTGCTGACTGGCAACCAGCCGTTGAGCGGTGCAGTGGCCGTCAACCAGGGCCTGCTGCAAGTGGGCAATGCCAGCAACCCGGGGACTGTGCTCGGCGGCCAGGTGACTGTGGCCAATGGCGCGGGCCTGAGTGGCAACGGCAGTGTCGGCTCGCTGGTCAACCATGGCGTGGTCACTCCCGACAGCGGCAAACTCAGCGTCGCCGGGAACTTCACCAACGCTGCCGACGGCACTCTCAACCTGGTGATCACCCCATCGGTGGCCAGTTCCCTGGCGGTCGGCGGCAGCGCGAACCTGGCGGGCAGCCTGAATGTGCTCAACCTGGTCCCTTACACCGGGCCCACCACCTACACCCTGTTGACGGCTGGCGGTGGCGTGACCGGCACCTTTACCAACACCAACCTGCAGAACCTGGCGTTCCTCGATACGGCCCTCAACTACAGCCCGAACCAGGTAGCGTTGGCCGTGAGCCGCAACACCACCAGCTTCGCCAGCGTGGCGGCCACCGGCAACCAGCGGGCCGTGGCCACGGCCTTGGGCAGCGGCGTGGCAGTGGGCGGCAGTGCCGTACAAAACGCCTTGCTCACCGGCGATGCAGCCAATGCCCGCGCAGCGTTCGACAGCCTGTCGGGGGAAATCCACGCCAGCACCGCCAGCGCCTTGCTCGAGGATTCGCGCTACGTGCGTGACGCGGTCAACGAGCGCATGCGCCAACCGGGCTGCTACCGCCAGGACGATCCACGCAACAGCCTGGCACCCAGCGAAAACCGCCTGAGCAGCGCCGGGTGCCACGGCGAAATGGTCGGCTGGATGCGCGTCCTCGGCACCTGGGGCCACCTGGGCGGCGACAGCAACACCGCGCGCCTGGATCGCAACCTCAGCGGCTTCCTGCTGGGCACCGACAAGCAACTGGATGATGCCTGGCGCGCCGGTATCGCTGCTGGCTATACCCGCAGTGACCTGGACGCCAAGCGCCGCAACGCCAGTGCCGACATCGACAGCTACCACCTGATGGCCTACACCGCGTATCAGCAGGAGGCCTTCGCCGCACGCATGGGCATGGGTTACACCTGGCACGACATCGAAAGCAAACGTGACGTGGCCGTGGGCACCGAGGGTCAGCGCCTGAAAGCCGACTACAAGGCGCGCAGTGCGCAAGTGTTCGGTGAAGTCGGGTACACCGTGGAGGCCGGCGGCCTGGCCGTGGAACCGTTCGCGGGCCTGGCCTACGTCAACTACGCAAGCGACACCCTCAAGGAAAAAGGCGGTTCGGCCGCCCTCAAAGGGGATGCCGACCAGGACATCACGTTCTCCACCCTTGGCGTGCGCCTGGGTAAAACCATCGCCCTGGGCAACGGTTCGAGCATCACCCCACGGGGCAGCATCGGTTGGCGCCATGCCTTTGGTGACACCCAGCCGGATGCCGACCTGAGCTTTATCAATGGCGGCGCGTCCTTCAGCACTCAAGGCGTGCCGATTGCCAAGGACAGCGCGGTGGTGGAGGCGGGCGTCGATTACCAGATCAGCCCTAACGGCAAACTGGGACTGGGCTACTCGGGCCAGTTGTCACGCAACGACAAGGACCATGGGATGACCATCAGTTTCTCCCTCGGCTTCTGATCAAGGCCGGGTTCTTCAAGCCGCCCGCGAGGGCGGTTTTTTTTGCATTAAAGCTGGGTGTGTGCCCATGACCCCCGCGGCCTCGCGCCGATTCTTGCTACTATCGCGCTGCGTTTTCACCAGGAGCCAGCGCCTCATGCAACACCAGTGGGACCAAATGCACCGTACCCGCAAGCCCACGTTCGTACTGTGCGGCGAGCCTCAGGGGGACGTGCTCAATCTCTATGTTCACGGTTACTCGGCGTTCTTCAACCGGCAGCAACTGGGCAACTTCACGGCGCAACTGGCAAGTATCGAAGGTTCGACCAACCTGATGCTGTTCTGGCCGGCCGGGCATTTCCTGGAAAACCTGTTCGCACCGTTCAAGGACGTGATCACCGCGATGCTCGGCGGTGGTGGCCTGGGCGCTGCGACGGTGGGGGTGGGCAAGGCGATTGCGTATTTTCTCGACCATTACAAAAGTGTCGAGGCCCGGGTGGATGAAG
>RCMZ01000907.1_pt1 | contig 11353 bp, 9 predicted proteins | sample 2041141 | NCBI WGS metagenome assembly RCMZ01 (sample SAMN09708263, study PRJNA481090) | Wastewater metagenome, whole genome shotgun sequencing project. | biome: sewage; isolation source: Davis station wastewater (DW) | place: Antarctica: Davis Station | collected 2010-03-01
TCAACTCCGCTGCTGCTGCCGGCCTGGACCTGGTATTCGGCTTCAACATCGAAGACGGCGAGAACTTCTTCCTGACCGTTAAAGATGGCGCCTGCGAAATGAGCCAAGGTGAGTCGGCCAACGCCAACGTGACCCTGATCATGAGCACCGAAACCCTGGCCGGTATCACCACCGGTGAAACCGACGGCATGCAAGCCTTCATGGGCGGCAAACTGCGCGCCGAAGGCGACATGATGCTGGCCATGAAACTGGGCGAACTGTTCCCGGTTTAAGCGTCTACGCTGTAGTCGCTGACGGAAAACCGGAGTCTTTGGACTCCGGTTTTTTTTCGCCTGAACAATCCCGGCACTCAGAATCAGGCCAGCTGATTGGGCGGCAACACGCTCACCAATAAGAGCCTGTGCGACTTGTGAGACGCCCCGAGCAGCATTAGATTAAACAATAATCTCGAGCCCCCATCATAAGTAGAAGGGATAAGCATGGCGCTTAATGATCAATCCACCCGTATCCGCGACGGCGAAGAGCTCGACGCCGCGATCATCGACAGCTACCTCAAGGCCCATATTCCCGGCTTGAGTGGTGAGCCGCAGATCAGCCAGTTCCCAGGCGGGGCATCCAACCTCACCTACCTGCTGGAATACCCGCAGCAGGAGTTCGTCCTGCGCCGCCCACCGTTTGGCCACAAGGCCAAGTCTGCCCACGACATGGGCCGCGAATACCGCATTCTCAACCAGCTCAACGCCGGCTTCCCCTACTGCCCGAAAGCCTATGTTCACTGCACCGACGAGTCGGTGATCGGCTCCGAGTTTTATGTCATGGAGCGCGTCAACGGCATCATCCTGCGCGCCGACCTGCCGGCCGAGCTGAACTTCAGCCCGGAGCAGACCACCCAACTGTGCAAGAGCTTTATCGACAAGCTGGTCGAGCTGCACAACGTCGATTACCAGGCCTGCGGCCTCGGCGACCTGGGCAAGCCAGAAGGCTATGTGGCCCGCCAGATCAGCGGCTGGAGCGATCGTTACGAGAAAGCCCTGACCCCCGATGCGCCGCTGTGGACCGAGGTCAAAGCCTGGCTGAACGAGAAGATGCCGGCGGACCACCCCAAGTCGGCCATCGTGCACAACGACTACCGCTTCGATAACGTGATCCTCGATCCGCGCGACCCGCAACGCATCATCGGCGTGCTGGACTGGGAGCTGACCACCCTTGGCGACCCACTGATGGACCTGGGCAACACCCTGGCCTACTGGATCGAAGCCGGCGACCCGGCCCCCGTGCAACTGATGCGCCGCCAGCCGAGCAACGCACCCGGCATGCTTACCCGTCAGCAGTTTGCCGACTACTACGCCGAGCGCGCGGGCATCGAAATCAAGAGCATCGACTTCTACTACACCTACGGCCTGTTTCGCCTGGCCGGCATCGTGCAACAGATTTACTACCGCTTCTTCCATGGCCAGACCCAGGACAAGCGCTTTGCCCAGTTCGTGCAGATGAACAAACTGCTGGAGCAAATGAGCCTGCAGGTCATCAAGAAATCCAGCCTCTGAGGCTCGCCGCTTAAGGCTCACGTTTAAGGAGAGAGTTGCATGTCCAAGACCAACCTGTTCGACCTCGATGGCAAGATCGCTTTCGTTTCCGGCGCTAGCCGCGGTATCGGCGAAGCCGTCGCCAAATTGCTGGCCCAGCAAGGCGCCCACGTGATTGTCTCCAGCCGCAAGCTCGAAGGCTGCCAGGCCGTGGCTGACGCGATCATTGCCGAAGGTGGCAAGTCCACGGCGATTGCCTGCCACATCGGCGAAATGGAACAGATCCAGAGCGTGTTCGCGCAGATTCGCGAACAGTTCGGTCGCCTCGACATCCTGGTCAACAATGCGGCCACCAACCCGCAATTCTGCAACGTGCTGGACACTGACCTGTCGGCCTTCCAGAAGACCGTCGACGTCAACATCCGCGGCTACTACTTCATGTCCATCGAAGGCGGCAAGCTGATGAAGGAAAGCGGCGGTGGCAGCATCATCAACGTCGCCTCGATCAACGGCGTCACCCCAGGCGAGTTCCAGGGCATCTACTCGGTGAGCAAGGCTGCCGTGATCAGCATGACCAAGGTTTTCGCCAAGGAGTGCGCGCAGTTCGGCATCCGCTGCAACGCCCTGCTACCGGGCCTGACCGACACCAAGTTTGCCTCGGCCCTGACCAAGAACGACAGCATCCTCAACATCGCCCTGCAGCGCATTCCGCTCAAGCGCGTGGCGGACCCGAGCGAAATGGCCGGCGCCGTGCTGTACCTGGCAAGTTCCGCGTCCAGCTACACCACAGGTGTGGCGCTGAACGTCGACGGCGGCTTCTTGTCGTAAGCGTTTACCCGCACAAAAAAAGGGGAGCCAGTGGCTCCCCTTTTTTTGTGCTGAACAACTACTGCCAGTCTTTCAGCGCCTGGTCGGCGGCCTGGGTCATGGGCTGCGCCAGCAGGCCCGCCGGCGTCAAACTGACGGAGTACACCGCACCATCGGCCATCGGCAGGTAGGTGACACGCCGCGCCTGGGCATCCAGCAGAAACAAATCATGCTGACCCGCCCGCAACCAGCGCCACAGGTCGATGCCATAAGGACTCGCGCTCAACGCCACACGGGTGAACTGGGCCACATCCTGCTGTTCAATGGCGAGAAAACGCCCGGACACCTGCTCCAACCGATAACCCGGCTGCAGGCCAATCAGACCGGCCAGGCCCTTCCAGTGCAACAGCCGCGCGTCCAATTGCCAGAGATCGCCCTCCAGGGTGATCAACCGCTCCTCGGCGCCTTGCAGCAGGCTGACCTGGTAACGCTGCGGTCCCAGCGCCTGAAAACTCAGGGTCACCAGCGGCTTGTCCTGCGGCAACGCTTGGTAGCTGCGCACGTCATTGGCCACCAGGGCAATCAAACCGGCCAACGCCAGCAACAACAAGCCCGCACTGCCGCGCAACCAGCCCAGCAGCCAATCGCTGCGCCACAGAATACGGGCCGCCACCAGCAATGCCAGGAGCGCCAGCAGGGCAACCCCTACAGCCAGGCCGTCATACTGCATAGATCCAATTCCTTGTGGGCAAATTAGCCGGCATTATGCGCAACTCCCTTTGCTGCGGCCAAGCACGGCAGCGCGCAAACGCACACAGGTCGACTTTTTATGCCGTTCCCCTTTGAGTTGGCCGTAGATCCAAGTCTTTTAGCGATATTAGCCCTGGTGGCTTTCGTCGCCGGTTTTATCGATGCCATTGCCGGCGGCGGTGGCCTGCTGACCATCCCGGCCCTGCTGACTGCCGGCTTGCCGCCCCATCTGGTATTGGGCACCAACAAGCTGTGCGCCACCTTTGGCGCAGCCACCGCCAGCTACACCTTCTACCGCCGCCAACTGTTCAACCCCGCCCTGTGGCGCAACGGTTTGCTGGGCACGGCGATTGGCGCATTGTTGGGCGCCAGCCTGGCCCATTGGCTGCCCGCCGCCTGGCTGAACCAGATGCTGCCCGTCGTGGTTTTTGCCTGCGGCCTGTACCTGCTGTTTAGTGGCCCACCGCGTGTCGCCCCCACGCTGGCAGCGGCCATTCCTCGCGGCCGGCAGTGGCCGCAAGGCCTGGCGCTGGGCTTCTATGATGGGGTGGCCGGCCCCGGCACAGGAGCCTTCTGGACCGTCAGCAATATGCTGCTCTACCCACTCGACCTGCTTCGCGCCAGCGGCGTGGCCCGCAGCATGAACTTCGTCAGCAATGCCATGGCCCTGACTGTGTTTATCGTCCACGGCGAGGTGGCCTGGCTCCTGGGCATCTGCATGGGGCTGGCGTTGATGGCCGGTGCGTTTTTCGGCGCACGTACGGCGATCAAGGGCGGTAATCGGTTTATCCGCCCGGTATTCATTCTGGTGGTGCTGGCTCTGACCGCCCGGTTAGCCTGGCAGCATTGGTTCGGCATGGCCTAAGCGGCGCGCCACATAGAGGTCGATCAGGTAGCGGGAGATGGAACGCTGTGGCGGCAGGCTCGGCAGGTTATCCAGACTGAACCAGCGAGCGTCTTCGATTTCCTCTTCCTGCAGGACAATCTCGCCACCGGCGTATTCGGCATGGAAACCGAGCATCAGCGAATGCGGGAACGGCCAGCCCTGGCTGGTCAGATACTGCAGGTTGCACACCTGCACGCCCACTTCTTCCTGCACCTCACGGCGCACGCAGTCCTCGACCGACTCACCGGCTTCGACAAAGCCAGCCAGGGTGCTGTAGACCCCACTGGCAAAGCGCGTCGAGCGGGCGAGTAAGACCTCATCGCCACGGGTCACCAGCACGATCATGCTCGGCGACAGGCGCGGGTAATGCTGTAGGGCGCAGGCCGGGCAATGCATCGCCCGCTCACCGGCAATGTGCTGCATGGGCGCGCCGCAGCTGCCGCAGAAACGGTGCTGGCGCGCCCAGGTGCCGATCTGGCTGGCATAACCGAGCATCTTGAAGGTGTCACTGTCGCCGTGCAGCATGAACTGGCGCAGCCCCTGCCAGGCGCAGCCCTCGACGACAACCGGCTGTTGCAGCTCCAGCAGGTAGACCGCATCGGCACCGAAATGGCCAAGGCCATGCTCAGCCAGAATTGGCAGGTCCTGGCGCTTCAGCCACTCACGGGGAAACAGCACGCCATTGGCGTCGCCAAGAAACTGCTGCTGGCAGTGCACCAGCGCCCAACCACCGGGCTGGCGCGCATCCAGCCAGGACGGCTGCCAGCGGCTACTCATGCCGGGCTTAGGGCCACAGATGGCAGCACAATGCCCAGCGCCCGCACACTTTCTGCAGCCAGATCGAGCACGCTTGGCTGCGTTTCCGGACGCAACACGGCGCCGCCTTCCAGGTAGTACTCAAGGCTGGTCAGGGCATCGGCCAGGGTTTCCAGCATCTGTTCGGAGGGCATCTGCTGACTTTCCAGCATCTGCTTGTCGATGTACTCGGCGCAGGCGCCGACCAGTTGCGCCGCCCGAGGCTGATCGAGGAACCACAAGCCACCGCGAACCGCTTGCAGGGTGAAGGGCACATTGGCCAGGTGCAGCTTGTCACCGTTGGACTCGAGATAAGCGGTGATCGCCCGCTTGGCCATGGCCAGGCCACCCAGTGCCTCATCGATAACCACGATGCGCGCCTCATTGAGTTGGTGATTGGCAAACGACATGGCCTCATCACCTGGCTGAGCCACTGGCGGACGACTGACGTAACGACCGCCGCGCTCAAGGCTGGCGACCATGCTTTCCACATACAACACAGCGTCCGCCAGCTTGAGCAATTGCTCAGGCTCCACCGGCGCCTGGTCGATCCAGCCAGTCACCACCGGCAGTTGTGCCTGCAGTGCATTGCCGGCCGAGGTCAGGCCGACCATGCCGAGGGTTTTCGCCAACTTGCCCAGCAGCGCATGCAGATTGGCCAGACCATCTGCACTGACGGTGCCGCGCTCAATCAGGTCCAGCTGATCTTTGAGGCTACTGAGCTCTTCACGGATCGCCGAGGACAGCGAGCGCATGACCGCCTGACCAGGGCCGGCCAAGCGCTGATAGGCCTCTTCCAGCAGGTGATCGGTAAATGGCAACGGCGTGATGCTAAACAGCTCGCGCACCTGGGTCGCGCGCGGGCCACGGCTGTCGGCCAGGGCCACCAGATACAGCAGCTCCTTGAGCAAGTGCCGCGGCGCTTCATAGTGAGCATTCAGCAACAGCTGCTTGAGCTCCCGATCCAGGCGCCCAAACAATGCCTTGCGCGCCTTGCGCGGCAACAGCTGACCGTCGGCCTGAGCCTCCAGCGCAGCGGCAGCCACCCAGCACAGGCGTGCGCGCGGGTCATTGCCCAGCAGGCCGTCGAGACGACTGATGGCGCGCGACATCAGCTTCAGGCTGGCAGCAATATTCTGTTCGCGGATAAAACCGAGCAAACCCACCTGGTACATCTGCCGCAGGCGCTTAACCTCGGCGTTCCAGGCGTCACCGTTGAGGCTCGACGCCGCGCTGGCCGGGCGAGTCTGATCAAGGCGCACACTGAAGAAAAAGCTTTCCGGCAGCACCGGTTGAGCACCCGCCTGGCGCAGGTCGTTGATGGCCGGCAGCAGCAGTTCCGGCACTTCCTGACGGTGAGCGTCGACGATTTCCAGGTAGCGGCGCAGCACATGCAAGGCATTGCTGACGGCCGACAGCTGGCCATCGCGCTCACTGCCCGCCCCGGTGGGGATATCGGTGGCCTGTTGCAGCACTTCCTGCGCCAGCAATTCGGCGCCTGCCAGCTCGATCAGCTTGAGGGTGCCGCGCACTTGCTGGAGGTTTTCGACTGCCTGCTGCAGCAAGCTGCCGTTCTCGCGCTCGGCAATAAAATGCTCAAGGCTCAGCTCGGCTTCATCCATGGTGGCGAACAACTCATCGCGCACCAAACTAAGGGATGTGGCTCCAGTAACCATTGGCCTAGTACGCCTCCCGCGCGGGGTCGTGCAGCAGTTGGCAGAGGTCTGTCGGCGCCTTGCGGCACTCGGCTAACGGCTGAGCACGGCTCGCGCTGACACCCAGAGGGCGAAACAGTGGAGCCCATGGGGAGCAATCCCGGAAGACGTTGGTGGCGGACACAGCAGGCTTCCTCAGCAGAACTCTCTGCAGAAAATAGCGCCAAAGCGCATAGATCTGGTTATCTATAAGACCGCCCAACTATAACAAGCATGAGATAAATGTCGATGCTGGCCACTGTGATCCAGGGCACGCGCTCACGCTTCGAGCAGTTATTTCAATACTAGCTTTAACTGCTTGATCTGTTTGAAGTCGCCCAGCCTCGCTTTACTCACCCAGCGCCCTTGCTTGCAAGGCTCGGCCCTCCCCCTGCACACGGTTGCGCCACTGCCGCCAGGTGTAGAGTGGAATCCCTGCCATCAGCACCAGAAAGCCCCAGAAAATCGCCTGCTCGCCCGTGCCATACAAGGCCCACATCGAGTAGATAAAGCCCAGCAGCGCGATCGCCACCAACGGCTTGCGCTCACGAGGCTTGAAGGCCTCGGGCTTGACCGCCAGCAACTGCAGCAGGGCCGCGGTACAAAAGGCATAGGGCACCACCCCTGCCATGGTGCCGAGCAGAATGATCACCTGAAACACATCGACCAACTCGCCGCGACCATCGATCAGCACCAGCAACGACACCAGCACCGCCGAGACCCATAAGCCATTGGCCGGTACATTGCGCTTGTTGCAGGTGGCCAGCGCCTCCGGCAGCAAACCGTCACGGGCCGCCGCCATGGGAATCTGCCCTTGCAGCAGGACCCAGCCGTTCAAGGCACCTAGGCAGGCGATCACCGCGCCACCGGCCACCAAGTAGTAGCCCCAGTCACCCAGCAGCACCTGGGCCGCATCGGCAAAGGGCGCCGACGAGTGCATCAGCACCTCGGGGGGCAGAACGCCCTGCACCGCCGTGATCGACAGGATGTACACCGCAGCCGCCACCAGAGTGCCGAAGATCGTGGCGCGCGGAATAGTGCGTTTGGGGTCGCGCACATGCTCGGCCGGAACCGTGGCCGATTCCAGGCCGATAAAGGCCCAGAGGGTCAGTGCCGCCGTGGTGGCAATCGCCTGGGCATAGCCACCGCCGGGCAAATCCTGAGGTTCGGGAATGCGCAGATATTCGGGGTGAAACGACCACCAGCCAAGCACACCGATCAGCACCAGCGGGATCAGCTTGAGCAGGGTCAGCAGGTTTTGCACCACACCAAAGGCGCCGATGCCGCGCAGGTTGATCAAGGTGCACAGCCAGATCGCCCCGATGGCTGTGGCCACCATCAGCAGCGGGTCCTTGAGGGCCGGAATAAACACTTGCAGGTAGCCCACCAGCGTCACGGCAATGGCCGCATTGCCGATCCAGGCGGCCTTCCAGTAGGTCCAGGCGCACAGATAGCCGGCAAAGCTGCCGAAACCGTCTCGGGTATACGCGTAGGGCCCGCCGGCGGCGGGATTGAGGCGTGCCAGGCGGGCGAAGGTCAGGGCCAGCAGCACCGCGCCGACACTAGAAATCAGCCAGCCCACCAGGCTCAGGCCACCAAAGGCGGCCAGGCTGGCCGGCAACAGGAATACCCCGGAGCCGACCATATTGCCGACCACCAGGGCCGAGCAGGTCCAGAAGCCCATACTACTTTTCTGCCCTGCTGCCTGGGTCATGCGCTCACTCCGACTGAATTACTCCTTGATACAGTCGACTGTATAGCAGCGTCCATCCGGACTGTCTTGATGCTGTAGCCCGTGCACGTCGGAATCGAAGCCAGGGAAGCTACGATCGAAGGTGCGAGCGAACTCCAGGTAATCGATGATCGAGCGCGTTGCCGGGGTAAAACGCTCGCCCGGCATGATCAACGGAATGCCTGGTGGGTATGGCACCAGCATCACCGCGGCAATCCGCCCTTGCAGTTCGGCCACCGGCACCGCCTCGATCTCGCGACGCACCAGCTTGTCGTAGGCATCGGCCGGCTTCATGGCGATTTCCGGCAGCACCGTGTACATGCGCATCATCGCCTTGGCCGTGGCATTGTCGCGGTAGCAGCTGTGCAGCTGGTCGCACAAGTCACGCAGGCCCATGCCCGCGTAACGACTGCCGCCCGCCGCGGCAATCGACGGCAGGGATTGGCTCAGGGCCACGTTGCCATCGTAGGAGCGCTTGAACTCCAGCAATTCGGTCAGCAGGGTGCTCCACTTGCCCTTGGTAATGCCCATGGAGAACAGCACCAGGAAGGAATACAGGCCGGTTTTCTCCACCACCAGGCCGCGCTCCCAAAGGAACTTGCTGACCACCGCAGCGGGAATACCCGTCTCGCCGAGCACACCGTCGGCGGTCAGGCCCGGCGTCGCCAGGGTGACCTTGATCGGGTCGAGCAGGACGTAGTCATCCGCTACATCGCCGAAACCATGCCAGTCGGCGTTCGGCTGCAGCTGCCAGTCACTGCTGGCCACCTGCTCCACACCTTCGGCACCCGGCGGCTGCCAGATGCTGAACCACCAGTCGCTGGCCGGCAGGTTCTGGCGCAGGTTGGCCAGGGCGCGGCGGAAGCTCAGGGCTTCGTCGAAGGTTTCCTGAATCAGCGAACGCCCGGCCGGGCCTTCCATCATCGCCGAGGCCACATCCAGCGAAGCGATGATGCCGTACTGAGGCGAGGTGGAGATGTGCATCATGAACGCATCGTTGAAGCGGTCGCGGTCCAGTTGGCGCTCGCCGCCGTCCTGCACGTGGATCATCGACGCCTGGCTGAACGCCGCGAGCATCTTGTGCGTCGAGTGGGTGCTGAACACCAGCGGAGCGCCTTCCTCACGGGTGGTGCCCATGCCGAAACGGCCGGTATAGAACTCGTGGAAGGCCGCATAGGCAAACCAGGCCTCGTCGAAGTGCATGACCTCGACGCTGCCGGCCAGGGTCTGCTTGATCAGCTCGGCGTTGTAGCACAGGCCGTCGTAGGTGGAGTTGGTCACCACCGCCAGCTTGACCTTGGGCTCTCGACCACGGGCCAGCGGGCTGGCGTCGATCTTGGCCTGGATCGATTCGCGACTGAACTCCGACAGTGGAATCGGCCCGATAATGCCCAGCTCGTTGCGCGTCGGACACAGGTACAGCGGAATGGCGCCGGTCATGATGATCGAATGCAGAATCGACTTGTGACAGTTGCGGTCCACCAGTACCAGGTCGTCACGGGCGACCATCGAGTGCCAGACAATCTTGTTCGCAGTCGAGGTGCCATTGATCACGAAGAAGGTGTGGTCGGCGCCAAAGTTGCGCGCGGCGCGCTCTTCGGCAGCGGCCAAGGGGCCGGTATGATCGAGCAGCGAACCGAGCTCCGGCACCGACACTGATAGGTCGGAGCGCAGGGTGTTCTCACCGAAGAACTGGTGAAACGCCTGGCCCACAGGGCTCTTGCGATAGGCCACGCCACCGCCGTGACCGGGTGTGTGCCAGGAGTAGTTGGACTCGGCCGTGTGCTGTACCAGCGCCTTGAAGAACGGTGGCAGCAAGCCATCCAGGTAATTGCGGGCGGCGCGCGCCACTTGCCGAGCGAGAAAGGCCACGGTGTCTTCATATAAATAGAGAATGCCGCGCAAGTGGTTGAGGTCGTGCATGGCCTCCACCGGTGCGTTCTCGATGGTTACCTGCTCACCCAGGGCGAAGATTGGCAAATCAGGAGCACGCACCCGCGCTACCCGGATCAGCTCAACCATATCCTGCATCAGGTGGCGGTTTTCTCCCGCGCCTTCGGCGGCCACCAGGATGCACGACAGGCCATGATGGGTGGAGGCAACGATCCGCCCCTCGGCGGAGCTGGCGCTGGAAAGAATGCTGAAACCGTCCAGTTCCAGTTCACGGGCGATGGCGCGCACACGATCACCGGCCACGGTATCGGCCTTGATGTCGCGATGAACGATGAGGACGGGGAATTTTAGGTCTTTATACATTGTGGCGTCCTGAGGCGGGCAGCTAGGCGCTGCTTGTCGCCTCAGGTTAGAGGCTCGCCGGAAGCGGCGAAACCCCTCAAGCGTGAGACTGTACGAAAAGGTCGCGCACGAATAAATCGCCGGGCGCTCACTCCTGCGGCGCAGGCTGCTCCAGCTGGGTCCACAGCGCCGCACCACCGGCCGCCTTGCCGATCACCGCGAGGCGCACGGCGTGTTCGGCCAATTCACTTTCGCTGGCACGCACGACGCGCGTCTGTATCCGCTCGGCCGGCAAACGGCGAATTTCGCTAGCCTGGCTACCACCTGTGGCGCCCTCACCGTCCGAGGCATTACCGGCCAGCGACAGACTGGTCTGGCCGCCGGTCATGTTCAGGTAAACATCGGCGAGAATCTCGGCATCGAGCAAGGCGCCGTGCAGCTCACGGCCGGAGTTGTCGACGCCATAACGCTTGCACAGGGCATCCAGGTTGTTGCGCTGCCCAGGGTGACGCTCACGCGCCATCATCAGGGTGTCGAGTACCGAACAGTGCTCGGTGAGATCGGCGCGATCCTGCTGACCGAGCAAGGCAAACTCGTTATTGAGAAAGCCGATGTCAAACGCCGCGTTGTGGATGATCAGCTGGGCGTCTTTGACGAACTCGAAGAACTCGTCGGCGATCTCGCGAAATCGCGGCTTGCCTTCCAAGGCCTCATTGGTGATGCCGTGAACGGCGATGGCGCCTTCATCGATATCACGATCTGGCTGCAGATAGACGTGAAAGTGCCGGCCGGTCAGGCGCCGACCCATCAGCTCGACGCAACCGATCTCAATGATGCGGTGGCCGTCGGTGACCGGCATGCCGGTGGTTTCGGTGTCGAGTACTACGCTGCGCATAAAAAGTCCTACCGCGTTTTCAATTCATCAACG
>RCMZ01001596.1_pt1 | contig 11346 bp, 6 predicted proteins | sample 2041141 | NCBI WGS metagenome assembly RCMZ01 (sample SAMN09708263, study PRJNA481090) | Wastewater metagenome, whole genome shotgun sequencing project. | biome: sewage; isolation source: Davis station wastewater (DW) | place: Antarctica: Davis Station | collected 2010-03-01
ACTGTCATAGCTATCCCTAAATGACCGCAAATGGCGGGTGATTGCAAGTCGCACACTTTACGCCATCACGACGACTCTTTCATCAGCTCCAGTCGAATCCTGCCAATCGCACCCATTGGGTTCAGCCCTTTTGGGCAGACCCACGAGCAGTTACCGATACTGCGGCAACGAAACACGCTGAAGGGATCTTCGAGGCCTTCGAGTCGTTCAATGCGTGCGTTGTCAAGCCGGTCTAGCAGGAAACTGAGCTTTTGATTGCAATTGGTGAGATTTTTAAGAAATCTTCTAGCTATCAACAAAGCTGTATAAAACCATTTGATGTATAGTCTCCTTTATTTAAGCACACACATGGACAACCTAGCTTGTCGCTCATGCCTGCATTTACCGACACTCGAAATCACAGCCTATTTGGAAAGTAAGTGATCCGGTAACCCTCTTGATTTTAGTGTCTCACAGGGAAGTAGGGCAGTAGCAGGACGAAGTGAAGTTGCTAAAGACAATCGGGGGTTGTGATCAGAACAGTAAAGCAGTTATGCCGTTTTAACCCAGTCATTACAAACTATCGCATGAGTGAGGGGATAGAAAATTTATCCGACTTAATTCATGACGAAGGTGATGGTCGCGAGTTTTTTACACGCAACTTTGTGACTACAGGTATGGAGCAGCTTTTTCGTGAAGGGCTGCTTCGTTTATCAGGTAAGTCTGATCAGGCTGTCTTTGAACTGACACAGGCCATGGGTGGTGGTAAAACCCACATGATGGTGGCATTTGGTTTGCTGGCTCGCCATGCTCACCTGCGTCCAGAAGTGCTACCTGAAGCTCTGAGTTCTCGTGTTGATTTCCAAAGTGCACGCATAGCTGCTTTTAATGGTCGTAACAACCCTGATAACTACATTTGGGGTGAAATCGCTACACAGTTAGGTGAAGCAGAAGCTATTAAGCCATTTTGGGTCAATGGACCTAAAGCTGTCGATGAGCGCAAATGGAAAGAAATTATTGGCGATAAACCTACGCTGATTCTGCTTGATGAGTTACCACCTTATTTGGATAACGCCAGCACTCAAATTGTAGGTCAAGGCACTCTAGCTAATATGGTTGTGTACAGTTTAAGCACTCTTATGAGTGCTGCTTTACAGCTTCCTAACTGCGCTATCGTTATCGCTAACCTCTCAGGTACCTATAAATCACAGACTAAGCAGTTGGCTGATGCCATTTCAAACCTGCAGCAAGAAACTCGCCGTCAGTCCATGACGATTACGCCTGTTCAGCTTGCCAGTAATGAAATTTATGAGATTCTCAAAAAACGTTTAATCGATGAGATGCCTGATGAGCGTGCAATTACTGAAATTGCTGAAGAGTATGCTCAGCAGATCAAGCGCGCTGAAGATGGGGGTTATATTATCGCCTCCAGTATTGAACAGATTACTGAGCAAATACGCGAAACCTACCCCTTCCACCCCTCATTTAAACATTTGGTTGCTTTGTTCAAAGAAAACGAAGGCTTTAGACAAACACGTGGTTTGATGCAGTTCACTGCTCGACTTCTTAAGAGTGTAGATGAGCGTAAGACCGATGATGTTTACCTCATTGGTGCACAGCACTTAGCGCTGAATGACGGTCAGGTTAAAGATGAAATTGAGCGCGTCTCACCTAAACTTGCACCAGCTATCTCGAGGGACATCGCTGATAACGGTAATGCTATTGCTGAGCTGGTTGATGCTGAGTTAGGCAGCGATGCAGCAAACCAAGTGATGACACTGTTATTAGCATCCTCATTGTCTCTCTCCGTTGGCGGCCGTATTGGCTTAACAGAAAGTGAGCTGATCGAGTTTTTAGCAGCGCCAAACCGTAAGGCAGATGAGTTTCTGCAAGCACTACAAAAATTACGTGATCAGGCTTGGTACTTGCATCGCCAAGATGAGCGTTACTTTGTTAAAGAAACTGAAAACCTGTCGCGTCAAATTGAGCGTAATGCTAAAGAAGTGCCACAACCCAAAATTGACCAAGCGCTGATTAACCACTTGACCGGCATCCTACAGCCAATCAGCCGTGCTGCTTATCAAGACTTACAAGTCTTACCAAGATTAGATGAGCTTAAATTAAGTGGTCCACGCACATTGCTAGTCGTTAAGCCTGACGGTAAAGCTCCGCCTAACGAGCTGCAGAACTTTTTTGATTACCATCCAGAAAAAAACAACCTATTAGTGCTTACAGGCCAAGACAGCCACATGGTTGAGGCTGTAGAGGATCGTTTGCGCGAGTTGTATGCGATTGAGCAAATCTCCAAAAGACTGAAAGCGGGTGATTCTCTTTATGAAGAAGCTCGTGACCGTTTTGAGGAGTCAGAAGGACGTTTTCAGAAATCATTATCAGCCGCTTACAATCGTATTTACTTCCCGCAATTAGATGACTTGGATGGTCGTGAGTTTTTAGCATCTATCATTATTGATAACGGTTTACGTGTTGGTAAAGGCGAGCACTCTGCTGAGTCGCAAATTGAGGCGTTACTAGCCAGCCCTGCAGCAAACTACAAGCTTGCATTAGACTTTGCTAATAACAGTGCTGAGTCCTTTGCTATGGCTGAAGAGTATCTCTGGCCGGCAGGTAAGGATAATCGTCGCACCCCGTGGCGTGATGTTGTCAATCGAGCTAAGTGTTATCCAGTGTGGTCATGGATGCCTGGCGCTGGCGGAATGGATGCATTGAGAGCCGAGGCTCTTAAGCAGGGACGTTGGCGTCTTGGGGAGGATGGCTATATTGAAAAAGGCCCATTCCCTAAAGATAAAACCACAGTGAACGTCAGTACTGTTGGTACAGATCAAAACACAGGGGCAGCTACGCTGAGCCTAACGCCTCGTCATGCTGGCGAGAGCCCAGTGATTACTTTTGCTACAACCTTAGATGGATTGAGCGCTGGTAGCACAGTAGAGAATCTAGATAACTTTTCTACCGAGGCAGGCACTCTATATTTTCAAGTGAAAGATCCTACCGGTAAATACGAATCCGGCGAGCCAGTTCGCTGGCTAGCTGATTTGAAAATTCGTCACCAAGTAGAGCCAGCGGCTGATCAACGTCGAGTTTTGCTTGAGTGCACACCGAAGGCTGCTATCTTTTATACACTTGATGGCTCAAACGCTAAAGAAGGAGAGCCCTACACCGGTCCGTTTGAGATTGGAGCTGAGGCTGCTCGTTTACTGGTGTATGCAGTGGCTGGAGAGGCCAACAAGACAGCAGATTTCCAGATCCCTGCTAGCGGTGATAAAACCGTCCAGATCGACGATAGCAAGCCTGCAGCCTATCAAGGCAAGCGTGTGTCTTTAGACTCTACAGATAAAGTGTTTAGCGTTATTAATCGTTTTAAAACGCAACCTAATACTTTATTTAAAGGTGTACGTGTTGAGCTGGGTGAGGGTGAGAACACTGTGAGTGTTCGTTTCCAAGAGCGCTCAATCACAGCAGCTGTTATTGATGACATTATTAGCAGTTTGCGTAAAGCGCTGAATGAAGATCAGGCCACTGTAGCTGTGACTATTGGCGATGGTGTTGAGTTTGCGAATGGCTTTGATGCTAAAGAGTTTGCCAAGTTGGCTGCTATCCAATTGAAGCCTGGCGATATTACCCAAAGTGAGTGAGCTGAATGAGTAAAGCTGTTAAGCCAGTACCAGCAAAAGCGAGTCGGAAAGGCACGCCTAATGTGGATGAAAAAAAACCTACATTGGGCTTTGGCGTGCCAGCAACAACAGACCCGCATCACTTTAAAGTCATGATTCCACGCAGTAATTCAGGGCATGTGCATATTAGTGAAAACCTTGGTTTGCAAGCGTCGAGCCAAGAACATTCGATTATTGACCGCGTTATTCTTGAGCGCTCGCGCTGGACGGCTATTCGTTCTGAATTACAGAGAGCTTTTAATGCGCGCCTAGCCAGCCATGGTTTGCGCACAAGTGCATGGAAGGTTGGTGACAATATGGTTGATCGCCTGCTTGGACGTGAACTGTGTGTGCTTGCTTGGGCAGTAGAAAAAATGGAACATGACAATATTGCGATTGCAGTGCGTAACTGGCTTGCATTACGTCCTGAAGAGCGCTGGTGGCTTTTTGGTATGGCCGCTATTAGTACCGGTGGCGTGAACGATGTTGATAAAGGCTGGCGATTAGCTTTACGTCATGCGCTTGGTGATGTAGCGCAAAGTGAGCAGCTACAAACACAGGCTCGGCGTGAGCGAGTTAGCTCATTGAGCGATTCAGGTCAGCCAACGTTAGATTTATTTGGGCAGGAAAAGTAATGACAGTATCAGCAGCATCAAAAGTAGTCTTGAAGCCATTTGCCTTGCAAGATGCGCCAGCATTAATTGAAAAGGTTTTTCCTGCGCAGAAAATTTCATTTGAAGCGCAACGTGAACGAGGTGCTGGGCCTGCTCAAACGCTCACTGCATTAGGCTCATATTGGAAGGGGCGTAAACCTTTAATTCTTGTTCGAGCCATTATACTAGGTAGCCTATTGCCTGCTACTGATGATGCTGAGCAAGACCTTATTGTTTTTGAAAAGCTGATGGCTTTTGATGAGGAAGGTTTAGCACGAAGAGCATTTGCTGCAAATGCATTTTCTGCTAAGAAGATTCAGGAGTTGATCGTCATAAATGATCCTGAATATTATTTTAGCTCTAACGGCAGTCGCTGGCAGCGTAACGTTACGGATGAAGAAAAACTAGATCTGTACAGACAAGCGTTATCTAACTTTACTACCTATGAAGAGAAATCAGTTATAGGTAAACGTCCAGAAGAAGTAGAGCAGGATTGGCTGCTTGAGCATGTATGGTCATTCGTAAATGATTACTATAAAAAGTATGGGATTAGTGTCAGCTCTATTCCTGAACTAGTCGAACAGTTTGGTATCCTGCGTTACGGGCGAAAGCCTAAGATTGGTGATACTTTCAGTGGCGGTGGATCTATTCCTTTTGAGGCTGCTCGAATTGGTTGTGACGCTTATGCTTCTGACTTAAACCCAATTGCATGCATGCTTACCTGGGGTGCATTTAATGTTATTGGTGCTTCAGTAACTGAACGTAAAGAAATTGAAGATAATCAGAGAAAAATAGTTGAGCAAGTTGAGCAAAAAATAGCAGGTCTTAAAATTGAAATAGATGAGAGTGGCAATCAAGCAAAAGCCTATCTTTATTGTGTTGAAGTTCAGTGTCCGGAAACAGGTTGGCGTGTACCTTTATCAGCCAGCTGGGTCGTCTCAAAAATGCGTAATGTGATTGCACGGTTGGTTCCGGATTATGATCGTAAATGTTTTGAAATAAAAATTATAAGCAATGTATCTGATGATGAGGTTAGTAAAGCTGAAAAGGGAACAGTGCAAAACAGTACGCTCGTCTACGAGCTCGATGGTAAAACTTACCGCACCCCAATAAGCACGTTACGAGGAGATTACCGTACAGCTGAAGGTGTGACAGCCAATAATCTAAGGTTATGGGGTAGGAAAGAGTTTAAACCTGCAGCCACAGATGTATTTCAAGAGCGCTTATATGCTATCCAGTGGATTACTCAAGAAACTTTAAATAAAGGACGTCAAGAAACTTTTTATGCTTCAGTAACAGAGGCTGATTTAAAGCGAGAGCAATATGTAGAGGAGATCGTGGCCAAAAATATTGCTGAGTGGCAAGAAAAAGGCTTTGTTCCTGATATGGGTATTGAATCTGGAGATGAGACAACAAGGCTGCGTAGAGAACGAGGCTGGGTTTACTGGCATCATTTATTTAATGCAAGGCAAATTTTATACACAGCACTACTAAAAAAACTCTCGGATGGTGGTGCTACTTATTTAGCTATAGCTAATACTCTTGATTTTAATTCAAAACTCTGCGGTTGGGGTACAAGTAAAAAGTGGGATGGTGGTCCTGTACACACCTTTACAACGCAAGCACTAAACCCAAACTTCAATTACGCTCAATATTCGACTCGTACATTAACAGAGAATATTTTTTATAAGACCTTTGCTGCAAAAGATAGAGGTTTTCAAGTTAAGCCTATTTTAGAGCTAAAAACAGCTTCTGCAAAAGATATTAGTACAGTATGTGACCAGTGGATTACTGATCCTCCATATGCTGATGCCGTTGTATATCATGAGATTACTGAGTTTTTTATTGCATGGTTACGTAAAGATCCGCCTAAGCCACTCGATGAGTGGATATGGGATTCTCGACGGGCAATGGCAGTTAAAGGAGATGGAGATGATTTTCGTCGCGGTATGGTTGATGCATACAAGGCTATGACTGAGCACATGCCTGACAATGGTGTGCAGTGTGTAATGTTTACTCACCAAGATACTGGTGTATGGTCCGATATGGTGGGCATTTTTTGGGCTGCTGGTTTGCAAGTTGTTGCCGCATGGTACATCGCTACTGAAACTACACAAGGATATAAAAGCGGTGGTTATGTTCAAGGTACTGTCACTTTGATGCTTAAAAAGCGACCTAAAGGTGATCATCCAGCTTTTAGACAACGACTATTGCCTGCTGTAGTAAGGAAGTATATAAGCAAATTGAAAGTATGATGCACCTCAATGCTGAAGTTGAAAACAAGCATGGTGAGCCTGTATTTAACGATTCTGACTTGCAAATGGCAGGTTACGCTGCTGCGCTTAAAATTCTCACCGCATACACTCATATTGGTGGAGAAGATGTAACCAATTTTGCTCTGCGCCCACGTACTAAAGGTGAAGTCACCGTTGTTGATGAAATGGTACAGCAAGCTGCAGAAGCGGCTAACAATCTGTTAGTGCCAGAAGGCTTAGATAAAGAAACATGGGCTAAATTAAGCGGTATTGAGCGATTCGTACTTCGTATGCTTGATATGGAAACAACAGGTGCCAGCAAGCTAGACAACTACCAAAACTTTGCTAAAGCCTTCCACGTTGAAGACTACAACCGAGTCATGGCTAGCTCCGCTGCTAACAGTGCTCGCTTAAAAAGTATTCCTGAGTTTGAGTCCCGTGATCTTTCTGATAGTACCGAACTAGGCGCATCACGCTTAGGACAGTTGTTTGTGCAAATACAGCAGCTCTTAGCCGATGTAGAGCCCAAAACGGTTATCAGTTACTTGCAAGAAACCATGCCTGATTTCTTTGAGGTGCGTCCTCTTTTGGTTGACTTGCTTTCCTTTATAGAAGTTAAAGTATCTGATCAAAAAGTACGTGATAAGGCTGAGATTTTAGCCGCTCGATTAAAAAATATGCGTTTCGGGGATTAAGTAAATGTCGATACGGCGCTTTTCATCTCGGACGCATCGGCTGGATGACAGCTTTCTGCTGAAGCAGTTGGAAGGCGCACGCAGCTATAAACGCATTGCAGGTTATTTTACCAGCTCATTATTCGAGGTCGCCAATGAGTTGTTGGAAAATATTCCAGATGTGAAAATTGTTTGTAACGTAGACATTCATCCCGATGACCTACGTGTTGCGCAATTGCGTGAAGCTAAAATGATGGGGCGACTTAACGAAAAAAGCCTAGAGTTGGATGCCCTGTTAAATCGTAAGCGCTATAAGCGTCTTGATGCTTTTTTACAAAAGCATGGGCAGGCTGTACGTGTCGCACCCGATGAAGTGTGTGGTTTTTTGCATGGCAAGGCTGGCGTTATCGAGCGAGCTGACGGCAGTAAAATTGGCTTCATGGGATCAATGAATGAAACCAGTAGCGGCTGGCAAAGACACTACGAAATTCTTTGGGAAGATGACTCTGCAGAAGGTGTTGCGTGGATCGAGGAAGAGTTTGATTTTCTTTGGAACGCAGCACGCCCTTTACCTGAACTCATCATCAAAGAAGTGAAGCGCCGCAGCCATCGTCATGAAGTCAGCTTTATTGATATACAGCCTGATGATCTAGCGCCTGCCGCTTTAATTGAGTCCCCTCTGTATAAAGAGGGCTTCTCTCTGCAGCCCTGGCAGCAAGGCTTTATCACTGAATGCATGCGTCACTATAAGCTGCATGGCGTAGTGCGTTTATTGCTAGCAGATGAGGTTGGGTTGGGTAAAACCCTGTCTATGGGTACTGCTGCGTTAACCCTCTGCTTGTTAGCTGATCAAGAAAATAAAGCTCGCAAACCCGTTATTATCTTCGCCCCTGCAACGCTGTGTGAGCAGTGGCAAACAGAAATGATTGATAAGCTGGGCATTCCTTGCGCACGCTGGGATACCTTGCGCAAAGTATGGCTGGATAGTGATGAGCGTATTTTATCGCCTGAAGGCCGTGAGCAAATAGCTCGGTGTCCACTGCGCATTGGTATTGTTTCTACTGGTCTGATGATGCGTGACTCACCAGAGAAAAAGTATCTATTAGGTTTGAGTTTTGGCCTAGTGATTCTGGATGAGGCGCATAAAGCACGGACCCGACAAGGCTTTGGTCAAGATGCTGGAAGCCCCAATGAGCTGTTATCATTTATGCGAGATATCGCTGCTCAGTCGGAGCATGTACTGCTTGGTACAGCAACACCTATCCAAACTAAACCTGAAGACTTGTGGGATTTAATGAGCATCCTACAGCAGGGCAAAGGCCGCTTTGTAATGGGTAATGACTATTCTCCATGGCATCGACCCAAAGAAGTACTACCGATTTTATCTGGTGAGATAGAAGTTCTAAATATTGTTGAGGCTTGGCGGTTATTTCGTTCTCCCTTGCCTCAAGTTGACTCTACTCAAGAAAATAAAGTACGCCGCCTGATTAGCTCTATTCGTAGCGATTTGTACTTAGATAGTACGCAGTGGGAAGTCTCGAACTCACATGTTGAACTCGATAGCGAGACGACTGAAATTTTTGAGGAGCAATTGGAGCAACGTCTGCATAATGCTACTTTTTTCCAGCGTGAAAATCCTTTAGTACGCCATATCGTCCTGCGTAAACGAACAACGCTTGAGGATGCTGGGCTGCTTACTAAAGTGGGTGTTGACGTACATCCAGACCGTAGCCGTATTCGTGAGCCGCAGTGGTTTGATGCTTTATTTGAAGACAAAGCATTACGTACTACAGAAAACTTTCGACAAGCCTATATGCAGGCGCAAGCCTTTGGTAAAGCACTCGCCAAAAGTGGTAAAGGGGGTGGCTTTATGAAAAACCTAATGGAGCAGCGAATATGTTCAAGTATTCATGCGGGTCTGAGTACTGCGCGTAAGCTACTGGAGGGGCGTACTGTCCAGCTCGAAGAGGATGAGCATGAAGGTGAGGTTGAGCTCGATATTGGTAGTGAAGAAGAACGAACAGTATTAACTCGGCTGATTGAGCGTTTAGAAAAAGTTGATTCAGACCCAAAACTTAGCGCTGTAATTAAGTACTTAGAAAAAGAAAAATGGCTTGAGCATGGCGTCATTATATTTAGCCAGTATTACGATACAGCTAAGTGGATAGCTGATGAGCTCGCAGCCCGTTATCCGGATGAAGCTATAGGTCTATATGCGGGTGCAGATCGTAGCCGTTTGTACAGTGAGGGTGAGAGTGTTTCCAGTAAGCGCGAAATGCTTAAAGAAATGGTCGCCGAGTACCAGATACGCATCATGGTTGCCACTGATGCGGCCTGTGAGGGTCTCAACTTACAAACCCTGGGTACGTTGATCAATATTGATTTGCCGTGGAACCCAACACGCCTTGAGCAGCGTATAGGTCGTATTAAGCGTTTTGGGCAGAAACGTGCAACCGTCGATATGCTTAACTTGGTTAACGAGCAAACGGTTGATGAAAAAATCTATAACCGTTTATCTGAACGCATGCGTGATCGCTATAACCTTTTCGGCTCAGTGCCTGACACCATTAAAGATGAATGGATTGATGACATCGAAACGCTTGGTGAAAAAATGGATGAGTTCATATCTGTCCAAAAACAAGCAACAGGTTTTGAGCTGCGCTACACGGATACGATGAATCCAACAAAGGACGACTGGTACGACTGTTCAGGCGTGTTATCCAGACGAGACTTTATGGAGTTGATGGATAAAGGTTGGACAGGAAAAACGGTTAAGCTACCGCAGGAAAATTATGTGTTGAAATTGCCGGAATGACTTTTACAGCTGATTATAAATAATTTCTATTTTTTATTAATAGTAGAGTTTAATAATGGATAAATATGAGCAAATACAGTTAAAAGTTGATGTATGGAAAAAAGTTGTCGATGTACAGATGCATTTTAACGATTTATGTTTGAAATTACGGCATGTTGGAATTTCAATACTTGGTGTGTTGCTAGGTGCCGCAGCTTTAACATACCGTTATGGAGGTACTACCAATGTAATGTCGTTTCAAGTTCAGACATCTATTGTTTTTATTCTTGTAGCGCTAATTGTCTGGATAGCATTCTACTTGATGGATCGATTTTGGTATCACGAGCTATTGAAAGGTGCTGTACATCATGGTCTTAAAATTGAGGAGGCGCTCAGGAATGAGCTTCCTAGTATTGATTTAGCACATACTATTCGTGATCAAAGCCATTCATCGCTAAAATTAAACGCTGCTAAAAAGCTCGACCTTTTTTACAGAAGTATTGTGTATGTACTTTGTATCGGTTTGTTTTTTCTGTCGTGGTGGGTAGGGGGTATAGTCAGCGTAACTGTTTACGCTGGTGCACGATATCTAGATCGTAATATTTAAAAAATAAAGTGGACTTTAAAGCAGCAGTAAGCCTAAATTAAATCGTATAGTCATAAAGCACATGTGCGCTATGAGATGAATTAGTGCGTATAGAATACGCCCCTATTTTTTGAATTTTATTAAATATAAGCTTATTACTTTAATAACTCACTAATAATTCAAATGTATACTAATAAAATAACGGGTGTGGTTTACAGATTGATTTTTGACGGTGGCTAGCACCTAGCGCAAATGCAGAATAGATGTATAACGAAGCAAATGCGCTAAGGTCACTTTACTGCATCATGACGACTCTTTCATCAGCTCCAGTCGAATCCTGCCAATCGCACCCATCGGGTTAAGCCCTTTTGGGCAGACCCAAGAGCAGTTACCAATACTGCGGCAACGAAATACGCTGAAGGGGTCTTCGAGGCCTTCGAGTCGTTCAATGCGCGCGCGATCACGGCTGTCTAGTAAAGCGCAGAAGGGCCGCGGTATTTCTCAGGGTTCCACCACCAGGATGGACATTGCGACGTACAGCAGCCGCAGAGAATGCACTCATACAGACCATCGAGCTTCTTACGGTCTTCGGGTGATTGCAGCCGCTCAATCGCCGGAGCAGGATCATCGTTGATCAGCCACGGCTTGATCTGCTCATAATGGTGAAAAAACAAGCTTTGATCGACAACTAAATCACGCACGACGGGCATGCCAGGTAACGGCCTAATCACTAA
>RCMZ01000909.1_pt1 | contig 11275 bp, 15 predicted proteins | sample 2041141 | NCBI WGS metagenome assembly RCMZ01 (sample SAMN09708263, study PRJNA481090) | Wastewater metagenome, whole genome shotgun sequencing project. | biome: sewage; isolation source: Davis station wastewater (DW) | place: Antarctica: Davis Station | collected 2010-03-01
GCCATTAGCGGCCAAGCAACGATGTGGATGGCCGTCTTTGCTGACCTTGGCGCCAGCTTATTGGTGATTCTCAATAGCTTACGCTTATTGAAAGCTAAATCTTAATTGTTTAGAAGTTATCAAGAAAACAATTAAAGGAATAATAAATTTTATTTTTAAAAACTCTAATTTTACAGATTTGAAGCACTTCTCTTTTAGGAAAAACGATCTATGTTAATGTTTTAGCAGCTCTATATCTCTAATAGAGCCTCTATAATTTATAAGGATTTACCATGTTAAAGAAAATTGCAGCGACAACAGCTCTAGCTTCAGTTGTATTACTTTCAGGCTGCGCCACGGGTTACTCACCAGTTGGTGTTGGTCTAATTACCGACGTTAAAGGTCCTATCACTGCAACAGAACTCAACGGCAACAAAACTGGTACAGCTTGCGCTAAAACCATCGTTGGTATCATTAACTCTGGTGATGCATCAATCCAAGCCGCTAAAGCAGATGGTGGCATCAAAAATCTTGCCACTGCTGACTACCACACTAAAGGTTTCTACCCTTTCTTTGGTACAACCTGCGTTAACGTAACAGGCAACTAAGCCACACAAGACCAAGCCAGACTCCATAGCCTTGGCTTGGTCTATTTTTCAATATTCATCCAGCTGTCAACTACACCTCAAGCATAAAAGTCACCGGCCCGTCATTGACCAGCTGCACCTGCATATCCGCACCGAACTGACCAGTCTGCACGTTGGCATAGCGTTGTTTAGCCATTTGCACCAATTGCTCAAATAGTGCTTCTGCTTGCGCTGGTGCTGCCGCGGTTGAAAACCCAGGGCGTAAACCACTGCGGGTATCAGCGGCCAAAGTGAACTGTGAAACCAATAACAAACCACCCTGAACATCAATCAAAGATTTATTCATGCGTTCTTGCTCATCGGAAAACACGCGATAGTTCAGCAATTTATGCAATACTTTTTCCAAAATCCGCTGATTATCATCAGGCTCGATACCCACTAACACCAATAATCCACCAGCAATCCGCGCCACTTCCAAGCCGTCAATGCTGACGCTGGCCTGACTCACCCGCTGCAATAATGCTTTCACATTCGCCTCTCTAACTTCAGTCGATTAAGATGCAGGCATGATTAATTTTTGAGAGCGATACCATGTCGATACTGCTACGTTCATGCGCACTGTTTATGTTATCTCTGAGTTTGCTGGCCTGCCACTCGCAATCACCGATTGATGCTCTGGATGCTGCCGCACAACGCTTAGAAGAAAACCTGACTAACAAACTTAACTCTGCCGTTACTGAGCAATTACACCACGACTTTAGCGCACAGCAAGGGATGGACAAAAAAGCCGCACAACAACAAATGATGTTGGTATTTATGCGCTTTAAAAACATTAATATTCTAGTGATAAACCGTTCTTGCCAACTAGATAGCAGCTATCATGATCGCGGCCACTGCAGTGCTCAAGTAGCTGTCAGTGGTGCTCAAGGCTTGATTCCTGAGCGAGCTGATTACTACAACGTCAAAAGTCAGTGGCAACTCGACGGCAAAGACTGGCAGTTAATACAACTGCATTGGGATTAAAAAATATAGGGAATAAACATTCGACTGCGCAGCATATAGTCGCTATAGGTTGAGCCGAAGTAAGCAATGCACTCGCGCTCATCTTGGCGTGCGGTAAAATATAAACACACACTGCTAAACAGCGCGATAAACAGGGTCAGCGGCATTAGCTGTTTTAAAGCGATGCCCCAAGTGAGCAACAACAAAGAACAATATAAAGGATGGCGTATCCAACGATAAATCCCTGTATCCACCACTTTAGTGGTTTGCTCAAAGGCAAACAGTTCGCTATCGGCACGCACGGCTCGATCCGCTTGGCCTGCGCTACGCAATTGGTAAATACCGGCAAACAGCACCAATAACGAACTAAATAAGGCCCACCAAGAGCACAGCTGATGCAGTGCATAACGATCATCAAACCACACCGGCGCATTCAGCACGAGTAAGCCTAGAATACCCTGCCAAGCGAGCAAACGATAAAAACCATGGGTTTTGGTATGGCTCAGTGCTCGCCAAGAAATCAACGTCAGTACAATAGCGCCGACAATAAAAGCACTGATTTGTAAAATATGCAGGGTTTCCATGATTTGTATTTGCCTTAGGCCGCACAGACGGCACAATGCCAGCCTGCTATAATTTTTTTTTACTTTATTACGACAGCCATGCACACAGCATCTTTGCACAACCTGCTGCCGCACCAAGATTCTGCCTTGTGGTTACAGCATATCAACGCACATAACTCCTCTAGCATTCAAGGTGAATGCCTGTGGAGCTGTCTTGCCGAGTTTGGTGAACGACCTTCGCCGGGCTTATTGTTCGAAGCTGCCGCGCAACTCTGTGCTGCGCATGGTGCATTATATGGCAATGACGCCCGTATCCAAGGCGCTTATATCGGTAAGCTGTCCAAGCTCACAGTTCATCATGATCCCATTGAGCGCTACGATCCGATTACCATAGACGCGCAGCAACTCTCCTACAGCTTAGCTGGGGCACTGTATAGATTTAGTCTCAGCTCTAAGCAGCAGTTATTAGTGGACGGTACATTATTGGTGGTGCTGCTGCATGCTCGAACTTAATAACCTTAGTTTCCGCTACTCAGCTGCAGAGCAGCCTGCTCTTAGCAACATCAACCTAGGCATTACAACAGGCGAATGCATTGGTTTGTTAGGAGCCAATGGCGCAGGAAAAACCACTTTATTATCAATTATCAGCTCTTTGCTAACGCCAAGCTCAGGTACTATTGAATGGCAAGAGCCACGCAGCATCGGCTTAGTACCGCAACAGTTGGCTTTTTATAGCCGCTTAAGTGTGCAAGAAAACCTTAATCTATTTGCTGATTTGTATCAGCTGCGCGGCAAGGTACGCCAACAGCAACTGGAAAGTATTTTGCAGGCAACAGACTTACAACCACTGCTCAAAAAATATGCAGGCAATTTATCCGGCGGACAACAACGACGCTTGAATTTTGCCATTGGTGTATTGCAGCCCGCACAACTGTACTTACTCGACGAGGTCACCGTCGGTGTCGATAGCCTCAATCGTCAACGCTTACTTACTTACATCCAGCAGTTACGCGACAGCGGTAAAAGTATCATTTATACCAGCCACTATTTACATGAAACCGAAGCCATCGCCGCACGGATTATCTTGCTCGATCATGGCCGTATCCAATGCGATATCGACACACGCAGCTCACTCAAACAGGTGCAACAACTACAGATGCGCTGGCCCGAACAATTACCAGCCAACCTAGCCTCTTTTTGTACAGGTTTGGGTTTGCATGCTGAGTACACTCGCAGCAGTCTGTTTATCGCCGAGATTACTGAACAGCAGTTTTTGGCCCTGTATCAATTTATCGCTGCTAGTACGCAATTACCCTGCAAAATTGACTATAGCCAGCCCTCTTTAGAGCAGTTTTATTTAAAAATGACGGGCGGTGCACTATGAGACTGTGGGCGCTGATTCGCAAAGAAACACTCTTGCTGCGGCGCGATTGGCATGCACTGGCGGTGTTATTTCTGATGCCGGCGACTTTTCTTATATTGATGGCCTTTGCTATGTCAGGCTTCAATCAAGAGCAGTTACCGCCTCTGCGCATTCATCTGCAAGTTGAGCAGAGCAGCACTGACAGCGATTTTTTTATCAGCGCATTACAAACACAGTTGGGTGATAGCCAGCTAGAGCATTCCAGCGACAATCAGCATCCCATCATTCATATCAATAAAAACTTTTCGGCACACTTACTCGATACACCGCATATTGGCCCAAGCCTATCCTTTCCTGCTGCAGCTGATCATCTTTCTCGCCAGCGTGTTCATAGCGCAGTAACCATTGCCTTAGCACAAACACGCCTGCGTGCTTTTCTATTGGACAGCCAACTACTAGATAATGACGCGCCCATCAATGAACAGCTGGCTCTAGTACAAGCGCGCACCCAGAGCGAGCTGCCACAGTACAACATGCTGAGCAGTGGCAACTTAGCAGCAAAAGCCAATGCCAGTCAGCTCAGCGTACCTGCTTGGCTGATTTTCGGTATGTTCTTTGTGATGCTGCCGATGGCCAATAGTTTTCAACATGAGCAACAATCAGGTACGCTGCTGCGGTTTCGCGTTTTACAGATGAGTTTTGCTAGCTTGGCGCTGAGTAAACTGTTGCCCTATATTGGTATTAACTTTATTCAGTTTGTCGGTTTATTAGCATTAGGCGTGTTCGCCTTACCTGCTCTTGGCTTGCCTGCGTTACAGATTGGTGAGCATATATCAGCTTATTTTGCTTTAGCTTTATGCATTGCAATGGCCAGTTGTAGCTTAGGCTTATTGATTGCAGCATTGGCTAAAAATTCCGAACAAGCCCTGTTACTCAGTGCCGGTAGCAATATTATATTGGCTGCCATTGGTGGCGTTATGGTGCCAAAGAGCATCATGCCGATCGCCATGCAACAACTGGCTGAACTGTCACCAATGAGTTGGGCGCTGGATGCGTTTCTGACCTTATTGGTAGGCCAAGGCTCAACGGCGGATATTCTACCTTGGTGTTTACGCCTGCTCGGTTTTGCTTTGCTATGCGGCAGCGGCGGGTTACTTTTATTTCGTAGACGAGTGCAACAAACTTTATGGACGACACACAATTAGAACAACAATTAAAACAATTGATCATTCGTGAGTGCGATAAAGAAGACGATATCGACTGGCAAAGTATTGATAACAATGAGCCTTTATTCGGTCAAAACAGCCGCATACAAATGGACAGTTTAGATGCTTTACAAGTGTCTCTAGCACTGCAGCAGCACCATGGTGTGCGTATTGAAGGTGCTAAAGAAGGCCGCCAAGTGCTGACCACCATTGCCAATATTGCTGCATTTATTCGTCAGCACGCATGAACTCTGTGTATTTACAAAGCGCTGCCCTGCACAGCGCCCTTGCTGCTAACCTGTCGGATGCTGCACGCGCAGTACAGAATCAACGCCTGCCCCATAGTCGCGACTTCACACTGCTTGAGCGCAATGAGTTACGCCGTTATTTTCCAGTGCAACAACAGCAGTCGCTACATGAGCATTTGCATGCCAGCATCAACACCGTGCACAGCGAGCAAGCCATTCCTTTCGCAGACTGTTTGTTGATCATCGCTAGCACAGGCTTGAATATTCAATATTTCGAAGCATTAACCCGTCAGCAAAAACACTTTAATCCTAACGATTCAACACCGCTCAACCTGCTTGCCACAACGTTACAAGATCATTACGGTTTTGCTGCAGCATTTTGCATCAATACAGCGTGCACCAGTGCAGCCAATGCCCTGCTCTATGGTTCTCGCTTACTTGAACAAGAGCAGTATAGCCACGTCTTAGTTTTGGCTTTTGAAACGCCTAGTGAAATAGCCATGCAAGGCTTTGCTGCGCTCGAATTGATCAGTAGTAGTGGCCTCTACCGCCCATTCCATTCACAGCGTGATGGACTGATTTTAGGCGAAAGCTATGCGGCAGCATTACTATCGAAACAACCCTCAACACAATTTGCTGCACGTTTGCTCGGCGGTTTTAGCGCCTGCGATACCAGCAGCCTGACCGGTACGCGCGAAGACGGCAGTCATATTGCTTGGGTTATGCAACAAGCATTAACCAATGCACAGTGTCGCAGAGAAGACATTGATTTAATCAAACTGCACGGCACCGCAACCCAAGCCAACGACTTAGCGGAAAGCAACGGTATGCAAGAATGGCTACACGCTGAAACAGCACCCGCATTGTGTCTGGTCAAACCCTGGCTTGGACACACTTTAGGTGCATGCGGTTTAAGCGAAACCTTGCTACTAATTGAATGCTTAAAAAATCAGCATGTGCCGGTGATGCCAAACTCGCAAAACTGCAGTTTACCTTTGCGACAAAATCCTAGGTGGTCACAGCAACAGACTCGCGTACTGGCTAACTTCTTTGGCTTTGGCGGCAACAATGCCAGCATCATCTTCGAGACAGGAGAGTTGGCATGCAAGTAATCGCCGCCAGCCAGATCAGCGGATGCGCCAGCACCACTGACAAACAATTAAAAGCAGTCTTGCAGCAATGGCTGATGCAGGCGCCACGGCGTATCGATCGTCTTATTCTGCAAAGCTTACTGGCAGCGGCTGCAATTAAACAGCATGTGCAAGTCAATTGCGGGCTCTATGTCGCCTCTAACTACCCTGCTCGCACAACCATGGCTTCTTTACTCAATGCTGTGTGCGCAGAACAGCGCCAGCCTAAACCCTTTGAGTTCGTCAACAGCGTAAGTAACGCAGCAGGCTTTCACATTGCCCAACAACTCAAGCTCAATGGTCCTAATCTATTTATCAGTGCCAATGCGCAGGTTTGGCAACAACTCAGCATGCTCGCTGCTTGTGACTTAAAATCGGGTAGCATTGAGCAAGCATTGCTAGTGTTTTGTGATGAGGACTATGGGTTTAGCGTACAAGCCGTATTGCTCAAAGACAGTCCTGAAGAGCTTGCGGCAGACATCGACTTTTCAAGCTTATGCTCAGCTATCGATGTCTGCACTTATCATTTTACGGAAGCTGACAATAGCCAGTAGAACTCATCAAGGCTATTTACGCTGTTTTGCCCACAACGCTAAATCTTTAAACAAAACACGCTCTTGTTGCGCGATACTCTGCAACGCTTGGGCGATCGGTTGCATGCCTAAGCCAGTATCTTTGCCACGACTTTGCTTCACGCATAACAAAGCAAACTGTCGCCATTGGTCGCCAATCAGTGTGAGTTCTTGTGCAGCTGCTTGCAATCGCTCATCAGCCAATAAGCCGCCGGCTTCCTGTAAAAAACTGGCGTACATAAAACGAAAACCTGCACCACCTGTGCCAATTTCTTCTTGCATGCGCACAATATGAGTGAGATATAAACGGTTATATTTCTTGGTATTCAGATCTAAAGCATTAATTTTCTTGGCTAAATGATCAATACCGCGAATACCAATCCAGGGTAACGGCATGCCGTCTAAAATTCGTGAGGTGGAAAGAATACTTTTACGCACCAGCGCCTGCCAGTCTTGCTCCAGCGGCACATCATCCAACCAATACAACAAGCCTTTGGCTGCCAAAGCACCTTTAGCAAAGCGCGCTTTCTGCAAGGCGTCAGTTGCACAACGCACGGGTTCTTCAAACACTGGATCACTTAACAAATACTCATCACCTTCGCGGCCATACGCCAGTAAGTTATGAGCATTAAAGTGGAAACGCATTTCTGGCGGAAAGTAAGGTAGCCAAAATACCGAGCTTTGCAAACCCACTAAACGCCCTTGCTCTAAAGCGCGATCTAAGGCTTCTTGGCCTTGCTGTGGATTACTAAAGGTTGCCGTATGCAAACGTACACCAAGACGCTTACTGAGCGTTTTAATAATATGTTTAGGCGGCATCCGATAAGCAATTAGCGGCATGCCGCTCAACTTAACCAAAGGTAAATAAGCAAAAGCCAGAGCAGAAGACAAACCAAATGCCATAGGTTCGCTCATTGGCAAGCCCGCATGGGTGAGCAAACTCGACATCACTCCACTTTCACAGTGGGCACTTTGTTGATGATTAAAGCTCATCCATCGTTCCTTTTTGATAAGCGACCAACTGTTCTATTGGCAAGCCAAATGCTTCTGCATAACGCGTTAATATTTTTGCGGATAAGCGTGCAAAAATCTGCGGCTTAAAATGTCTGCGTATACGCCAGCGCCACAAACCCGTCACCTGCGCCAGCGCCAGTTCATCCATCCGGTAGCGGTACATTAAGCAAGGTAATATTGATAGCTGATTACTGCGCCAAGCTTGCATAGCGTACTTTTCAAGTAACTCCAACTCAGCTAAAGCTTGCTGTGTGGCATAGCTTTCGGCATCCCAACCGGTACTTTGCGCACCTTGGTAATGCCCTTGTTGATCAACTGCGTAGAGCAGTTTTGAATGCCCTGCATAACTGGAGGACTCCGCGTCCTGCGGTACATCGTCAAGCTTCATCGTTACACCACCGTCAAATGCATAAAAGCGCTAGAAAAACGCCCACTCTCAGGTATATAGCATAAGATGCGTTCACCAACGTTTAAACGTTGGGCATTAAACAACTCTTCTAGAATAATAAAAATCGAAGCGGAGCCAGTGTTGCCTTTGCTGGTCAAATTAGTAAACCAACGCTCTTGAGGAATAGCCAAATTAACCTCAGCAAGACCTTGCGCTAATGGCGTACGGAAAAACTCAGATGAGTAGTGCGGTAAAAAATACTCAATCGCATCCACCGACAAACTGCGCTTAGCCATAATTTTTTTCAATGCTTCCACGACCGTGTACTTCACAATATTGTCATTGAGTAATTTTACATTTTGCTTAACCGCCATCAGTGATTGTTGATCCCGCTGCTCGGCAGAAAAACGGCTCCAACCGACTAATTCATCGTCGACATAATCAGCACCGGCATACATACAAGCGGGCATCTGATCGGCAAAAGACAGAATATCAATCCAATCAATGCGTAAACTTAAACCACTGGTGTTGGGCTGGTTCTGTAACAAAACTGCACCCGCGCCATCGGAAAGCATCCAGCGTAAAAAATCTTTTTCGAAGGCAATTTCTGGTCTTTTTTCCAGCAGCTCAAGACGGCTGTCATATTCAGCTTTGAAATTACTGGCGCGCATCAGGTTTGAGGCTACTTCTGAACCACAGGCAATCGCATTCTGACTTTCACCCAAGGCGACACTCATCCAAGCATACTTAAGTGCGGTTATGCCACACAAACAAATACCTGAGGTAGCCACCACTTCACACGGCGGATTACCCAACTCACCGTGCACCATCACTGCATGATTGGGCATCACCTGGTCCGGTTGCGAGCTGCTAGCGACAAGACAATCAATATCGTCTAACACAAAGTCGTCATCACACAGGCCACGAATAGCTTGTGCGCTTAACTGCGCATTACTCATGCTCGGCAAACCAGTCTCTGGATCAATCGCATAATAGCGCTGCTTGATACCGTTGCTGCGCAAAACCAATTTACGCGCTCGCGACGGCTTATCACCAACCACGCCGAGGCGTAGCTCCATCAACTCGTTACCCACGGGTTCATGCGGTAAGTACGCACTCACGCGATTGATATAAACTGTTTTGGCCACTCTAAATCCTCAAATCCTTTTACTCACCCGACGGCTCAGCAAAATAAGCTTTTTCACGCGCAGTGCGGTGTTTTGTCAGTGGGCTTAACAATTTTTTTAATACTGCGGTAATCGGTACCACGGTTACAATCATGCATAACAAAAAAACGATGTAGATCAGCAAGCCGAGTCCTCGCAAGCGACTGTCAGGCTCACCTAAAGCACGCAACAGTCGACTCCAAAGATAAAAACTACGTGCGCCAATACGCTCACTAGCAATCAGTTTCTCGTTAACTTTAACAGCACCTAAACCCTGTAACATCGGCGCTACAATCGGCTGTGAATTCTGTAACAAGCGAGCGCTAATTGCCTCGCCAAAACGTCGTGCCGCAGTGATCTCTGTCGCTGCAATACCCGCTTGCGGCACCCATGAATAAGCTTTTTTTCGACCCGTAAACATCCACAGTGGTGTTGAGATAAAACTCATCGCGCTACCACAAGCGTCGGTTAGCACAGCGTTATCGATAAGATGCGCATTCAGCTGTTGAAGCTTTTCCTTCATTTTCTCTTGCGCGATCAGCCACATATTGCGACAGCCAATTAACGTCATCACAGCGGCACCGTTCAACAGTTTAGCTGCCTCAGGAGTCGCTAAAAAACTAGTCATTGGCAACGATGGAGATAAAAACCAGACTTGGTAAGCTAGAATAATCAAATCATATTTTTTATCTGCATCGATCGCCAAAGGTTGCAAGGGCTGTGGCTGCATCAATACTGTTTCTGGGAAGATACGGAAAAATTTAAGAAACGGCCATGGAAAAGGAAATGGCGTTTGCATGCGCAGCTGTAAATAATCAACCTGCAGATTAGACTCTTCGCGTAAAGGTGCGCTAACCGACTCAACCAACTGGCTAAGTTGACCACTTTGTGAATAATAAACAATAAGCACCTGCCGCATACGCAATGCTCCCCTACAAAAAGCAGGAATTATGCCACAAGACCGCCACTATTCATCACGGATCATTGTTTATCTTTTCACCACTCTGCTCTGTCTGCCGGCCTTTGCTGGTCGCTTGGTTGTGCAATTGGATAACAAACCTATGCAAACTACAGTGCATGCAGCTTTATTGAGCGAACAAGACAGCGACTGGAGCGCTGAGCCTGTGGCAATAACAAGCAGCAAGGACGCAACTTTAATTTTCGAAGACATCCCAGCAGGGCGTTATGCCATTCAATTGTTTGCTGATCGTAATGGTAACGGTCAATTAGATAGCAGCCCAAGAGGCATCCCATTAGAACCTGTAGGTTTTTCTAATAACCCACCATTACTGCGAGGAAAGCCTAGCGTGGCACAATGCGTTTTACACCACAGTGGCGGTGAAACACCTGTGCAGATTCGTTTAATCAGCGCCACACCTCAACAACGTCAATGAGCGCCGCTACATCAATTGCAGCAGCGCTAAATTTCTGCTGTTAATGATGACTGTGGGCATCAGCGTCGCTTGAGTTGTCCGCAGCCGGCGCATCGATTGGCGCCGTAAGCGCTTTGCCTGCATGCTCTTGGTCTGCAGTGTGCTGGCTATGCTCATCAACCTCGACAGCAACACCGTGCTCATTTTGTAACTGTTCACCATGCGCCGCAGCGTGCTCGTGGCCGGCGCTGGCTAACTCTTGCAGTACGGCTAAATCCATCTGCTCCCAACTCAGCACACGACCACCTTTAGTGGCTGCAAATGACTCTGCGGCTTCCCTTGTACCAAAGGACACCAGTGATGGCCCCATTGCCCCTTGAACGCTTGAGCCCAGTACATAGAAGGCAGTGCGTGCATCAATCAGATGTTCATCTTGTGGATGCTCCCAAGGAGTCTTTGCCACATCATGCACATATAATTCAGCTTTCAGGTGCTGGTTTTCAGGCTGCAACCACCAACTCAACATGTCTTGAGTCGAACAAAACTTACGCACAGCCGTGCTACGACTTTCCACCGCTTGCGCTTTGGCACCCGGCAACTCAGTAATAATCATCCCGCACACATGGCACTCATCGCCCGACTCAAAAGCCACAGGACCTGCGACTTCAGTGACCTCTGCTGCTTT
>RCMZ01000910.1_pt1 | contig 11258 bp, 8 predicted proteins | sample 2041141 | NCBI WGS metagenome assembly RCMZ01 (sample SAMN09708263, study PRJNA481090) | Wastewater metagenome, whole genome shotgun sequencing project. | biome: sewage; isolation source: Davis station wastewater (DW) | place: Antarctica: Davis Station | collected 2010-03-01
ATCACCTCGATCCAGGCCGTATACGTACCTGCGGATGACTTGACTGACCCGTCCCCGGCGACCACCTTCGCCCACTTGGACGCCACCGTCGTTCTGTCCCGTGACATCGCCTCGCTGGGTATCTACCCGGCAGTAGATCCACTCGACTCGACTTCGCGTCAGCTGGATCCGCTGGTTATCGGCGTTGAGCACTACGAGACAGCTCGTGGCGTGCAGTACGTTCTGCAGCGTTACAAGGAACTGAAGGACATCATCGCGATCCTGGGTATGGACGAGCTGTCGGAAGCCGACAAGCAGTTGGTATCCCGTGCGCGTAAGATCCAACGCTTCCTGTCGCAGCCGTTCTTCGTGGCTGAAGTCTTCACCGGTGCCTCGGGTAAATACGTTTCCCTGAAAGACACCATCGCAGGCTTCAAAGGCATCCTCAACGGTGACTACGACCATCTGCCAGAACAAGCGTTCTACATGGTTGGTGGTATCGAAGAAGCCGTCGAGAAAGCCAAGAAACTGTAATCCGTGCGCCCGGCAACGGGCGCTCACGTGAGGCAAGCATATGGCCATAACAGTCCATTGCGATATCGTCAGTGCGGAAGCGGAGATTTTTTCCGGTCTGGTTGAGATGGTCGTAGCACACGGCAGCCTGGGTGACCTGGGTATTGCCTTGGGCCACGCGCCATTGATCACTGATTTGAAGCCGGGCCCTATCCGGGTGATCAAGCAGGGCGGCGAATCCGAGGTGTTCTACATCTCTGGTGGCTTCCTGGAAGTGCAGCCGAACATGGTTAAGGTCTTGGCCGATACCGTGCTGCGTGCTGCCGATCTGGATGAGGTGGCTGCTCAGACGGCGTTGAAAGCTGCTGAGAAAGCATTGCACGAACGAGGCGCGGACTTTGATTACTCCGCCGCTTCGGCCCGCCTGGCAGAGGCTGCAGCTCAGCTGCGGACACTCCAGCAGGTACGCAAGAAGTTCGGCGGCTAATCCCGTCAGGCTTCAGCGCAAGCGAGTAAAAGGGTAGCCTTGGCTACCCTTTTTCTTGTCTGTCATTTACCCGTTCCAAGGAATTCAGGAAGTTCAGCATGTCTCTCGATATCGTCATTCTTGCCGCCGGCCAGGGCACCCGCATGCGTTCGGCACTGCCCAAAGTGCTGCACCCAGTGGCTGGCAAATCCATGCTTGGGCATGTAATCGACACCGCCCGCCAGTTGCAGCCGCACAGCATCCAAGTGGTGATTGGCCATGGAGCCGAGGCGGTGCGCGAGCGTTTGGCGGCGACTGACCTGAATTTCGTCTTACAGGCCGAACAGCTGGGGACCGGGCATGCCGTGGCTCAGGCCCTGCCGGCGTTGAGTGCTGAACGCGTGCTGATTCTGTATGGCGATGTGCCGCTGATCGCAGCCGAAACCCTGCAGCGTTTGCTGGCGTTGGTCAGCGATCAACAGCTGGGCCTGCTCACCGTGCAGTTGGCCGACCCAACGGGCTATGGCCGAATTGTTCGCGGTGCCGACGGGCAAGTCGAAGCCATCGTCGAGCACAAGGATGCCAATGCCGCGCAACGCGCAATCTGCGAAGGCAATACCGGCATTCTTGCTGTACCAGGCAAACATCTGGCGGACTGGCTGGGGCGTCTGTCCAACAGCAATGCCCAGGGCGAGTATTACCTGACCGACGTGATCGCCATGGCCGTAGCCGACGGCTTGGCGGTGGCCACCGAGCAGGCCAGCGATGAAATGGAAGTGCTGGGTGCCAACGATCGCATTCAGCTGTCTCAGCTCGAGCGCCATTATCAATACCGCGCTGGCCGCCGCCTGATGGCTCAGGGTGTGACCCTGATCGATCCCGCGCGCTTCGATTTGCGTGGCGAAGTTACTGTGGGTCGCGACGTGCTGATCGACGTCAACGTGATCCTCGAGGGCCAGGTGGTGATCGAAGATGGCGTGCACATCGGCCCCAACTGCGTGATCAAAGACAGCGTCCTGCGCCAGGGCGCCATCGTTAAAGCCAACAGCCATCTGGACGGCGCCGAAGTGGGCGAGGGTGCCGACTGCGGTCCGTTTGCCCGCCTGCGACCGGGCACTGTATTGGGTGCCAAGGCCCATGTTGGCAACTTCGTTGAGCTGAAGAACGCCAAGTTGGGCGCGGGCGCTAAAGCCGGCCACCTCAGCTATCTGGGCGATGCCGAGATCGGTGCGCGAACCAACATCGGCGCTGGCACCATCACTTGTAACTATGACGGTGCCAACAAGTTCAAAACCGTGCTGGGTGAGGATGTGTTTATTGGCTCCAACAGTTCCCTGGTAGCCCCCGTCAGCCTGGGCGACGGTGCCACCACCGGAGCCGGTTCTACGGTGACAACCGATGTGCCGGCCAACACCCTGGCGGTTGGCCGTGCCAAGCAGCGCAATATTGAAGGCTGGAAGCGTCCGGTTAAGTTCAACAAATAAGCGTCGATTCCTCTTGGCCAAAGGCGACTGCGGGCGCCTTTGGTCTTGTTCAGTCTTGACGTAAAAGCTTCATTAGGTTTTGATTCGCTTTAATAACTTTCGAATCGAAACTTTCGTATGTCCAAGCGCAACACCCCGCAACGCCGGCATACCATTCTCGCCCTGCTCACCGAGCAGGGCGAGGTGAGTGTCGATCAGCTGGCCAAGCTGTTCGAAACCTCCGAAGTGACCATCCGCAAGGACCTCGCCGCGCTGGAAAAGAACGGCCTGCTGCTGCGCCGTTACGGTGGTGCGGTGCCGATGCCGCAAGAATTGATCAGCGAACCCAGTCAGCCCGTCTCGGCCTATAAGCAGGCGATTGCCCGTGCCGCGGTGGGCTGCATTCGCGAGCATGCGCGGATCATCATCGACAGCGGCACCACCACGGCGGCGATGATCCCGCAACTGGGCCCCAAGCCGGGCCTAGTGGTGATGACCAACTCGCTGAATGTGGCCCGCGCCCTCAGTGAGCTGGAGCACGAACCGGTGTTGCTGATGACCGGTGGCACTTGGGACCCGCACTCGGAGTCCTTCCAGGGCCAGGTCGCCGAGCAGGTGCTGCGCTCCTACGATTTCGACCAGCTGTTTATCGGCGCCGATGGCATCGATCTGGCCCGCGGCACTACCACCTTCAACGAGCTGCTTGGCCTTAGCCGGGTTATGGCCGAGGTGGCGCGGGAAGTCATCGTCATGGTCGAGGCCGACAAGATTGGCCGCAAGATTCCCAATCTGGAGCTGCCCTGGAGCAGCATCCATACCCTGATAACCGACGAGCGCCTCCCTGCCGAGGCCCGTGAACAGATTGCCGCGCGCGGGGTCAACCTGATCTGCGCCGCGACTCAAGCCAAGTAAGGAGCAAGTCTATGTGTGGCATTGTGGGCGCCATCGCCGAACGGAACATCTCAGCCATCCTGGTCGAAGGCCTCAAGCGCCTGGAGTACCGTGGCTATGACAGCGCCGGTGTGGCGATTTTCACCAGCGAGGGCACGCTGCAGCGCTGCCGTCGTAGCGGCAAGGTGGCCGAGCTGGACCAGGCTCTGGCCGGCGAGCCCTTGCTCGGTCGTCTGGGTATCGCCCACACCCGCTGGGCTACCCACGGCGCCCCCTGCGAGCGCAATGCCCACCCGCATTTCTCTGGCACTGAGCTGGCGGTGGTGCACAACGGCATCATCGAAAACCACGAAGCTCTGCGCGAGCGTCTGCAGGGCCTCGGCTACGTGTTTACATCCGATACCGACACCGAAACCATCGTCCATCTGCTGCACCACAAGCTGCAAGAGCACGCCGACCTGGCCGATGCGCTGAAGGCGGCGATCCCCGAGCTGCACGGTGCTTACGGTCTGGCAGTGATCAGTGCGCAGCAGCCGGATCGCCTGCTCGCTGCCCGGAGTGGCAGCCCGCTGGTGATCGGCCTGGGCATGGGCGAGAACTTCCTCGCTTCCGACCAGTTGGCCCTGCGCCAGGTCACCGACCGCTTTATGTACCTGGAAGAAGGCGATATCGCTGAAATCCGCCGCGACAGCGTGCAGATCTGGGATCAACACGGCCAGTCGGTACAGCGCGAGCAGGTGCAATATCACGAAGGTGCCGAGGCGGCCGACAAGGGCGCCTATCGCCACTTTATGCTCAAGGAAATCCACGAGCAGCCCAAGGTCGTGCAGCGCACTCTGGAAGGCCGCCTCGGTTCCGATCACGTCCTGGTGCAAGCCTTCGGCCCGCAAGCCGCCGAGCTGTTTGCCCAGGTCAAGAACGTGCAGATCGTCGCCTGCGGCACCAGTTACCACGCCGGGATGGTCGCCCGTTACTGGCTCGAAGAGCTGGCCGGCATCCCTTGCCAGATCGAAGTGGCCAGCGAGTTCCGCTACCGCAAAGTGGTGGTTCACCCGGACAGCCTGTTCGTCAGCATCTCCCAGTCCGGCGAAACAGCTGACACCCTGGCCGCCCTGCGCAATGCCAAGGAGCTGGGCTTCCTCAGCAGCCTAGCGATTTGCAACGTCGGCACCAGCTCGTTGGTGCGTGAGTCGGCGCTGACCCTGCTGACCCAGGCCGGCCCGGAAATCGGCGTGGCCTCAACCAAGGCCTTCACCACTCAGCTGGTGGCCTTGCTGCTGCTGACCCTGTCCCTCGGTCAGGTGCGCGGCACCCTGAGCAAAGCCAATGAGGCCGAGCTGGTGGACGAACTGCGCCGCCTGCCGACGCGCCTGGGCGAAGCCCTGGCCATGGACAAAACCGTGGAGAAGATCGCCGAGCTGTTCGCCGAGAAGCACCACACCCTGTTCCTCGGCCGTGGCGCGCAATACCCGGTGGCGATGGAAGGTGCGCTCAAGCTCAAGGAAATTTCCTATATCCACGCCGAGGCCTACCCGGCCGGTGAGCTCAAGCACGGCCCGTTGGCCCTGGTCGACAGCGACATGCCAGTAGTCACCGTGGCGCCGAACAACGAGCTATTGGAGAAGCTCAAGTCCAACCTGCAGGAAGTGCGTGCCCGCGGTGGCGAGCTGATCGTGTTCGCCGACGAGCAGGCCGGCATGAGCAACGGCGAAGGCACCCACGTGGTCAACATGCCGCATATCCACGACGTGCTGGCGCCAATCCTCTACACCCTGCCGTTGCAGCTGCTGTCCTACTACGTCGCCGTGCTCAAGGGCACCGACGTCGACCAGCCACGCAATCTGGCCAAGTCGGTGACGGTGGAGTAAGCCTTATCAGCGCCGGCTCGCTTAGCTGGCTTATAACAATAAAGATTGACACAAAACAATAAAGATTGACACTATACAACATAGACTGACACAAGGCCGAAACCCCCGTATTTACGGGGGTTTCCATTTCTGGGCTGAGACCACCGGTCTAGATTCTCCGCTTCGTTTCGCTCCGGGAGTAGGCTGGGAAGTGCTATACCTTCGGCAGATGGTGAGCATTTTTTCCTATAACTATTTTTTCAGGGCGAGGTGAGGCGATCCTGGTGGACGAAGGAGGTCGCGTTGCGCGGTCGTAGGTTTGCATCAGAGACAGACATTCAGCGGCACATCACGAATGGATTCGGTAGCGGAGCTGGCTCCAGTTATCTGCCGTGGTTGCGCGTCCAGGACTTACCTTCCAGGGGGCGCTCCCACAAGATCCACGGTGTGAAGGTCGATCGCCTCCATCACCTTTTTTCTGATCTCGAACGCGCCTATTTTTTGGTATGTGAGTTTTCGGAAAATGTTGTGGATATACGTGAGCAGTATCCATTGCTGCCGCGGGAAAGTGTGCAAGCAATCGCTAACTCCATTGGCGTGAGATACCCCAGGTATCCTGGGAAAAAGCTTCCTTACGTTATGACTACAGACTTCTTGTTAACAATCAAAAATATTGATGGCAGCTTTAAATCTGTAGCTCGAACAATTAAATACCGTGGCGACCTCGAAGGCGAAAAAGCTAGGAGAACGTTGGAAAAACTTGAAGTCGAAAAACTTTTTTGGATTGGTCAACACGTTGATTGGGCCATTGTCACTGAAGAAATGTTCAGTCCCAATCTGATCAAGAATTTAGGCTTACTCAGGAAGTTCGCTCAGCTGCCGCGTGCCTTGGCAGAGCCCTCATTACACGCATATTTTCTGGAGAATTTAGCTAGCTGCCGTCCGTACCCGTGGAGTACTGCGGAAAGCTTGCGAAAGATTGCGGCACGTTTATTTATCTCTTATCAAGACTCACGGGCTCTATATCATCACCTGATATGGGCCAAGTCAATCAAGATAGATTTGGTCGGCACCCTCATTCAAATGACAGCACCACTACCAAACTTTGAAATCATCGAAAGGTCAATAAAAAATTCACTGGTGGCGGAGGGCTTATCATGGAAGTAAAAGTCAATGATTATTTCGAACCGGTCACTCAATTTTCCGTTGTGCCTGGCATCGTTAGGGTCTTGTATCTCAATGAACGATGCGATGCGGTGGTTTTGATCCAGTTAACGGACCCCCCCCGCCAACCTATTGGTTTGGGCTTGGAAGAGCTTCGCGGTTCTGTAATAGCAGGCGATACGAAGCCAGCCAAGATTTTCACGCCTGAGTTTCTCTTAGTACTAGAGGATGATCTAGATGAGGAAAAGAAGCGAGAAAGGGATGAAAAGTGGAACATCATCGCGCCCCTAATTGACTCTGATTACCCAGGTCAGATATTCGCTCCCGGTGAGATGGGGCGAATGGTGGGCGCTAGAGCCGTTGAACTTGGCATGCAGCGCAAGAGTATCTATCGACTTCTGTACCGTTACTGGATCAATGGCCAAGTTCGAAATGCACTCTTGAAAAACTACGCTGGCGTCGGAGTTCCTGAGCGCAAGTATGATCCTGCAAGGCCGCCGGGCAGGAAACCACGATACCAAGGTATTGCCGTTTCGCCGACCAAGCTTATTGATGCCGTGGATAAGCGCTGTATCCGAGTCGGTTACTCGTTATTCGTGGGGGATAAGACCTCTACGATAACCAGCGCCTATGTCGAGATGCTTAGACGATTCTACACAGCGAAAGATCTTTCGAAAAACCCTGAGTCGAGTGGTCGACTCCTACCCGATTCGGAAATTCCTTCCTTCAGGCAGTTTGATTATTGGGGAAAACAATTTTTCGACGAAGTTGAAACTGAACGTGGGCGTAAGGGAACGCGGAAGTGGCTAAAAGATTGCCGCCCCCTTTCTGGAACCGTGCGGGACTGGCTTCGCGGCCCGTGCCATCAGTTTGAGATAGATGCCACCATTGCTGACATTTATCTCGTGAATGGCTACTCCAGGCGGATGCTCATTGGAAGGCCTGTGGTGTACGTCGTCGTCGATAGCTTCTCCGGCATGATCGTTGGTCTCTACATAGGGTTGGAGGGGCCGAGCTGGAACGGAGCCAGGCAAGCGCTGTTCAACGCGTTCACGTCGAAGGTTGAGTTTTGCGCTACCAATGGGGTCACAATCGATCCCGAGGAATGGCCCTGTCACCATCTCCCACATCACATCTATGCTGATCGAGGCGAGATGTTGGGTAAAGCAGCTGAAGGTCTTGCCACTGGCCTGAATATCGAGCTGGGAATCGCTCCGCCTTACCGGCCGGATTGGAAGTCGATGGTGGAGAGTCGGTTCGGAATCCTGAACGACCTGACAGGCATCAGGTGGCTTCCAGGTGGCGTAGCGGCTAGGGAGAAGGAGCGTGGCGAACGAGATTACCGACTCGACGCGACGCTGAGCATGAAGGAGTTCACCAAGATCATTATCCAGTGCGTCCTTCACTATAACCGCTTCAACCGGCAGCCCGACAGGCTCACTCAAGAGATGATGAACGACGGTGTCGACCCGACGCCGGTAGGTATTTGGACTTGGGCAATGGAAAATGGCCACGTCGAACCAAACAATCATCCCGACGAACTGGTCTATCTCCATTTGCTTCCGCGCGAGCAAGCAACAGTGCAAAAGGGGGGGGTGTTATTCCGAGGGATGCACTATGTCTGTGATGTAGCGATCGAGAACAACTGGTTTGCGAAAGCCCGTAGCCGTGGGGTTTGGTCTATAGAGTGTTGGTATGACCCAAATTCCTCAGCACATATTTGGATCCGGGGAGACAACAAACAGTTCATCCGTTGCGATTTGCGTAAGTCTGATAGCAAGTATGCTGATCATCGATCCGATGAAATTTTCGACCTGCTCGAAGCTTACCGCCAGACTCCACCCGCTCATAAACGCGCTGAGTTGGAGAGTCGAGTTTCGCTTCAAGAGGAGGTTGATGAAATCGTCAATAGTGCGATGGCTGAGCGAAATGAAGAGCCAGCGCCTGCGACCAAAGCCGAGATGATTGGACGTATTCGTGAGAACCGGGCGGCGGAACGCCTGAAAGAACGGGAGACCGCCCCTGTGCCAGAGGGCGTGAGGATTGGCCCACCTGGGCAGAAGGCGGAGACCGCCCTAGATCGCTCGGAGAACTATGCTGGTGCTCGCAGCGCTCAGGTCATCGATATGCTCAAACGACTCCGCCCAGGGCAAAACTAATGAAAGGCGCCCAAGTTTTCGCAAGCTACACCAAGCAGGCGATCTCGGACTACGCAGGCAATCCGCTCATCGAAGCGCTGCCACCAATCCTCTCAGAAGAGGTGGCAGTCCAGCTGATCTCGAATTTTCCCTGTCCTGTTGATCCTGAAGAGCTCACCCTAGACCGATCTACCCGAATCCACTGCATCGACCGGTTGAGGACTGTAGTTCAGCCTCTAATGGTCCACTTGGATCTGGAGTCTGTGTTTTCGTTGCTGATCCGACGGGGATATGTCGGACGCAACCCAACCTCGCCCGCTACTGTCAGACATCTGCACTCATTGTCGGGTGCACAGCGCTACCATGATGGATTCAAGTCCACTGCCGAAACGTTCAGCCTGGTTGGTCTTAGTGGCATTGGGAAGTCCACTGCCCTTGAAGCCATTTTGAGCCTTTACCCTCAAACGATCCGGCACGAGCGTTACGAGGGAAAGCAGTTCGTTCATACCCAGATCACCTGGCTCAAGCTTGACTGCCCCCGGGACGGGTCGCTGGCAGGCTTCTGCCAGCAATTCTTCTACTCTGTCGGGCGAGCGCTGGGCGATGAGGATTACTACAAGCGGTATCGGCACCGGAACATCAATGACTCGCTGCAACAGATGGAGCAGGTTGCGAGTACATTTTTCATCGGCGCTCTGCTCATCGATGAGCTTCAGAATTTGCACCTAGCGAAAACTGGGGGCAAGGACAACATGCTGAATTTCTTCCTCCATCTCGTGAACAATATTGGTATTCCGGTGGTGTTCATCGGGACAAACTCAATGATCAGCCTGTTTTCGGACGTCATGCGTAATGCTCGGCGTTGCTGTGGCGTCGGAGTTCTCGAATTTAAACGCTTTGAGAAGGACGATGCCGAGTGGCGAATACTCGTTGAAAACCTCTGGAGCTATCAGTGGTGTCAGCAGACGGCCGAACTGACCGACGAAGTGTTTGATGCGCTGTATGAGCACACCCAAGGTGTCACTGACTTCCTGGTAAAGCTGTTGGTGCTCAGCCAGCGGTATGCGATTCAAAGTGGTTCGGAATGCGTGACCGCTGAAAAAATTGCGCAGGTGAGCAACACTAAGATGCAGATATTGAAGCCAGCATTGTCTGCCTTGCGAAGCCGAGATCCGAAGCGGATGCGGCAGTTCGACGATTTGCTTCCGATTGAAGACCAACTCAGCGACATGATGGCCTTCGATAGCTTTTCTCGGCCGGAGCGACTGGCGTTGTTGCGCAGTGTTAGCAGTCGCAGCGACAACAGCGCCCCTATTGCAGTCCCGGGAAGTCCGTGCAAAGCACAGCCACCTGCGGCGGTCGCGGTTGAAGCGTCTGAGGCACGTGCGCTCAGTGAGAGTGAAGATTCCATCGAGGCGCTGAAGAGCGCCGGGTGGATAAACAGCGACTTGTTTGAGTTCTCCCCGCTGTATCGAAGGGGGTGAATTGAAGGTGACGAAATGGGGTTCAAATTCCATTTCTTTCCGGCGGCATTTCACGATGAGACGCTTCATAGCGTTCTTTCAAGATACGCACGGCTCTGTGGCTTAGGTAGTTGCAGAGCAGCTTTCGACGGAGAGCAGTCGGCAAGCTTCTTCTCGCAGAATGTGGCTTTTCCTTGTCGACTTGGTGAGTTGATTAAAGCGCTGCCGTGGGGCACGGAGCTATCGCTGAGAGAGGTAATAAGGCGCCATACGCTGTTGCCCTATTACGAACCGTTTTTGTCCCCGCGACAGGTGGACGACGCCTACGCCTTGATGGCGGGTAATGGCAAAGGACTGATGCTCAGATTGGGGTTGATTGCGAGTCGACTCGAATTCGCCTCGAGAGTGCGATTTTGCCCCGCCTGTCTCAATGAGGACATTGCCTGTGTGGGTGCAGCGTACTGGCATCGTGTACACCAGCTTTCAGGCGTATTGATCTGTCCTCACCATGGTGCAGTGCTGAGGATCTTGGATCACCGCTGGTTAAGCCGAAACTCTCGCAGGTTGCACTTGCCAGACAGCGATGATGTTCAGTCACACTCTATTTTATTAGACATCCCCATGGCCTTGCAGCCAGCACTACACGAAATAGCTCGGCGTTCATTGCAGGTGCTTGAAACTGATGCTTCCTCAATTTCTCCCCACGGGATTCGCTCAGTGTTTTTGGACGGCGCTATTGCCTTGGACTTGGCCTCCAGCTCCGGTCGGCTGTACCTGGGAAGATTGGCACAGCATCTATCCAAGTTTTTTGAGGCGTTTCCACCATCATTTGAATATTCGGTGCTGAGCCACTCATCAGTAGATTTGCCGGCGGCTTGGGTGGAGAAGCTTTTGCGTAAGCCAAGGCGTACCCACCATCCACTAAAATTCATCCTCCTGGCCAACGCGCTGGAGGTAGGCATGGAACGCCTGCTGCAGGTGGCCGAACCTATGGGGTTGCCATGTAGCCAATTAGGTCTCACCAGAGAGCTTGCGGCCAGCGGCTCACATATCCAGCGGACAAACATCAATGAATCTGTCAGTGAGGTATCGAAAGATGTCTGGGCAAGAGCGCTCGGCGGGGCTGACGCAAACAGCATAGCGTCAGAGCTCGGGGTCTCGGTTATCTGTGTCTACCGGATCATCCGCGCCATTGAGGATGGACCTGGCCGCTGGAAGGAGGCAAAGCACTCGAAGCAGCTGGTGTGTTGCCGCTGACCGAAAACTGACCCAGTAGAGGCTGTTCTGCCGACTGAAAACTGACCCAGGTGTTCAACTGCTTCTGCTCAATTTTT
>RCMZ01000911.1_pt1 | contig 11258 bp, 10 predicted proteins | sample 2041141 | NCBI WGS metagenome assembly RCMZ01 (sample SAMN09708263, study PRJNA481090) | Wastewater metagenome, whole genome shotgun sequencing project. | biome: sewage; isolation source: Davis station wastewater (DW) | place: Antarctica: Davis Station | collected 2010-03-01
AGCTTCCGCAGCTATGGCGGCAACTTGCCGCTGCGCAGCTTTGTCGCGTATGGCGGCGTGCCCATCGAGCCGCAGATCAGCAAGCTGCGCAAGGGCCTCGACGTGCTGGTGGCCACGCCGGGCCGCTTGCTGGATTTGCAGACGCAGGGCGCCGTCAAGTTCGAGCAGGTGCAGACCCTGGTGCTGGACGAGGCCGACCGCATGCTGGACCTGGGCTTCGAGCGCGAGCTCGATATCTTGCTAATGACGATGCCCAAGCAGCGCCAGACCCTGCTGTTCTCGGCCACCTTCTCGGACGCCATCCGCGCCATGGCGAAAACCATGTTGAAAGACCCGATTTCGGTGGAAGTGAGCGCGCGCAACAGCACGGTGAAAGCCGTCAAGCAGTCGGTGATCGTGTGCGACAAGAAACGCAAGCCGGAACTGTTCTTGCACTTGCTGAAGAAAAAGCGCTGGGGCCAGGTATTGGTCTTCGTCAAGACGCGCAAAGGCGTCGAGCTGCTGGTGAATACCTTGCTGGAGCAGGGCGTGCGCGCCGATTCCATCCACGGTGACAAGACCCAGCCGAACCGCTTGCGCGCGCTGGCCCGTTTCAAATCGGCCGAGGTGCAGGTGCTGGTGGCCACCGACGTGGCCGCCCGTGGCCTCGACATCGACCAGCTGCCCGTCGTCGTCAATTTCGATTTGCCCACCGTGGCGGAAGACTATATCCACCGCATCGGCCGCACGGGCCGCGCGGGCGCCTCGGGCGAAGCCATTTCCCTCGTCTGCGCCGATGAAGTCGAATTGCTGTCGGCCGTGGAAGCGCTGACGCGGCAAACCCTGAAACGCCATGAGGAGCCCGGTTTCGAGGCGGAACACCGCGTGCCGGGCACGTCGGCCGGCGGCACGATCCAGAAAAAGACCGTGAAAGTGCTGGCGCCGAAGGCGGCGGAGCGGGCCAAGAAAAGGCGCTTCTACAAATAATCGGCGCAGTTGGCCAGGCCGGGCAAGGCGCGCAGCACGGATATCGCATTCGTGCCATCATGCGCCTATGACCTCGATACCTTTGTTCCCGCTCAATACGGTGCTGTATCCCGATGGCTACCTGCCCCTGCAGATCTTCGAGGTGCGCTATCTGGACATGATACGCAAATGCATCATGGGCGAGCAGCCGTTCGGCGTGGTGCAGTTGCTGGACGGCGCGGAAGTGCGCAAGCCGGGCCAGGTGGAAAGCCTGGCGCCCGTGGGCACCCTGGCGCGTGTCGTCGACTGGGCCGCACCCCTGTCGGGCCTGCTGCAAATCAAATGCATGGGCATGCAGCGCTTTCGCATCGTGGCCAGCGAACAGTTGAAACACGGCTTGTGGACGGCGCAGATCGAAACCCTGCCGGCCGATAAACCCGTTGCCATTCCCCAGGATCAGCAAAACGTGGCCGACGCCCTCGGCGCGCTGATACGCACCCTGCAGGAACAAAAGATTCCCCCCGAGCAAATGCCCTTGCAACCGCCATACCGGCTCGACGAGTGCGGCTGGGTGGCGAACCGCTGGTGCGAATTGCTGTCCCTGAGCGCCATGCAAAAACAATTGCTGCTCAGCCAGGACAATCCCGTGCTGCGCCTGGAACTGGTGCAGGATATGCTCACCGAAAACGGCTTGCTGGAAGAGTAAACCGGCGGAAGCCGCATGGCTGCACACACTTCCGTTGTGCAATTGCAATTTCTATTGAGAAATACTTTACGCTTTGCCGCCGCTGGCATAAGATAATGCCCCTGGGCAAGATAGTCCCAATAAAATGGTCCCAGGTAACATTCACGAGAGCACGACATGGCAAAAGTAAGCGCGGAACAGATCAATGCGGCAATGGAAGCGATGGCGGGCGAAGGCCAGGCCATCACGGTGCGCGCGTTGCGCGAGCGCCTGGGCAACGGCGCCTGCCTGGGCACCATCAGCAAGCTCTTGCAACGCCGCAAGGCGGGCGCGCAGCGCCAGATCGCCGCCGCGGCCGAATTGTCGCCCGTGTTGCAACAGGCCATCCTCGATTATGTAGGACAGGAATTAAGCGCCAGCCACAGCGCGCATGAAGCCGAGATGAATGACAATCAACAGGAATTGATGGACCTGGCCAGCGAGAACGAGCGCCAGCAAGAGCTGCTCGACTTGCAGGCGGGCGAACTGGACACCCTGCGCGAGGAACTCGAACGCGAGCGCCAAGTGGCGAACCAGGCCCGCACGGACCTGGCCAAGGCGCAATTGCGCCTGGAAGGCTTGCCGCGTCTGGAGGAGGCGGCCGAACAGGCACGCATGGACCTGGCCAAGGCGCAATTCAAGCTCGAGGGAATACCGCGCCTGGAAGAGGCGGCGGAAGCGGCACGCGCCGAACTGATCCAGGCCCAGCTGAAGCTGGAAAGCCTGACGCGCGTGGAAACGGAACTGGCGGCCGCGCGCCTGGAGCTGGAAGCGGAACGCGAAGAGCTGGGCGAAACGCGCGCCGAGCTGGACGAAGAGCGTACCTTGCGCATCAAGGCGCAGCAGTTCATCGTCGATCCCATCTTCAAGACTCCTGTCTGAGGACGCCTGGCCCAAGCTGCTGCGCGTCGGTATAGGCGGCCTGCGATGCTCACCGTACTGGAGTACGGTTGCGCTTCTCGGCCACCTCTACCTTCCGCTCGCGACGCTTTTGCCTGGCGTCGATACGTTGACTGTTTGATGCGGCAACATGGTGTTGACGGGCCTGGTGTGACGCCGCGTCAATAAGATGAGGCTGGTCAAGTCTGGCGCGCCCTATCAATTCTGGCGCGCCCTATGTTAAGCGGCGCACGGAAGCGCGATGCCCGGCACCGCAGAATGACTGCGGGACGGATCGCGCGAAGGGGGCTGGCATGCAGGCGTTGATACTCATCGGTGCTTCGGCAGGCGGTGTGGAAGCCTTGTCCGCCATCTTTGCCGAGCTGCCCGCCACCTTGCCGGCGCCCGTGCTGGTGGTGGCGCATGTGGGGGCGCGCAAGAGCGTTTTGCCCGAGATTCTCGGCAAGACATCCGCCTTGCCCGTGCGCTTTGCCGAGGAGCGCGAACCCGTGCGTCCCGGACGCATCCTGCTGGCGCCGCCGGACAGGCATATGCTGGTCGCCAACATGGCTGGCCAGGCCAGCATCGAACTGACGCGGGGGCCGAAGGAAAATCATACGCGCCCCGCCATCGACCCCTTGTTTCGCAGTGCGGCCGCCGCGTTCGGGCCGAAGGTGGTGGGCGTGATCCTCAGCGGCTATCTCGACGATGGGACGGCTGGTTTGCAAGCCGTCAAGGCCTGTGGCGGCAAGGCGCTGGTGCAGGAGCCACAGGAAGCGCAAGCGCCATCGATGCCGCAAAGCGCCATCGACCATGTGGAGGTGGACTGGCGCTTGCCCGTGGCGCAGATCGCCCCAGCCCTGCTGGCGCTGGCCAGCGGCAAGCCCGCGCCACCGCTGACGGCCCAGCCCTTGCAGCCGGTGCCCCACTGGATCGCCGCGGAAAACCGTTTCGCCCGGGGAGTAGGGAATATGGATCAACTGGAAAAAATCGCCACCCCATCGACTTTTACCTGTCCCGAATGCCAGGGTACCCTGTGGGAATTGCATGGCCAGCAGCCGCAGCGTTTTCGCTGTCATACGGGCCACAGCTTCACGGCGAAAATCCTCGGTGAACTGCAGCATGACAAGGCCGAAGAAGCCATCTGGGCCGCCGTGCGGGCGCTGCAGGAAAAGGAAAAGCTGTACCTGAATCTGGCCGCCAATGCCCAGGCCTGGCTGCATCCTGGCACGGCCAGCGAATACGCCGACAAGGCGCGCCAGGCACGCGAGCAAGCCGAGATGCTTAAGCAGGCCTTGCTGACTTAAAATAGCGCTCTGCCACGCCATGCCGCGCGAGGCGTCGAGTGTAAAGAAGGTTTATGTCAGCAGAAAAAGATTTGCCATCCCATCCCATCCCGCCACAGGCGTCGTCGCGCACGCTGCCGCCACGGCCGCCAGCCGAGTTCAGTTCGCCCGAAGCGGCGCTGGCCCGCAAGCTGGCGCGCGAGCACAAGGATGCGCAGGTGCGCGGCGTCACGTCGATTCAGGCGATGCGCGACGCCATCCGCCAGGCCGCCAGCGTCTTGCCGTGCATCACCGAGGTGCCGCGCCTGCGCATGCTGGACGCCGCCGCCTTCCGCGCGCGCGCCGCGCTGGGCTTGCCATTCCTGATGCGCGGACTGGTGCAGCGCTGGCCCCTGTCCGCCCTGGCGCCGCAGGTTTTGCGCGAACGCTACAGCCACGTGCCCGTGCGGGCCAGGGTGGGCGACTATATCAATACGGCATTTGCGGCGGACCGCGCCATGCAGGACATGTCGATGGGGCAATACCTGGACCTGGTGGACACGGGCACGCGCGCGCTGCCGCCCTACCTGGGCAACCTGGAGCTGCGCGAATTGAACAGCCTGTGCCACTGGCCCACGTATTTCGACAAGATGGGGCCGCCCCGTTTCTGGGTGGGGCCGGCCGGCACGGTGACGCCTTTGCATTGCGATTACGACGACAATATCTTCGCGCAGGTGTGGGGCCGCAAGCGCATCTTCTTGTCGCCGCCGCACCACGACGCCTTTCTGTATCCCAGCGAAGCGAACGCCATCCTGTTCGGTTCGCCATTCGACCCGGAAGCGCCCGATTTCGAGCGTTATCCATTGGCGCGCCAGGCCAGCATGGTCGAATGCATCGTCGAACCGGGCGACATGCTGTACGTGCCCGCCGGCTGGTATCACCAGGTGCGCGCGCTGACGTTTTCGCTGTCCTCGAACCGCTGGGCCAGGGCCGTGCCGCTGGCGCTGCAGGGGGATGCGGCGCCGCGGCGGGGCGGGGAATAAACCTTAGGGCTGGACGGCTTTGCCGGCAGCGCGCAGGCGGCGCTTGGGGCGCCACTCGCTGAGGATGCCAGCGGCGATGATCAGGATGGCGCCCACGATGGCCAGGGCCGGCAGGCGTTCGCCGGCGATGCGGCCGATCACGCCGGCCCACACTGGCTCGCCCGCATAGATCAAGGTGGCCTTGGTGGCGGAAATGCGTTTTTGCGCCCAGTTCATCACATATTGAATCAAGGCACTGGCGCAGCCCAGCGCCAGCACGCTGAAGAGGAAGGTCTTGCTGAGCACCGGCGGCGCTTCGCCCATGACGGGCATCAGCAGCAGGGCGATCAACGATGCCGTGGCCAGCTGCACGATGGTCACGCGCAGGATGTTCAGCTGCGGCGAGACGCGGCTGATGAGGATGATTTCCAGGGCGATGGCGATGGCGCCCACGGCCGTGATCAGTTCTCCTTTGCCGAAGCCCATGCTCAGGCCATCCGTGCCCGTCAGCAGTAATAATCCGACGAAGGCCAGCACCACGGCCGCCCAGACGGCGGGGTGGGGCCGCTGCTTGAAGACCAGCCATTGCACCAGCGGCACGATGGGCACATAGAAGGCCGTGATGAAGGCGGACTTGCTGCTCGTGATATGCATCAAGCCATAGGTTTGCAGCGCGTAGCCGCCAAAGATGCTCACGCCGATGGCCATGCCCGTGAACAACTCGGTTTTGCTCAGATGGCGCAGCTGGCCGCGGCAAATCAGGGCACCGATGCTGGCGGCCACGGCAAAGCGGGCGGCAACGAAGGCCAGCGGGCCGCTGACCGTCACGGCATGCTGCACGATGAGAAAAGTGCCGCCCCAGATGAAGGTGATGGCGATCAGGGCCAGTTCGGGCAGGCCGAGGGCGGGCGGGGGACTTGCATGTGTTTTCATGGGAGGCTATGCTATGAGCAAAATATTTCCCATCATAATAGGAGCAATATATTGCGCAGTCAAGCCGAGTCCGGTGGCGTGCTGGAGCACCTGGCCAAAAATCTGCGGCGTTTGCGCCTGGCGGCGGGCCTCAGCCAGGAAGAGCTGGCCCGCCTGTCGGGCCTGAGCCGGCGCATGGTCAATGGCGTGGAGGCGGGCGGCACCAACATCAGCCTGTCCAACCTCGACCATGTGGCCGCCGCCTTGAACGTGGCCTTTGTCGACCTGGTCCAGCCGCCGCGGCAGCCGCACGACAGCCTGCGCGTGCTGATGTGGCAAAGCGCCACGCAGGCCAGCCAGGCCGTGCTGCTGGGGGCGGCGCCCGCCAGCCGCCAGGTGGAGCTGTGGGTGTGGACCCTGGCGCCGGGCGAGCGCTACGACGCGCAAGCCGATCCGGCTGGCTTCAGCGAGATGCTGTATGTGCTGGAGGGGGAATTGCAGCTGGTGCTGGCGGCGGAAACGCGGCAGCTGGGCACGGGCGATTTTTTTGTGTTCAGCAGCGCGCAAGCGTACAGCTATGTCAACGCTGGCGCATCCACCTTGCGCTTTACGCGCAATGTGGCCAGCTGAGGGCGCCTTTACGCGAGGCGGCAGCCGATGAGCAGCAGCATCGGCCGTTCGCGTTCCTCCGCCAGCGCCGGCTGCTGCGCCACCTGTTCATCGGTGGGACCCCATTCTTCCACATGTTCCAGCTGGAAACCGGCGTGCAGCAGCGCATTGATGGTCGTGCCCAGGGTGCGGTGCTGTTTGATGACGCCGGGCGCCAGCTAGTCGGACACGCGCGCTCCTTGCCGCTGGTAGCTGTCGACGGGCCAGCGCTTGCGGCCTTGCCCATCCGTCAGCCAGCCCGGCTGGCGCGGCGCCATGAAGATCGGGTGCTCGATGGAAAACACCAGCTTGCCGTCCGGCGTCAAGCCGTGGCCGATGGCGGCCAGCAGGGTGGGGAAATCCGCGATGTAGTGGAAGGCCAGCGAGCTGTAGACGAGGTCATAGGTGGCCGGCGGCAAGGCCAGTTGTTCCAGATCAAGCCGGGCATAGCTGAGGGCTGCATGTCCTCCCATGCCGCGCGCTTGCGCCAGCATCTTTTCCGACACGTCCACGCCCAGCACCGGCGCCGCGCCCTGTTCCGCCGCCCAGCGGCAAAACCAGCCATAGCCGCAGCCCAGGTCGAGCACGCTTTTACCCTGCAAATCGGGCAGCATGGCGCGCAGGGCCGGCCATTCGGGGGCCGCATCGAGGCCGCCGACGGAGCGGGGGAGCTGGCTGTAGGCCGTGAAGAAGGCGTCGTTGTCGTAGATATTCTGTGTCATGGTTCACGATCCTGGCGGGCCGCGCGCTTGGCATGGCCGCCCCGCTGGGCCCGGTAAATGCCCGCGTGGCCGGAAAACAGGTAGGCCACCACGCAGGCGATGGCCGCGTACACGCCGATGTCCGCGCCGAACAGTTCCATGGCCATCAGGGTCGAGGCGATGGGCGTATTCGCCGCGCCCGCGAAGACGGCGACGAAACCGATGGCGGCCAGCAAGACGGCAGGCTGGTGCAGCAGCGGCCCCAGCGCATTGCCCAGGGTCGCGCCAATGAAGAACAAGGGCGTCACTTCGCCGCCCTTGAAGCCGGTGCCGAGCGACACAATGGTGAAGGCCATCTTGCCGAGGAAATCGTATGCGGGCAGCGGTTGCTTGAGGGCGTCGACGATGGTGGGAATGCCCAGGCCGATATATTTGTCGGTGCCGATCAGCCATACGGCGACGGCGACGACGAGGCCGCCTATCAGCGGACGCAGGGGGGCGTAGGCAATCTTGCGCTTCATCAACCCGCTCAAGCCGTGCGTGGCTTGCGCAAACACCTTGCCCGTCACGCCGAACAGCACGCCCGCGACCACCATGGCGCACAAGGTCCAGGCGGAAAGGGCGGGGATCAACGGCACGGCGTAATGCGTGTGCGCAATGTGCAAAAGCGGCCCCCACAGCAGGAGCACCTGGTCGGCGATGACGGCGGCAGCCAGGCAGGGCAGCATGGCTTCGTAGCGCAGGCGGCCGATGGCCAGCACTTCCAGGCCAAAGATGGCGCCCGCCAATGGCGTCCCGAAGACGGAGGCAAAGCCGGCGCTGATGCCGGCCATCAGGATGATGCGGCGGTCTTCGTTGTTCAGGCGAAACAGGCGCGTGAGCTGGTCGGCCAGCGCGCCGCCCATCTGCACGGCCGTGCCTTCGCGTCCGACAGAGGCGCCGAACAGATGCGAGACGACGGTGGCGCCCAGCACCAGCGGCGCCATGCGCAGCGGGATGATTTTTTTCGGATCGTGGATTTCATCGATCAGCAGGTTGGCGCCGCCTTCGACACTGTTGCCGTAGCGCAGATACAGCCAGCCGACGGCGAAGCCCGCCAAGGGCAGCAGCCAGATCAGCCAGGCGTGCGCCAGGCGCGTCGCCGTTGCCCAGTCGAGGGCGAACAGGAAGCCGGCCGAGGCCGTGCCGGCCAAGACCGCCACGATGCTGGCCAGCAGCAGCCATTTCAACAGATGCTTGAATAGATCGGTGAGGGCGCTCAGGCGGTGCATCGGGCATCCAGTCAAGGGGGGATGGGTGGGGATTCCTTACAGGCCCAGCTCCGCCACCAGCGCCTGGCCGATGGCGCGCTGTTCCGCCAAGATGGCGCGCAGGTGGTGGGGGCGCGTGTTGACATTCGTCATGACCACGCGCAGCACGTTGGTCGGGCCGGGGTAGCGCGTCGATTCGAGCACCGTGCGCGAGACAAAGCTGTGGCCGTGCGCTTTTTGCCGGTTCTGCAGCTTGGCGTTCAAGGTGTTCAGTTGCTTGTTCAGCTCGGTCGCGGCATCCACCTGGCCGCCGGCCAGCAAGCCGTCCATGCGCTGGCGCAAGGGCGCGGGCACGTAGCGGTAGGTGAGAATGAAGGTGTCGGAGCGCGTGACGAGTTCGAAATCCTGCTGGTCGGCCAGCAGTTCCTGCAGCTGGCCGGACAGGGTGGCGGCCTGCCGCAGCAGGGTGGTGTAGCCGGACACGCCCAGCACCTTGAACGAGGTCCACAGTTTCAAGGCATCGAAGCGGCGCGAGCCTTCCAGCGAGGTCTGGCCCAGGTCGCCCGAATTGTCGCGCAAGATATAGTTGGCGTTGTGTTTCAGCAGGTTCAGGCTGGCGCTGTCCTTGAACAGCACCATGCTTTGCGCCATCGGCACCCACAGCAGTTTGTGCCCGTCGATGACGACGGAGTCGGCCAGGGCGATGCCGTCGTATAGGGGCCTGTACTGTTCCGCGATCAAGAGCGCGCCGCCCCAGGCCGCATCCACGTGGAACCAGATGGCTTCGCGCGCCGCAATCGCCGCCATGGCGGCCAGCGGGTCGATGGCGCCCGTTTCCGTGGTGCCGGCGATGCCGATCATGGCGATGACCTTGATCTTGCGCAGTTTTAACTCTGCGATGGTCGCTTCCAGCGCGGCGACGTCGATGCGGTTGTCGCGGTCGACGGCCACCAGGTGCAGGGCGTCTTCACCGAGGCCCAGGGTGGCCAGTGCTTTTTTCACGGAATAATGGCTGCGGGCCGAGCCGATCACGGCCAGCCCCGCATGGCCCGATTTCTGCATTGCGGCAAATAAACCGCGCTTGCGCGTGCCGGGCAATTGTTTTTCCAGCGCCACGGCCAGCGCCGTCAGGTTGCCCATGGTGCCGCCATTGACGACATTGCCCAGCGCGCCGCTGGTGGCGGCCATCGCCTGCGCATAGACAGCGTCCGGCTGCTGGTAGACCTGGCGGTGCAGCCAGCCGAGGATCTGCTTTTCGATCAGGGTCGACACATACGCCGTCTCGATCTTCACCTGGTTCTGGTTCAGGGTGGCCGTAAACGCTTCGGCCAGCACGCTGATCCAGGGCAGGGCCTGGGTCATGTGGCCGATGTACTGCGGATGGTTCAGCTGGGCCGTATTGGCCAGCACGGTGGTGTCGAGTTCTTGCAGGAACGCCGTCACGGGCATGCCGTGTTCGGGCGGGCGCGTGTCGGACAAGTGCGTCAGCAGTTCGGCATACGGCGTGTGTGGATACGGTTCGCCGCGTTCGGCGGCCAGCCAGCCACCCAGCATGCGCAGCGCTTGCTGCAAGGGGGCGGGGGCCTGCTGCAGGGCATCGATGGAAAAATGCTGCTGCAGGAGCTGTTCGATGGCGGTATCGGTCATTGCACGTTGTTTTCTTTGCTGATTGCTGATGCCATGGCCATAAATGCACAGCGCCCTGGCGGAGACGGGATTCTACCCGACTCCGCCAGAGCGCATCAGTTTGCTATTGCTATTTGCGATCAGAAATAGTTGAGGCCCAGCGCCGACTTGACTTCATCGGCCGTGCGGGCCGCCACTTCGCGCGCCTTGAAGGTGCCTTCCTTGAGCATCTGGATGACTTGTCCCTTGTCCTTGGCGAACTCTTCGCGGCGGGCGCGGATCGGCGCCAGCATTTCCTGCAAGACCACGTCCAGGCGCTTCTTGACGATGCTGTCGCCCAGGCCGCCGCGCACGTAATGGGCTTTCATTTCGGCCAGCGCCGCTTTTTCCGGGTCAAACGCGTCCAGGTACGTAAAGGCAATGTTGCCTTCCAGGTGGCCCGGGTCTTCCACGCGCAGGTGCAGCGGGTCCGTATAGACTTTTTTCACGGCGGCCGCGATTTCGGCCGGGGTCGCGCCCAGGTTGATGGTGTTGCCCAGCGACTTGCTCATCTTCGCCTTGCCGTCGATGCCGGGCAGGCGGCCGATATCGGGCACCAGCGCCTTGCATTCCATCAGCACTTCGCGGTTGTACATGCGGTTGAAGCGGCGCACGATTTCATTCGTCTGCTCGATCATCGGGATCTGGTCTTCGCCCACGGGCACCACGCCCGCCTTGAAGGCCGTGATGTCGGCCGCCTGGCTGGCGGGGTAGGTCAGGAAACCGGCCGGGATGTCGCGCTCGAAGCCGCGCAAACGGATTTCTTCCTTGACGGTGGGGTTGCGCTCGAGGCGCGCCACGGTAACGATGTTCAGGTAGTAAAAGGTCAGCTCGGCCAGTTCCGGGATCTGCGACTGGATGAAGACCGTGGTCTTGCTCGGATCGATGCCGACGGCCAGATAGTCCAGCGCCACTTCGACGACATTGCGGTGCACCTTGTCGATGTCATCCATATTGTCCGTCAGCGCCTGCGCGTCGGCCAGCATGATGAATTGCTTGTAGCTGTTCTGGTAGCTGACGCGGTCGCGCAGGCTGCCCACATAGTGGCCCAGGTGCAGGGGGCCGGTCGGGCGGTCGCCCGTCAGGATCACGGATTGCGAGGCGATGGCGGCGGCGGACAGCGGCGCTGCCGGCGTGTTCTCGGTGTCGGGGGTATCGGGGGTGTTAGGCAAGCTCATCAAGTTTCCTTTTGAGCCGCCTGCATCGGGGATGATCCAGGCTGGAGCCTGTTACGCCACCGATCGAGG
>RCMZ01000912.1_pt1 | contig 11255 bp, 7 predicted proteins | sample 2041141 | NCBI WGS metagenome assembly RCMZ01 (sample SAMN09708263, study PRJNA481090) | Wastewater metagenome, whole genome shotgun sequencing project. | biome: sewage; isolation source: Davis station wastewater (DW) | place: Antarctica: Davis Station | collected 2010-03-01
CTGCTCAGCGTGCTGCTGCTGGGCGAGCGCCTGACGGTCGGCATGGCGGCCGGCGGCGTGCTGTCGTTTGGCGGCTTGCTGTACCTGGTGGGGCGCGGCGACGTGCTGGCCTTGCTGCATCAAGGTGTGCATGCGGGCGACGCGCTGATGCTGCTGGCCTGCCTGATCTTTGCGCTGTACGGCGTGCTGCTGCGTCGCTGGCGTCTGTCCATTCCCGCCTGGCAAGCCATCTATTGCCAGGCGCTGGCGGCCCTCGCCTGCATGCTGCCGTTTTTCCTGCTGCTGCCGCCCGGCAGCGCCAGGCTCGACGCCACCACCTTGCCGCTGATCGGCTATGCGGGCATCGGCTCGTCCATCGTGCTGTCCTACCTGTGGATCGAAGGGGTCAAGTTGCTGGGGCCGAACCGCTGCAGCATCTACGTCAACCTGCTGCCCCTGCTGACGGCCTTGCTGGCCATCGTCTGGCTGCATGAAAGCATGCATATTTATCATGTGGTCGGCGGCGGCATCTCGCTGCTGGGCGTGCTGCTGGCGCAAACGGTGCAGCGCCCCCTGTTTGGCCGCTACCGTCCTGAGGTGTCCGGGATAGGCTGAACGGCCATGCATAATGGCGCTTTTTGGCAGTGGAGTTGGCATGCGGCACACAGTTTTGATGAGCACGATGGCGGCGCTGCTGACGCTGGGCAGCCTGGCGCCGGCACAGGCGGCAACCCCGTTTTACGCGGGTCAAGCGATGGCCTACGCCAGCGCCGTCGAGCGCCGCGATGGGGCGTGGTGCTGGCTTTCCTGCGGGAAAACGGCGAAGTCAATGGCTACTATTGCCAGTGCAACGGCATCAGCGAAAAGCGCATGAACCTGGACAGGTATGGCCAGGCCAGCATCGCGGCCGTGTTCCAGGTCGACCTCGACAGCGAAGGCGAAACGACGTTCGTGCTCAGCCGCAGCGGCGGCAGTGACAAGCCCTATGGCCTGCACGCCTACCGCTACGAGCGCAGCGGCGGCAAGATGTTCAAGGTGGCGACCTTGCAGCCGGCCCTGGACGCCATCGTGCGCGGCGCCACAACCATGGACGAGGCGCGCGTGCGCGCGGCGCTGGCCTCCCTGCAGCTGATCGATTACAGCATCGCCTACGCGCCCACGGGCGTGGCCGAGTTCGACGCCATCGCGCATGGCCATGGCAGCCTGGTCGGCTATTTCAATAGCGATGGTGAATTATTGCCCGGCAAGCCAGCCGACGCTCCCGCGTTTGCCTATAAAAAGACTTTCCAGGAGAAGGATGGCCATTATCTGACCGTCACGTATCTGCTGGGCAAGGGCTGGGAAGGGGGCCGCGCGCCCAGTTATCACGTCAAGTGGATCACGTGGGAGACGCGGCCGCAGCGCTTGACGGGCAGCCAGGATGGGCCCTTCATCGAATACGACGTGAATTGCTGCGCCGGCAGCGTGTTTGCCCGTGGCCTGTATGCGCAGGGCAAGCGCACCGGCGCATGGCATTACGAGGAGCCGCACACCATCCGCTCGTCTGGCGCCTTTGTCGACGACAGGGCCGAGGGGCCATGGACGTATGCAAGCGGCGAGGAAACCACCACGGGCAGGATGCTGCGTGGCCAGCGCACGGGGCGCTGGGACGTGCTTCCGGGCGTGGCCGAGTGGCGCGACGAGGGCAAGGGCAACTTCCAGGGCTTCGATACCTACGTCAAGGACAGGCTGGACGGCCCCAGCGAACGCCGTCTCGGCGACGCCGTGCATTGGCAAGGCAATTATGTGCACGGCAAGAAGCAGGGCCAGTGGGTGGAACCCGGTGGGGGCGGCCTGTATGTCGATGACGTCAGGCAGGGGCCGTGGAAGAAGGCTACGCCCGATGGCGGCTGGCAAGTGCTGACCATGCTCGATGGCAAACCCGATGGCAAGCTGGTGCAATACGCTGCCAGCGGCCAGCTGGAGCTGGTCGAGCATTACCGCGGCGGTGTGCTCAATGGCACGATGGAAAGTTTTTATCCGGACGGCAAGCGGCGCTACCAGGGCACGTTTGCCGACGGCAAGCGCGACGGGCCGGAAACCGTGTTTTATCCCGATGGCGAGCTGCCGCAATTGCACCGCAACTGGCAGGCGGGCGTGCTGCATGGCGTCAGCATCGAGAATTTTCGGAACGGCAAGCCGAAGCACATTGGCAGCTATCACCTGGGCAAGAAAACGGGACGCCATCAGTGGTTCCGCGACGATGGTCAGTTGACCGATGAAACCATGTATTAAATCGCACTCTGATACAACTGGCATGCTGCAGCAGGGATTCGGCATGCCAGTTTTGCGCAAAAACATCACTCGTTTGTGACAATGCGTGAAAATCCATGCTGGTTATTGCTACTGGTAATCTTTCCCTGTATCTTGCAGTCAGGAAATTAAAAATACCGAAAACCTCAACCCTGTTGATCTGTATTTTGACTCCTGACGATATGAGCGGGCCGCCTTCCCCCCAGCCGCTGTTAACGCTCCATCGACCGAACTTTGTCCTGAACAATTAAGAATTGCCCCGCCCATCTGGCATTTGCCGCGACGCCGTCCGGCAAGCGCAGGCATGGTTGCGCCCCTACCAAGGAAAATTGCATGCTCTCGAATATAACAATAAAAATGCGCCTGATCGCCACCATGAGTGTGCTGGGCTTGCTGATCGCCGTGCTGGGCGCCATGAGCATGATCGGGCTGAAATCGGCCAACAGCAGCCTCAACGAGGTCTACAGCAACCAGCTGGCCTCGATGCAGGCGATTGGCGAGTCGCAGATCTCCCTGGGCCGCGCCCGCTTCACGATGGACCGCGTGATGGTGCATCCCGAGGCCGCCGATGCCAAGGACACCCTGGTACGCGCGGAGCAATTCCTGGAAGCGTCGAACACGGCCTGGAAGCGTTACCTGGCCTTGCCGCAAAGCGCGGAAGAAAAAAGCATGTCCGACGACACGGACAAGAAGCGCGGCGAGTACATCAATAACGGCTTGCTGGCGCTGGACAAGGCTTTGCGCGATGGCAAAATTGAACAAGCCGATGCGCTGATGATGACGGGCCTGTCGCCGCTGTCGCGCGCGCTGGAAGCGTCGGTGGAAACGCTGACCAAGTACCAGGCCAGTTCGGCCGAAAAGATGTATGTCGACAGCCAGGCCCGCTACCACACGCAAGTGACCATGGCCATCATCGGCATGGTGGTGGGCGCCTTGCTGATCATCATTTCCAGCATCCTCTTGCTGCGCGCCATCTTTGGTCCGCTGGACCAGGCCCTGCGCCATTTTGGCGCCATTTCCGATGGCAACCTGGCCAACGACATCGTCATCACGCGCCACGACGAGATGGGCGCCTTGCTGACGGGCTTGAAGCAAATGCAGGAACGCCTGTCGACCACCGTGCGCGGCGTGCGCGACGGCAGCGGCGCCATCGCCACGGCCAGCAATGAAATCGCTTCGGGCAACCTGGATTTGTCGAGCCGCACGGAACAGCAGGCGTCGAGCCTGGAAGAAACGGCGTCGTCGCTGGAAGAGCTGACCTCGACCGTCAAGCAGAACTCCGACAATGCGCGCCAGGCCAACCAGCTGGCCGTTTCCGCCTCGGACGTGGCGGTGAAAGGCGGCGCGCTGGTGGCGCAAGTGGTCGATACCATGGGCACCATCAGCGAATCGTCGAAAAAGATTGCCGACATCATCGGCGTCATCGACGGCATCGCTTTCCAGACGAATATCCTGGCCCTCAACGCGGCCGTGGAAGCGGCGCGCGCCGGCGAACAGGGGCGCGGCTTTGCCGTCGTGGCCACGGAAGTGCGCAACCTGGCGCACCGCTCGGCTTCCGCCGCCAAGGATATCAAGGTGCTCATCGAAGCGTCGGTGCGCAACGTGGGCAACGGCAGCGAACTGGTCACTCAGACGGGCACGACCATGGACGAGATCGTGTCCAGCATCCGCCGCGTGACGGACATCATGGCGGAAATCAGCGCCGCCGGCCGCGAACAGGAACTGGGCATCGGCCAGATCAACCAGGCCGTGGCGGAAATGGATACCGTGACGCAACAGAACGCGGCGCTGGTGGAAGAAGCGGCGGCGGCCTCGGAATCGATGCAGGAGCAGGCGGCGGCGCTGGCCGAGATGGTCAGCATTTTCAAACTCGATGCCGCCCACAGTGGCCCGGCAGCGGCCAAGCCGGCCTTGCGCAAGCCCGTCGTGGCCGCCGGCAGTAGCGCCCTGAAGCGCCCGGCGCTGCGCCTGGCGCCAGCCAGCGCGGCGGCCGCACCCGCACCTGCCGCCGCCAAGCCGCGTCCAGCCAAACCGATGGCTGACAGCAGCGGCGAGTGGGAAGAGTTCTAAGTTACTTGTTGCGTGACTACGGTTCCAGGGCCACCTTGCTGCCCTGTTCCTGCAATCGCGCCGCCTCGGCCAGGGCCTGGGCGCGCGCTTCCTCCGCCGCCTGCTCCGCTTTCTCAAGAGCATCGTGACGCGCCTGCAAGGCGGCACGGGCGCGCACGAAGACGATCTTGATGGCCGCCATCACGGGCACGGACAGGAAGATGCCCACCACGCCACCGAGCTGGTCGCCGGCCAGCAAGCCGACGATCACCATCAGCGGGCTCACTTCCACGCCCTCGCTCATCAGATACGGATTGACGACGTAATCCTGGAACAAACGGTAGGCGGCGATAAAGCCGATCAGCCAGAACACGTGTTCGTAGCCGCTGAAGCCGGCCACGACGACGGCGATGACGGCGGCCGCCAGCGGGCCGGCAAACGGAATAAATTCCAGCAAGGCGGCAGCGCCGGCCAGCAGCAGGCTGTACGGCACGCCCAGCAGGGAAAAGGCGATGCTGTAGGAGACAAACGTGGCGATCGACAGCAGCAGCAGGGCACGCACATAGCGCGACAGCAAGATGTCGAGGTCGTCGATGATGGCGCCCCAGAGTTTCTTGTTGGGACGGTTCAGCAGGGACAGCAAGCCGTCGCGCATGTCCGGGCCTTCCTTGATCAGCAGAAAACTCAGCACGGGCACCAGCACCAGATAGATCAGGTTGCTGGCCGCATGCATGACGGTCAGGCCCAGTTCTTTCGCCAGCGGCATGGCCTGTCCCGTACCGCTGCTCAGCTGCGTTTGAAGGAAGGACAGCAGGCGCGCGCGCAACGGTTCCATGAATTCCGGCAAAGGAATGCGTTCGGCGAAGTTATTGCCCTTGAGTAGGGTCGGCAACTGATCGCTGAGCTTGATCGCTTCCTCTTCGATCCGTGCACCGAAGATCGAGCCCAGCACGGCCACCAGCAAGATCACCACCAGGAAGACGATGCCGATATTGGCCGTGCGCGGCAGGCGTTTCGGACCATAGCGCTCCAGCAGCCCGATCAGCGGATACACGAGATAGCTGAAGAAAATGGCAAAGACCACCACGATCAGGGTCGACGAGACCTTGTAAGTGAGGAAGAGCAGGAAGACGATCAGGAATGCCGTCCATACCATCTTGGCGACGCGCAAGTTAAAACCGAACATAAGAGTTCCTTAGGACAGAATGCTACTCAAGCGTGGCTGGCTTGATGAGAGGGGTGGGCAAGGCAGGGACCGGGCAGCGCCGCACGACCGGAAATCATACCGCAAAATGCCAAAATGCCATGCTCTTGTGCGAGGAGGCAATGCTTTCCCCTGTCCGCCCGCGCATTCCCGCTATTTCTTGAGCCAGCTGGCCACGGTGATGAAGACGCCGTTTTCCTTGTCCGGCTCGCGCAAGGTCACCGTGTAGCGGCCGCTGGCGTCGCTGCCGGTGAACACGACTTTGTCGTCATAGCCCTTCACTTGCGCGCCCTTGGCCAGCTTGGCGTAAGTGTTCAGCACCCAGTGAAAGTCCGCATAGCTGCGCAGGGTGATGTCGGTGTCGGGCGGGGGCGCGTCGGCGGCCTGCGCCTGTTCCGCCGGCGTGCGCATGGGCAAACCCGCCAGCCCTGCCGGCGCAATGCGCTTGCCGCCGCTGGCACTGCCGCTCAATTGCGCGTTCGGCAACAGCAGGTGCAGCAGGCTGGCGGGAAAGCCGGGCGGCACGTCGGACGCTGCCCAGCCGGGCTGGCCGGGGCGCGTGGTGACGTATTCCACGGCAGCGATGCCTTGCCGCTGTTCCGGCGCAGCCTGCGCCAGCATGGGCGGCAGCTGCCGCGCCCACACCAGCAGCGGCGCGGCCATCTCGTCCTGGGCGCCCGGCGGTAAAAACACGGTCAGCACGGCGTGCGTGGCGGGCAGGCAGGCGGGTGCGTCATCGCCGGGCACGGGCTGGCAATGGCCGTTGACCAGGCCCAGCGCCAGCAGCTTGCGCTGCGGGTCGAACAGCATGGCGGCGCGTTGCGCGCCGTGCGTGCCGGCGTCGATGGAGGCCAGCACGGAGCGCCCGTCGGGCAGCGTGGTGCGCTGGATATCGTCCAGCGAGTGCATGGCGTCGAGCACCTGGCGCGCGATCAGGGCATGACCTTGCGTATAACTGCCGCGCGCATAGCCGAGCAGTTTCAAGACGTCGGCGCGGATTTGCGGATGCTCGCTCAAACGCAGCGGCGGCGACGGCACGGGCACGGTGGCGGCCACGAAGGCGGCGTCATCGAGCGTTTGCGCGTGGAGTGGCGCGCCCAGTGCCGCGCACAGCGACAGCAGGGAAAACAGGGAGCATATGCGGGAGTTCAATGGCCATCCTTGTCGAGACGCCATGCCGGTCCGGTTGGCGGCACGCGCGGGCCGCGATATTAGCATTCTGTGAGGAAATGGCGTTTTCTCAAGCGGCGTTGAGCACGTAGCGGTTCTTGCCGTTCTTCTTGGCCAGGTACAAGGATTCGTCGGCGCGCCGGTAGCTGTGCGACAGGTCGACTTCCTTGAGCAGTTCCGCCACGCCAATGCTGACGGACACCTTGCGTTCCGGCTCGAACGCCGATTCGACGCTGTCGACCAGCTGCGCGGCAAAGGCGCAGGCCGCCTGCTTTTCGCCCTGGTAGATGACGGCGAACTCCTCGCCGCCCAGGCGGCCGCACAAATGTTCGCCCGACAGCCGCGCGATCACCTCGGCGATCTTTTTCAGGACTTCATCGCCCGCCTCGTGGCCATACACGTCGTTGATTTTCTTGAAGTCATCGATGTCGATCATCAGGAAATACGCGGGCGTGCGCGCCGTGTGCTGCAGGGTGCGCGCGCTTTGCGTGAACATGCGACGATTGTTGAGTCCGGTCAAGCCATCCTTGTAGGCCATCGTCGCCAGGTCGCGCTGGGCGCGGTAGTTATGGATGCGCAAGACGAGAAAATAGATGTTCAGCGCCAGGCCGATGATCACGCTGATGGTGACGGCCAGCACGGGCCAATGCTGGTCGGCCTGGCCCGCGTGCACGGGAAACTGCCCCAGCCCCAGGATGGCCCACACGCCCAGCGATACGCCCAGGTAATACGCGATGCCGCTGAAGATGGGCGCCGTCGTCAGGGTGATCATCACGCCCAGCGGCAGCACCCAGAAGGCGGGGTCTTCCGTACCCAGCATCAGTACGCGAAAGCTGAAACCGATGAACAGCACGCTGATGGTGCCACTGGCGATAATCGCCTGCAACGACCTGGCATACACCGTCAGCACCAGCCCGACCAGCATGCCCGTCACACCCAGCGCCGCCTGCGCATGATCAAGCGAGGCGCGCGGCAAGGTCAGGCTGAACGTGACCAGCCAGCAAGCCAGGCCAAAGGTCAGGATGGCTATCGAAATGAAATGCAGTTCCTTGAAAAAGCGCTGCTGCTGCTCCCGTTCTCCTGAAAAGAACAGGTAATACAAGGCAGGAGACAGGTTGCGCGAAGTGAACATTGCATTCGTCCAGGCAGACAACAAGCCTTGCGGCAGGGGCGCCTGCCGGCGGCGCTGCGCGGCATGGCGGATGCGCATGAATAAGTTGCGCTCAGGAACTAGTGTAATACTTTCCTAGCGGGAATGGTGACTCGCGTGGGGAAAGGGGCGGCCACTGTCCTGTCGACGCCACAGCGGTCTGGGGCGGCGTGGCCAGTGCACTCTGTCAGAGGTCGCGCGCCAGCACCTGGCCCATCAAGTCCTTGCCAAAGCTGTGATGCGCCTCTTCCTCGACCAGCTGAAATCCGGCCTGATCGTAGATGCGCCGCGCGCCCGTCAGCACGCTGTTGGTCCACAAGACCATTTTCGTGTAGCCCGCCTGGCGGCTGAAGCGCAGGCATTCATCGACCAGGCGGCTGCCGATACCCATGCCACGCGCGCACGGATCGACATATAGCAGGCGCAGCTTTGCCGTGCTGGCATCCTGGCGCACGATGAAGACGGAACCGACCACCTTGCCATCCTTCTCGGCAATCCAGCAGCGCTCGGCGGCCGGGTCGAATTCCCGCATGAACTTGGCGAGAATGTCGGCGGCCAGTGCCTCATACTCGTTGTTCCAGCCATATTCCTGCGCATACAGCACGGCTTGGCGGTGGATGATCCAGCCCATGTCGCCCGGCTGCGGATTGCGCAGGAGGTAACTGTGTGATGGTGCACCCAGCAGGTTCTCGATCTGCCCCATGGCGGCGACCAGATCCTGTTGCGCCGTCGCTGGCAAGCGTTCCAGCATGGCGGCGACGTCGCGCCGCGACGCCTCGACCAGAGGCGCGAGCGTGTGCTGTCCTGCCTCCGTCAGCTGCAACTGCACCGCGCGCGCATCCGTCGGCGAGCGCGTCTTGGCGACTAGCCCCTGTTTCGTGAACCCGGCAATGACCCGGCTCAGATAGCCCGCGTTCAAGCCCAGTTCGCGGCACAGGTCCGCACTGGTGAGATCGCTCCGGTGCGCCAGTTCATACAGGATGCGCACCTCCGTCAGCGAAAAAGCGCTGTCGAGCAAGTGCTCATGCAGTACGCCAATCTGGTGCGTATAGAAACGGTTAAAACGACGCACGGTGTCCGTGCGTTCGCGGAGTGACTGCGTGGACATGGTGGACTCCAGTTGCTTGCCTATGGCAGATTATTGATTGCCTAAGGCAACTATGTCAACGTGAAGTTGCGAACTGGGACCATCCGGCACAATGCGCATGCGCATAAAAATGCGGCCTTGCGAGAGGGCCTACCTCGCGCTCTCCAGGGATTCCACCGTGTCGAAAAGATGCGCCAGCGCGCTTTCCATGGCGCCGGCAGTGGCATTGCCGCTCTGGTTGGTGATGATGAAGACCCCCAGCTGATATTGGGGAACGACGTAGGCGTAGCTTTGCGCACGCGGCACGCCGCCATGGTGCACATAATGCGTGCCCAACTGGCGATTGGTACCGATGTTCCAGAAATAGCCAATGCTGAAGTCGTCCTGAAAGCGTACCAGCGGCGTGTGCGATTCGACGACCGCGGGATGGGCGCCCAGTTGCAGGCGCAGGTACTTCGCCATATCCGGCATCGTTGACTTCAGGTTGCCGGCGGCCCCCCACGGCAGTTGTGGCATCGGTGTCGTCATGACGGGATTGTCGCTGTGGTAGCCGGGCGCCAGCCGGCCGGCTTCCCCGGCCGTGAGTCTCAGCCGGGTATCGTGCATGCCGGCTGTGCGCGCGACGAATTGCGTGAGCAGGACGTCATAGGGCATGCCGTAGATTGTTTCGAGTGCGTGCGCAACGAGTTCGGTACCGGCGCTGGAATATGCGTAGTCCTTGCCAAGCGGACCCTGGATGGTGACGGTGTGCAAGTCCTGCCAGAATTGCCGTTGACCGTAGTTGGCGTAGGCGGCATTGAGCTTGGCCGGCGTGGCGTGTGCGGTGAAATCCTGCAATATGCTGTTCACCTGCAAGGGCAGCATGCCCGGCATGGTGCTGGTGTGCGTGATCAAATGGCGCAAGCGCACCGGCTGCCCCTGCGCCTGCAAGTTCGGGTAGGCGGCCGGCAGGTACTTTTGTATGGGATCGTCGAGCGCCGCCTTGCCGTCAAGCACGGCATTCGCCAGTAGCAGGCCAGCAAAAGTTTTGCTGATTGAGCCGATTTCATACAGTGTCGTATCGGTCGGCGGGTTGGCCTTGCCGCTCTCCAGTTCGCCTTGATGCAGAATGAATTCCTGGCCGCGATACACGACGGCAATCGAGGTCGCGTGCAGCAGTTCTGACTGCAGCAGGGTGGTCGCGGTCTGCCTCATTGCCGCAGGAATATCAGGTGCGGGTGCCGTGGCTGCGGGCTTGCAAGCTGCCAGCGCTAGTGTCAGTCCAGTGATAATTGCGGCGAATTTTCTCATCATGCGCACCATTAGAGGGGAGGGGAATTCTCGCATAATGGGTTCAGCGGCGACAGAAAAAAGTCACGCGCATGGTTTTGCCAGAGAGTGAGCGGCGCCGCTTGATAAAAAAACGCCACCCGGAGGTGGCGTCTTCTTTTTACGCTGGCTTACACGTCGATATTGCCCGCGCGCAGCGCGTTGTTCTCGATGAAGGCGCGGCGTGGTTCCACGTCGTCGCCCATCAGGGTCGTGAAGATCTGATCGGCCGCAATGGCGTCTTCGATCTGCACTTTCAACAGGCGGCGCACGGTCGGGTCCATCGTCGTTTCCCACAATTGATCCGGGTTCATTTCGCCCAGACCCTTGTAGCGCTGTTTCGAGACGGTGCGCTCGGCTTCGTCGCGCAGCCATTGCATGGCCTGGTGGAAGTCGACCACGGCGATTTCCTTGACGCGCTCGCCTTCGCCGCGGCGCACGAAGGCGCCTTCGCCGATCAGGCCTTCGAAGGTGGCGGCGCCGTTGCTCAGCACGGCGTAGTCCGGGCCTTGCACGAAGTCGGCGTCGATGGCCGTGACCTTGACGTTACCGTGGTGCATGCGCTCGATGCGCAGCATGTGCTTTTCCGACAGGTCGTCGGAGCGCACGTGCACTTGCACGGCGGTATCGTTGATGGCCGCTTGCAGGGCCTGCGCGGATTTTTCCGCCAGTTCCAGGCTCGACAAGTCCAGCTGCACGCCCGTCATGATGGCCGTCAGGGCGGCGCGGTCGATGACGCGCGTCAAACGCGTCATGATGCTGTTCGACAGGTTGAACTTGCGCACCAGCTCGGCCAGGGTCTCGCCGGAAATGCCTTCGGCGCCTTCGCGCGGCACCAGCACGGCCGTGTTCAGGGCCACCGTCATCATGTAGCTGGCTTCTTCGGCGTCATCTTTCAGATAGCGCTCGTCGCGGCCGGCCTTGACCTTGTACAGCGGCGGTTGCGCGATGTAGATGTGGCCGCGCTCGACCAGTTGCGGCATCTGGCGGTAGAACAGGGTCAGCAGCAGGGTGCG
>RCMZ01000914.1_pt1 | contig 11239 bp, 10 predicted proteins | sample 2041141 | NCBI WGS metagenome assembly RCMZ01 (sample SAMN09708263, study PRJNA481090) | Wastewater metagenome, whole genome shotgun sequencing project. | biome: sewage; isolation source: Davis station wastewater (DW) | place: Antarctica: Davis Station | collected 2010-03-01
CAAGGGTTAACTCAGTAGACACGGCTAAGCATGTAGAACCGACAGCGGAGTACTGGCGGACGGGGGTTCAAATCCCCCCGGCTCCACCATTTCACACACAAAGCCCTGATTTTTCAGGGCTTTGTGCTTTCTGGCCCTGCCATTTTCGGCAGGTGTGACATTAAGGTGTGACATTCCAGTGGGGCATCAGCAGGTGCCCAGCATGAGTTTAAGTCGCTACCCTACATTCAGCGTGAGTTCCTTGGCACGATACCAACCTGCATTCCGAACGGGTTGAATACGCTGTTCAAGGTTTGGACGGTTGGGTTGCTTTCGTCATGCTCTAGCTGCCGCAAGGCGCGCAGGGACAGCTTACACATCTGCGCGAACCGAGCCTGTTGCAATCCAGTTACCTCCTTACGTAATCGCCGCACTGCCTCTCCTATGGTGATGTCGCCAGAAGCCAGCTGCTCCTGTAGCTCGGTGAGAATCCGATTTCGTTCGATAATATCCATTAGATGAGCCCCCAGCTTTTGAGCCGCTGCGGCAGATCTCGCAACGCGATTCGCGGATGGTTCATTGTCGCCGTGGGCAGTCCATCTGCACTCAGCAAGTCAGGCAAAGCCAGGAAGTTTTGTGCAGCACCCTTGAGCCGCTGAAATAGCTCATCAGGCTCGATCCACTCAGCAGCTTCATCGCAAGCTGCTTTCCAATCGACTTGTCCTGCCACCTCAATCTGCTTTGGCCATTTTGTTGTACGCGTTACACCTTCATCATCCATAACCATAGGGGCCAGATCATAGATTGGAGCCAGGCTCACGCGTTGCGCCGTCCTAATGATGGAGGTATTTCGGCCATGATTGTCTGAGTTGCCAAGAATCTGATTCAGCAGATCACGCTGCATGTACTCGAAGACCAAATCACCAATCTGGTTGGCCTGGCCAATGTTTTGCCATAACGCGACCAAGTTTCGTAGCACCTCCGAATGCGACATATAGCTGCCAGCTTCGACTACGCCCGACAGTGAATACATCGACTCAACAGCGACACGATTAACGCCGGCAGGGCCGACTCCACGATCAAAGCGATGCATCCACAGGCTGGGCTTCTTTCCCTCCTCCAAAGCCAACCCTTCGGCCGCAATGGTATCAAGTCCCAACTGCCGGACCGCTCGATAGAAGCAGTACTCGCTGCGAAGGATGTCCTGATCAGTCTGACTGGCTTTGTTGCGTGCGAACTTTACAAACCAGTGCTGCACAGCATCTGCATCGGGCAATACAGCGTCGGGATGCAATGCGCCATGGCAATCTTCGGTTAACAGTAACTTAGGTGCCTCACCGCCTGCTCCGGTAGCACCGCCAATGGCAGCTCCCTGCTCATAGGCATACTCCAAAAAGCGTGAGTCGCGGCTGACTACTTCGTCTCGTGTAAAGCCCAACGCTGGGCTGCCTGCAATAGCGTCTGCGGACTCTTTGATGCGCAGATTTCCAATCGGTGCAGGCGTACAGCGCCCCAATAGAAACAAATCCAGGCTCATCCCCTCCGGGCGCTCACCACTCAAGCGCTTCAGCAAAAAGCGTCTAGCCGCACCGGCAGGCAAAATATCGTGGAGAAAAGCCGGGGCCTGCTTACTCCGCCAAGAGTTCCAGCCCAAAGGTAACGTGGCACTGACTGCGTCATTTAGGCGAGTACCAATCGAGTCGAGGGAACTCACTAAATAGCCCTGTTCGTACCCATACGTGCAAGGACCATCCAACCCTCGTTCAGGCTGTTCAAAACCAATCCCCATGGCATCCTGCCATTCACCATCCGCATAGACTTGTAGAGTGAGCTTGTGCATAGCGAAAACCGGAAATTTAATGCCTAAATATTAGCCGGGTCGTGAAAAAAAGGCAATTAACTGCCGATAAATGCTATGGAGCAATCAAAAAAGGTATTTTAATACCCATAGAAATCCGGTGCTCAGCAGGCGCTTTCCTAGGCGCCGCGCGGGTTCAACTCCTCTTAGGGGATTTGAGTCCGCAATTTGGATTCGCTACGTGTCTCTTTACGCAAGGCATCAAGGTTTTTATATGTTGGGGACGTGGCTGTAAGAGTTCCAATAAATCACTGACGCAGGGCAAGCGGCCTGAAACCCTCGATTTTCCTAGTGAATATCGGGGGTTTTTGTTTTTGATTCCAAGGGCACAGACTACGCGTCGATGCCTATGTGCCGGGGGGATTTGAACCCCCGTCCGCTAAATACCGCTCTTCTCCTGGCGTCTACTGTTCAGGGATGGTTAGTAGCCGGCTTGGCAGTGGTCACCCGGTCCAGCAAATACACCAACCCGTGGTAGTCGATACCGGCGTGATGGGACAGGCCGATTTCGCAGGTGCGGCTGGTGGAAATGCCTTCGTCACAGATTTGCACCGCATTCTTCAAGCTGCGCAGCGCGTGGGCATTTAGCTCTGGAGTGGTGAAGCCCTTGTCGCCGGCAAAGCCGCAGCAGTGAATGCCTTCGGGGATGATCACCTGTTCGGTGCAGCGGCGGACGATATCGATCAGGCCTTGCGCTTCGCCCAAGTGCTGGGTGCTGCAGGTGATGTGTACCGCGACCGGTGCTTGTTGCGGGCTGAATTGCAGGCGGTCGAGCAGCTGTTCGCGGATGAATTTAACCGGGTCGTGCAGGTTTAGGCGTGGGTCGAGGCCGTCTTGCAGTAAGCGCAGGGTGCATGGGCTGGTGTCGCAATAGATCGGGTCGAGGCCGCCACGGCTGGCGTTGAGTAGCGCGTTGATCAGCTCTTGGCGCTTGCTGTCCGCTTGTTCGGCATAGCCTTTGGACGCAAAGGGTTGGCCGCAGCAAAGGTTATTCAAGTCATCCGGGAACACTACCTGAAAGCCAGCTTTTTCTAGCAGCGCTTGGGTTTTGTCGAGTAGCGAAACTTGCTCGCGGTCAGTGAAGGCAGGGCCCATGGCGCGCGACACACAGGCGGCCAGATACACCACGCGTGGTCGTTGATCATCGCTTGGCGTGCTGATGCGCAGCGCTTGAGCCGCTTGCGGCATGGCCGCCGTCCATTGCGGTAAGCGCTTGCCGGAAAGCCTGCGCAGCGCACTTGAGGCCTTGCCCAGTCGCGGCGCGCCGAGCAGTTGGCGAGCGCCGTTGGCTGCCATCAGCGTTAGGCGTGTGCCGGCGAGTGCGCTGGCGAAATGCCCGGCCAGCCAATTGGCGGTGCCTGTGTGCTGAGCGTCACGACCGCGCAGTTTGCGTACCAAGTCGCCGGTGTTGATGCCTACTGGGCAGCGCTGGGCGCACAAGCCAGTGGCGGCGCAGGTGTCGATGCCTTGGTATTGATAGGCCTGTTCCAACTCGCGGGTGTCAATGCCGGCGCGCTGTTTAGCTTGGATGTCGCGCCAGATGACGATGCGCTGGCGCGGACTGAGGCTCAGGTCTTTGGACGGACAGATCGGCTCGCAGAAGCCACACTCGATGCACTTGTCGATGATCTCGTCGGCCGCTGGCAGTGGCTTCAGGTGCTTGAGGTGGATTTGCGCATCGTTCGACAGCACTACGTCTGGGTTGAGAATGCCGAGCGGGTCGAGCAGGCGCTTTATCGTCCACATCAGCTGATAGGCTTCCTGGCCCCACTCCAGTTCGACAAAGGGCGCCATATTGCGTCCGGTGCCGTGCTCGGCTTTCAGTGAGCCGCCGAATTCCACGGCCACCAAGTGCGCCACGTCATCCATAAAGGCCGAATAGCGCGCCACTTGCTCGGGGCGGTCAAAGCCTTGGGTGAAAACGAAGTGCAGGTTGCCTTCCAGGGCGTGGCCGAAAATGATCGCCTCGTCGTAGTGGTGCTTGTCGAACAGCGCCAGCAGGCGATTGACCCCTTCGGCCAGTTGTTCGACCGGGAAGGTGACGTCTTCGATGATCACCGTGGTGCCGGTCTGACGCACCGCACCGACTGCCGGGAAGGTGTCTTTGCGGATCCTCCACAGTTGTTCGTAGACGAGTGGATCACTGCTGAAGTTGACCTGTTTCTCTACCGGGAAGTGGGCGATGGACGCCATTACTTGTTCAAGCTGTGCTTGCAGCAGGAGCTGGCTGGCGGCACGTGACTCGATCAGCAGGGCGCAGGCGTTGGCAGACAATGCTTTGACCCACTCGGGCATGCCGGCTTTGTTCTCGACCGAGCGCAGGCTACGCCGATCCAGCAGTTCTACCGCCGACACCGGTTGGCTTTTCAGTACGGTCACGGCGCGGCAGCAGCTTTCTACATCAGGGAATACCACCAGCGCGCTGGCTTTGTGCGGGTGGTCCGGCACGGTGTGGTAGGTGACCGAGCTGATAAAGCCCAGCGTGCCTTCCGAGCCAACCATCAGGTGGCTGAGAATATCCAGCGGCTGCTGGTAGTCGATCAGTGCATTCAGTGACAGGCCAGTGGTGTTCTTCAGTCGGTATTTGTGTCGAATCTTGGCGGCCAGCTCGTAGTTGTCACGCGTCTGTTGGCCTAGTTCGGCCAACTGCGCGAGCAAGTCGGCATGACTGCTTTGGAAGCTGGCTACGCTCGCCGCGTCTTCGGTGTCCAACACGCTGCCGTCGGCCAGTACCAAGCGCATGCCTGCCAAGGTGTTGTAGCTGTTTTGCGCGGTGCCGCAGCACATGCCGCTGGCGTTGTTGGCAACGATGCCGCCGATTTTGCAGGCGTTGATCGACGCGGGGTCTGGACCGATCTTGCGTTGCAGGGGCGCCAATACGGCGTTGGCCTGAGCGCCGATGACGCCCGGTTGCAGACGAATTTGCGCGCCGCCATCGCGCACATCGCGGCCGTTCCAGTTGTCGCCGAGCACGATCAGCACCGAGTCGCTGATGGCCTGGCCAGACAAGCTGGTGCCGGCCGCCCGGAAGGTTACCGGCACCCTGTGCGTGCTGGCCAATTGCAGCAGCTCGACGACCTCGGCTTCGCTCTCGACCCGCAGCACTAATTTAGGAATCAAGCGGTAGAAGCTCGCGTCGGTGCCAAAGGCCAGAGTCGACAGCGGGTCATCGAAGCGTCGCGTAGGTGGCAGCAGGCGTTCGACGGCAGCGAGAAAGGCGACGGGCAGGCTCATGGACGCTCCGGGTGATGGTTGGGTTTGGGGTGTAGGTGGATGGAAAGACACCATCCACCTACGTAACAATCACGGCCAGTTTTAGTGGGCCAACTCGCGCACCAGCGACTCGGCGCTGATGTCGCGGATCGACTTAGCACCGGTGAGGACCATGGCCACGCGCATTTCTTTCTCGATCAGCTCCAGCAAGTTGCTGACGCCGGCTCCACCGGCCGCCGCGAGGGCATAAATATACGCGCGGCCGAGCAGTACGCTGTCGGCGCCGAGGGCAAGCATGCGCACCACGTCTAAGCCGCTGCGGATGCCTGAGTCCGCGAGAATGCTCAGCTGGCCTTTGACTGCGTCGGCAATCGCCGGCAGGGCGCGAGCGCTGGACAGTACGCCGTCGAGCTGACGGCCGCCATGGTTGGAGACGACGATACCGTCGGCGCCGAAGCGCACGGCATCTTTGGCGTCTTCCGGGTCGAGGATGCCTTTGATCAGCATGGGGCCGTCCCAGAAGTCACGGATCCACTGCAGGTCTTGCCAGGAGATCGATGGGTCGAAATTCTCCCCCAGCCAGCCGATGTAGTCGGCCAAGCCCGTAGGGTTGCCACGGTAGGCAGAAATATTGCCGAGATCGTGGGGCTTGCCCAATACGCCGACATCTAAAGCCCAGTATGGGTGCGTCATGGCTTGCAGTACGCGGCGCAGTGCGGCGTTGGGGCCGCTCATGCCCGAATGGGCGTCGCGATAACGGGCGCCGGGCACTGGCATGTCAACGGTGAACACCAGAGTGGTAACGCCGGCCGCTTTGGCGCGCTCTAGGGCGTTTTTCATAAAGCCGCGGTCTTTCAGCACATACAGCTGAAACCACATGGGCCGGCTGATGGCGGGCGCCACTTCTTCAATCGGGCACACCGAGACAGTCGATAAGGTAAAGGGGATGCCCTTGGCCGCCGCTGCTTGCGCGGCCTGTACTTCGCCGCGCCGCGCGTACATACCCGTCAGCCCGACCGGGCCGAGCGCTACTGGCATGGCCAGGGTTTCACCCAGTACTTGGGTTTCTAGGCTCAGTTGCGACATGTCGCGCAGTACCCGCTGGCGCAGGGCAATATCGGCCAAGTCGCTGACGTTGCGGCGCATGGTGTGCTCGGCGTAGGCTCCGCCGTCAAGGTAGTGGAACAGGAACGGTGGCAGCCGGCGTTGAGCGGCGGCGCGGTAGTCAGTGGCGGCGGAAATGATCATGGGCTTCGTACCAATTCAAGGGCTAGAACAGGCTGCTTGGGCGAGCGCTGGCCGTGAACTGTAAATAACCAGCGTACGGTCAGCGCGCGCGTCGTGTTGCCGACGCGCGGCAGGGCTTAACGGCCTCAGTGCACCAGCATGCCGGTGAAGACATAGGCCTGCAGCAGGGTGATTAGGCCAACAAATGCGGCAAAAATCAGGCTGTGCTTAAGGGTGAAGCGAAACAGGTCGGACTCTTTGCCGACCAACCCGGTGGCGGCGCAGGCCACCGCGATTGATTGCGGCGAGATCATTTTGCCGGTCACGCCGCCACTGGTATTGGCCGCCACCAGCAAGGTCGGATCGACCCCAATTTGATGTGCGGTGGTGGCCTGTAACGAGCTGAACAGCGCGTTGGACGAGGTGTCTGAACCGGTGAGAAACACACCGAGCCAGCCGAGAAATGGCGAGAAGAACGGAAAGGCCGCGCCAGTGCCGGCCAACACCAATGCCAAGGTTGAGGACATGCCGGAATAGTTAGTGACGAAGGCGAAGGCCAACACCATACCGATCGATAAGATCGGCAGTTTTAGCTCGATCAGCGTATCGCGCAATGTGGTCAGACCAGTTTTCACATCAATGCGCAACACCAGCATGGAAATCAGCGCAGAGAAGAAGATGGCCGTACCGGTCGCCGACACCGGGTCCAGTTTGTAGATGGCGGCAATCGGCGTCGGGTTGAGCACGATCGGTGCAACCTTAATCACCAGTTGGTCCAAATGCGGGATGGCGAAGTACAGCACCCAGCTCTCTAGCGCGCCGCCGACGGCAAACAGCGCCTTGAACGGCTTCAGGGTCCAGAGAGTGACCAATAGGGTGAGGATTAAAAACGGCGACCATGCTTTAAGGATTTGGCCGGCGCTGTACGGCGAGGTGCTGGTGCTGCGTGCACCGCCAAAGCCGCCGGCATAGGCGCTGACCGCTGGGCTGACACCGGCAACAGCGGCTTTGGCGGCGCGTGCTGGCTGCCAAAACTTGAGGAATAAGGTCAGAGAAATCAGGCTGACCAGCGCGGATGTGATGTCCGGTAGCTCTGGGCCAATAAAGTTCGAGGTGAAGTACTGAGTGGTGGCAAACGAGGCGCCGGCGACCAATGCGGCTGGCCAGGTTTCTTTTATACCGCGCCAGCCATCCATCATGGCGACTAACCAGAAGGGCACCAGTACCGACAGAAACGGTAATTGCCGGCCAGCCATGGCGCCGATCTTGAATGGGTCAATGCCCGTTACCTGACCGGCCACGATAATTGGGATGCCAAGGGCGCCAAACGCCACCGGAGCGGTGTTGGCGATTAGGCACAGGCCTGCGGCATACAGCGGGTTGAAGCCCAGACCAACCAGCAGGGCGGCGGTGATAGCGACCGGCGCGCCGAAACCAGCAGCACCTTCGAGGAAAGCGCCGAAGGCAAAGCCAATTAGCAGTACTTGCAGGCGCTGGTCGTCAGTGATCGACAGTACCGAGCTGCGAATCACCTCGAACTGCCCGCTCTTAACCGTCAGTTTGTACAGGAATACCGCGGCGACAATGATCCAGGCAATGGGCCATAAGCCATAAGCAAAGCCATAACCGGCGGCGGCGAAGGCCATGTCGGCCGGCATCTGAAAGGCAAAAATGGCGACGACAATCGACAGTGCCAAGGTGATGCTGCCCGCAATGTGGCCCTTGAGTCGGAACACTGCGAGAGCCAGAAAGAAAAACACGATTGGGATCAGTGCGGCTATCGCTGACCAGCCAAGGCTGCCGAGTGGGGTGTAGAGCTGCTGCCAGGTTTGCATGATGGGATGGCCCCTAATTGTTGTTGGAGTGCCTGGGCGAAAACGTAGGGCGGCGTATGACCGGCAAGCGCTTTCGAGATTAAATTGGTAATACCAATTTACAGAACTGCTCAGTCAGGGTAAAAGCACATCCGGGAACTGTCAATTTACCGTGTTGCGACTTTGGTCTAAGAGTGGTCTGGCGGTGGCTGCTTGTAGGTCGTGGGCTGGCTGTTTAGGCTGGGTCTAAGTCGTTGTGTTGCCGTTCGGCCGTCGGCAATGTCGTTTTGGAGTGATTTATGGGGTTTGCACCGATTAGTCAGCGGCGTTTGTCGGATGACATCGTCAGTCAGTTGGAAGCGCTGATTCTGGAAGGCTCATTGAAAACCGGTGAGCGTCTGCCCGCCGAGCGGGCGTTGGCGGAGCGCTTTGGCGTGTCGCGGCCGTCGTTGCGTGAGGCGATTCAGAAGTTAGTAGCCAAAGGTTTGTTGGTCAGTCGGCAGGGCGGCGGCAATTATGTTGCTGAAGGGCTTGGCGCGACGTTTAGCGACCCGTTGCTGCATCTGCTAGAAAGCAGTCCGGAGGCGCAGCGCGACTTACTGGAGTTTCGTCACACGTTGGAGGGCTCTTGCGCATTCTATGCGGCCCAGCGCGCGACCGAGTTGGATCTTGAGCGCTTGCGCGAGGCGTTTGTGGCGTTGCAGCACTGCTATGCAGCGGCGGGCAAAGTCACGCGTGCGCAGGAGGGGGCCGCCGATGCACGCTTCCATCTAGCAATTGCCGAGGCCAGCCACAATGCCGTGCTGTTGCACACTATTCGGGCCTTGTTCGATCTGCTTAAACGCAATGTGCTGACCAATATTGGCGGCATGTACGCCCAGCGCAGTGAAACCCGCGAGATGCTTATGCAGCAGCATGGCGAGTTATACGCCGCCATTATCGGCGGCCAGGCTGAGCTGGCGCGGCAGATCTCTAATCGGCATATCGATTACGTGCAGGAAGTCTTGGCAGAGGTCGGCCAAGAGGCCCAGCGCACTGCTCGAGCGCAGCGGCGACAGGGGTTGTAGCGCAGAGGGGGAAGGCTGGCTGCGCGCGACAACGGTCGCGCACGCAGGTCAGTCTTCTTTGCCTTTGGTGCGCACGGCACGATGCAGTTCGCGATCGGAATCACGCTCTTTCTCGGTGTTGCGCTTGTCGTATTCTTTTTTGCCTTTGCCCAAGCCAATCTCGCACTTGATTAGGTGCTGCTTCCAGTAGATCGACAGGGCCACGCAGGCATAGCCTTTCTGCTGTACGGCGGTGGCGAGCTTCTCCAGTTCGCGCCGATTAAGCAGCAACTTGCGCGTGCGCAAGGGGTCGGCGATCACGTGGGTGCAGGCGGCGGTCAACGGTGCGATGTGGCAACCGATGAGCCAAGCCTCGTCGTTCTTCAGCAAGACATAGCTGTCGACCAGTTGGGCTTTGCCGGCGCGCAGACTTTTAACTTCCCAGCCAGCCAGAACCAGACCGGCTTCGAATTTATGTTCGATGAAGTAGTCGTGACGGGCTTTCTTGTTTTGGGCAATGGTGCCCTGCGGGTGTTTCTTTTGCTTGGCCATAGGGACGCCATTATAGGCAGTCGCGGGCTGCTCGGCTATGGCGAAGGCTTGTCCTTGAGAGGGGCCGAAGAAACCCGGACAATAGGTGCTGTTATTGGTTGTGGCTGGGCATCTGTCGCCGCGCCATAGTTCAAGTGAGATTTGCATGACGACTCGTATTCTGCGCTCCGCCCTGTTGCCGTATCCGGCGGCGATTCTTTATGGTCTGGTCAATGATGTGGCCCGCTACCCGGAGTTTCTACCCTGGTGCTCGGCCACCGAGGTGCTGGAGGTCAGCGACGTGCAGATGCTCGCCCGCTTAGTGATTGCTAAGGGTGGCTTGAGCCAGCGTTTTGTTACGCGCAACCAATTACAGCCCGGTCAGCGCATCGAAATGAATCTAGAAGAGGGGCCCTTTAGCCAGCTAAATGGCGTTTGGGAGTTTAAGGCGTTGGGTGAGCAAGCCTGCAAAATCAGCCTGGACCTGTCCTTTGACTATGCCGGGCCCTTGGTTAAAGCCACGCTAGGGCCACTGTTTAATCAGGCGGCCAATACCTTGGTGGATGCCTTTTGCCAGCGAGTGAAGCAGCTGCATGGATAAGTCGATGATTGTGGTTGAAGTGGTTTATGCCTTGCCAGACAAGCAAAAGCTGCTGCGTGTGCAGGTGCCGAAGGGGACCACTTTGCGCGAGGCGGCTGAGCGCTCCGGCATGGATGCGCATTTCCCAGGTCTGGATCTCGCTACCTGCCCGTTGGGAATCTTTGGTAAGGCCGTGAGCAAGCCGCAAGAGCGCGTGCTGGAAGAGGGTGAGCGGGTTGAGATCTACCGGCCGTTGTTGGCGGACCCGAAGGAAGTACGTAAGCAGCGTGCCGCCAAAGCAGCGCAAGCCAAGGCTGGAGATAGCTGAAAGTAGGTTACTGCAGACAATAAAAAACCCGGCGCTGCCGGGTTTTTTGTGCGCGGCACAATTACTGCGGCGATGTTTCTAATGGTTCAGGTGTCGGCACTGGAACGGTTTCGACGTTATCCACTTCGCGTTGGATTTTCTCCAGCAGCGAACCCGGAACCGGAGCGGCTTCTGGTTCTGTGGGTGCCTTGGTCTGTGTGCCTGGTTCGCTGGACGGTTGACCAAGGATGGCTTCGTCGCGGCTAACGCCCGGCATAAAGTCGCCGGACAGGCCGATCAGCTGGTCACTGCCGTTGAAGAAAATACTCACATGCTCTTGCAGGCGCTGACCGCCACCTGGCTGGATGCTGTAGAGATAATCCAAACGATCGGCGTGGAACGTATCGCTGATCAGGGCATTGCCCATGATAAATCGCACTTGGCGGCGAGTCATTCCGGGCTTCAACTGGTCTATCATGTCTTGCGTTACGACATTGCCCTGTTGAATGTCGATTTTATAAACCCCGGGGAATGAGCAACCGGCGAGTGCGAACAGTCCGACTAATGTCAGGCTGGTCAGCAGGAGCTTGGTGTTTTGCATCGGAGGGTGACTTCCACTATCTTGGCTGGGCAATGTAAACCCCGATCATACCCGCATTAAAGGAAGCTGCGAAGCAGCATCCG
>RCMZ01000915.1_pt1 | contig 11227 bp, 13 predicted proteins | sample 2041141 | NCBI WGS metagenome assembly RCMZ01 (sample SAMN09708263, study PRJNA481090) | Wastewater metagenome, whole genome shotgun sequencing project. | biome: sewage; isolation source: Davis station wastewater (DW) | place: Antarctica: Davis Station | collected 2010-03-01
GCCTGCACTCGTCACTGGGCTATATCAGCCCCGCCGAGGCCGAACGCAGAGCGGCTTAACCCCGTCCACTTTTGCGGGGGAGGATCACTGTTGCGGGTCCGCATCGACCCGCTTGTGGCAGTTGCGGCAGAGCCAGATGGCGTTGGTGACGTCCGCCCGGCCGACATCCTCCATTGCCGGATCGTATCGCGCCGAGCCGGGCTGCGCGCCGAAGATGTGCGCCGCTTCGCCGACATTGACCGCCCGCGCCTCGTCCTCGGCCGGGCCGCTGGTGACGGCGCCGCAGTCCGGGTTTGTGCAGGTGTTCGCCGCCCTCTGTGCGAGCACGGTGACCACGGCGCGGGGAAAACGCGCGTCCATCCTAAACCCTCCCTCGCACCTGGGCTGTCCGCAGGCTTACGGACGCAAGGCTCACAATCGACCTCTCGCCAGCGTTCGCCTTCGATTCTCTCCTACTGTGGAGAGACCCGATGACCCACGCCAGCCCGCCCCTGCGGCGCACGATCAAAAAGCCTGAGCTCCATCAGATGGTGCCGCTCGCCGACAGCACCATCTGGGAAATGGAGCGCCGCGGCGAGTTCCCGAAGCGGTTCCTCCTGACGCCCCGCTGCGTGGTCTGGGACCTGGCCGAGGTCGAAGCCTGGCTGGAGCGGCGGCGCAGCCAACCGATTCGCCGCGCCACGCCACCCGACGTCCGCCGACGTGTCAGCCGCCCCGTCAGAACTTCGGATCGAACCGAGGCCCCTCTCCCTCCGGCACACTGAGCGCCGGCGTAAACGTCCGCCCCGCCTCCCACGCCTCGACCGCGTCGGACCACTGCTGCGCCATGTGCCGCCGCTGCATCTCGAACTCCGCCTTGTTGTAGACGCCCCGGGACGACCGCTCCTCGTGGGCCAAGCCTTTCTCGATCCAGTCCGAGTTGAAGCCCATCTCGTGCAGCAGGGTCGAGGCCGTCCGTCGTAGGTCATGCACGGTGAACGGCTCCAAAGGCAGTCCCCGCTTCTTCGCCAGTTCGGCGATGGCGGAGGTCACGCGATTGAAGGTCGCCCGCGACATCGGCGCATCCGCGTCATAGCGGGAGGGCAGGATGTATTTGGAGTTTCCGGCGCAGGTCTTCAGGGCGATCAGGATGTCGAGCATCTGGGTCGACAGATACACGTTGTGGGGCCGGGACCGCTTCATCCGCGCCGCGGGGATCGACCAGACGGCGTTCTCGAAATCCGCTTCCGGCCAGACGCCGTCCTGCAGCTCGCTCTTCCGAACCATGCTGAGCAGGATGAACTTCAGCCCGAGGCGGATGGTCGGCAAGGTCGCGACCTCACCGAGGAGGCCGAGCATTATGCGGATCTCGCTGGGCGACAGACTGCGATCGCGCGGCCGGAAGGTCGCGATCGACGCGGGTCCGACGCCGTCCGCCGGATTGTCGATCTTCTCACCGTGCAGGATGGCCCAGGCGTAGATCTGTTTGACGATGTCGCGGACATGGATCGCCGTCGCCGGCGCGCCACGGTCGACGATGGTCTTGCAGTGTGCCCGGATGTCGTCCGGGGTGATCTCGCTGAGCAGGCGGTTTCGCCACTGCGGCAGCACCTCGCGATTGAAGATCGATCGGCGCATGTTCCGGGTGCTGTCGGCCATCGGGGCGGTATCCATCCAGCGCTGCGCGACGTGCTCGAAGCTGCGCGCTTCCTGTAGACGACGCTTTGCGCGCTGCTTCTCTAGAGCCGGCGAGACGCCGCCCGCGATCGTCCGCTTGATCTCGAACAACCGCTCCCGGGCCTCAGCCAGGCTCAGACCGCCTCGCCCGTAACGGCCCAAAGTCAGCGTCTCCCGCCGGCCGTGGAAGCGGTAGTCGTAGCGGAACGAGATCGCCCCGCCCGGCGAAATGTAGGCGTACAAGCCGTCCCTGTCGGTACTCTTGTAAGGCTTTGATTTTGGTTTCAAATTCTTCAGGGCGGCGTCGGTAAGCACGGTAAAATCTCCTCGCACCGGACAGGATCGAAATTCGGCGGTTCGAGGTCGATATTTCTCAATCTTTCCAGCATCTTGTGCGAAAAGAATACCGTCATCGGCTCGCCTTGGTCGTGACGGTATGAGCCGGAATCCACGAGGGCAACGGAGCGCGATACCGTCAGACAGGTCGGCATCACGAAAAAAAGACCCTCCGAAAGGTTCCGAAGGGTCTCGACAGAATTCACTTCTACGTCAGGGCCTTACAGCTCAAATCGGAAGCGTTCTCGAAAGCTCCCGAAAGGCCCAAATTATTCCCACTCAATGGTTCCCGGCGGCTTGGAGGTCACGTCGTAGACGACGCGGTTGACGCCGCGGACTTCGTTGATGATGCGGGTGGCGGTTTTGGCCAGGACGTCCCAAGGGAACTGGTAGAAGTCGGCGGTCATGCCGTCGGTTGAGGTGACGGCGCGCAGGGCCAGGACCTTTTCGTAGGTGCGGGCGTCGCCCATGACGCCGACGGTCTTGACCGGCAGAAGCACGGCGAAGGCCTGCCAGATGTCGTCGTAGAGGCCGGCCTTGCGGATTTCGTCGAGATAGATGGCGTCGGCGTCCTGAAGCGTGGCCACGGCGTCAGGCGTGATCTCGCCGGGGATTCGGATGGCCAGGCCCGGTCCGGGGAAGGGATGGCGGCCAACAAAGGCGTCGGTCAGGCCCAGTTCGCGGCCCAGCGCGCGGACCTCGTCCTTGAACAGCTCTCGTAGCGGCTCGACCAGCTTCAGCTTCATATAGTCCGGCAGGCCGCCGACATTGTGGTGGCTCTTGATGACGTGAGCCTTGCCGCTGGACGAGGAGACGCTTTCGATCACATCGGGATAGAGAGTGCCCTGGGCCAGGAATTCGGCGCCTTCGATCTTGGCGGACTCGCGGTCGAACACCTCGATGAACAGGCGGCCGATAGTCTTGCGCTTGGTCTCCGGGTCCGAAACCCCGGCTAGTTCGCCCAGAAATTCCTTAGACGCATCAACGTGCACCAACGGGATATTGTAGTGCTCTCGGAACAGGGTCGTGACCTGGGTCGCCTCGTCCTTGCGCAACAGGCCAGTGTCCACAAAGACGCAGGTCAGCTGGTCGCCAATGGCTTCATGGATAAGCACGGCGGCGACTGAGGAGTCTACGCCGCCCGACAGGCCGCAGATCACCTTGGCGTCGCCGACCTGTTCGCGGATCTGGGCGATCTTTTCGTCGCGATAGGCGGCCATGGTCCAGTCGCCCTTCAGCCCGGCGATGCCGTGGGTGAAGTTTTTCAGCATCTGGTGGCCGCGCGGGGTGTGCATCACCTCGGGGTGGAACTGCACGCCATAGAAACGGCGGGCTTCGTCGGCGATCACCGCATAGGGCGAACCGTCGGACGAAGCGACGACGTCAAAGCCTTGGGGGATGGCGACGATCTTGTCGCCGTGGCTCATCCAGACGGTTTCTTCCTCGCCCACGGAGGCCAGATCCGCCAACAGGGGCGAGACCTTCTGGACCGTGATCTCGGCGCGGCCGAACTCGCGGGTGTGGCCGCCCTCGACCTTGCCGCCCAGTTGTTCGCACATGGTCATCTCGCCGTAGCAGATGCCCAGAACCGGCACGCCCGCCTCGAACACGCCCTGCGGCGCGCGGGGGCTGCCTTCCTCGTGGACGCTTTCGGGGCCGCCCGAAAGGATGATGGCCGCCGGGTTCATGGCGGCCAGGGCGGCCTCGGCCTTCTGGAACGGATGGATTTCGCAATAGACACTGGCCTCGCGTAGGCGGCGCGCGATCAGCTGCGTCACCTGGCTGCCGAAATCGACGATGAGGACCTTTTGGTGGTCTTGCGGCGTGGTCATGGCGTGATCGAATCCGGGGCGGGAAGTTGCGCGGGGTCTTGGCCGGGTAAGGCCGAAAGTTCAAGGGCGGCGAGGCCGTCGGCCTCAAGCACTTCGATCAGGCGATCCAGCGCGATGGCCAGATTCCGATCGACGTGATGCAGGGTGGAGGTCCAGTCCTCCAGCGCCTTCAGCTCGGCGCGGCCATCTGACACGCCGCGAAGGGCGATCAGCGGCACGCCAAACGTCTGGGCGGCGCGGACCAGAGCCCAAGTCTCCATGTCCACCATCTCGGCGTCGATGGCGTCATAGGCGGCGCCGGACACGACATTGCCGCCGGTCGAAAGCCGCGCGACCGGCACGCCGGGGATAGGGCATGGCAGGGGCAGGACCGCAGGCTGATCCAGCAGCGGCGTCACCCCTTTCGGGAAGCCCAGCGGGCTGGCGTCCATGTCGCGATAGGCGACCGATGAGGCCTGATAGACGACGGCGTGCTCCAGCACCCGCGATCCGCACGACCCCAGCGACACGATCAGATCCGGCAGTTTATCCGCCGCCTCCAGTCGCGCCAAAGCCGTGCTCAGCACCACCGCTCCCTCGACCGGACCGATGCCGGTCATCAGAGGCTGGATGCGGGCGCGCAGGTCTTCGCCATACTCGGCCGGCGCCGCCATGACGCACAGGACCGAGACGTCGCCGTATCGTTCCTGGCGTCCAGTCCTCACGCCGTGCGCTCGTAAACGGCGGCGAAGAATCCGTCGGTGTCGGCAGACAGGGGCGACAGACGCAAGCGTGCGCCGTCGGCCAGTTCGTTGAACTTGGCGCGCGCCGCATCGGTCAGTTGACCTGCCGACAAAAGCTCGGCGACGGCGACCGGACGGAACTCGCTGTTGGCGGCCTCGAAGGCGTCCACGCTGGCCTCGTTCTCTCGCGCCAGCATCGAGCAGGTGACATAGACCAGACGTCCGCCCGGCTTCACCAGCTTGGCGGCCTGACCCAGAATACGGACCTGCAGGCCGTGCAGCTTTTCGACCTCTTCCGCCGTCAGACGCCAGGCGTCCTCGGGGCGGCGACGCCAGGTGCCGGAACCCGAACAGGGCGCATCGACGAAGACCAGATCGGCCTGACCGTTCAGGTCTTCCAGACCGCCGCCGTTCTGACCGATGAGGACCAGATCCGCCTCGACGCCCGCGCGTTGCAGACGGGGGCGGATGTTCTCCAGACGCTTGTTCACGACATCAGACGCGACCAGCTTGCCCTGTGCGGACATGGCCTGCGCCAGACCCAGGGTCTTGCCGCCGCCGCCCGCGCAGTAGTCCACCACCGTCGTGCCGGGTTCGGCGCCCGCCAGCCAGCAGACGACCTGACTGCCTTCGTCCTGAATCTCGAACTTGCCGGCCTTGAAGCCTTCCAGCGCCTGAATGTTGGGCGGCGGCTCGGACGGCACGCGCAGACCCCACTCGGACCAGGGCGTGCGCGACACGTCCAGACCGGCTTCGCGCAGTTCGACCTCAACCTCTTCCACCGTCGCGACGGCGCCGTTGATGCGCAGATCGATGGGCGCGCGGGGCGCCATCAGGGCGTGGGCTTCGTCGGCCCAGCGCTCGCCGAAGGTGGCCTTGAAATCCTCGACCACGAACTCGGGCAGACCGGCGGCGACCCAGCCGGGCAGTTCGCCCTGCCCTGCCGTGATGCGGCTGCGCTCCTGTTTCGACAGCGGGCGCGGGCCATAGCCGTCGCCTGCGTGCAGGACTTCGATCTCTTCCAGCGGCAGGCCGTCGATGGCGTGCAGCGAACCGATGACCAGAGCGCGGCCATCCTCTCGACCGCCCATGATCCACGACAGGCGGCCGCGCGCACGCAGCACCTTGTAGACGCGGTCGGCGATGGCGCGGCGGTCCTTGGACCCGGCGTAGCGATTGGCGCCGCCCCAGGCTTTCAGGACGGCTTCAGCCGGTTGGCGACCCTGGGCGATGGAGTCCAGGATGGAGGCGGCGGCGGCGAGACGGGCGGCTGGGGTCACTCAGATCTTTCAGACGAACAGGGCCGCAATGACCATCACCAGTCCCGCAAGCGAGACCAGCCAGACCAGCGACCGGACATAGGGCGTGCCTGCCGCGTACAACGGCACATAGACGACGCGCGCCCAGAAATAGAGGGCCGCCCCCCACGCCGTCAGAACGCCGTGCGCTCCGACCACATGGGCGATCAGCACTGCGCCGATGAACAGCGGCAGGGTTTCATACAGGTTGGTCTGCGCGCGCTCGAGGCGACCCGTCAGCGGTTTTCTCGCCTCCGGCGTCGTGTCTCGTGCGCCCGCATTCCATTTCGAACCGAACTCGACCGTCCGCGCCGCTGCGGGCAGCATCACCTGAACCAGCGCCAGAAGCAGCGTCAGGGCCAGATAGGTCAGTTCGGTCGTCATGGCCTTATTCTCCAAACCGTCATCCTAGGCCTTGTGCCTAGAATCCAGAAACATCGGGGCCTGACGCCTGAGATCAAACGTCGAACACCGGGAGTATGGATCCTCGCCACGAGGGCGAGGATGACGAACTAAACGCTAGCCTTGCCGATAATTCGGCGCCTCACGCGTGATCATCACGTCGTGAACGTGGCTTTCCCGCAGGCCAGCGCCGGTGATGCGCACGAAGCGGGCGCGGTTCTGGAAGTCGACGATATTGGCGCCGCCTACATAACCCATCGAGGCGCGAAGCCCCCCGACCAGTTGGTGCAGCACCGGTGCGATCGGCCCCTTATAGGCGGTCTGGCCCTCGATGCCTTCCGGCACCAGCTTCTCGGACGAGACTTCCTTCTGGAAGTAGCGATCGGCCGATCCGCGCGCCATGGCGCCGACCGAACCCATGCCGCGGTACGACTTGTAGGACCGGCCCTGATACAGGAAGACCTCGCCGGGGCTTTCGTCGGTTCCGGCGAACATCGAACCCATCATGGCCACCGATGCGCCCGCTGCGATGGCCTTGGCCAGATCGCCCGAGTATTTGATGCCGCCGTCGGCGATGACCGGTGCGCCGCTGTCGCGGGCCGCGCGGGCGGCGTCCATCACGGCGGTCAGCTGCGGCACGCCAACGCCTGCGACGATGCGGGTGGTGCAGATGCTGCCCGGACCGATGCCGACCTTCACCGCATCGGCGCCTGCGTCGATCAGGGCGCGCGTCGCGTCATAGGTGGCGACATTGCCGGCGATGATCTGGATGCGGTTGCTTTCGCGCTTGATGCGCTCGACCACCGCCGCCACAGAGGCGGAGTGTCCGTGGGCGGTGTCGATCACCACCACGTCCGCGCCCGCTTCGGCCAGAGCCATGGCGCGTTCGAAACCGGCGTCGCCGACGGTCGATGCGGCGCCGACCAGCAGGCGGCCCTGTTCATCCTTGGCGGCGCTCGGGAAGGCCTGCGCCTTCTCGATATCCTTCATGGTGATCAGGCCGACCGCGCGATAATCCTCGTCGACCACGATGACGCGTTCAATCTTGCGGGTGCGCAGCAGTTCACGGGCCTCTTCACGGCTGGCGCCTTCGCGCACCGTGATCAGGTCGCCCGTGGTCATCAGCGAGGCCGCCGTGACGTTCAGGTCGTTCTCGAACCGCATGTCGCGGTGGGTCAGCATGCCGACCAGCTTGCCGGTGTCGGGATCAACGACCGGGAAGCCGGTGATCTTCTTGGCGGCGACGATCTGGCGAACCTCGCCCAGCGTCGTCTTGGGGCCGACCGTGACCGGATTGACCACCATCCCGCTTTCATAGCGTTTGACGGCGCGGACCTGATCGGCCTGCTCCTCGATGGTCATGTTCCGGTGCAGAACGCCCAGACCGCCGGACTGGGCCATGGCGATGGCCAGGCGGCTTTCCGTCACCGTGTCCATGGCGGACGACAGCAGAGGGATGTTCAGTTTGATGTCGCGCGTCAGCTGGGTCGAGACATCGACTTCGGCTGGCATGAACTCGGACGGACCGGGTTCGAGCAAAACATCGTCGAAGGTTAGGCCTTCGCGTATCTCCATGGGGAGTCTCCGTTTTGCGGGCCGCGTATAACGGTCTGCGGGGGGCGACCGCAAGGGCTGGCGGGCCACATCCTCCACCTTTCGCGATCACGCTTGGCGACAGATTGCTGAAACCCGCCCTTGGCGCGCATGACCGCACCTTAAGGCCCGCCACTTAACCTTGGTCTATGGCGACGATAGAAATTCCTCGTTTGCAACTCATTCGCAGGACCACCATTCTACCGTCATGGTTGGCCTCATCCTCAACACCGCGCGCAAACTGGCTCTGAAGATCGCCAGCTATGGCGTCATGCATCTGGTCGTGGCGATCTTGGTGGCCTTCGCCATCACCCGCGACTGGCGGCTGGCCCTGGCGGTCGGGATGGTTGAGCCGATCTTCCAGACCATCGCCTATTCGATCCACGACCGTGTCTGGCACCGGGTCGAGCGCCGCCGTCTGGCCTCCGGCATCGAGGAAGCGACCGAGGCCTTCACCGCCCGTCTCGATGTCATGTCCCCCGCCGAGCAACAGCGCTCGCACGACGCCCACCGGGGCCACAGCCACGCCCTGCCCCGCTCGCTCAAACAGGTGGCGCTGAAGACCGTCACCTATGGCGTCATGCATTTCGCTGTCGCGGTCACGGTGGCCTATGCCCTGACGCGCGACATCACCACGGCTCTGGCCATCGGCATGATCGAGCCCCTGGTTCAGACCGTCTTCTTCACCCTGCACGACCGTATCTGGACTCGGATCGAGACGCGTCGCGCAGAGATTGCGACAACCTGAGCTTCATCAGGTCGATATTGCGCCCTGTCATGCTCAGCCTGCGCCACAGGTCTGACACCCCGCAACAAATCCTAACAGGCCCAGCGCCCCATTGCCTCACCGGCGCCCAAATCGGGCGCCGCAAGCGCTTTGTCAGAGCTTAACAGTGCTAGAATAACAGGGTTGCGAGTTCCATCTCGATTATCTCACGCTGATATGACGAGAGGCTTGCAAACAGGCTGCAGATTTCAAACCGAAGCGCAGCAATTGAATACGGATGCCGGAAACCGTTTAGTGCAGCCATGATGGCGGAGAGTCATTGTCGAAAAAAAGATACGATTTTGGCCTCAAGCTCTTCGAGATTCTGAGAAATATGGCCGACCGTCACGGTGGCGATTTTCAGGAATACATCATCCTGTATGCGCTTCTATTGGCGTCAGACTATGATCAGATCAGCGCCAATGAGCCTGACACGAACCGGATTCCTCGCCCCTATCCAAAGGGCGTCAATTTATTATCCATCGCCGAGATTACCGGAATTCCCCGCGAAACGGTGCGGCGCAAAGTAGCCCGATTGATCGCTGAAGGCAGCGTCACCCGGCGCGAGGACGGCCTGCACTTCTATTCGGGAAACTCATTCCAAGACGATATCGGCATCCGAATACTGAAAGCCTTGCCCGCGCTTACACAGCCCCCTGAAGCCCCTCCCAAAGCTCACGAAGCCTTGGCGCGTGAAGTGGCTGCGGGCGGGCGCCCGACCAGAGGTAAAGCAACCGGAAGCTGACCGTCACGGCGTCCTGACAGCGGTCGATGGCCTCCGCCGTCGGTTCGCCAGTCGCCGGACCTTCCCGGACCAGATCAGCGAGTTCCGCAGGAAAGGATCGCACACCGCGAGCCCTGTCCAGATACTTCGGCGACAGCAATCGCCGCTGTCGGTCAATATCGAGAGCGATCATATTGGCGCCGCAGCAGATCTGCTCAATCAGCGGCGTCATGAAACCCAGCGACGGCGTGCTCGGACCCAGCAGCCGCATAATTGATGCATCAACCATGCGCTCAGTCTGAATGTCAGTAATCGGGCTCCACACGAAGGTGGAAAGCACGACATCCCCCCCGCCGCTGACAAAGGCCAGTTGCAGAAGATCCTGGTTCCAATGCCGCCCGACCAAACGCGTATGAAAGAAGATATCCCGAAGCGGGTTACGGACAGCGGGCATGATGCTCAGGTCGTCGCCCTGCGGGACGCGCGTATGCGCGTGGCCATCAACCCTTCAATCCCTCTCTCATCGAAATCCCGCCCCCAAGCCGCAAGCTCAGCCTCTCCGACGTCATAGAGTCGGCAGAACTCACCTGGAGCCAACAGCTTGGCCCGAACAAGCGTCAGGGCTGCAACCTTCCTCTGCGCAGTCCATCGGTTGCTACGGGCCCCGATGTAGTCAAGCAGCATCGCCTTCAGGTGGTCGGTATTGCGATACGCCCCTCCAAAAGCGGCCATCACACGCACAGACTCGCCGTTCACCCGCAATCTCCCCAACCACTCCAGAACGGAACAGTATCAGAGAAGCGCAAGGCCACGTTTCCGTTGGCGCCCATATTGGGGAGCCGCAAGAATCATCTGGATATTGACCTGAGCGGCTTGGGACAGGTCTATCGCTTGTTCAGCGCCACCAGGAAGACTTCGGCGCTGTTCTTGCGGCTGGATTCCGGCTTGACGTATTTCACCGTCTCGAACTCGTCGCGCAGCCGCGCCAGAACCCCGCCCGCGTCGCCGCCCTGGAAGTTCTTGGACACGAAGTTGCCGCCTGGGCGCAGGGTCCGAATGGCGAAGTCGGCGGCGATCTCGATCAAGGCGATGATCTTAAGGTGGTCCGTCTGGCGGTGGCCCACCGTGTTGTGCGCCATGTCCGACAGCACCAGATCAGGCGGCCCGCCGACGGCGTCCAGCAGTTGCTGATCCACGCCCGGATGGGTGAAGTCAGCCTGGATGATCGTGGCGCCCGGCACGGGTTCGATCATCAGCAGATCCACGCCCGCCACCGCCGCTGCGCCGCGATCAACCGCGACCTGCAGCCAACCGCCCGGCGCCGCACCCAGGTCGATGACACGTGACCCGCGCTTGATCAGATGGAACCGGTCGTCGATCTCGATCAGCTTGAAGGCCGCGCGCGAACGCCAGCCTTCCGCCCGCGCCCGCTCCGACCACTTGTCCGAAAGCTGGCGTTTGATCCACTGCTGGCTCGACATCGACTTGGTGTCGGCCGTCTTCATTTTCGTGCCCATGCCGCGTCCGGCGGCGGTCCCACCCGTGGGTGGCCGCACCATCCGTCTGCGTTCTTGAGGCTTTTCGTCTTCACTCATCGTTCCCACATAGCCCCGACACGCGTTGCGGGCTATGTCCCGCCTCAAATCAACCCGCAAAAGGACAACCGAAATGGCCGAAACCCTGACCTTCACCCTGGACACCGGCGACGGCGAAGCCCGCGAAGTGGTCATCAAGCTGCGTAACGACCTGGCCCCCAACCACGTCAAGCAGATCGCCGACCTGGCGTCGGAAGGCTTCTACGACGGTGTCGTCTTCCACCGCGTGATCCCGGGCTTCATGGCCCAGGGCGGCGACCCCACCGGCACCGGCACCTCGGGCTCCAAGAAGCCGAACCTGAA
>RCMZ01000922.1_pt1 | contig 11209 bp, 7 predicted proteins | sample 2041141 | NCBI WGS metagenome assembly RCMZ01 (sample SAMN09708263, study PRJNA481090) | Wastewater metagenome, whole genome shotgun sequencing project. | biome: sewage; isolation source: Davis station wastewater (DW) | place: Antarctica: Davis Station | collected 2010-03-01
TCGATGATCGAGAAAAACAGTGTCAGCCCCTCCATCAGCTCCTTGCGCAAGGTGCTGGGCGGCATTCCCATGTCCATGGTCGAGTTCTTCTCCGAAGAAATCCTGCAGGAGAAACCGACCCAGGTTGTTTATAAAGCCAACGAACTGATCGATATTTCCGATGGCGCCGTGACCATGAAGCTGGTGGGCAAGGCCCATCCGAGCCGTGCCATCGCGTTTCTCAGTGAGATTTACCCGCCGGGTGCCGATACGGGTGAAGAAATGCTCGTCCACGAAGGCGAGGAAACCGGGATTCTGCTCGAAGGACGGCTTGAACTGGTGGTGGGGCTTGAGACTTTTATCCTCGAAGCCGGCGACAGCTACTACTTTGAAAGCACCAAGCCCCATCGTTTTCGCAACCCGTTCGATGCGCCGGCGCGACTAATCAGCGCAGCCACGCCCGCGAACTTCTAAGAAAGAGGCGTCCTGCAAGGCTTGCAGAGGTGCCCGAAGCTGTACATCGCTGCGCTTAATCTCCCCTTCGACTTTAGGGTTGTTTCAGTGTGGCGGGACAACCGTTATACTTTCGCCCGCCCGCGAAACCGTGGCCGTGGGCGTGACTAGCCACCATTGAGGGTGTACGTGTGAACCTAATTATGAAAATGCTGGCTGTACCAGCAACCGTATTGGCCCTTTGGGCAGTCAGCGCTCAAGCTGCGACCAATGACGATATTGCCAAGCGCCTTGAGCCGGTTGGCCAGGTCTGCGTCCAGGGCAAAGAGTGCAAAGGGATGGAAGTCGCAGCCTCGGCTGGCGGCGGTGGTGCAAGAACAGCCGATGACATCGTTGCCAAGCACTGCAACGCGTGCCACGGCACGGGCCTGTTGGGCGCACCGAAAGTGGGTGACACCGCAGCCTGGAAAGAACGTGCCGATCACCAGGGCGGCCTCGACGGCATCCTGGCCAAGGCCATCACCGGGATCAACGCGATGCCACCTAAAGGCACCTGCTCCGATTGCTCCGATGACGAGCTCAAGGGCGCCATCAAGAAGATGTCTGGCCTCTAACAGGCAGCCATCTACCGCGAAAAAGCCGCTTACGAGCGGCTTTTTTGTGCCTGCGATTTGGCCAGGAGGCTGGTCATCGGCGCCAAGACCCGGCAAGCTCGGGCTCACCTCAATTCATGGAATGGTCGGGAGGAGTAGATGGTGCAGTCCTGTTCAATTGAGCGCGGGGTCGACGATGTACTCGCCCGTTTGCCCGCGCATATCCACCTGGGCTTACCCCTCGGGTTGGGCAAGCCCAACGGGTTCGTCAACGCCCTGTACCGGCGCATCGCCCAGTTGCCTGAGCGCCGCTTGACGATCTACACCGCCCTGAGCCTCGGCCGCCCGGCCCTGGGCGATGGCTTGCAACGGCGGTTTCTGGAGCCGTTTGTGGAGCGGGTGTTCGGCGACTATCCGGAACTGGACTACCTTGCCGACCTGCGCCGCGACAGCCTGCCCGCCAATATCCGCGTGCAGCAATTTTTCATGCAGCCCGGCAGCCTGCTCCACAGCGCCCCGGCCCAGCGCGACTACGTCAGCAGCAACTACAGCCACGCCGCGCGGGATATCAACGCGGCCGGGCTCAACCTGGTGGCCCAAATGGTGGCCCGCGACCCGGGGCAGCCGGAGCGCTTGAGTTTGAGCTGCAACCCGGACATCACCCTCGACTTGCTGCCGATGATCGCCAAGCGCCGTGCCGCGGGGGAAACCATCCTCATGCTCGGCCAGGTTCACGTTGACCTGCCGTTCATGCCAGGGGACTCGGAAATCGACGCCCAGGCGTTCGATTTCCTGATCGACAGCGATGACCGCACCACGCTGTTTTCCACGCCGAATATGCCAGTGGTTTTGCAGGATCACTTCATTGGCCTGCACGCCAGCACCCTGGTGCGCGACGGCGGCACTTTGCAGATCGGCATCGGCTCCATGGGCGATGCGCTGACCGCCGCGTTGTTGGCGCGCCAGGCCGATAGCGAAGGCTATCGCGCCTTGTTGGCAGAGATGGACCTGGCGCCGTGGCAGGCGCTGATCGACCGCGAAGGCGGCGTCGAACCCTTCGCCAAGGGCCTTTACGGTTGCAGCGAAATGTTCGTCAACGGCTTGCTGGTGCTGGTGGACGCCGGCATCGTGCGGCGCAAGGTCTACCCGGACGAGGCCCGCCAAGCCCAGGCCAACGCCGGCACCCTGGACGAAGCGGCGCAGGCCGATGGCGTCTCGGTGCACGGCGGGTTCTTCCTCGGCCCGCGCAGTTTCTACGAGCGCGTGCGCGAGTTGCCCCAGGCCAAGCGCGGCGAATTCAACATGACCGCCATCAGCTACATCAACGAGTTGTATGGCCAGGAGCCACTTAAGCGCTTGCAGCGCCTGGATGCGCGGTTTATCAACAGCGCGTTCACCGTGACCCTGCTGGGCGCCGGGGTGGCCGATCAGTTGGAGGACGGCCGGGTGCTCAGCGGCGTAGGCGGGCAATACAACTTCGTGGCCCAGGGCCATGCGCTGGAAGGCGCGCGCTCGATCTTGATCCTGCGCAGTTGGCGCGAGGCGGGCGGCGAGGTCAGTTCCAACATCCTCTGGGAGTACGGCCATTGCACCATTCCACGGCACTTGCGCGACGTGGTGGTGACCGAGTACGGCATCGCCGACCTGCGCGGCAAAACCGACGCCCAGGTGATCGAAGCGCTGCTCAACATCACCGATTCGCGGTTCCAGCAGGATTTGATCGAGCAGGCGCAACAGGCTGGCAAGCTGCAGAAGGGTTTTCGCCTCAACCCCAGGTTCACCGACAACAGCCCGCAACGCCTGGAAGCGATCGGCGCACGCCACGCACGGCTGTTTCCCGAGTACCCCTTGGGGACGGATTTCACTGGCGAGGAGCAGGATTTGCTGCGGGCGCTGAACTGGCTCAAGAGCAAGTTCAAGCTCAGCGAGATGCTGGAGTTGGGCAAGGCTGCCCTGGATGCACCGGAGCCGGAGCGTTTCCCGTGCCACTTGGAACGCATGGAACTGCTCAAGCCCCAGGGCTTCAAGGAAGAGCTGTACCAGCGCTTGCTGCTGGCGGGGCTGCAGGCGACGGCGCGGGGCACCGCGCAGCCCTGACCTCAAGCCTGTGGGAGCAGGCTTGCCCGCGAAGCGGTTTGTCAGCCGGCACATCGGGTGGCTGATACACCGCAATCGCGGGCGAGCCCCACAGGCGTCTTGTACACCGCAGCGACGTTGTTGCTACCGCTGCTTAGAGAAAGGTCACCACACCACCGGCCAGGGATTTGACCCGGGCCAGGGATTCCACGCGGTAGCCTTGGGCGTCCAGTTCGGCGCGGCCGCCCTGGAACGATTTTTCGATCACGATGCCCAGGCCGGCCACGGTGGCGCCGGCCTGTTTGATGATGGAAATCAGCGCCTGGGACGCCTTGCCGTTGGCCAGGAAGTCATCGATGACCAGCACGCGGTCGCTGCTGGTCAGGTGGCGCGGGGAGATCGCCACGGTGCTTTCCACTTGCTTGGTGAACGAGTATACGGTCGCCGACAGCAGGTTTTCGGTTAGGGTCAGGGACTGGTGCTTGCGGGCGAAAATCACCGGCACGCCCAGGTTCAGGCCGGTCATGATCGCCGGTGCGATGCCCGAGGCTTCGATGGTGACGATCTTGGTGATGCCTGAATCCTTGAACAACGCGGCGAATTCGTCGCCGATCAACTTCATCAGCGCCGGGTCGATCTGGTGGTTCAAAAAGGCATCCACCTTCAGGACCTGATCGGAAAGCACGATGCCTTCTTCGCGGATTTTCTTGTGCAGTGCTTCCATGAAGCTTTCCTCTAATGACGCCGTGTGCGTCCAGGGCTGGTGAAAAAGTGGGCGATTCTAGCGCTTTAACATCGCGCGTATATCCGCCAATGCGGTATTGCCGCGAACGGCTTTGACTTCGGTGGGGGTGTCGTCGTTGCCTTCCCAGGCCAGGTCGTCCGGCGGCAGTTCATCGAGGAAGCGGCTGGGCGCGCAATCGATGATCTCGCCGTACTGCTTACGCTTGGCGGCGAAGGTGAATGCCAGGGTCTGGCGCGCGCGGGTAATGCCCACGTAGGCCAGGCGGCGTTCCTCTTCGATGGTGTCGGCTTCGATGCTGGAGCGGTGGGGGAGGATTTCCTCCTCCATGCCCATGATGAAGACGTAGGGAAACTCCAGGCCTTTGGAGGCATGCAAGGTCATCATCTGCACGCCTTCGGCGTTTTCTTCTTCTTCCTGCTGACGTTCGAGCATATCGCGCAACACCAGTTTGCCGATGGCTTCTTCGATGGTCATTTCGCCATCTTCGTCTTTTTCCAGGGTGTTCTTCAGGGCTTCGATCAGGAACCAGACGTTGCTCATGCGGTAGTCCGCGGCTTTGTCGCTGGAGCTGTTGGTGCGTAGCCAGTTCTCGTAGTCGATGTCCATGACCATGCTGCGCAGGGCCGAGATGGGGTCTTCGCCGGCGCACTGCTCGCGCACCTTGTCCATAAAGCGCTTGAAGCGTCCCAGGCGATCGGTGAAGCGCGAGTCCAGGTGCTCGCCCAGGCCGATTTCGTCGGTGGCGGCGTACATCGAGATTTTGCGTTCGGTGGCGTAGTTGCCGAGTTTTTCCAGGGTGGTCGAGCCGATTTCCCGGCGCGGCACGTTAATCACCCGCAAAAAGGCGTTGTCGTCGTCCGGATTGACCAATAGGCGGAAGTACGCCATCAGGTCTTTCACTTCCTGGCGTCCGAAAAAGCTGTTGCCCCCCGACAGACGGTACGGGATCTGGTGGTGCTGCAACTTCAGCTCGATCAGCTTGGCCTGGTAGTTGCCGCGGTACAGGATGGCGAAATCGCTGTAGGGGCGGTCGGTGCGCAGGTGCAGGGTCAGCAGCTCGACGGCCACGCGCTCGGCTTCGGCGTCTTCGTTGCGGCAGCGGATCACGCGGATTTCGTCGCCGTGGCCCATGTCGCTCCACAGTTGTTTTTCAAACTCGTGGGGGTTGTTCGAGATCAGCACGTTGGCGCAGCGCAGGATGCGGCTGGTGGAGCGGTAGTTCTGCTCCAGCATCACCACTTTCAGGGACGGGTAGTCGTCCTTGAGCAACATCAGGTTTTCCGGGCGAGCGCCGCGCCAGGCGTAGATCGACTGGTCGTCGTCGCCGACCACGGTGAACTGGTTGCGCTTGCCGATCAGCAGTTTCACCAGCAGGTATTGGCTGGCGTTGGTGTCCTGGTACTCGTCCACCAGCAGGTAGCGCACCTTGTTCTGCCACTTTTCGAGGATGTCGGCGTGTTCCTGGAACAGCTTGACCGGCAGCAGGATCAAGTCGTCGAAGTCCACCGCGTTGAACGCCTTGAGCGTGCGCTGGTAGTGGGTGTAGACGATGGCGGCGGTCTGTTCCTTAGGGTTGCGCGCGTTTTCCAGGGCCTCGGGGGGCAGGATCAAGTCGTTTTTCCAGGAGCCGATCATGTTCTTGATCTCGTCGACGCCGTCGTCGCCCGAGTATTCCTTTTGCATGATGTCGGTCATCAGGGACTTGACGTCGGTTTCGTCGAAAATCGAGAAACCGGGTTTGTAGCCCAGCCGCGCGTGTTCCTTGCGGATGATGTTCAGGCCCAGGTTGTGGAAGGTGCACACGGTCAGGCCACGGCCCTCGCCGCCCTTGAGCAGGGTGCCGACCCGCTCTTTCATCTCCCGCGCGGCCTTGTTGGTGAAGGTCATGGCGACGATGTACTGGGCACGGATGCCGCAGTTCTGGATCAGGTGGGCGATTTTGCGCGTGATAACGCTGGTTTTGCCGGAGCCTGCGCCGGCGAGCACCAAAAGAGGGCCGCCGACGTAGTTCACGGCTTCTTGCTGCCGGGGATTGAGTCGGGACATGACGAAAAGGGGGGTCGCTTGCGAAATGGGCGGGCATTTTAACAGGCTGGAAAGATTCTGCGGCCTCTGTGCGACTTGTGACGTAGCACTCGATCTAAATTTGCCGCTTTTGCTACTTTGCCGCAGGATGCGCGCTGAATGTACGGCGACAACGTGCGAGTTAGAGCGGTACAAGATAGCGGTTGATAATCAATACCATTGGTCATTGTTTATCGGCGCGTCATAATGCCCCCCGCCATCATTTTTATGCAGAGTCTAGGGAGCCAGCTTGTCCACGCCTGTCGAACCCGTGCGTTTGCTGCTATTGGCCCCGGAGCCAACGTGGGCGGCGTTGTTGCGCGAGTGTCTGGTGCCTCTGGGGGACGCGGCGGTGCTTATCAGCGCGCCGGACTGGGAATCGGTCAGCCGCCTGTTCGAGGGTGATCGCACCGCGGTCTTACTGACCGTTCCTGCTCTGCAACCGGCGCCGGGCAGTTGCCATCTGCCCACCGTGCTGCTGCTGGAGCAAGAGCCCCTGACCATCCCCGATGGCGTCAGCGACTGGCTGACCCGCGTAGCGCTGGACGCCGAGACCCTGCGCCGCTGCCTGCGCCACGTGCGCGAGCGCGGCTTGCTGGAAAACACCCTGCAACGCCTGGCCGAACAAGACCCGTTGACCGGCATCGCCAACCGCCAGGGCTTCCACACCCTGCTGGCCGCGCGCCTGGCGGAAAACGAAGGCCGCGGCCTGGCCCTCGGGCACCTGGACCTGGACAACTTCCGCCACGCCAACGACGCCCTCGGCCACCAGGCCGGCGACCGCTTGATCCTGCAAGTGGTGGCGCGGCTCAAGAGCCAGCTGGAGGCGGGCGATCAAGTGGCGCGCCTGGGCAGCGACGAATTCGCCCTGCTGATCGACACCCGTCGCGCGCCGCAACGGGCCGAATGGATGGCCGAGCGCATTGTCGAGGCGATGTCCGAGCCCTATTGGGTCGATGGCGAAAGCCTGCTGATCGGGTGCAGCCTGGGCATGGCCCATGCCCGCGCCCAGGCTGGCGCCGACCCGCTGATGTGGCACGCCCATATCGCCATGCAGCAGGCCAAGAGCACCCAGGGTTGCACCTTTCATATCTTCAACGAGCGCATCAACCGCAACGCCCGCAGCCTCGCCGATCTGGAAAGCGAACTGCGCCGCGCCTTGCGCCGCGATGAGCTGGAGCTGCATTACCAGCCACGGATGAACCTGGCAGACGGGCAGATCGTCGGCCTCGAAGCCCTGGTGCGCTGGCGCCACAGTGAACGCGGGCTGCTGCCGCCCAGCGAGTTCGTGCCGCTGGCCGAGCAAAGCGGCTTGATCGTGCCCCTGGGTTACTGGGTGATCTCCCGCGCCCTGCGGGACATGCAGGACCTGCGCGAACGCGGCCTGGCGCCGCTGCACATGGCGATCAACCTGTCGTTCCGCCAGTTCCAGGACAGCCAGTTGCTGCCGACCCTCAGCCGCTTGATCGCCGAGCGGGGCGTGGACGCGCAATGGTTGGAGTTCGAGCTGACCGAGACGGCCGTGATGCGCCGCAGCGACCTGGTCAAGCAAACCATGGACGCCCTCGGGCGCCTGGGCGTGCGCTTTTCGCTGGATGATTTCGGTACCGGGTTTTCCTCGTTCGTACATCTCAACAGCCTGCCCATCGCCCTGCTCAAGATCGACAAGAGCTTTGTCGGCGGCATGGAAGAGCGCGAAGAAAACCGCAAACTGGTGCACGCCATGATTAACCTGGCTCACAACCTCCACCTGGAAGTGGTCGCCGAAGGCGTGGAAACCCCCCAGCAACTGGCACTGCTGCGCGGTTACGGCTGCGACCAGGTGCAGGGCTACCTGATAAGCAAACCCGTACCGCTGGCGCAATTGGTGGACTACCTCACCCTCGGCCATGACCGGCAAACGGTGTTGAGGGGCTAACCCCCCCGACAATTCACCTCTGCGGGGGCAACGGCCTTACTCCTACCAATTCGTCACCGCCACTCAGGGCCGCCCTCGCGAGCAGGCCCGCTCCCACAGCGGAGAAATGAACATCCCAACCCCACCACAGTTCCACTGTGGGAGCGGGCTTGCCCGCGATGAGGCCGGTACAGTCGTTAGATATTTATCGGCAGGAATACCGCTATCGCGGGCGAGCGGAGCGCCGCCCGGCCCGCTCCACTAGGTCGCTGGCAACCCCGCTCCTTCCTGCGACTCGCGGCGGATCATGCGTTTCATTTTCCATTCAAACGCCAGGGTCAGGCTCACCGCCGCGCACGCCAGCCCCAATGCCAGGCCCCACCAGACGCCGGTCGGGCCCCAGTCGAGGGTGAACGCCATCCACCACGCGGCCGGTGCGCCAATCAACCAATAGCAACCCAGGCCTACCAGGAAGGTGGTTTTGGCGTCCTTGAGCCCGCGAATGGCGCCCATGGCGATGGTTTGCGTGCCGTCGAACAGCTCGAACCACGCCGCCACCGCCAGCAGGCTCACGGCCAGTTGGATGACCTCGGCGAACGCCGGGTCGTTGTGGTCCAGGAACAACCCGACCAGTTGGTTAGGCAGCAGCCAGAACACCATGGCAAAGCCGAGCATCGCCGCGCCGCCGAACAAGATCCCCACGCGCCCGGCCAGCCGTGCGTCCAGCAATTGCCCGGCGCCGTAATGCTGGCCGATGCGCATGGTGATCGCGTACGACAGCCCCGCCGGCACCATGAACGCCACGGAGACGATCTGGATGGCGATCTGGTGAGCGCCCAGTTGCGTACTGCCCATGCTGCCCATGCACAGCGCGGCGAAGGCGAACAAACCGACTTCCACCGCGTAGGTGCCGCCAATCGGCAGGCCCAGGCGCCAGAGTTCGCGCAGGTACTGGCGGTTGGGTCGCGACAGGCCCCGGCGCAGCGGGTAGGCGTCATACGCTGGGTGGCGGCGAATGTGCCAGGCCAGCGCCAGGGCCATGCAGTTGGCGACGATCGCAGTCACCAGGCCGATGCCCATCAGGCCCAGTTTCGGCAGGCCGAACATGCCGGTGATGAGGGCGTAATTGAGCAGGAAGTTGGCCACGGTGCCGATCAAGCTGATGACCATTACCGGGGTGGCGCGGCCGATGGCGCTGGTAAAGCCGCGTAGGGCCATGAAGCTCAGGTAGCCGGGCAGGGCGAAGGGCAGGATCAGCAGAAATTGGCCGGCGGCCAGCACGTTGGTTTCGGTCTGGCCGAACAGCAGCAACAGCGGTTTGAGGTTCCATAGTGCCAGGCCGGCGACCAGCGCCATCAGCCACGCCAGCCACAGGCCGGCCTGGGTCAGGCGTGCGGCGCCTTCGATGTCCCCCGCGCCTTTGCGGATCGCCACCAGGGTGCCGACGGCAGCGATCACACCGATACAGAAAATCGACACGAAGGAATAGGTGGCCGCCCCCAAACCACCGCCGGCCAATGCTTCGGGGCTGATCTTGGCCATCATCAGGGTGTCGGTGAGCACCATCAGCATGTGCGCCAACTGCGAGGCAATCAGCGGCCCGGCCAGCCGTAGGATGGCCCAGAGTTCGGTGCGTGCTGGATGCTGCATGGTCATCTGGCCCTTTTGCTCGCAATGACAGAAAACCAAGGATTCTCGGCGCTTACGGGCATTTGCACAAAGGGATAAAAACGATTGGTGGCATGATTAAAACTCATGCTGAGAGTTTGTTTGCTACTGTTGGCCGTTCATTGCTTGGAGCCCGCCCGATGCCCCGCCGCCTACCGCCTCTTTATGCCTTGCGCGCCTTTGAAGCGGCCGCGCGGCACAGTTCGTTCACCCGCGCCGCGCAGGAATTGTCCATTACCCAAAGTGCGGTCAGCCGCCATGTGCGCACCCTCGAAGAGCACTTCGCCTGCCGATTGTTTTTGCGCAACGGGCGCAACCTGCAACTGACCGAAGCGGCGCGCCTGCTCCTGCCCGGCGTGCGCGAAGGTTTCAGCGCCCTGGAGCGGGCGTGCAACGTGCTGCGCGCCGAGGACGACATCCTGCGCATGAAGGCGCCGTCCACACTGACCATGCGCTGGTTGCTGGCGCGTTTGAGCCGTTTTCGCCACTTGCAGGCCGGCAATGAAGTGCAGTTGACCAGCGCCTGGATGGACATCGACGCGGTGGACTTCAACCACGAACCGTTCGATTGCGCGGTGCTGCTGGGCAGCGGTAGCTTCCCCCCGGATTGGGAGGTGAGTTTTCTGTTCCCCGAAGAGCTGATCCCGGTGGGCGCGCCGAACTTGCTCAACGACCAGCCCTGGGATGTGCAGCGCCTGGCCAACACCGAGTTGCTTCACCCCACGCCCGACCGCCGCGACTGGCGCAACTGGTTGGAACGCATGGGGTTGGCGGGGCAGGTGTCGCTCAAGGGCGGGCAGGTGTTCGATACCCTGGAGCTGGGCATGATTGCCGCCGCCCGCGGTTATGGCGTGTCCATGGGCGACCTGCTGATGGTGGCCGAGGACGTGGCCCAGGGGCGCTTGAGCCTGCCGTGGCCCACCGCAGTCGCCAGCGGCGATGGCTATTACCTGGTGTGGCCCAAGACCCGCCCCGGCGGTGAACGTTTGCGGCGCTTGAGCGACTTTCTACAGGGTGAAGCCCAGGCCATGGTGCTCCCGGATGTCGAGCATTTGAGCTGACGCCTTCAGGCGTTGCTGGGGCGGTATTGCAGGGCCTCGGCCAGGTGTTCGCGGGTAATGCCGGGGGCTTGCTCCAGGTCGGCCAAGGTGCGGGCAACCTTGAGCAAACGGTGGGCGGCGCGCAGGGACAGGGTCAGGCGTTCACACGCGGTTTCCAGCCAGGCTTCATCGGCCAGGGCCAAGCGGCAATGCTGGCGCAGTCCCGGCAGGTCGAGGAAGGCATTGGCGCAACCCTGGCGCTGTTGCTGGCGCTCGCGGGCTTGGGCGACAAGGCGTGCCGCGCTGGCGGTGTCGCCGCCGGGTTGGGCGGTGGGGTTGAGGGCGGTGGCTTCGCGGGCGACGGTCAGGTGCAGGTCGATACGGTCGAGCAGCGGCCCCGAGAGCTTGTTGCGGTAACGCTGGATCTGCTCCGGCGTGCAGCGGCACCGCCCGCTGGGTTCCCCCAGGTAGCCGCAAGGGCAAGGGTTCATCGCCGCCACCAGTTGGAACCGCGCCGGGAAACGCACCCGGTCGCGGGCCCGGGCGATCACGATATGGCCCGATTCCAGGGGCTCGCGTAGAACCTCCTTGCGGTCAAACTCCGGCAACTCGTCGAGAAACAACACGCCGTGGTGGGCTAGGGTGATTTCCCCGGGCTGGGGTTTGGAACTGCCGCCCACCAGCGCCGGGCCGG
>RCMZ01001032.1_pt1 | contig 11188 bp, 9 predicted proteins | sample 2041141 | NCBI WGS metagenome assembly RCMZ01 (sample SAMN09708263, study PRJNA481090) | Wastewater metagenome, whole genome shotgun sequencing project. | biome: sewage; isolation source: Davis station wastewater (DW) | place: Antarctica: Davis Station | collected 2010-03-01
GCGCCATGGGCCAGGCGCGACAAATCCTGCAAGGCCGCCATGCGGTCGTCGGGATGCACGAGGCTGATGAAATCCATGCCCAGCGATTCGATCTCGGGCCGGTCCAGGATGTTCGTCCAGGCCGGATTGACGGCGATGATGATGCCGCGCATGTCGGCCACCAGCATGATGTCGGTCGACAAGCGCCACATGCGGTCGCGGTCGGCCGTGCGGTTGGCCATCTCCACTTCCAGCGAGGAATTCAGGTAGGCCATCTTTTCCAGCAAATTCTTCTGTTCCTGCACGTCCGTATTCGTGCCCACCCAGCGCAGCACCTTGCCCGCCTCGTCGAACAGCGGCAAGGCGCGCGCCAGGAACCAGCGGTACTGGCCATCGCTGACGCCGCGCATGCGGAATTCATATTCGTAGGCGCAGCAGGCGGCAAGCGCCCGTTGCCAGCTTTGCTGGGTCGCCCGCTGGTCGTCCGGATGCACGCAGTGGCGAAAGCCGCCATCGACCAGCGACTGCATGCTCTGCCCCGTGTAATCGCACACCTGCTCGTTGACCCAGTAGGTGGCGCCGTTCGCATCGGCCAGCCAGGCCTGGTTCGGCATGGTGGAAGCGAGCGAACGGAACTGCGCCTCGCTGTCGAGCAGAGCGTTGCGGGCCTGCCGGTGTTCGTCGATGTCCTCGCAGGAGCCGTACCATTTCACGGGATTGCCGGACTCGTCCTGCCGGCAATACGCGCGCGAATGCACCCAGCGATACTGTCCGTCCTGGCGCCGCACCCGCATTTCCGCATCGAACGGCTGGCTGCTGCCCACCGATTCGCTCCACGCAGCCAGCGACTGGGCAATGTCATCGGGATGAATCGATTCCAGCCAGTTGGTGCCCAGGCCGCTGTTGCCCGTCCATTCGCGCCAGCGCTGGGCAACGTAATCGAGCTTGCCGTCGATGTCGGCCGTCCACAGCACCTGGGTATTGAGTTCGATCGCGTAATGAAAATGTTCGCGGCTGTCGCGCAGGCTCTTTTCCAGCTGGCCCCGTTCAATGACGTGCGAAGCGGCGCGCGCGGCCAGCGCCAGCAAGTCGATCTCGGGCTGGGTGGGGTGGCATGGCGCCTGGAACAGCAAGCCCAGCACGCCCAGGATATGGCCGCTGGCGCCAAACACGGGCGCGACCCAGCCAGCCCGGTAGCCGTGCAGCATGGCCTCCATGCGGCCGGCGCTCCATTGCAGGTCGCGCGTGATGTCGCCGCAATACACGGGCGCGCCGGAAAAGGCGGCCGCACTGAACGGCGACGGCTGCTCGCCGCCATGGCGCAAGGCCAGGCACAGATCTTGTGGCAGGTTCGGCGCGGACAAGCCGCAGAAGCGGTCGGCGTCGTCGATCAGGACCAGGCAGGCGTGCATCGCCTCATCGGACTGCGACTCCAGCGACAGCAGTAAATGTTCCAGGGCGTGCGCCAGATCGACGCCAGCCGCGATGCTTCCCAGCGCACTATGCTCGGCGTCCAGCAATGAAAGTATGTTGTTTGGCTGCACCGTGTCGATATGCGGATAACTGATGCCCGGAATATACCATGTGGCAACGCTTTTTGAGGGCGCATTGGAACGGTGTTTTATATTATTGCGCGCCCGGCTGCCCCCCTGTTCCAGAGCAAGGTGCCTATGCTAGAGTGTTGCCATCCTCTCAAGCGCCCCCATACCATGTCCCTGCCCCCCTCGCTGATCACCACCGCCCTGCTCGCCTCGATCAACGGCGCCGTCGCCGCGCCCATGAGCCTCGACGCTTACCTGGCCCTCACCGGCCCCGCGCCCACCGCCCAGATCGCGTATGGCGCGGCGCCGTCGCAGTACGCGCAGCTGTTCCGCCCCGAAGGCAGCGGACCGTTCCCCGTCGTCGTGCTCGTGCATGGCGGCTGCTGGACGGTGGAGTTCGGCGGCATCACGCAGATGCGCAACGTGGCCGGCGCCCTCGCCGCGCAAGGCATCGCCGTGTGGAATGTGGAGTACCGCCGCGTGGATGAGCCGGGCGGCGGCTATCCGGGCACCTACCAGGACATGCACGCGGCGCTCGACAGCCTGCAGCGGCACGCGCCCCAGTACCAGCTCGACACGAACCGCATACTCGCCATGGGCCATTCGGCGGGCGGCCAGCTGGTGCAATGGATCGCCGGCCGCGAAAAGCTGCCGACGACCAGCCCCCTGTATCGCGCACACTATCTGCCGATCAAGAATATCCTCAGCCTGGGCGGCCTGGCCGACCTGCGCCACGAGAAAGACGTGATCAAGAGCAGCTGCGAGCGCGACATCGCGCAACTGGCAGGCAGCGCCAGCATCGAACGGCCCGACATCTACAGCGACACCAACGCGGCCGACCTGATGCCCAACGGCAGCCGCACCGTGCTGGCCACGGGCGAACTCGACACCATCTCCCCGCCCCGCGTGGCGCACGACTACGCGGCCAGAGCGATCAAGGCCGGCGACCATGCGGAAGTGCTGATCCTGCCCGGCGCCAGCCATTACGACGAGATCGCGGCAAGCTCGAACGCGTGGCGCATGATCCTGCCGGTGATCAGGCAAATGCTGGGGATGGAGGGGCAATGAAGCAAGTTATCGAGCAAGTTATCGTCTTCGCCCTGCTGGCCGCATCGTCCGCCCTGGCCGTCGCCGCCGACGCCCCGTCGCTGGAAAGCGGCTTGCTGCATGCCATGCAGCTCAAGCCAGGCACGACCGAACGCACGGGCACGTCCGGCAGGGCCATCGAGGCCTATGCGCGCGCGGGCCTGCTGGACAAGAAACCAAACCAGCGCTACGACTACACCGATTACTATCTGCTCAAGAAACCGGCAACCTTCCTGGGCCACGAACTGGTGCTGATCGAAGAGGAATACATCACGCAGTACATCGGCTGCTGCGTCAGCCCTGGCTTGGGCGTGACCGTGAAGGTGCGGGGCGGCACGCAGAACCTGGAAAAGTTTGCCCAGGCCCACCGTTGCACCCTGACCGACAACGTTGATCTGGCGCATGCACTGCGCGAGGTGGCGATCAGGAACAGGCTTCCCAAGGCGCACTATGCGTCCTTGAGCTGCCGCGAACGCGATGCGGAGCGGGAAACCAGCTAGTTGCCGGACAGCTAGTTGCCGGACAATAACCGCGCGAAAGCGGGAAAGGTCGGCCGCTTACGGCTTGTTGTATATTCTGCATGGAGGTGCTACGCAAGGCACGCCATCCGAAAGGAAAAGTATGAATCTCAGCGCTTTTTTTCTGGTCCTCATTTCATGGCTGACGACAGGTTTTGCCTGGAAGCGGATTTTTTCGCAACGCTATCATTGGCTGGTCACTGCTGCATAGATGACAAGCCGGGCAAGGCATGGAGGAACGATATGCAGGTCAAGCGAATAGTCGCCAATTTTTCCGCGCCGGATCTGGAACTGGCCCGGTCTTTCTATCAAGACATATTAGGCCTGGACCTGCTGATGGACCATGGCTGGATCAGAACGTATGGTTTGCACGCCACGATGGACGTCCAGCTGAGCTTCGCGACGCAAGGAGGCTCGAACACGGCCGTGCCTGACCTGTCGATCGAAGTCGATGACGTGGATGGCGCATGGACACGCATGTCTGCTGCAGGCTTTGCCATTGAATATGGCCCTGCCGATGAACCCTGGGGCGTCAGGCGCTTCTACGTGCGCGACCCTTTCGGCAAGCTCATTAATATTCTTTCGCACACATAGACACAGATAGAGAGCGACAGTCTTTCAACAAGCGACAGACAGAAGGCCGAGACGAGTAGGCCCAAGCCCCCAACCCAGGCGCCCCGGGCCTAGCGACTGCGGCCCGCCGTTCCAAGCCTTTAATACAACTACAAACTCACTGCACACGCGCCAGATACTGCGCCAACTGCCCAAACGTCGCCTTGAACCCCTCCTTCATCGACTCAAACCCCTGCTTGAACGTCTCATGCTGCTCATCCGTCGCCTTGTGCGGCGTGGAACGCAGGGTCATCGTCGTCTTGCCGTTTTCCTCCGTGAGGGTCATGGTGTTGAACGATTCCAGCGGCCAGGTGGCGCTGACGGGATGCTGCACGGGGTTGCCCTGCTGGTCGGCAAACGACAGGATCGAGACGATCTTTTCCGGCGCCTCGATCTGCTGATAGGTGAACTTGCCCCACATCTCGTAGCCATTGTCGGCGCGCATGCCGTAGTGGAAGACGCCGCCCGGGCGCAAATCCAGCGCCAGCACGCTCAGCTCAAACCCCACGGGCCCCCACCATTGGGCCAGGCGCTCCGGCTCGACCCACGATTGAAACACCAGTTCGCGCGGCGCGTCGAACGTTTGCGTGATGACAAAGTCGCTGCTGTCGCGGTGCTGTCCTTCTTGCTTCTGCTCTGCTGTGCTCATACCTTCTCCTCATTGGCGTGCTTGGGGTGGACTGGCACCTAATGTACCAGTGCGGTCGCAAAACGGAAAGGCCTGCACGGGTTGCAAGACAGCATGCTAAAATATTAGTTCGATATCTAACTATTAGACGACTCACTTTATGACTTCTATCGAAGAGCGCTTCTCCGCCGCGCTGCACAAGACGGCGCGGGGCTGGCGCCATGCCATCGACCGGCGCCTGAAAGACCTGGACCTGGGGCAAGCCAGCTGGATGGCCATCGCCATGATCGCCAAATCGCCGCAACCGCCCTCGCAAAGCGAACTGGCGCACCTGCTGGGGGTGGAAAATCCCACCATGGTGTCGATGCTGGACCGGCTCGTGAAATCGGGCTTCGTGCAGCGCCAGCCCTCCGAAACGGACCGCCGCGTGAAACTGGTGGTGCTCACCGAGGCGGGCATGCGCGTGTATGACACGGTGCGCAAGGAGGCCGATGGCTTCCGCAAGGAGCTGCTGCAAGGCATCAACCCGGCGCAGCTGCTGGCCGCCACCGAGCTGCTCGAAGCGCTGCAGCGCACGACGGAAAGCGGCGGCACGGACCAGGGTGGATGTGCCTGATGAGTTCCGCCTCCGCCTCTGCTACAGCGGCCCTGCCCGCTTCACAGGATCCCACCCTGAACCGGCGCATGATCACGATATCGATCATGCTCGCCACCATCATCCAGGCGCTCGACGGCACCATCGCCAACGTCGCCCTGCCCCACATGCAGGGCAGCCTGTCCGCCTCGCAAGACCAGATCACCTGGGTCCTGACCTCCTTCATCGTCGCCGCCGCCATCGCCACGCCGCTGACGGGCTGGCTGTGCGACCGCTACGGCCAGAAAAACACCTTCCTCGTCTCCGTGGCCGGCTTCACCATCGCTTCCGTGCTGTGCGGCCTGTCGGGCACCCTGTCCGAGATCGTCGCCGCGCGCCTGCTGCAGGGCGTGTTCGGCGCGGCGCTGGTGCCGCTGTCGCAGGCGGTGCTGCTGGACATCAACCCGCGCGAGAAACACGGCTCGGCCATGGCCATCTGGGGCATGGGCGTGATGATCGGCCCCATCCTGGGCCCGACCTTGGGCGGCTGGCTGACGGACAGCTACAGCTGGCGCTGGGTCTTCTTCATCAACATCCCCATCGGCGCCATGGCCTTCTACGGCATCTGGCGCTACATCCGCAAGGATGCGCCGAAGGGCCGCATGAACTTTGACCTGTTCGGCTTCGCCACCCTGAGCCTGTCCATCGGCGCGCTGCAGATGCTGCTGGACCGGGGCGAGCAGAACGACTGGTTTTCATCGACGGAAACGTGGATCGAAGCCATCGTGCTGGCCATGAGCCTGTGCTACTTCATCGCGCACACGGCGCTGCGCCCGGCCGGCAAGTCCTTTCTCGACTACCGCCTGTTGAAAAACTCGAACTATGTGAGCGGCCTGCTGTTCATCTTTATCGTCGGCCTGGTGCTGTTCGCCACCCGCGCGCTGACGCCATCGATGCTGCAGGGCTTGATGAATTACCCCGCGGCCATTGCCGGCCTGGTGACGGCACCCAGCGGCCTGGGCACCATGATGGCCATGCTGATCGTCGGCAAGCTGACGGGCAAGATCGACACGCGCATCCTGCTGGGCGTGGGCTTTTCGATCACGGCGTTCTCGCTGTGGCAGATGGCCAATTTCACCTTGGACCTGGTGCCCAAGACGGTCGTGTGGAACGGCATCATCCAGGGCATCGGCCTGGGGCTCGTGTTCGTGCCATTGAGCGCGGCCACGTTCGCCACCCTGTCGCCCGAGATGCGCGCGGAAGGCACGGCGATTTACAGCCTGGTGCGCAACATCGGCAGCAGCATCGGCATCGCCCTCGTGCAAACCTTGTTGGTGCGCAATACGCAAATCGCCCATGCCTCGTTGACGGAACACATCACCATCGCCAATCCAGCCCTGCACGACCCCGCCATCGCCAGCGTCTACAACCTGGGCACCGGCACGGGCATGGCGGCGCTGAACGGCGAGATCACGCGGCAAGCCTCGATGATCGCCTACCTCGATGACTTCTGGCTGATGATGTGGCTGACCATCCTCGTGCTGCCGCTGCTGCTCCTGATCAAACCCCCACAAAAGAATGCGCCTGTCGTGGTCGACCACGCGGCGATGGAGTAACCACCATGCGAACCAACATGAAACTTTCCCTTACCGTACTCGCGTTGAGTCTGGCCCTCGCCGGCTGCGCCAGCATTCCACCGGACACGCAACAGTTGCCGCAGCAAGACCTGGCCACCGTGCAATTGGCGACCGACCTTCACTTGGCCAGCGAAGGCTGGCCCGCCGCCCGCTGGTGGCACCAGTTCCAGGATGATCAGCTGAGCCAGCTGATCGACACGGCGCTATCGGCCAGCCCCAGCCTGGACGTGGCGAATGCCCGCATCGGCTCGGCCCTGTCCGCCTTCGATGCACAGCATGCGCAGCGCGGTCCCAGGGTGGACCTGGACGCCAACGCCAGCCGCCAGCGCTACTCGGGCAATGGCCTGATGCCGCCCCCCATCGGCGGCAATGTCTACAATGAAGTCACCGTGGGCGTGCAAGCCCATTACGACCTGGACTGGTGGGGCAGGCACAAGGCGCAGATCGCCGCCAGCCTGGGCGAAGTCAATGCGCGGCGCGCCGAATATGCGATGGCGGAACAGATGCTGGCGGCCGAGATCGCCCGCCACTACTTCAGCATGCAAAACGGCTGGGCCCGCATGGACAACCTGCAGGCGCTGGTCGAGCTGCAGCGCCAGCTGGTGCTGGACAAGGAAAAACGCATCGCCAACGGCCTCGGCGTCAGCGACGACCATCTGTCCGCGCAAACACGCCTGAGCCTGCTGCAGCAACAAATTGCGCTGCTGGAAACGCAGGTCGTCACGGAGCGCGAAGCCCTGCGCGCGCTGCTCGGTGCGGATGCGAGCGCTTTGGCCAGCTTGCGGCCGGCACAGGCACAAGCGCTGCCGCACGCCCTGCCCGGCAAGCTGGGCATGGAATTGCTGGCGCGCCGGCCCGACTTGCAGGCGGCGCGCTGGCGCGTGCAGGCATCGCTGAGCAACATCGAGGCGGCGCAGGCGGCGTTCTATCCCGATATCGACCTGGGCGCGTCGTTCGGCCTCGATGCGATCAAGCTGGGCAAGCTGCTGCAGTCCGGCAGCCGCACCCTGTTCATTGGTCCCGCCTTGTCGCTGCCCCTGTTCGACAGCGGCCGGCTGCAGGCGCAGCTCGGTGGCGCGCGCAGCGAACGCAACGCGCTGATCGCCGACTACAACCAGAACGTCTTCAACGTGGTGCGCGACGTGGCGCAGGCGGGCGCCAGGGTGCAGGGCGTGGAAAACCAGCTGCGCCTGCAGCAGGAAAACCTGCGCGCCAGCGAGGCGCAGCTGCGCAACGCGCATGCCCGCATGCAACAGGGCCTGGCCGACCGGGCCAGCCAGCTCAACGCGGAAATGACCGTGCGCGGCCAGGTCGACCTGGGCATGCAGCTGCAAAACCAGCGCCAGAACGCGGAAATCAACCTGAACGTGGCCCTGGGCGGCGGCTACCGGGGCAGCAGCGATTTTACGGCCAGCGCCCAACAATAAAAAATCCACCATTTGACTACGGAACACATCATGAGCAGCGATAACACCACCACCGCCCCTTCCACAGAACAGCCGGGCAAGCGCAAGACCGTCCTCATCGCCATCACGGCCGCCTTTCTCGTGGCAGGCGTGGCCTGGGGCGCCTACTACCAGCTGGTGCTGGCCAAGGAAGAAGTCACGGACAATGCCTATGTGGGCGGCAATATGGTCACTCTGTCCGCGCAAGTGACGGGCAACGTCGACGCCATCCGCGCCGACGAAACGCAAATGGTCAAGGCGGGCGCACCGCTGATCACCCTGAACGGCATCGACGCGGACCTGGCCCTGCGCCAGGCGCAGGCACGCCTGGGCAACATCGTGCGCCAGGAGCGCGAGCGCTATGCCAGCGTGGCGCAGTACGACGCCGTCATCGAACAGCGCCGCCTGGCCCTGGCCACGGCGCAGGGCAACCTGGCGCGCCGCGCGCCGCTGGCGGCGGACCACACGATCTCGGGCGAAGACCTGGTTCATGCGAAACAGGCCGTCGACGACGCCAAAGCGGCCTTGATCGTGGCGCAGCGCCAGGCCGAGTCCGCCAAATCGGGCGTGGACGGCGTGACCCTGGCCAGCCATCCGGCCGTGCTGTCGGCCAAGGGCGACGTACTGCAGGCGTGGCTGGCCGTGCGCCGCAATGCCGTGGTCGCGCCCGTCTCGGGCTATGTGGCCAAGCGCAGCGTGCAGCTGGGCACGCACGTCACGCCGGGCACGCCCCTGATGTCCATCGTGCCGCTGGACCAGCTATGGGTTGACGCCAACTTCAAGGAGTCGGAATTGCGCAACATCCGCGTGGGTCAGGCGGCCAGCATCGAGACGGACTTGTATGGCAGCAAGGTGGTGTACCACGGCAAGGTGCTGGGCATGTCGGCCGGCACGGGCAGCGCGTTTTCCCTGCTGCCCGCGCAAAATGCCACGGGCAACTGGATCAAGGTGGTGCAGCGCGTGCCCGTGCGCATCACGCTCGATCCGAAGGAACTGGCCGCCCACCCGCTGCGCATCGGCCTGTCGACCACGGTGACGGTCGATACCAGCCATGGCGAGGGCGCGACGCTGGACCAGCCGATGGTCGCCTCGACTGTCTACACCACCAAGGCGCTGAGCCAGCCCGTGGACGAGGCGGAGAAGATGGCCGATGCGATTATTGCGCAAAACCTCGCCCACTGAACCGTCCGTTGAACGCAAACGACATCCGGGGTCAGTTCCTTCGGAATCGGAATGCGCCCCACTGGGGCGTATTCCCCCGGCGGGTCTGACCCTGGCCTTACTCTAAACCCCACTGCGACGACTGGGGTCGTACCCTGCAGGGTACGACCCCGGCATTTGCCATTCGGGTTTGATTACATTTACTTAGCCTTCCCCGCCGCCGCCACCTGCTCCAATATATGCTTGGGCACGGCAGCGTAGTGCTTGAATTCCATCGTGTAGGTGGCGCGGCCCTGGGTCAGCGAACGCAGGGTGGTCGAGTAGCCGAACATTTCCGCCAGCGGCACCAGCGCCCTGACGATGCGTCCCGAACCGCCGGGGATGTCGTCGACGCCCTGCACCATGCCGCGCCGGGCCGTCAGGTCGCCCATGACGTTGCCCATGAACTCTTCCGGCGTTTCCGCCTCCACCTGCATCATCGGCTCCAGCAACACAGGGTGGGCTTTGCGCATTGAAGGCGATGGAGCCGGCCATGCGAAACGCGTTTTCATTCGAATCGACGTCGTGGTAGGAACCAAAGGTCAGCGTCGCCCTGACGTCCACCACGGGATAGCCGGCCAGCACGCCCGCCTTGAGCGTTTCGACGATGCCCTTGTCGACGGCCGGAATGAATTCGCGCGGCACCACGCCGCCCTTGATGGCGTCGACGAACTGGTAGCCGGTGCCCGGCTCAAGGGGTTCGAGTTTCAGCACCACATGGCCGTACTGGCCCCGTCCGCCCGACTGCTTGACGAACTTGCCTTCGACATCTTCCACCGTGCGCGTGATGGTTTCGCGGTACGCCACCTGCGGCTTGCCCACGTTCGCTTCCACGCCGAATTCACGGCGCATGCGGTCGACCAGAATTTCCAGGTGCAGCTCGCCCATGCCCGACATGATGGTCTGGCCCGACTCTTCATCCGTATGCACCTTGAACGACGGGTCTTCCTGCGCCAGGCGGTTCAGGGCGATGCCCATCTTTTCCTGGTCCGGCTTGGTCTTCGGTTCGACCGCCTGGGAAATCACGGGTTCCGGGAAGATCATCTTTTCCAGCACGATGATGTGGTCGATGGCGCACAGGGTGTCGCCCGTCGTCACGGCTTTCAGGCCCACGGCGGCGGCGATGTCGCCCGCATAGACTTCCTTGATTTCCTTGCGTTCATTCGCATGCATCTGCAGGATGCGCCCCAGCCGCTCGCGCGCGCTCTTGGTGGGGTTGTAGACCATGTCGCCCGAGTTCACCACGCCGGAATACACGCGGAAGAACGTCAATTGCCCGACGAACGGGTCCGTCATGATCTTGAAGGCCAGCGCGGAAAAATGCTCGTCGTCGGCCGGGTGGCGCTCCACCTCGTTGTCGTGCTCGTCATGGCCCATGATGGGCGGCACTTCCAGCGGCGACGGCAGGTATTCGATGACGGCGTCGAGCATGGCCTGCACGCCCTTGTTCTTGAAGGCGCTGCCGCACAGCATGGGCACGATCTCGTTGCGGATGGTGCGCGCGCGCAAGGCCTGTTTCAGTTCCGCCTCCGTGAACGTGTCGCCATTCAGGTAGCGTTCCGTCATCTCCGTGGTGGCCTCGGCCGCGTGTTCGACCAGGTGCTCGTGCCATTCCTGCGCCTGCGCCTGCAGTTCCGCGGGAATCTCGCCATAGCGGAACTGCACGCCCTGGCTGGCGTCGTCCCACGTGATGGCGCGCATTTTCAGCAGGTCGATGACGCCCGTGAAATGCTCTTCCGCGCCGATGGGCAGCTGGACGGGCACGGCCACGCCTTTCAGGCGCTCGGCGATCTGCCGGCGCACGCGCAGGAAGTCCGCGCCGACCCGGTCCATCTTGTTGATGAAGGCGATGCGCGGCACATGGTATTTGTTGGCCTGGCGCCAGACGGTTTCCGATTGCGGCTGCACGCCGCCGACGGCATCGTAGACCATCACGGCGCCGTCGAGCACGCGCATCGAGCGCTCCAC
>RCMZ01001149.1_pt1 | contig 11185 bp, 7 predicted proteins | sample 2041141 | NCBI WGS metagenome assembly RCMZ01 (sample SAMN09708263, study PRJNA481090) | Wastewater metagenome, whole genome shotgun sequencing project. | biome: sewage; isolation source: Davis station wastewater (DW) | place: Antarctica: Davis Station | collected 2010-03-01
CATCGTCACCGACAGCAGGCGGTTGGACCAGAAGTAGGCGCCGAAGGCGATGGGGATGCCGGCGATGGCGCCGATATTGAGCGCCTCCACCAGGCGCAGGCCGAAGCTGGGACGCTTGCCGGCGGCCAGCGCCTTGGCCTGTTTCTGGCGCGTCTTGACGGCCCACAGCAGGGCGCCCGTGGCGACCATGGCGCAGCCGGCCAGGCCGGACAGGAAGAACAACGCGCGCAGCAGGGGGCCGCCGAAGCGGGCGATGTGCAGGCCATACATCACGCCGTGCGTGGCGGCGGCGCCGGGCAGCGCTTCGCCATCGGTGGCCAGCAGCTTGCCGGAAACGCCATCGAATTCCATCGACGGCTGCTTCGACGAGATGTCGCGCCCGGCCGCGCGCGACAGCGAGATGGTGGCGTTGGCGTCGCCCGGGTGGTTCACGGAGATGCGCTCGACCTTGCCGCCGCCCCAGTGCTGCTCCGCCTGGCGCACGAGGGGCGCCAGCGGCGTCAGGGGCGCGGCCACGCCGGCCGCCTTGCGCTCGTCCGAGCGGCCCGGGAAGGCCTCGGCAAAGAAGGCGTCCTGGTCGCCCTTGTAGGCGGCCGTGGCGCCGGACGGCATGTACAGGAACATCAGGGTGACCAGGCCCGTGTAGGTGATCATGATGTGGTAGGGCAGGGCCAGCACGGCCGTCACGTTGTGCGCGTCGAGCCACGAGCGCTGGCCCTTTTTCGGCCGGAAGGTAAACAGGTCCTTGAAGATGCGCTTGTGCGTGACGATGCCGCTGATGATGGAGACGAACATGAACATGGCGCAGAAACCGACGATCCAGCGGCCCCAGATGGCGGACATGTAGTGCAGGTCGAAGTGCAGGCGGTAGAGGAATTCGCCGCCCCGCGTGTCGCGCGGCTTGGACAGCACCTCGCCCGTGGCCGGGTCGGCCGCCTCGCTGTGGAAATTGCCGCGCCGTCCGCGTTTCTTTTCACCGGGCTTTGCCGGCTTGCTCCAGCCCAGCTGCGTGGCGGGATGGCGCTCGCCGGGCAGGCTGATGAACCAGCGCGTGGCGCCGCCGGCCCGCTCTTCCATGGCCTGTTGCGCGACCTTGGCCGCTTCCTCGGTGCTCACCTGGCTGGCGGCGGCGCCGTGCAGCTCGGGCTGCATCCACAAGGTGATTTCATCGCGATAGTAGCTGGCCGTGCCGGCGCAAAACACCAGCAATAAAATCCAGCAGACGAGCAGGCCGGACCAGGTGTGCAGCCATGCCATCGACTGGCGGAAACCTTCTTTCATGCGAGACTCCAGGATAAGGCGTCCATCGCCTGCAGGATGGCGGCGATGAGGGCGGCCGGGATCAGCAGACCCAGCCAGGCGCGCAGGGCGCTGCGGGTGGCGAAGACCCACATCACCACGCAGGTGTAGATGGCAAACGACAGCAGCGTGGCCGTCATGACGGCTTCGGAGCGCGCCATGGGCAGGCTCACCGACAGCAGCATGGTGAGCAGCGCCGCCAGCACGTAGCCGCCAACGATGGCGGCCACGCTGCGCGAGGCCACGCCGAGGCGGTAGAGCGCGACGGCGGACAGGCGCCGGCGCGCGATTTTTTCAACGGCGTCAGTCGATGCGGTATGGGCGGGTGCTTGCATGGTCAGTCGTGGTCCTGGCTCGGTGGCAGGGCCGGACCGGCCGGCAGCGGGGCCACGCCCTGCGGCTGCACCAGGCTCAGGCTGGTCACGTACATGGCCTTGTCGTAATGCTCGTCACCGCGCTGGCCGGCCGTCTGGTCCGTGTGCTGCACTTCCAGCACATACGTGCCCTTCCACGGCAGCGGGAAGCTGACCAGGCCCTGCGCATCGCTCCACGCTTCCTTGCCCCAGCCCGACTGCACCACGGCGTTGACCTTGGCCTGCGCCAGCGGCTTGCCACGGTAGCTGACCTGGAACTGGCCCGGCTTGCCCGTCGGCACGAGGTCCAGGGTCAGCGCGGGCGCCTGCGCCTTGGCGTCGGCGATCAGGCGCGCGGCCGGCACCCACACGGTGCGCGTGGCCTTGCCCTCCTTTTTTTCTTCCCACGACGGGTAGGCGTTTTCCTCGACGATGATGCTTTCGCCGGCCGCCACCTTGCCGTTCAGGATAAACGCACCGGCCGTCTTGCTCGCCTGCAGAGGCTTGCTGCCGGAGGGCGCAATCCACGTCACGCTCTGGAAGCGGAATTTGTCCAGCAGGCCCGGCGACGCTTCGCGCAGGTTGTCGCCGAATTCGCCGAAATACACGCTGGCCGCCTTGCCGTCCTGCTGCAGCCAGATCTGGTGCGCGCTGGCCGTGCCAGCGGCAAGGAAGCCCGCCAGCAGGGCGGTGGCGAGGGCGCCGCGGCGCGCGATGGAAGTGATGTGCATGGTGTATCCCTTGTATTTTTTTATGTGAAACAGTCAAAACGGCCGCGTTCCCGCAGAAGGCGGCCGGAACGGTGCATCAGATCAGTACTGGTAACGCAGGTTCAGCGCCACGTTGCGCGGTTCGCCGTAATAGCCGCCGTTATAGAAACCCACGCGGCGGAAATACGTCTTGTCGAACAGGTTTGTTGACGTTCAGGGTGGCGGCCAGCTTGGGACTGATCTGGTAGCGCGCCATCAGGTTGGCCAGCGCGTAGCTGCCCTGGCTGACCCGCGTCCTGGTCTTGTCCGGCAAGGTGGCCGTCGTCCAGATTTCGTTCTGCCAGTTCACGCCGCCGCCGATGGTGAGGTGTTGCAGTGCGCCCGGCAGGCGGTAGGTGGTCGAGGCGCGCAGCATGCTGGCCGGCTGGATGGTGTTGGTCAGCACGCCCTTGCCCGTCTTCGAGGTGCCGTGCGTAAACCCGCCGAACAGCTGCCAGCCTGCCAGCGGGCTGCCCGACACTTCCATTTCGTAGCCGCGGCTTTTCGTGCCCTTGCCCGTCGAGACATACGGACGGCTGCCGTCCGGCAGCAGGAATGCCGGCGGCACGGACATATCCTCCTCGCCCAGGTTGTCCTGCCTGGCCTGGTAGACGGCGAACGAGGCGTTGACGGCGCCGTCGAAGAATTCGCTTTTCACGCCCGCTTCCACGTTGCTGCCCGTGATCGGATCGAGGAAGGCGTTGTGCTTGTCCTTCAGGTTTTGCGGCTTGAACAGGTCCGTGTAGCTGGCGTACAGCGAGGTGCTCCTGCTCACGTCGAGCACCACGCCCGCATAGGGCGTGACGACATCGTCCGTCTTGTAGGCCGAGCTGCGCTTCACAAAACGCCCCTGGGTGTCATAGCGGTCGTTATAGGTTTCCCACTTGGAGATGCGCGCGCCGGCCAGCACCTTCAGATTGTCCATGAGGTGGATGCGCGTGGCGACAAAGGCGCCCGACTGTTTCGTCGTGGCGACATCGCGCGCGCCCGTGCGCAGCATGGCCGGCTCCGGCACATCGCCCGTCCAGTGGCGGAAGTCGGGGATGGTGGTGGCGAAGGGCAGCGGGTCCTCGAACTGCGTTTCATTCGTCGTGCCGACGCGCTTCCAGCCGTTCACGCCCAGCACCAGGTCGTGCTGGCGGCCGAGCAGGGGGAAGGTGCCGTTGGCCGACAGGTCGAAGTTATCCTGTTTTTCATCATAGGGGAAGGCGCTGCTCCACACGGACAGGCCCGAGCCGTCGCGGTTCGGGTAGCCGCTGCCGCCGTAGAACAGCTTGCCGTTCGACGAGCTGTCCAGGCGGCCATAGGCGGCCTTCACCTTCCAGTCGTTGGCGAAGCGGTGTTCGAGGTAGACGTATTTGTTTTCGAATGCGCGTTCCCAGCTGCTCCACTTGGCCGCCATGTTGAACGAGCGGGGCATGTTGGCCGGCGTGCCATCCGAGAAGAACAGGGGCGTGGTGCCCCAGCTCGTGCCTTTCGGCGTGTTCTTCTGGTAGTCGATGCCGGCCGTCAGCAAGGTGGCCGGCGTCAGGTCCGCCTCGACGATGACGGCGCCCACCCGCTTGCGCTCCTGGTACAGGTCCATGTAGGAATGGCGGTTCTGGCCGGCCACCACGACGCGCCCGCGGATGCTGCCATCCGCGTTCAAGGGCGCGCTGATGTCGCCGTCCAGCCGGACCTTGCTCCACGAACCCACGGTCAGGCCGGCCGAGGCAGAAAATTCCTTGCCGGGGCGCTTGTGCAGCATGTTGATGGTGGCGGACGGGTCGCCATTGCCGCTGACCAGGCCCGTGGCGCCGCGCACGATCTCGATGCGGTCATACAGGGCCGTGTCGAACAGCGCATTGCTGCCCGAATTGACGGCCACGCCGTCGATCTGGTAATTGCCGATGGAAAAGCCGCGCGCTGAAAAGGTCGTGCGCTCGCTGTCGTTTTCCTGCACCGTCACACCCGTCGACTGCACCAGCACCTCGGCCAGGCTATTCAGGCCCATGTCGTCCATGCGCTGGCGCGTCACCACCGAGATCGATTGCGGCGTTTCGCGCATCGACAGGCCCATGCGCGTGGCCGTGCCCATCTCTTTCGTCGTGTAGGAACCCGTGTTCTCCGTCGCTGCCTTGTCTTGCTGGCCCAGCACCTTGATCTCGCTCAGGGTCGCTTCCTCGGAGTCGGCCGGGGCGTCGGCAGCCAGGGCCGCGCCGGCGCCCAGCGCCGTCGCCAGCAGGGCCGAGCGGACGGCGGCGGCCAGCGGGCGCATGCGCCCCGCCGGGAGGCTGGGGGAAATCGTGGCGGCAACGGTGCCGGCCAGCGAACGTGTTCGTGCCATGAAGCATCCTTCTTCTCGTGAGCCTGCCGCCGTGCGGCACGCTTGGTTGATTGGTATGGGGGGCTTGCTTGGCGGGGATGCCTGGCTGGCGCAGCGTGTCATTCAGCTGCGCATCGGCCAGGCGGCTGCGTGCAGACTCGGCGGAGAGTCTAAATGTGAATGAGAACTATTCTTATTATAGTGCGAGGTTGTGAGACATGCAAGAGTGCGATGTTGTAAACGCGCACGGCCGCCCCATTGCTGGCGGCGGCCGTGGCGCGCGATGCTGGCGGCGAGGCGCTTACAGCGACGGCGTGTAGCGCACGGTGAGGATGATGTTGCGCGGTTCGCCGAAGTAATTGCCACGCCGCAGTTCGCCCGTGGCGGCCCAGTAGGTCTTGTCCGTCAGGTTGGCGATGCTGAGGTTGGCGCTCCAGTGGCGGTTGAAGATGTAGGAAGCGCGCGCATCCCAGACGGTGCGTCCGCCATTGCGAAAGGCCACGTCGGGATTGTCGTCCGCCTGGTACAGGTAGCCGCTTTGCGCCGAGACGCCGCCGCCGATGGTCCAGTGGTTCCAGGCGCCGGGCAGGCGGTAGCTGGTCGACACGCGCAGCATGTGCTTGGGCGTGACGGTGGGCGGCGTTTCGCCCGCGTCGCCGCGCGCGATGTTGTAGGTGTAGCCGGACGACAGCTGCCAGCCGGGCAGCACTTCGCCGCTGGCGTCCGCGTCGATGCCGGTGCTGCGGATCGGCCGGCCATTGCGGTAGCAGCTGCCCGTCAGGTCCCACTTCAGGCAATCGTCGTTGCTGGCCTCGTCGTAGATGGCCGTGTCGCGCTTGTTGATGCGGAAGGCGGCCAGCGCCACGTTCAGGCGGCCGTCGTACAGCTCGCCCTTCACGCCCGCCTCATAGGTGTCGCCGACCACCGGTTTCAGCGGCTGTCCGCCCAGGGTGTAGTACAGGCTCTGCGGCTGGAAGATGCTGGCGTAGCTGCCGTACACGGACCAGCGCGGGCCCAGGTCCTGCACCAGGCCCGCATACGGCGTGAATTCGCGGCTCTCCTTGTAGCGGCTGACGGGGTCGGTGTCGAGCCGGCCCGTGGTCTGCTTGTCGAACCAGCTCAGGCGGCCGCCCAGCAGCAGGTGCAGCGCCGGATTGAGTTCCCAGCGCGTGCTGGCGTAGGCGCCGTAATGCTGTTCGTTCAGGTGCGGCAGCGTGTCCCAGGCCGGATGCGCGGGCTGCGCCAGCAGGGAATTGTTGGGGTGGAAGACATCGAAGGGCAAGCCTGGCGAGGTCGAAGCCGCATGGTCGTCGGTGATGGCGCGCGAGGCGTTCAGGCCCAGCAGCACCTCATGCCTGCCGCCCCAGGCCTGGAAGCCGCCGCCCACGTTGGCGTCCAGGCCCGTGGTGACGATATCCTGCTTGCGGTAATTGATGCTGTACAGGCGCGCGCCCGTTTGCGTGACGGGATCGATGCTGCCGCGCACGATGGCCGCCTGCTGGTCGAAGGCCCCGTAGGTGCGGTTGATGGCCAGCTTGGCCTTCCAGTCGCCGCCGAAGCGGTGCTCCAGGTCGGCGAACAGTTCGCCGATGGTGGCGTCGTGGCGGTTCCAGTCCTGCGCCAGCGAGGTCGAACGGCGGATCGGCAGGGTGGCGCCATTGCTGTAGCGGGGCAGGCCGAACAGCCAGTAGCCATCCGTCACCGTGTGCTGGCGGCGCGCGCCCGCGCGCACGGTGGTGGCCGCGTCGAGGTCCGCTTCGACGATGCCGTAGAAGAGGGGCATGCGGCTGTGCGCGGCGTCATAAAAGAAATCGCGGTCTTCGTAGGCCACCAGCGCGCGGCCGCGCACGGTGCCGGCCGCATTCAGCGGCGTGCCCGCATCGAGCTCCACGCGGCGCTGGTTCCAGCTGCCCACGGTGGCGGTGACATCGGCATGGGCCTCGGCGCGCGGGCGCTTGCGCACCAGGTTGGCGACGCCGCCCGGCGTGCCGGCGCCGACGATCAGGCCGGCCGAGCCGCGCAGGATTTCCACGCGGTCATACACGGCCATGTCGGGGATCAGCCAGCCCGTGGCATTGTCGGCCACGCCGGGCATGCCGTCGACCAGGTAGGACAGGGCATTGCCGCGCGCCAGGAATTCGTGCGAGCCGAAGCTGCGGTTCATGCGCGTCAGGCCCGTGCTTTGCTCCAGCACCTGGTCCAAGGTGAACAGATTCTTGTCATCCATCTGCTGGCGCGTGACGACGGACACCGATTGCGGCGTCTCGCGCAGCGAGCGTTCCGCGCCCGCCAGGGTCACGGCGCGCGTCGTGTAGGCGCCCGTGCCATCGCTGGTGGCCGTGCGCTCGCCATTGGCCGTCACCGTGATTTCCGACAGGGTGGCCGTCTCGCCCGTGGCCTTGGGCGCCGCCTTGATGATGACGGCGTTGCCGTCGATCGACGCTTGCAGGCCGCTGCCGGCCAGCAGGCGCTCCAGCCCATCGCGCACGCTCAGGGTGCCGCTGACGGCGGGCGCCGTCTTGCCGGCCACGAGGTCGGGAGGAAACAGCAGTTGCAGGCCGGCCTGGCGCGCCAGTTCGTTCAGCGCCTGCCCCAGCGGCTGGGCGGCGATGGCCAGTTTGACGGGCGGCAGCGCTTGCGCCTGCGCCACGGAGTACGAAGCCATGGCCAGCATGGCGGCCAGGGCGAGGGGAGCGGGTGTCAGCTTGAAGCGGGGGGACCACATGTTGCATTTCTCCAGGTTAATTTGTTATCGATTCACCTGGTAGACGCGGCAAGCGGGCAAATCCTCACCTGCGAATGCGACTTATTTTTATTTATTGTTGCCGCAGCTGCATGGCCGGCGCCTGCGCGGGGGCTTTCGGCGCCAGGCTGATGGTGCTGGTGGTGCCGCTGCGCGTGATCCGCACGGGCAGCAGCTGGGGCAGGGCGGCGGCGAAGCGGTCCAGCTGGGTCAGGCTGAAGCTGCCGCCGATGCGCAGGCGGGCGACGGCCGCGTCGCGCACGACGAAGCCCGTATCGCCATAGCGCTCGAACTCGGCCAGCGCCGCGCCCAGCGGCACGTTGTCGAAGGTGATCCGGCCTTCGCGCCACGGCGCCACGCTGCCTGGGGCCAGGCTGGCGATGGCGGACAGGTGGCCGCTGGCATCGCTGCTGACGCCCTGGCCGGCGCGCAGGTCGACCAGCTCCTGCCGCGCACCGGCCACGCGCACATGGCCATGCTGCACGGCCACGCGCAGCTGGCCGTCGTGCGCCAGGGTGTTGCGCACGGCAAATTGCGTGCCCACCACCGTCACCGTCAGGGGGCCGCTCAGCACGTCGAAGGGCTGGCCCTGCTTCGATTGCACCTGGAACAGCGCTTCGCCTTGCGCCAGGCGCACTTCGCGGCGCTGGCGGTACAGGGTGACGTGCAATTGCGTGGACGTGTCGAGCTGCACCTTGCTGCCGTCGGGCAGGGCGACAGCCAGCCGCTGGCCCCGCTGCGTGGCATACGCCTGGCTGAACACGGGTTGCTGCCACCACTGGTAGCCGCCGGCGCCCACGCCGAGCAGCAACATGGCGGCGGCCGCATACGGCAGGGCGCGCAGAAGCGGGCGGCGGTGGGATTGCGCTGGCGCGGCGGGCGGCACGGCCCAGCGCGCGGCCACGTGCGGGGGAATCCTGCGCGCCGCGCCGTGCGCCTCCCGCAGTTGCGCATACGCGCGCGCGTGGGCCGGGTCGGCCGCCTGCCAGGCGGCAAATGCGGCCTGGCCTTGCGCATCGAGGTTGTCGCGCCGGCTGAACCAGCTTGCCGCCGCCAGCGCCACGTGATCTTGCGTGGCGGCAAAGTCGGCGTACTCGCGCAAGTCCGCCTGCTCCTGGGCGGAGGGGCCGAAATCGTGGCGTGGCGGGCGGGCGGTCATGGGCGCCATTATGTGGCTTCCCGCAAAGAATGCAACTGCAGCAACTGCGCCTGGCAACTGAGCATGCCGCGCGCGATGTGTTTTTCCACCATGCTCACGGAAATGCCCATGCGCGCGGCGATCTGTGCGTGCGGCAATTCCTCGAACAGGTGCAGCACGAAGGCGTCGCGGCAGCGCGGCGGCAGGGCGTCGATGGCGGCCACGCAGGCTTGCCAGTCCTGGCTGTTTTCCAGCGCCTGTTCCGGCTGCAGGTGCGGCGGCGCGGCCGGATGCGCCGCCTCCGGCAAGGCGTCGAGCGCATCGTGCTGGCGCAGGACGGCCCGGCGGTGCTGGTCGATCATCAGGTTGCGCGCCGTGTGATACAGCAGCGCGCGCGGTTCGCGCACGGCTGGCGCGCCCGGCGCTGAACTGTCCTGCACGCCCAGCACGCGCACGTAGCTTTCCTGCACCAGGTCCAGCGCCGCCTCGCGGTTGCGCAGGCCGCGCCAGCAAAAATTGAGCAGTTCTTGGTAGTAGCGTGCGACCACGGCGTCCGATGGGTTGGTGAATCTGCAGCCGGGTGTGGCGCATATGAGAATGATTCTCATTATATGGCATGCCATGGCATTTGGCGATGCCGCGCCAGGTGCGCTGCCGCACCGTGGCAGGCGTACAACGCTTTGCCGCGGGGCCGGCATGCGCTAACATATGAAGTTAATATGGAGACAACATGGCTATTCAAGTAATCAATACGGCGCCGATGGCCGGCCAGCGGCCCGGCACGTCGGGCCTGCGCAAGAAGGTGGGCGTGTTCAGCGAGCCGCAGTACCTGGAAAATTTCGTGCAGAGCGTCTTTGACACGCTGGGCGACTGCCGCGGCCAGACCCTGGTACTGGGCGGCGACGGCCGCTATTACAACCGCGCGGCGATCCAGACGGTGCTGCGCATGGCGGCCGCGCACGGCTATGCGCGCGTGCTGCTGGGGCAGGGCGGCATCCTGTCGACGCCGGCCGTCAGCTGCGTGATCCGCAAGCATGGCGCCAGCGGCGGCATCATCCTCTCGGCCAGCCATAATCCTGGCGGTCCCGATGGCGATTTCGGCATCAAGTACAACATCGCCAATGGCGGCCCGGCGCCCGAGAAGATCACCGAGGCCATGTATGCGCGCACGCAGGCCATCACCGAATACCGCATCAGCGACGCCGCCGACATCGACCTCGATACCCTGGGCACCGTGCGCATCGAGCAGATGGCGGTCGACGTGATCGATCCGGTGCTTGATTACGCGGAACTGATGCAGCAGCTGTTCGACTTCGACGCCATCCGCGCCCTGTTCGCGGGCGGCCTGCGCCTCTGCTTTGACGGCATGCACGCCGTCTCCGGCCCGTATGCGACGGCCATCCTGGAAGGCATGCTGGGCGCGCCCAAGGGCAGCGTCATCAACGGCGTGCCGCTGGAAGACTTCGGCGGCGGCCATCCGGACCCCAATCCCGCCAACGCGCACGAGCTGATCGCCATCATGGCGGCCGAGGATGCTCCCGATTTCGGCGCCGCCTCGGATGGCGACGGCGACCGCAACATGATCGTCGGCCGGCGCTTCGACGTCACGCCGTCGGACAGCCTGGCCATCCTGGCCGCGAATGCCACCGTGGCGCCCGGCTACCGCGCCGGCTTGAAAGGCATCGCCCGCTCCATGCCCACCTCGGGCGCGGCCGACCGGGTCGCCAGCGCGCTGGGCATCCCGTGCTACGAAACGCCGACGGGCTGGAAGTTCTTCGGCAACCTGCTCGACGCGGACATGGCTACCCTCTGCGGCGAGGAAAGCTACGGCACGGGCTCGAACCACGTGCGCGAAAAAGATGGCCTGTGGGCCGTGCTGTTCTGGCTTAACCTGCTGGCGGAGAAAAAACAATCGGTGGAAGCCATCGTGCGCGCGCACTGGGCCACGTATGGCCGCCATTACTATTCGCGCCACGATTACGAAGACATCGACAGCGCCGGCGCGCACCAGCTGATGGACGCCGTGCGCGCCCAGCTGGCGGCCCTGCCGGGGCAGCGCCTCGACGCTTACACGGTGGCGCTGGCCGACGATTTCAGCTACACGGATCCCGTCGACGGCGCCGTGGCGACGCAGCAGGGCATCCGCATCATCATGACGGATGGCGCGCGCATCGTGCTGCGCCTGTCCGGCACGGGCACGCAAGGCGCCACCCTGCGCCTGTACCTGGAGCGCTATGAGGCCGATCCGGCGCAGCACGCCATCCCGACCCAGCAAGCGCTGGCGGGACTGATCGGCGTGGCGGAGCAGGTGGCGCAGATACGCGCACGCACGGGGCGCGATGCGCCGACGGTGACGACGTAACAAAAAAGGGCGCCCGAGGGCGCCCTTCTGCATTGCGACAGGTCAAGCCGGCATCATGCCTTTGCCGGGATGGCCGCCTGGCGGTAGTTGTCGACCATCTTGTAGCGCTTCGCGTACAGGCCGAAGGCCAGCATGGCGACGGCGGCGAAGGCGGCGAAGAAGAACATCTGGAAGGCCGTCACGCTGATGCCGCTCTCGGCGATCTTGCCGATCACGCCTTCGTTCATGACGCTGCG
>RCMZ01000916.1_pt1 | contig 11173 bp, 12 predicted proteins | sample 2041141 | NCBI WGS metagenome assembly RCMZ01 (sample SAMN09708263, study PRJNA481090) | Wastewater metagenome, whole genome shotgun sequencing project. | biome: sewage; isolation source: Davis station wastewater (DW) | place: Antarctica: Davis Station | collected 2010-03-01
GCGCCGGCGCCTTTGCCGCCCCTCTTGGGACCGCCGCCAGGCTTGGGACCTGGCGTATCGACCTTCGCTCGGGAGAGCGCAGGCTCCTCCATGAGGGGCCAACGCTGGACGTGGCGCTGTCCGCGAGCGGGCGGTGGCTGGCGATCGTGGAGCGTGGCGCGCCCGAGCCTGTCGATCCGGACAGGCCTCTGCGACCCTCGGACCAGGCCGAGGCTCGCCGTCTGACGTTGATGGACCTCGATACGGACGCGATCTGGCGTCCATGCGGGGAATGCGACATCGCGAGCGGCCTGCTCGGCTGGTCTGCGGACGACCGCCTTCTCGTGTGGGAGAGGGCGCGCTCCGACCAAGCCGCCGCCGGCGCTCTTCTGTCGATCACCCCTGGGCGGCGGGAGGTCGCTCGGCTCGACCTTGGCGGCGTCGAACCGGATGTCGGGCAGACCCGGGACTCACGATTCCTGACGGTTCGCGCGGCCTGGATCGGCGAGGACGCCATCATTCTTGGTCGCGCCGTCGGAGGGTCTCGTCCGGACTGGCACCGGGCGGGGGAGGCGCCGATGAATCTCACACGGGATCTTCCCTCGGCTCCCGGCGGTCTCGAAGGCGTATCGACCGATCACTTCCTCACCTTCGCCGATGGCGCGCTCTGGTCCATCGGCCGGAACGGACAGGCGCTCCGTGCGCCCACGCCCGAGCGCCTCGCGGCGGTGACGACCCTGACCCACTGGGCGTCGCCACGCCGACGGCTGAACTCACCACCCTCGCGGGACTGGACCCTCGGTCGAGCCGCAGACGGCTCGCTCTGGCGGGTGAACGCCGCCGGGCTCGTGCAAGAAATCGCTGCCGGCGCCTCGACCACCCTGAGGGCGGCAGGCGGACATGTGGCGATCGATGGCGTTGTCGGGAACGGAGTGGAGACGCTGCGGCTCCTGCAGCCCGAGGCTGCGCCGACGCCGCTGGCTCGGGTCAATGAAGCCTATGCGCGAGTCGAGTTCGCGAAGCCGATGCCTGTATCGACGCCGGGAGCGCCCGATGGGTTCGAACAGAGCTGGCTCTACGGCCCGGCCGGCGGTCTCGTCGCCGGGACGCCCGTGATCATCGTCGCCTATCCCGGCGCCAACGTGCGGCCAGGCGCCAATCCCGCCGAGTTCTATACGATGACCAATGTCGAGCTCCTGGTCGGCTTGGGCTATGCGGTTCTGACGCCGGCCTTGCCGCCCACCGGCGCGGACGGGCCGGCGGCCCATTTGACGGATCGCATCATGGCGACCCTGGATGCGGCGCTCGCCCAGTATCCAGAGCTCGACGGCGATCGGGTCGGCTACATCGGCCACAGTTTCGGCGGCTATACGGGCCTCGTCCTGGCGACCGAGACGCGACGGATCCGCAGCTATGTCATCATGTCCACGACCGCAAACCTCGCGGCGGGATGGGGCGGCTTCGGCAGCTTCCTGCGGCAGAACCCGGAGTTCGGCCACATGATGCTGCGCCGAAACGCCGGCTGGAGCGAGGCCGGCCAAGGCGGCATCGGTGCGCCGCCCTGGAGGAGTCCCGAGGCCTATGTCGACAACAGCCCGCTTTTCCGCGCGGATCGGATCGACGCGCCGGTCCTCCTGATCCATGGCGAGTTCGACTTCGTGGGGATCAACGAGGCCGAGGCCATGTTCACCGCGCTATGGCGCCAGAACAAAGACGCACAGCTCGTCACCTACTGGGGCGAGCAGCACCTGTTCTATAGTCCGGGGACCGTGCGCGATCTCTGGACGCGTATCGACGGCTGGTTCGCGCGGACGATCGGCCGCCCACCGTCGCGGCTCACGCCGGCGGCCTTCGGGCTTCCCACCGACGAACCCAGGCCTCGAGAGACACAGAGGCGAGAATCTCCGACGCGCCTCCCTGCCAGCGAAGGACATCTTCCTGCAGGCGTGCTTCCATGACCCCGCGATCGATGATCCGCTCCGCCGCAAGCCGTCCATCGAGCAGATAGGATTTCAGGAAGGGGAGATTCTGCGCCGCCTGCTGATTGAAATAGGCGGCATAGTCGCCTTTGCCCTGACGGTTCGCGACCGAAGCGGGAAGGCGGTCCATCAAGACATCACGCGCGAGGCCCCGCTCCCGTCCGTTGGGCACGAGATGCGGCACGGGCGTCCGCAGACTCCACTCGATGAGCGGCTGAGCCATCAGAGGATGGATCATGTCAACCACCTCGGAGCGTCGGCAGACCGAATAGTAGGCGAGACCGCTGGCGATCGCGGCGATCTGCATGCGCTTGCCGGGCGGCAGGTCGTCGGGCGCGTTGCGTCGGCTCTCCTGCGCCGTCCGGATCAGCGACCAGGTCGAGTTCCGGGTCCACCGCGCGACGCCCGGAAGATGACCGGACGCCAGCGACCGCATCGGACGGCGCCACCACAGATCTGCGAAGGCGAGCGGCGTGTGCATCTGAAAGAAGAGGGCGTCTCCGCCCTTACCGGTCAGCAAGGTCTCGACGCCCGCGTCCCGGCAGGCTGCCGCGACGAGCAGGTCATTTCCGAGATCGCGACCGTTCTGACTGGGCCAGGGATCCCCGGCCGTCGCCTCGAACAGTTCGGCCGAATAGGCGACCGCATCCCGCGCGCGGCAGGTGAGTACGGCGCCCACGGCGTCGGCCACGTCCTGGGCGTACCGTCGCTCATCGGTCTCCGCGTGGAGCGCCCGTGTGTTCAGGGCGAACGCGATGGGGCGTCCCAGCGCTTTCAACGTCCCGCCGATGATCGCCGAGTCCAATCCCCCCGAGATTTCCATACCGATCGCCCGCCGTCCGGTCAGGGCGGAGACGGAGAGATCGAGGGTGCGGCGAAGGTCCTGGCGCGCCTCCGCCGCGCGTCGTGTTGGAGTCTCGGCGATGACCTCGGGTGACCAGAGCGGAATGGATGAGCCGTCCATTGTGGCGAGGTGGCCAGGTTCGACCGTCGTGATGTTGGTGAGCGCTGGCGGACCTCCGAGATCGAACGGACGCTCGGCCAGGGCGCGGACCCGATCCCAGTCGAACCCGGCATCGGGCGGCGCGACGCCGACAACCGCGTTGGAGACGCCAGAGGTGAGAATCTGGACGCCGCGAGCCCGCCATCCATGGACGGCGAGACTTCCGGACGGATCCCTGAACACGCTCGTGAGTGCGCCGGTCGGTCCGCGAAAGAGGATGACGTAGCGGCCCCAGCGGTTGCGACTGTACCAGGCGGCGAAGGCCTCGTCGGTCTCGCCGTCCGCTCCGCCGGAGACGGCGCTCGGGTGAGTGAAGACTTCGCCGATGATCAAGGTCCCGGTGCGGGGGCTGTAGGCTCGGGGAGGGTTGGGACCCCGAACGCCGACCCAGCACCCCGCCCGCGTCTCGATTTCCGTCCAGCCATCCTCGCGCGCCGCCGACTTCATCGCTTCGGCTGTGCGCACCGAGACGGGGTCGTCCACGGACCAGCTGAAGGTCAGGAAGCCCCGCATCAGACCGCCATGATCGGGGTATACCGGGACACCCTCTCCGGATCGTCATCCAGCACCGCGTCCCCGACCTGCAGCCAGCAGTGGGCGCTGAAAGGCCAGGTGCGAACGCCGAACACCCAGACGGCGTCGGCGCCCGCGCGGCGCAGCATGAACAGGAGCAGGAACGCCCGGTGAAGGCAGGCGCCCTGGCCGGGCACCCACGGCATGAGGCGGGTGAAGGCGGCCGTCACCGCCGCCACCCTCGTGGGATCGAAGCGGGCGACCGGTCGGCGCGGCAGGGCATCGATTAAGGCCTGGATAGGCGGATTGGGTCCCAGACGTCGCGCCTTGCCGACCGCAGCAAGCATGTGCGCCGTCGCCGCGATCGACGACAATCCGGAGCGGGACCTGAACTGACGCAGTGGAAGGGCCGGCGCCGCGAGGGTAGGGCGGCGCGAAGCACCATCGATCAGACCGGCGTCGGTCAGGAGACCCAGCAGGCCAAGGTCGGCCTCGACGGTCGCACCGACGATGCGCAGCTCAGGTGCGGCATAGGGAAGGCAGGCATAGGTGTCTGAGCGCAAATCGAGGATTACGAGGTCGGCGTCGACGGTCGCGATGTGGACCCCGTCGGTCAACGGACGGCTCTCGACAGGCAAGGTTGCGGACGGTGCGAGATCGCGCGGCGTGGGCCCGGTCACAGGGCGCTCTGGCCCGAGGCGTCGGCAGTCCTCGACCGAGTGCTGGAAAGCGGAAGCCGCAAACACCCGGCGAAAAAGATAAATGAGGAGATGGGGGACACGGATTGTCGATCGTCTGGAGCGGGGCGCGGGAAGGAGCGGCGACCGGCTTCGGCCGCCGCTCACGAAGACGCTCAGGCGAGCGGACGCCAGACGCCGAAGTCGTTCTCCGGCAGGGTGCCCATGTCCGTTCCGCGGGTCAGGACGCCGGCGGCGCCGAACGAAAGCAGACGAAACTTGAATTGGGTCATCGTAGTCTCCTGGGTGATGCGCCGAGGCGCGTTTGCGGGGGAGTCGCCAGAGACCCGACCTTCGGCGTCGTGCGGACACGACCGGCGACATGCCGAAAGCCGAGATGGAGGCGGACGCGACGGATCGCGTCCGCCGCGGCGTTCAGGCTTGCGCCGGGTAAACGCCGACGTCGTTCTCGGGGATGGTCCCCTTTTCAGCGCCGCGCGTCAGGATCGACGCCGGGCCGAAGGCGATCAGCCGGATCTTCGAACGGGTGGTCATGGTCAGTCTCCCTACTCGAGGTCGCGGAATTGCGACGCTTCATGAGGGGCGCGACGGCTCCAACCGGCAATCTATATCTGTCGTATATTTCAACCGCTGCGGCTCAGTCCTCATCTTCCGGCGGCTTGCCCGCCAGACGCTCGCGGCCCGCGTCTAGCCAGGACTCGGTTTCCTCGCTCTTGGCCCGGTTCTCTTGCTCCAGCTTGCGGAAGGTCTCGGTGAAGGCCTCGATCAGGGCGCGGGGATCGAGGGTCAGCAGCCGGTCTCCCATCGTCCCGACGAACTCGCCCAGGGCGATGAGGAAGATCAGCATGAGCTTGCTGTCGGCCGTCTGGCGCGCGAACTCGGTCGACCCGAGCGGAGCACCCAGCAGGAGCGACCACGGGTCGCAGTTCGTGGCGACGGCGAACCGGTGGACGTAGTCGAGGTTCACCCGGCCCGTGCCCGCCTCGAAATACTCATAGGTGCGCAGCGGCAGGTTCATGGCGGTCGCCACCTGCTGGGCCGTCATGTTCCGGGCGCGCCGCACCGCGCGCGCCGCCAGACCGATCAGCCGTGCGTCACTCAACTTTTCCGGTGGATCGGGAGGCATGGGCAATTCGACCTTTCACCACCGAAGGTGCTGTGTTCGGTGTGTCGGATCAATGCAGGCGTGTGCGACTTTTTTGAATGATTCCGGAGAGACAGGCCGACCCCGCAAGAAAACGGCGGGCGATTTGCAACCGTATGGCGGCCTTCCCGACGAAAATTTTCGCAGACGAACTCGCCTGTCTGGGGAACGATGCGTGGGCGGACGATCCGGAGCGCGGCGGGGCTCCGAGCAAATCGGAATCTGAACATGGCGCGTAATCGCGACCCGTTCACCCAGGCGCTGTCGTCGTTGCGTGAGCGTATCCATTCGGGAGCTCTGGCTGGCGGGTCGCCGGTCATCGTTCAGGACGAAGCCGAACGGCTGCGCTTGTCGACGACGCCGATCCGCGAGGCCTTGGCGCGACTGAGCGGAGAGGGCCTGGTTGAGAGAGCCTCGTCCGGCGGCTATGTCACCGTGCGCCTCGACGCGACGGCCGCGCGCGACCGATGGGCGATGCACGCCCACTATGTCCGGATCGCCGTCGAGCTGAACACCTGCGCGCTCGGGGCCCTGCGACCGCCCGCGCCGCCGTTCGAGCCGGGCCGTCCGATCGTCGCCGCGAACCGCCTGTTCGCGACCATTGTCTGCAGCGCCGGCAATCAGGTGCTGTGGGACGCGTTCCAGAAAGTCAGCGGTCAGCTGGATCTCGTTCGCCGCCACGAGGTTTCCCTGTTCGACGATCTTGGCGACGAGGCGATGAGGCTCTACGCCGCCTATTCCAAAGAAGTCGCGCCGGGGTTCGCGGCGGTCGCAGGGCGTTACCACGACCGGCGCATCGGCGCGGCCGGCGCGCTGGCCGCCCTCGTGTTTGGCGATGTCGGCTCCTCCGGAACCGCCGCGACGGAGGGGCGAGGATGAGGCGATCAGGCGGCCTCGACCGCCAGGACCGAAGCACGCGCGCAACGGCGGTCGTGATAGGACTCCAACAGTCCGAGCAGGTCCGGAATCCGACCCTCGACGATCACCTCGACCATGGTCTTCACCGTCGCGCCGTCCGCGTCCTCATGGCCTCGCTCGACCTTCAGCACGGCGTTCAGCCGGTCGACAACACGCTGATGGGCGACAACGAGGGCCGCGTTGGTCGACTGGGTGATGATGGCGTCGAACAGGGCCTGGACGCCGTCGAGAGGGTCCACGCCGACGGTCGCCTTGCGCAGCGGCGTCAGGCCCCGGGAGTAAAGGGCCAGGGCGGCATGGAGATAGGCGAGTTGGAGCTCGAACAGGTCGATGATCTCGGCGGCGGTCAGCGAGGGATAGAAGTAACCGCGTCCGCGGCGCCGCTCGATCAGGCCTTGCCCTGCGAGACAGGCGAGCGCTTCACGGACCGGGGTGGCGCTCAAGCCCACCTCCGCCGCCAGCTCCGTCACCACGATCGGTTCGCCTGGAACAAATCGGCCCGCCTCGGCGAACCGTTTCACAGCACCCAGAGCAGCCCCGTAGGGATCTCTTGGTTCGGAAGCCTGCATAACGCCCTCAACTGAACAGTGGGCGGACCGGGGAGCGGGGGGGGGGCGGGCCGATGGTGATAATTACTGCAAATATCTTCCGTACAATGCAAGGTTATATTTATACCGCAACGGATTTGCGGGACTATCGCAACTTTATGGCGGATAGTCATCTATCCGGAGTCGCGTTTCGAGGATGCTCTACTTACTTACTTACCTGCGTTCGTTGACTTCCTTCCGCCTCCATAGTCCAAGCGGCGCGAGATCGCCGCGACTAGGAGCGTTCTCCACCGCCGATCTGTAGCGTGAGGGCATCGACCGGACGCCGGAGACCTATCCGCAGTTCCGCCCACTTCCCTTCTTCGGACGGCGAGCATCGAACCCGGATGGAACGCCTTGGGACCCATGCCCTTTCGACATCGAACCAGCGGCGCTGGTGTTGGATGGAAGCTGACAGATCCGAAGCATGGGGTTTTGACGACCAGCCTTCGTGGCGAAACCCACCCTAACGAAACAAGCCCTCTCGTGAGGCCTCTAGCAGACGATGCAGCGTCGAGAGCTGCGTTTCGGCGAGGGCGACTTGGGCCTGCAGCAAGGCGGTAACGGCGTCCTGGTCGAGCTTTCCTCCGCCTTGGGTCATCGTCTTGATATCTGACAGGGGCACGCCGACGCCGCGAAGCGCGACAATGAGCTCCGCCCTATCGCGAGCCTTGGGTCCGTAACGCCGCGTATTGGCGCCATCTCGATCGGGACGAAGAATCTGAGCTTGCTCGTAGTATCGCAGTGCCCGAACCGTGGTGTTCAGAAGATCTGCAAGCTCCGTGATCGTAGGGCCTCCGACGTCAGCCCTCGTGCGTCGCATCACCATCTCGCGCTCGCCCGTTCGCTCCGGTGTCAGAGCGGTAGACCCACGGAAACCGTGTAGCTGGCCTCGGTCTTTTCGGCGACTTCCTCGAGCGTCACGCCGTCGGCCAGTTCGATCAGTTCCAGGCCCGCGCCGCCCGACTTCACGTCGAAGACGGCCAGGTCGGTGATGATGCGGCTGACCACGCCCGTGCCGGTCAGCGGCAGGGTGCAGGCCTTCAGCACCTTGGAGTGACCATGCTTGTTGGCATGATCCATGACCACGACCACGCGCTTGACGCCCGCGACCAGGTCCATGGCCCCGCCCATGCCCTTCACCAGCTTGCCCGGGATCATCCAGTTGGCGATGTCGCCGTTCTCGGCCACTTCCATGGCGCCCAGGATCGACAGGTTGATGTGGCCGCCGCGGATCATGGCGAAGCTGTCAGCCGAGCTGAAATAGGCGCTCTCGGGGATCTCGGTGATCGTCTGTTTCCCGGCGTTGATCAGATCGGGGTCTTCCTCACCGGCCCAGGGAAACGGGCCCATGCCCAGCATGCCGTTCTCGGACTGAAGCGTGACCTCCACGCCTTCGGGAATATAGTTGGCGACCAGCGTCGGGATGCCGATGCCCAGGTTCACATAGAAGCCGTCCTGCAGCTCTTTCGCGGCGCGCTCGGCCAGTTGTTCGCGGGTGCGGGGCATCAGACGGCCTCCCTCTGACGGACGGTGCGCTGCTCGATGCGCTTCTCGAAAGTCGCCTTGAACAGACGGTCGACATAGACGCCGGGGGTATGGATGTTGTCGGGATCGAGCGAGCCCGTCGGCACGATCTCCTCGACCTCCACCACCGTCATCTTGCCAGCCGTGGCCATCATCGGGTTGAAGTTGCGGGCCGTCTTGCGGAAGACGAGGTTGCCGCGCTCATCGGCCTTCCACGCCTTGATGATCGACAGGTCGGCGATCAGCCCGGTTTCCATGACGTATTTGCGACCGTCGAACTCGCGCACTTCCTTGCCTTCGGCGACCAGGGTGCCGACGCCGGTGGCGGTGAAGAAGGCGGGGATGCCTGCGCCGCCCGCGCGGATGCGCTCGGCCAGGGTGCCCTGCGGGTTGAACTCCAGCTGCAGCTCGCCGGCCAGATACTGACGCTCGAACTCCTTGTTCTCGCCGACGTAGGACGAGATCATCTTGGCGATCTGGCGCGTCTCCAGCAGTTGGCCCAGGCCGAAGCCGTCCACGCCCGCGTTGTTGGAGATGACGGTCAGGCCCTTGACCCCCGTATCGCGCAGACCCGCGATCAGGTTCTCGGGGATGCCGCACAGGCCAAAGCCGCCGGACATGACGGTCATGCCGTCGAAAGCCAAGCCCTCCAGCGCGGCTCTGGCGTCGGTGACGATTTTTCCTGTCATTGATCGGATGACCCTTGCTGGCGCGCCGGTGACACGGGGCGCCATCCCACAATGCGAAGGCCATAGCCTTCGAGTGCGGTGGGCTCCGGACGGGTGGAACTCAGCAGGATCATGTCGCGCACGCCGAGGTCCAGGAGAATCTGCGCTCCGAGCCCGTAGGCCTTGATCGCACGTTCGTTCACCACAGGTCGCTCCCCTCCGGCCAGTCGTTCGGCAAGGCCCTGGAGCGAGGGATCACGCAGGAAGACGACGACGCCGGCCTGCGCCGCGCTGATCTGCTTCAGGGCGGCGGGGATGTAGTTCTGGCGGTCCTCGCGATGGCCCAGCAGGTCGGCGGCGAAATCCATCTGGTGCATCCGGACCAGTGTCGGCTTGCCGGGCTCGATCCTGCCGTGGACCAGAGCGACGTGCTCGCCGCCCTCTATCGTGTCGCGGTACAGCATCAGGCGGAACGGGCCGCCGTGGACGCTCTCGAACGGCTGATCCATCACCCGCTCGACATAGCGTTCGGTGCGGCGGCGATAGGCGATCAGGTCAGCGATGGTGCCGATCTTCAAACCATGAAGCTGGGCGAAGGCGACCAGGTCCGGCATCCGGGCCATGGTGCCGTCCTCGTTCATGATCTCGCAGATCACGCCGGCGGGGGTCAGGCCGGCCATGCGGCTGATGTCCACGGCCGCCTCGGTGTGACCCGTACGGACCAGGACGCCGCCGTCGCGGGCGACCAGCGGGAAGACGTGGCCGGGCGAGACGATGTCGTCGGCGCCCTTGGACGGATCGACGGCGGCCTGGACCGTCCGGGCGCGGTCGGCGGCGCTGATCCCGGTCGTGACGCCCTCCTTCGCCTCGATCGAGATGGTGAAGGCCGTGCCCATGGAAGTCCGGTTCTCCACCGCCATGGGCGGCAGGCGCAGCTGGCGCGCGCGCTCGGCGGTGATGGCCAGGCAGATCAGGCCGCGCGCGTGGCGGGCCATGAAGTTGATCTGGTCCGGCGTGGCGAACTGGGCCGGGATGATGATGTCGCCCTCGTTCTCCCGGTCCTCGGCGTCCACCAGAATATACGGGCGTCCGTTCCGGGCGTCCTCGAGGATGTCCTCGATGGGACTGATCGGGCTGTCATTCATGTTTGCGGCAAGGGCGAACATGTCCGTCTCCAGATGTGGGAAAAAGCACTTGTCGTCATTCGGGCCGTGCGGACGCCGTCGCCTGTCGGGCGGACAGGCCTGGGCTTGTCCGGGACCGGCTCTCGTAGGGTGCGGGCGCAAGGCGGCAAGGAGTCACTCTTCCGGCGCGATCGTCACGGTCATTCCACCGAGCGATGGTAAGACCTTGATCTGACAGGACAGCCGGGAGTTCGGCTGACGATTGTCGGACCCGTCGAGCAGATCGTTCTCGTCCTCGCTGAGTTCGGGAAGAAGATCGAAGTACGCCGGATCGACGAAGACGTGGCAGGTCGCGCAAGAACAGGAGCCGCCGCAAAGCGCCAGCAGTTCATCGATCCCGGCGTCGCGGATCGATTCCATCAACGAGCGCTCATCCGTGGCGTCGATGGCTTCGGCGTCCCCCGAGCGGGTCACGACGGTTACTTGGGTCACTTCGGTCTCCAGGTTCATATCTTGAGGGAGGGGCGTCGGCCGCCGACCGGCCCGCGAGCTCAGGCGGGGATTTCGAAAAGGCCCGCCGACCCCATGCCGCCGGCGATGCACATGGACACCACGGCCCAGCGTACACCGCGTCGACGGGCTTCGATCAGGGCATGGCCTACGAGCCGCGAACCTGTCATGCCGAAGGGGTGGCCCAGGGCGATCCCGCCGCCGTTCACATTGATCTTTTCGGGGTCGATGCCGAGCTTGTCGCGGCAGTACAGGTATTGGCTCGCGAAGGCCTCGTTGATCTCCCAAAGACCGATGTCATCGATCGACAGCCCGGCGCGATCCAGGAGTTTGGGCACGGCGAAGACCGGGCCGATCCCCATTTCCTCCGGCGGGCAGCCGGCGGACTGGAATCCTCTGAACAGGCCGAGGACCTCCTTGCCCTCCGCCTTGGCGGTTTCGTGATCCATGAGGACCTGGGCCGAGGCGCCGTCCGAGAGCTGGCTTGCGTTTCCGGCGGTGACGAACCGTCCCTCCTTCACCA
>RCMZ01000917.1_pt1 | contig 11171 bp, 10 predicted proteins | sample 2041141 | NCBI WGS metagenome assembly RCMZ01 (sample SAMN09708263, study PRJNA481090) | Wastewater metagenome, whole genome shotgun sequencing project. | biome: sewage; isolation source: Davis station wastewater (DW) | place: Antarctica: Davis Station | collected 2010-03-01
GGCGTGGCGGCCCTGTTCCGCGTGGCGGGCCGCGAAGCGCGCAGCGCCACGCCGTTCGACCTGGGCTTTGCCCTGGGCCCGCGCCTGAACGCGGCCGGCCGCCTGCAAGACATGTCGCTGGGCATCGAATGCCTGATCACGGACGACGAGGGCCGCGCCTGGGCGCTGGCCCAGCAACTCAACGACATCAACTTGCAACGCCGCGAGATCGAGGCGGAAATGCAGGATACGGCCCTGCTGCATCTCGACAGTTTCGAGCCGGCCAACAGCAGCACCATCAGCGTCTTCGACGCCTCCTGGCATCAGGGCGTGATCGGCATCGTCGCCTCGCGCCTGAAGGAAAAGTTTTATCGCCCGACGATTACCTTCGCGCCGGGCGCGGACGGCTGGATCAAGGGCTCGGGACGCTCGATCCCCGGCTTCCACCTGCGCGACGCGCTCGACCTCGTGTCGAAACGGGCGCCCAGCCTGATCGACAAATTCGGCGGCCACGCCATGGCGGCCGGGCTGACCATCCGCGCCGACGCCTTCGACGCGTTTTCCCAGGCCTTCGAAGCCGTGGGCCAGGCCTGGCTCAGCCAGCAGCAGCTGGAACGTGTCGTGGAAACGGACGGCCCGCTGGAAGACGCGTATTACACGACGGCCTTCATCGAGCTGATGGATGGGCAAGTGTGGGGCCAGGGCTTCGCCCCGCCCGTCTTCTGCGACGAATTCCGCGTCGTCAGCCAGCGCATCCTCAAGGAACGGCACTTGAAACTGCTGCTGGAAAAGAACGGCGTGCGCTTCGATGCCATCTGGTTCGGCCACACGGACGCCCTGGGTGAACGCACCCGGGTCGCCTTCCGCCTCGATGCGAATGAATACAATGGCACGACCAAGGTGCAATTGATGGTGGAGCACGCCGAGCCTGCCTGAGCACGCAGCCTGCCGTTATTGCCCCATCTCAAGCATGCGCCAGATAGCCAACATTCCTCCTGCGTAATCGCGTATCTGGTCATACAGGCAGCCGCCGGTTGCCATGACTGGGGGAATTTTGTATGGAATACGGAGGATTCTGGCGCCGCGTGGGCGCGTTTTTTATCGATATCGCTATCATGCTGCCGCTGGTCCTGCCCCTCGTTTACCTGGGACTGCCCAAGAGCCAGTCTTTCCTGCTGTACTGGTTCCTGCCCAGCCTGGCACTGAACCTTGGCTACAATGTGTACCTGGTCAACCGTTTTGGCGGTACGCCCGGCCAGCTGTTATGCAAATTACGCGTTCGCATGCTCGATGGGGCTCGCGTCACGCACCAGGCGGCGCTGCTGCGCCATGCCGTGCTGCTGGCATTGACGATACTGAGCGCCATCGCTGGCATCATTGGCGTCTTGCGCATCGATGAGGCCGCGTATCTGCAGATGCCGTTCATACAGATATCCGCGCGCATGGCCGGCCTCAGGCCAAGCTGGGCCGCGACCGTCGATACCTTGACGCAGATGTGGATAGTCAGCGAATTCGTGGTGCTATTATTTAACAAGAAGCGCCGCGCACCGCAAGACTTCATGGCCGGCACGGTCGTCGTCAAGCTTCCAGCCCGCGCACCGCAAGCGCCGCCGCTGGCCTCCACCTCCACCTGAAAGTTATCCCGCACCATGTTGACCGGCCTGAACCACCTCACCCTGTCCGTGCACGACCTGGCGCGCAGCGTCGTGTTTTACCGCGATATGCTGGGCTTGCGCCTGCATGCGCGCTGGGACGGGGGCGCGTATCTGTCGGCCGGGGATTTGTGGCTGTGCCTGTCGCTGGAGGGACAGGACACCGCCGCGCTGGCCAGCCCCGCCTACACGCACTATGCGTTTTCCATCTCGCAGGATGATTTTCCCGCCTTTGCCGCCCACCTGCGCGCCGCCGGCGTACCCGAATGGCGGCAAAACCGCAGCGCCGGCGATTCCCTGTATTTCCTCGACCCGGACGGCCACCAGCTGGAAGCCCATGCGGGCAGCCTGGCGCAGCGGCTGGCGGCGTGCCGCGCCGCGCCGTACCCAGGCATGGTGTTCACGGACTGACACTTGCCAGCCCACAAAATCATTTAATTCGTTAAATTCATTAATCCATGAAAATGTATTGCATTGTTGCAATAGAATAACGCTGTTATGCTTCGATATCCCGCTGATAATCTTGTTTTTAAGACCTAATCAAGCGAACAAGATTGCATCGGGAAATGGCGGAATATGCGACATTTTAATGCATAAATGCAAATATTGATTGAAAATAGTTAACACTTATTTGGCAGATTCGCTAGAATCGATAACGCATCAGCCAATTCCTGATGATGCTTGATCAGTTCTGAGGGCAAACCCGTCGAAAGGCGGGGACGCAAAGCCACCGGCCTACCGCGCGCAAGCGCCATGGCAGCGGGGCTGCCAATGCAGGGCCGGGACCGCGCACACGCGGCGCCAGGCGCGATGCATTGTCGAGATGTGGCCCTCGCCCAACTCGGAGAATCTTGCCATGACAAAATCCATTCCACTGCGTGCCCCGCAACCACGGCATGCGCGCCTGCTGCTGGGCACTGCCACCGCCATCCTGCTGGGCGCTTGCGGCCCGGGCCAGGAAGCCGCCGCGCCGCCCGCCATCCTCGCCACGGCCGCGACCGAATTCCAGGTCGAGGTGCCGGCCATCCCGGCCGCGGTCGGTGCGCTGGTGGCGCAGCCGATGTTCCATACCGCCCCGGCCATGCTCGACGCGCCTGACGGGCGCGACAATGCCAACAGCAGCGGCTCGGCCCACTGGCGTCCCCATTTGCAGCGCGTGCCCGGCGCCCTGGCGGGCATGGCCACGCGCCGCCTGACGGCACAGAAAATCGCCGCCGCGGAACAGGCGGCACAGGACATCGCGCCGCTGCAGTCGGGCGGCATGGATGCCGTCGCCACCCCCATGGCCGGCGGCAGCGTGGTGGCCACGTATTCGCCCGCGCAGATCCGCGCCGCCTATGATCTGCCGCCGCTGCCGGCGGCGGGCACGGCGCTGACGCCGGCCCAGGCCGCGCAACTGGGCGCCGGGCAAACCATCTACATCGTCGACGCCATGCACGATCCGAACGTGGTGGCCGAGCTGGCCGCCTTCAACCAGAAGTTCGGCTTGCCTGGCTGCACCACCAAACCGATCGCCACGACCGCCGCCCTGCCCTTGCCGCCGGCACCGGCCGGCGGCTGTGAATTCTCCGTGGTCTACAACACGCCAGCGAGCGGCATGACGGCCACCGCGCCCGCCTACAATTCCGGCTGGGCCATGGAAATCACGCTCGACGTGCAATGGGCGCACGCCACGGCGCCACTGGCGCGCATCGTGCTGATCGAGGCCCCCGACGCCTCCCTCAACAGCCTGCTGGGCGCCGTGCGCCTGGCCAACCAGATGGGGCCGGGCGTCGTCTCGATGAGCTTTGGCGCCGCGGAAGGCAACTGGACGGCCTCCGTCGACAGCGCCTTCACGGGCAAGAACATGAGCTATCTGGCCGCCACGGGCGATTCGGGCAGCGGCGTCTCCTGGCCGTCCGTGTCGAGCAACGTGCTGGCCGTGGGCGGCACCACGCTCAGCTACAGCGGCAGCGGCGCGCGCAGCGAGGCGGCCTGGTCCGGCACGGGTGGCGGTGTCAGCGCCTACACGGCGCTGCCCTCCTACCAGACGGCCAACGTGGCCGGCCTGAGCAACCTGCTGCGGCGCAATGTGGCCGACGTGGCGTTCAATGCCGATCCCGCCTCGGGCCAATACGTGGCCGTGATGACGCCCGGCAGCAGTGCCGCCAGCTGGTTCAGCGTGGGCGGCACCAGCCTGTCCACGCCGCAGTGGGCCGGCTTGCTGGCCATCGCCAACGCCAGCCGCGCGCTGCAGGCCAAGAGCGCGCTCGGCTTGCCGCACGGCGTGCTGTACGGCCAGATCGCCGCCGTGCCCGGCACCTTTGCCAGCAGTTTTGCCGATATCACGCAGGGCAGCAATGGCACGTGCGGCGTGTGCACGGCCAGGGTCGGTTATGACCCGCTGGGCGGACTGGGCACGCCGAACGTGAAAAACCTGCTGGCCAACCTGGCCGGCACGCCGCTGGCGCCCGTCGCGCCCGTGGTGGCGCCCGCCAGCATCAGCGGCGCGGCCGGCAAGCCGCTGTCGTTCACGGTGTCGGCCAGCGCAGCCAACCCGCTCGGCTACGCCATGCTGGGCGCGCCAGCGGGCATGAGCATCGCCGCCACGGGCGTGGTCAGCTGGCCGGCGCCCATCGCCGGCACGTATGCCGTGACCATGGTGGCCAGGGATAGCGTGAGCGGCTTGAGCGGCCAGGCCGTGTACGCCATCAGCATCGCGCCTGTCGCGCCGCCCGTCGTCGCGGCCGGCGCCATCACGGGCAAGGTGGGCACGGCGCTGGCGTTCAATGTGAGCGTCACCGCCGCCAATCCCGTCAGCTATGCGCTGAGCGGCGCCCCGGCCGGCATGGCCATCAGCAGCGCCGGCCTGGTCAGCTGGGCCGCGCCCGTGGCCGGCACCTACGCCGTCACGGTGACGGCCACGGACAGCAAGACTGGCCTGAGCGGCAAGGGCCTGTACACGGTGGCCATCGCCGCGCCGCTGGCACCCGTCGTGACGGCGGCCAGCATCAGCGGCAAGCCGGGCGTGGCCCTGTCGTTCGCTGTCACGGCGGTCGCGCCGAATCCCCTCACCTACAGCCTGTCGGGCGCACCGGCGGGCATGGCCATCAGCGCGGCAGGCATCGTCAGCTGGGCCAACCCTGTGGCGGGCACCTACAGCGTGACCGTCATCGCCAGGGACAGCAAGACGGGCCTGGCCGGCCAGGCCGTGGCGACGGTGAAAATCGCCGCCACGGGCCCGACCATCAGCGCCGCCGCCATGACGGGCGTGGCCGGCAAGCCCATGGGCGGCAGCATCGTCCTGACGGCACCGGGCGCCACCTCGCTGCGCGTCACTATCGTCGGCGCGCCACTGGGCATGCAGTTTTCCATGAGCGGCATGACGATCAGCGCCACCTGGCCCCTGCCGCTGGCGGGCAGCTATGCATTGACGATCGTGGCGGTCGATAACAATGGCTTGACGGCGCAACTGAAAGTGCCCGTCACGGTCACGGCAAGATAGACTGGCGCGGCAGGCTCGCGGCAGGCTGGCAGCGGGGCGACACGCAAGGTGCCGCCCCGTTTTTCATGCGCGCTCGTTGCAGAAAATCCAGAAAAGGAGTATACGTAGTCCATATATGGATTTTTCACACAAGGAGATCGCATGAATCTCGCCTATGCCTACCCCAAGAGCCGCTTCGAGCCGGCGGTGCTTGTCGACCTGAATGCCAGGGCCGAACGCGAACGCTTGTCGCAGGCGGCCCTGAAAGGCTTCTTCAAGCTGGCCGCCGCCTGGAAGCTGCGCGACGACGATGCGCGCGAATTGCTGGGCGGCCTGTCCAGCAGCGCCTGGTACGAGTGGAAAAAGCACCCGGACCGCGTGCTGGAAGTGGACCGCATCACGCGCATTTCCTATCTGCTGGGCATCTATAAAGCGCTGCACATCCTGTACGGCGACAAGCTGGCCGATGAATGGGTCAGCCTGCCCAACAAGAACCCCGTGTTTGGCGGCCGCACGCCGTTGTCGCAGATGCTGGCCGGCGGCTTGCTGGCCATGCAGACGGTGCGCAAGCTGCTCGATGCGCGGCGCGGAGGGCTGTGATCTTGCCGCCCGCCTGCCTTGATCCCCTGCCGCCGCTGGCCGCGCTGCGCCAGATCGACACCTGCCGCCTGATCCCGTCGCGCTTCGCCGACATGGAAGATTCCGTGCTGGCGCCGCTGGCCGAGGACGACAGCCACCTGCGCGAGCTATTCGAGCTGGACAACGCGACGAATGCGCGCCTGGTGGCCGAGTACGGCGGCGCGCCAGGCATCGGCGTCGACGAGCTGGTGTTTGGCGTGCCGCATTTTCGCATCATCAACGCCGCCTACACCTATGCCCGGCCGGAAGGGGCGCGTTTCAACGATGGCGAACGGGGCGCCTGGTATTGCGCCTTCGACATGAAAACGGCGCTGGCCGAGATCATTTTCCACAAGACCGTGGAATACCAGGAAATCGATTATTTCGACGACAGCGTCAGCTACCAGTCGCTGCTGGCCGATTTCTCCGCCAGCTTCCACGACCTGCGCGGCCAGCAGCGCTACCAGGCTTGCCTGGACCCGGCCAGCTACATCGCCTCGCAAGACCTGGCCGCCGTGCTGCTCGACGCCGGTTCCATGGGCGTCATCTTCCCCAGCGTGCGGCGCGACGGCGGCACCAACCTGGCCTGCTTCCGCCCCGCCCTGGTGGGCAATGTTCGCAAAGGCGCCGCCTATCGGCTAACATGGCGGGGTACGCCAACGCCGCACGTGGAAATCCTGCAAGGATAGCCGCGCGGCGCGGCAGCCGACTCACCGCAACCTGATCTCACATGCAAACCAATCCTGAAAAAGACACCGAACTGCGCCTCAAAGTCAATAGCGAAACGGCCCGCCTGGCCTGGAGCGAACTGGAAAAGCACTTCGCCCAAGGCAATGTCGTCTGGGTCGCCAACGAGCTGGACCTGGTCGAAGTGGCCGTGCGCATCTCGCACGACGACAAGGCCACCATCACGCAATGGATGGTCGACGGCAAGCTCGCCAAGGTGTCGGACCAGCAGGCGCTGGACTGGCAAGCCGCCGATGCGGCCCTGTGGGCTGTCGTCGTCAGCCCGTTTATTCTGGTGCAGCAGGAAAAGCCGACCAAACACTGATGCTGGCAGGCTGCGTTCGACGTAGGGAAAATGTGCAGTCAACTAAATTTGGTACTTAATTTAGTTATCCGATGCTATCATGGGGCTGCAACTTGTGGAGGACGGCATGAACTTTCTAAATATTCAACCAATTAGCTACTTGAAGACGAACACCAGCGACGTGGTCAAACAGGTGCTTGAGACGCATGACCCAGTCGCCATCACGGTGAACGGCAGAGTTCAGGCAATTGTTCAAGACCCTGTTAGCTATCAAAAGACTCAAGATCAGCTTGCTATGCTCCGCATCCTTGCTCTCGGCCGTAAGCAGATTGAGGAAGGTAAAATCATTGCTCATGATGACGTTGTGGCCCTTCTGGAAGCTGAAGACGACGACAATTGATTGCACAAATGAAAATCATTTGGACCCAGTACGCCTTGGACGATTTGCAAGACATTCGCTTCTACCTGAAGCAGAACGAACCCCTTGCTTCTGCCAGCAAGGTGACGCAAGAGATTCTGGCTGAAGTCAATTCGCTCAAAGATCGGAACATTAAAGGCACCTTTGTTCCTGAACTTGAAGACCTTCATTTGATGACTCACCGCCAACTGTTAGCCGGCCAGCACCGCATCCTCATCGAGTATGGATATAACGACATCATTTATATCCATATGCTTGCCCATACCAGCCGTGACCTGGAAGCATTGATTCGCCGTCGCTTGCTCAATTCGTAAGCCGTACGTCCTGCCAGCCGCGCGATGGGCGCCTTTAGGGCACCACATTACGCAATGAGAAGGAGTTGACAATGCGCAGCAAGCGCATTGTCAGCGCATTGCCCGCCCGCGTCAGTGCCCTCCCCCCAAGTACGCGGCAATCACCTTCGGATCCGTCTTTAAACTTTCCGCCGGCCCGTGCACGGAAATGCTGCCGTTTTCCAGCACGTAGCCGTAATCGGCCACGTTCAGGGCGGCGGCGGCGAATTGTTCGACCAGCAGCATGGTCACGCCTTCCGCCTTCAGGCGCGTGATGATGCGGAAGACTTCTTCCACGAGGATCGGCGCCAGGCCCATCGACGGCTCGTCCAGCAGGATCACTTCCGGGTTGAGCATCACGGCGCGGGCCATGGCCAGCATCTGCTGTTCGCCGCCGGAGAGCGTGCCGGCCAGCTGGTCGCGCCGCTCCTTCAGGCGCGGGAACAGTTCCATGGCCTTGTCCAGGTCGCCCTTGATGTCGCCTTTCGGGCGCGACCGCGTAAAGCGGGGGAAGGCGCCCAGCAGCAGGTTGTCCGTCACCGACATCGAGGCGAACACGCGCCGGCCTTCCGGCGAATGGGCCAGTCCGGCGCGCGCGATGCGGTGCGAATCGAGGCCCGTGACATCCTTGCCGCCCAGGGTGACGGTACCGGATTTCGGCTTCAGCATGCCGGAGATGGCGCGCATGGTGGTGGTCTTGCCGGCCCCGTTCGAGCCGATCAGTGTCACCAGCTTGCCCTTCGGGACATCGAGCGAAATGCCGTGCAGGACTTCGACTTTGCCATAGGCGGCGTGCAGATTGTTAATGGTCAGCATGGTCTTCCTCTCAGTGCGCCGCTGGGCTCAGGGTCTCGGCGCTGCCGCCCAGGTAGGCTTCGATCACTTTCGGATCGCTTTGCACAAGCGCGGGCGCGCCTTCGGCGATCTTCTGGCCAAAATCGAGCACCGTCACCACGTCCGACAGGGCCATCACCACGTCCATGTGGTGCTCGATCAGGATGATGGTGATGCCGTGGTCGCGGATCTTGCGGATGATGGCCATCAGCTCCTTGATGTCGGGCGCCGTCAGGCCCGCCGCCGGTTCGTCGAGCAGCAGCAGGCGCGGGTTCAGGCCCAGCGCGCGGCCGATTTCCAGCAAGCGCTGCTTGCCATACGGCAGATTGCGCGCTTCCTCGTCGGCCAGGTCGGCCAGGCCCACGAATTCGAGGATGCTGGCGGCCCGCTCGCGCGCCGCCTTTTCTTCGCGCCGGTAGCGGGGCGTCTGCAGCATCACGTCCAGCACGTTCGATTGAAAGGTATTGTGCAGGCCGACCAGCACGTTTTCCGTCGCCGTCATCTCGCCGAACAGCTGCACGTTCTGGAAGGTGCGCGCCACGCCGCCCAGGGCGATCTCGGACGGCGTGCGCCCGGAAATGACCACGCCGGCGAATTCCACCTTGCCCGCCGTCGGCTTGTAGATCCCCGTCAGCACGTTCATCATGGTGCTCTTGCCCGAGCCATTCGGCCCGATCAAGCCATGCACGGAGCCTTGCGTGACGTTCAGGTCCACCTGATTCAGCGCCTTCAGGCCGCCGAACTGCATCAGGGCCTGCTCCACGCGCAGCAAGGTGTCGCCGCGCGCCCCGCCCTCGGCGTGGTGGAACGGCGCCACGCCGCTGGACGCCACCGCTTTCACGTGGCGGCGCCCCTTGCCCACAAAGCTCATCAGGAAACCGACGATGCCATCCTGCAGGTAGTACACGACGAACAGGGTCATCAGGCCGAAGATGGTCAGGCGCCAGTCGACCATGTTATCGAGCTTGTAGGAAAACGCGGCCAGGCCGATGGTGGCCACCAGCGGCACGATCACGCCGCGCACGGTGGAACGTTTTTTCGCCAGCATGACGGCCGAGCCGATCACGCCCAGCACGGCGGCGCCGACGGCGATCTTGCGGAACAATTCGATATCCGACAGCAGGCTGGGCAGCATGACGACGATCAGGGCGCCGATCAGCGCGCCCGACCGCGTCTTGCGTCCGCCCATGATGACGGCCAGCAGGAACAATATCGTCAGCTCGAAATTGTAGGTATTGGGCGAGATATATTCTTCCGAATACGCATACAGGCTGCCGGCCAGGCCCGCGAAACCGGCGCTGATGACGAAGGCGTAGACTTTATAACGGTAGACGGAAACGCCCATGCAGTCCGAGGCGATGGGGCTGTCGCGCAGCGCCTCGAAGGCGCGGCCCAGGTTCGATTTTAAAATGCGGTGCACCACCAGCAGCGACATGACCATCAGCGCGGCCACCATGTAGTAGTACTCCACTTCGCTCAATTTGTGGCCGAACAGGACGGGCTTGTGGATCTTGATGCCCATCGGCCCTTCCGTCAGGAAGCTCATTTCATTGATCAGGATTTGCACGATGGTGCCGAAGGCCAGCGTCACCATGGCCAGGTACGGCCCCGTCACGCGCAGGGCCGGCAAGGCCAGGATGGCGCCGAACAGGGCCGCGCCGAGGATGCTGGCGGGAATGGCCAGCCAGAACGGCGCGCCCAGCTTGAACACCAGCACGCCCGTGGCATACGAGCCGATGCCGAACAGGCCCGCGTGGCCCAGCGACACCTGCCCCGTGTAGCCGACGACGATGTCGAGGCCGAACAGCAGGATGGCGTAGATCAGGATGGTTTCGGCCAGGTGGATGTAATACGGATTCGGGATGACGACGGGGAACAGCGCGAGCACGGCCAGTCCCGCCGCGCTCAGCGCCAGCATGGTGATTTTCTTGTTCATGAATCCCTCAGACTTTCTTGATCGCGGCTTTGCCGAACAGGCCCGACGGCTTGATGGCCAGCACCAGCAGCAGCAATAACAGGCCGGGCACTTCCTTGTAGCCGGTGGAAATGTAATAGCCGGTGGTGGTCTCGGCGATGCCGAGGATCAGGCCGCCGACGATGGCGCCCACGCCCGACGTCAGGCCGCCGATGATGGCCACGGCGAACGCCTTCAGGCCCAGCGAGGCGCCCATGGTCGCCCCCGTCAACGTGAGCGGCGCCACCAGCACGCCCGCAAAAGCGGCCGTGGCCGATGACAGCGCATACGAAAACGTGATGACCATGCCCGTGTTGATGCCCATCAGGCCGGCCGCGTCGCGGTCGTTGGCCGTCGCCACCACGGCCTTGCCGTAGATCGACTTGCGGTTGAACACTTCGACGGCCAGCATGATGGCCAGCGCGCCGACGATGACGGCCACCTGCATCTGCTGCACGTTGGCGCCGAATACCTGGAATGGCGCGGCCGACAGCGGCGACGGGAACATCAGGTCATCCTTGCCCCAGATGTTTTCCGCCACATTCTTGAAAATGATGGCCAGCGCGATGGTCGACATGATCCAGCCGAATTCGGACTTGATCTTGATGGCGGGCCGCACGCCTATCCATTCGACGAACACGCCCTGCAAGGCGCCGAAGGCGATGACGATGGGGATCATCAGCAAATAGCTCATGTAGGGGCCGCCGTGGATGGTGCCCACCAGCGACAGGCCCACCAGCGCGCCCAGCATCAGGGACTCGCCCTGGCCGAAATTGAGGGTGCCGGAAGTGGCAAAGGTCAGCTGATAGCCGAAGGCGATGACGGCATAGATCATGCCCAGCGCGACGCCGCTGAAGACAAGCTGCAGGAAGATTTCCATGGTATTCCCCG